>Ga0209474_10000479_pt1 | contig 43921 bp, 30 predicted proteins | sample GraSoiAngelo_145_FD_185902 | JGI IMG/M metagenome (GOLD analysis project Ga0209474, IMG submission 185902) | Grasslands soil microbial communities from the Angelo Coastal Reserve, California, USA - 14_1009_05_20cm (SPAdes) (version 2) | ecosystem: Environmental > Terrestrial > Soil > Grasslands...
CGAGATTCCTTCGCGCTGCGCGCCGTCGCGCAACGTCGTGTCGTACAGGTCGACCCGGGCGGCGCTCATCGGCGTGCCTCCAGGACCTTCTGCAACGCCGTCTTCACCGCGGCGACGTTCGGGGCGAGCTCGATGGGGCGGTTGCGATGAACGCCCTCGAAGCCGAGCTTCCCCTCGTGATAGCCGACCTTGAAGTCGGTGAACTTGAGACCGTTTGCGGTGGAGATCACGACCACGCGATCCGTGCGAGCGATCTTCTTCGCCTGCACCAGCTTGATCAGGACGGCCAGCGCCACGCCGGTATGCGGATCGTTGTACATGCCGGTGCGATCGCCGAGGGCGGCGGCGTCCGCGAGCTCCCGCTCGGTGGCGTCGAGCACCATGCCGTCGAATTGCCGCAGCGTCCGGATTGCCTTGGCCATGCTCACCGGGTTGCCGATCTGGATCGCGCTCGCCAGCGTCGTCTCCGCTTGCATCGGCTCCACCACCTCGAAGTTCTTGAGGTACGCGCGGTAGAGGGGATTGGCGCGCTGCGCCTGCGCCACCACGATGCGTGGCAGGCGATCGATGAGCCCGAGGTCCTTCATCATCGTGAGCCCGCTGCCGAGGGCGGAGACGTTTCCCAGGTTGCCGCCGGGGATGACGATGACGTCGGGCACATGCCAGTCGAACTGCTGCACGATCTCGATGCCCACCGTCTTCTGCCCCTCGATGCGGAGGGAGTTCATCGAGTTGGCGAGGTAGATGGTCTCGTCTTCGGTGATTTCCTGCACCACCCGCATGCAGCCGTCGAAATCGGTGTCGAGGGAGAGCACCAGCGCGCCGTTGGCGAGCGGCTGTGCGAGCTGGGCGGTGGAGATCTTTCCCCGTGGCAGAAGCACGATTGCGGGAATGCCGGCGGCGGCGCAGTAGACGGCGAGCGCCGCGGAGGTGTCGCCGGTCGAGGCGCAAGCGACCGCCTGCAGCGGGGCGCCCTCGGCGATCATCTGCCGGACCATCGAGACCAGCACCGTCATCCCGAGGTCCTTGAAGGACCCGCTGTGCGAGTTGCCGCACAGCTTCACCCACAGATCGTCGAGGCCGATCTGCTTGCCGAGCCGTTCCGCCCAGAAGAGGTTGGTATCGCCTTCGTAGAGCGAGACGATGTTGGCGTCGTCGATGTCGGGGAGGACCCATTCCTTCTTTCCCCAGACGCCGGACCCGTACGGCCACTGGGTGGACTTGTAGCGCTGCTGGAAGAGCTTCTTCCATTCGCTGGCGTCGCGGCGCCGCAATTCCTGCATGTCGTGCTGGACTTCGAGCAGCGAGCGGCAAGCCTTGCAGCGGTAGATGATCGAGTTGATCGGGTAGCGCGCCCGGCATTCGATGCACTGGAACCAGGTCTTCGGCGGCTTCCCTTGCTGCATCGCTTCCACCTCTGGATAGACGCTACTGCTCGGACTCTCGATCCTGCAATTCCTGCCAGCGTGCGTAGAGCCGCTCCGCTTCCGCGCTGCTCCGTTCCAGCTCGCGCTGCAAGTCCGGAACCCGCTGGGGTTCGCGGGCATAGGTCTGCGGATCCGACAATTTCGTCTCCGCCGCCGCCTTCGCCGCCTCCGCCGCCTCGATGAGCGACTCCATGCTCTCGAGCTCGCGCTGCTCCTTGAAGGAAAGCTTGCCGGGCTTGCGCGGTCTGGGACGCCTCGCTTCCCGCGCGGGCTTCCCGGCGATCGCCGCGGCGGCCGGCGAGGGGCGCAGCGTCGCGTACGTCTCGTAATTCCCGGGGTAGCGCACGGCGTGTCCCTCGCCGTCGAAAGCGAGGATCGAGGTCGCGACCTTGTCGAGGAAATATCGATCGTGCGTGACGAGCAGCACGCTGCCGCCGTACTGGAGCAGAAGCTGCTCGAGCACGTTGAGCGTGACGAGGTCGAGATCGTTGGTCGGCTCGTCCAGCACGAGCACGTTGGCCCCTTGCAGGAAGAGCCGCGCGAGCAACAGCCGGTTGCGCTCGCCGCCCGAGAGCGCCTTCACCTGCATCTTCTGCATCGGAACCGGGAAGAGCAGGTCGTCGAGGTAATCGCGGAGCGCGATCCGCTTGCCCGACAGCTCGACGAAGTCCTCGCTCTGGCGGACGTCGCCGCGAATGCGCTCGCCCAGGGCGGATTCGTAGACGCTCCACTCCGGATCGAGCTGTGCGCGCTGCTGGTCGTAGTAGGCGGCGCGGGTGTTCTTGCCGATGACCACGTTGCCTTCGTCCGGCGGCAGCTCGCCGAGGAGCACCCGCAAGAAGGTGGTCTTCCCCGCGCCGTTGCGGCCGACGATTCCGATACGTTCGCCGCGCTGGAGGATGAGGTCCACATCTTCGATGATCCGGCGGCCGTCGAACGACTTGCCGACGCCGGTCGCCTCGATGACGGTGTGTCCGAGCCGCGGCACGGCGGCGGTCTGCAGCGCGGCGGTCTGTGCCCGCGCGTAACCCTTCTCGCTCATGAGCTTCCGCGCGCGCTCGATGCGCGCCTTGCTCTTCGTCCGCCGCGCCTCCGGCGCCCGGCGCAGCCACGCCACCTCCTGCGCGATCCAGCGCTCGCGCTTGTGCGCCTGCAGCGCCGCCTGCTCGCGCTGCGCCGCCTTCGCTTCCAGGAAGGCCTGGTAGTTGCCGGGATAGGAGGCGAGACCCTCCCCGGGGTCGATCTCCACGATCCGATCGACGAGATCGTCGAGGAAGTAGCGATCGTGCGTGACGAGCAGGAGCGCTCCCTGCAGCCTGTCCAGCTCCTCTTCGAGCCAATCGACCGTGTCCGCGTCGAGATGGTTGGTCGGTTCGTCGAGGAGAAGCAGATCCGGTTTCGTGAGCAGCGCCCGCGCCACCGCGACGCGCTTGCGCGTGCCGCCGGAAAGCTCCTGGAGGGGACGCTCCCATTCCTTCACGCCGAGCCGGTCGAGGAGGGTGCGGGCCTCGTGAGAGGTGTCCCACCCGCCGAGCTGATCGATCCGGTGCGACAGCTCCGCGAGCTGCGCGAGCTCGCGCTCGCCGGCCGGCGCCCGTTCGAGCTTCCGGCTGAGCTCGTTGTGGGCCACGAGCGCATCGCGCAGCGCGGGTCTCGCCGCGGACAGCTCCGCTTCGACGGTGGCACCCGGCGGGAACTCCGGCTCCTGGGCGAGGTAAGTGACCGCAGCGCCGCGCCGGAGTTGCAGCTCCCCGCTCTCCGGGGCCATGGCGCCGGCGAGGATCTTCATCAACGAGGATTTGCCCGAGCCGTTGACGCCGATGAGCCCGACGCGCTCGCCTTCCTCGATGACCAGCTCGAGGTCGCGGAAGACGGTCCTGCTGCCGAAGGAGAGGGACAGCGAGGCGGCGCGAAGGAGCGTCATCTGCCCGGGAACCTAGACCGAAACGTTGCGCCGGGTCGCGGCAGCGCCGTTCTAGCTCCGGGTCACCACGAACATGAAGCAGCCGTACGCCACGTTCCGGCTATGGAGCTGTACGGCCTCGGGATCCTGCAGCAAACGCGCGATCTCGGCTTCCGCGTTGGTGCCCTGGTGGACGACGGCATCGCGGATCCAGCCCCGGCGATCGTAAGCGCGCAGCACTTGCCGCTTCTTGCGCCAATCGGCCGGGTACTCGCCGGAGGCCTGCCTGCCGCCGCAACTCACGGCGTGGGCGAAGACGGCGCCAACCTCGCGATACGGGCTCTTCCCGATCGGCGGCTCATAGCCGAAGAGGAGGAGCGCCTCTCCGGGACGCGCGTTGCGCAGGCAGCAGCGAAGCGGCTCGCCGCCCTCCGCGGTCACCTGCTCGATGGGCGTTCCCGAGACGTCGACGCGGCTCGCGCGGACACGCTCGAGGACCTCGGGGGGAAGCGCATGGATCTGGAAGTTCATGGGCGTAAGAATAGCGGAAGTGCGAGGCGACGCTGGCTGCTTTCGGACGTGTCTTCTCGCTACTTCGCCGGGGTCTTCTCTTCCGCGGCGGGCGTGGTCGCGGTGGGCGCGGTCGCTCGGGGCGCGACTTCCGCCGGGGTCTTGGGCTTCTCCGCCGGCGCCTCGAGGTCCATGTCCTCGCGGATCGAGCTGAGCCCCTTCTTGAAGCCACGCAGGGCTTCGCCCAGGCTGCTGCCGAGTTGGGGCAGCTTCGAGGGGCCGAAGAAGAGCAATGCCAGGACGAGGATGACAATGATCTCGCCAGCTCCCAACCTCATCCGAACCTCCGCTGCGCTAAGCACTCGAAAGAAGCGGTCCGAAGTCTAGCACCGGCAACGGGCCGTGTCGGTCCCGGGAACGGGAATCCCAGGATCGGACAGGCTGGCCACCCCGCTCCGAGGGAAGGCGGTCGGCCCCGGTCTTGCTCCGACAGAAGGCCCATGTTGCGACAGATCCGCATCGCCGCCCGGACTCTCCTCCGCGCGAAGTCCTTCTCGCTCACGGTCGTGCTCACGCTGGCACTCGCCATCGGCGCCAGCACCGCCGTCTTCAGCGTGGTGCGCGGGGTGCTCCTCGCCCCGCTGCCGTATCCGGAATCGGGCCGCCTGGTCGAGCTCTTCAACTGGTACCGGCCCGACCAGCATCCGAGCCCCGAAGTGGCGGCCATCGAGTACCGGGAGGACTACTCCAGGTTGCACAGCTTCTCGCGGGTGGGTGCCTGGGCGACGGACGGCGCCAATTTGACCACCGCCTCGCAGCCGGTCCACGTCACGCTGGGCTACGGCACGGCGTCCCTCTTGCCCACGCTCGGGATCTCGCCACAGCTCGGCCGTTGGTTCAACGCCGACGAGGAGACGCCTGGCCGCGACCGCGTTCTCGTGCTCAGCCACGCCCTCTGGCGCTCGAGATTCGGTAGGGACCCGGCCGCGGTCGGCAAGACGGTTACCGTCGGCAACGACCCCTACACGATCGTCGGCGTCCTGCCCGAGTCGTTCGAGCTGCCGGACAAGCTCGACGTCTGGGTGCCGCTGGCGATGCCGCCCGACCTCTATTCGGAAGCGAATCGCACTTCGCACTTCCTCATGGTCGTAGGTCGCCTGGCTCCGCGACTGTCGCTGCAAGACGCCCGCAAGGAGCTCGATTCGGCTTCGGCGGCCCTGCGCGCTTCCCATCCCGAGGCATACCCGGCATCCGGCCATTTCATGATGGTCGCGACGCCGCTCCACCAGACGATGGTCGGCTCGGTCCAGGCGACGCTCTGGATGCTGCTCGGCGCTGTCCTCCTCGTGCTCCTCATGGCCTGCGCGAACGCCGGCAATCTGCTCCTCGCCCGGGCGGCGGCGCGGCAGCGGGACTTCGCGGTACGCGCCGCGCTCGGCGCAGGCAGGGGCGAGCTTTTGCGAGACACATTGATCGAGAGCGTCCTTCTCGCCGTCACGGGCGGGATCGCCGGCATCGCCCTGGCGCGGTGGGGCATCGATCTGTTCCTCGCTCTCGGGCCCGAGCTACCTCGAACCGGGGCGATCCACCTCGACGGCTATGTGCTGGGGTTCGCCCTCGCGGTGACCGCGGCGAGCGCCGCGTTCTTCGGCATCGCGCCCGCACTGGCGGCGTCGCGCGTCGATCTGCAGGGCGCCCTGCGCACCACCTCTTCGACGGCGGCGCCGCATGCGCGAAGGTTGCGCCGGGTACTGGTCTCGGCGGGCGTCGGCCTTGCGCTGGTCCTGCTCGCGGGCGCGAGCCTTCTCTTGCGCAGCTTCGAGAAAGTCGTCCACGTCGATCCTGGCTTCAATCCCACCAACGCCGTCACGCTGCGCGTGGCGCTGCCCGATGGAGGGAAGGAAGACGACTTCCGGGCCTTCTACGCCCGGGCCCTGGAGACGCTGCGCACGGTGCCGGGCGTCACCGCCGCGGGAGCCATCGACATCCTTCCACTCGCGGGCGGACGCGACCGCCGCATCGACCTCGACGGCAAGCCGACGCCGCCCGGCGAACAGAAGGTGGGTGGCCAGATCCGCAACGTGACGCCCGGCTACTTCGAGGCGGTCGGGATGCGCATGAAGCATGGCCGCGGCATCGAAGAGGCCGACGGACCGAACTCCTTGCCGGTCGTGGTGGTGAACGAGGCCTTCGCGAAGGCGTACTTCGGCGGAGATGCCATCGGCCACCGCATCCACCTCACTTTCGAAGACCCTCTCTGGACCATCGTCGGCGTGGTGAACGACGTGCGGGAGCACAGCCTCGATCGGGAGCCCTTGCCGTCGATGTTCTTCCCGCACGCGCAGAGGCCCGGCCAGCAGATGACCTTCGTGGTCCGCTCGCCGAGACCGGCGGGCGAGGTGATGCGCGAGGCGCTCGCGTCGCTCTCGAGCGTGGACGGGCGATTGCCCGCGTTCGCGGTACGCCCGCTCGGGGAGCTCGTCTCGCAATCCCTCGCGCAGCGCACCTTCGCCCTCGCGCTCGTGCAGGGGTTTGCGCTCATCGCGCTGCTCCTCGCGGCCATCGGCCTGTATGGCGTGCTCGCCTACACGGTAGCGGGCCGGACGCGGGAGATCGGGGTTCGCATGGCGCTCGGCGCGCCGGCCGTTCATGTGCTGGCCCTCGTTGCTCGCGAGAGCGCGTCGGTGGTGGGGATTGGCATGGCGGTCGGCGCGGCTGCCGCGGTCGCCGCGGGACGCGCCATCGCCGGACTGCTCTACGGGATCGGCCCGGTCGATCCGCTCTCGCTCGTCGCAGCCGTGGGAGCGCTGGCGGTCGTCTGCGCGCTGGCGACGTTCTTGCCGGCGCGGCGGGCGCTGCGGATCGATCCGCTGCTCGCGCTCAAGGCGGAGTGAAAGATGCGCGGCGCCACCGTCGCAGCCTAGAGTCGCGGCGTGGCGCTCAACATCGACGAGTTGCGGGAACGGGCGCGGCGGAAGCTGCCCACCGCCGTCTTCGATTTCATCGATGGCGCGGCCGAGGACGAGGTCACGCTGCGCCGCAACCGCGAAGCCTTCGGACGCTACGCCCTCGTCCCCCGGGTAGGAATCGACGTCTCCGCGATCGACGTCGCCGTCACCATGCTCGGCCAGCCGCTTTCGGTACCCCTTCTGCTCGCGCCGACCGGACTCTGCGGAATGGCCACCTCGCGGGGCGAGATTCCAGCGGCGCGCGCCGCGACCGAGGCCGGGATCCTCTGCGCGGTGAGCTGCCTTTCGTCCGTCACTCTCGAGGAGGTCAGCCGCGAGGCGCCGGGCCAGCACTGGTTCCAGCTGTACGTCTGGAAGGACCGCGCCGTCACCCAGGCGCTGGTCGAGCGCGCGACGCAGCACGGCTACCGCGTCCTGGTCGTCACCCTCGACGTGCCCGTCCTCGGACAGCGGGAGCGAGACGTGCGCAACGGAGCGACCATCCCGCCCCGCATCACGCTGCGCAACGCGCTCGATACGCTCCGCCGGCCGGGATGGCTGTGGAAGATCGCACGCGGCCCGCGCGTCACCTTCGCCAACGTCGCCGCCGCCGATCCCTCCGTGGGCCTGAATCCGTTCGCGCTCTCGCCCTTCATCAACAGCCTCTTCGATCCGACGGTGACCTGGAAGGACCTGGAATGGATGCGCCGCATCTGGAAAGGTCCCGTAGCGGTCAAGGGAGTGATGACCGTCGAGGACGCGCGCCTCGCCGTGGAGCACGGAGCCGACGCGGTGATCGTCTCCAACCACGGCGGCAGGCAACTCGACGGAGCTGCCGGCGCGCTGGACCCGCTGCCCGAGATCGTCGACGCCGTCGGCTCGCGAACCGAGATCATCCTCGACGGCGGAATCCGGCGCGGGACCGACATGGCGAAAGCGCTCGCCCTCGGCGCCCGCGCCTGCATGATCGGCCGGCCCTACCTCTATGGGCTCGGCGCCGCGGGGCAGGCGGGAGTGGCGGACGCGATCCGGATCCTCACCAGCGAGCTTCGCAGGGCAATGGCGCTCATGGGATGCAAGCGGATCGGCGATCTCGGCCGCAGCTGCTTGCGCCCCGCTTGACGGCTAGCCCTCTCGCGACTCGAGCTGCACGACGTCTCCGCGGTTGAATTGGCGTATCTCCATGGGATCCTCGAGTACGAATGCGACCAGACCTGCGCCGCGCTCCGCCGCGCGATCGGCATCGAGCGCGGCGACGCGTGCTGCTCCGAGAAAGGTAGCGGGTCCCACCCGCACCTCGCCGCCGCCGTCCAGCGGACGCGCGAAGACCACCGGCACGCACTGCACCCCGCCCTCGTTGATCAAGAGCGATGCCTCGACCTCGAACCTCATGCCGCCGACGGTCCTACCGGGATCTCGAGGAGAAAGATGCATCCCTTGCCCTCGAGATTGTGGACCGCGAGGTTTCCGTCGTGGGCCTGCACCGCCTGGCGGGCGATGGCGAGCCCGAGCCCGAAGCCGGACCGGTCGGAGCCGAACTGCACGAAGGGATCGAAGATCCTTTCCACCGTTCCAGGGGGAAGGCCCCCGCACTCGTCCTCGATCTCGAACCGCGCCCGCGCCTCGATGCGCCGCAGCCGCACGATCACCGTCCCGTCCCGCCGGCTGAACTTGATGGCGTTGACGATCAAGTTGGAAAGCGCCGATCGCAAAAGCCGCACGTCGGCTTCGAGCTCGATCGTCTCCAGCTCGGTGGCGAGGCGGATTCCGCTGGCGTCCGCGAGCGGTGCCGCCTCCTCGACCAGCTCGCGGACGAGTTGCTCTCCTTTGATCCCCTCCAGATGCACCGTCCGCGGCATGCGCAAGCGAAGCTCGGTGAGCTCGTTGTCGAGCAATTGCGAGAGCCGCGCGAGATTGCGCGAGACGACGTTCGCGAGGTGCAGCAGGCGCGCATCTTCCGGCCTCTCGCGCCGTAGCACCTCGATGCCGGTGCGAGCCGCGGTCACCGGCGTGCGCAGCTCGTGGGCGAGGAATGCGAGATGGTCGCTGGCCTGGCGTTGCAGCACGGCCTCGTGCTCGCGCACGTAAGCCGCGACCGAGGCGGAAATGCTGGTGAAGAGGCACCGGCTGAGGGAAACCAGCTCTTCGCGGGGCGGCTCGTATCCATCCTCGTTCGCGGCGGCAAGGATGGCGTCGCGCAGAAGCCCGTACTCGCGGATCAGCTCGTGGGGGGCGAACCCGAGTTGGAGCCGGGTGACGCCGTGGGTGGCCGCGAGCTGCCCGCTAACCGGTTGTGGCTGCCCGCATGCCTCCGCCTCGAGGGATGCCGCGAGCTCATCCAGATATACCGGCAAGGTATCGACCAGCTCGCGAGCCGGCATCGAGTCGCCCGCCGCGACCCGCGCGCCCTCCTCGCGCCAGATGGCGATGATGCGATCCCTTCGTTTGCGGATCAGGTCATACAGCGACATCTGCTCGATTGTACAAACTAGAAGCTGTCGAAGCGCCTCCCCCTTGCTGCGCAGCGTCCTTCGCCGCGTCGGTCGACCGGACGCCAGCTAGCACACCGATCGAGCGAGCGCATTCCTGCCCGGGGCTTGTGATGCCTTCCTGCGCCGCGCACCGTGGTCGGAGGAGGTCCTCCCATGCAACGCAAGACGACGAAGAAAAGCGGCGCGCCCGACGCTCCGAAGGCCAGCGGCACTCTCGACACGGGAAGGCCACCGCATCGCAACCCGACCGAGCGCGAAGAGCTGATCCACAACCCGAACTACAACCAGGCCGGCAACGAGGCCGGCTCGGGCGATCAGGCCCAGGGCTCGCAGACCGGAAACGACATCGATACCGTGCCCTGACGACCGGCTGGTGGGCGGGCAGGCGGGCGTCGGCGCGCGGGAGGATTTCACCTGCGCGAGACGTTTGGAGTAGGTGCGCCTCGCAGCCCTGGTCCTCCTCGCCGCTTCGGCGGCGGTAGCATCGGAGCGCCTCGCGCGGCCGGACGCGGCCGCCGATCGCGTGCAGGGCGTCGATGTGCGGATGGGCGGGATCGGCCATACGCGCGCGAACGCCATCCGCCGTTTGATGACGACGCAGCCGGGCAGCGAGCTCGATCTCCCCACCTTGCAGCACGATCTCGCGCGGCTGCGTTCGACCGGCATCTTCTACGACGTCGCCGAGCGCACCGTTCCCGGGCCCGACGGGAAGCGCGTCGAGTTGAGCCTCAAGGACCGCTGGACGCTGCTGCCGGTGATCGGCGTCCGCCGCGGCGGTGGGCGGACCACCTCGCGTGTGGGCCTGAGCGATCACAACGCCTTCGGCCAGCTCTTTTCCGTCTACGGCGAGGTGTCGAGCAACGCGGACATCCCCTTCGTGCCGCAGAAGCCCGACGACCGCTTCGGCAGCCTCGTCTACGTGCGCGTTCCGCGGGCTTTCGGCACCCGGATTACACCGATGGTGCAGTGGAGCCGCGACTTCCTCGACTTCAGCTCGTTCGGGAGCGCTCCCCATCTTTACGACCGGAGCAGGCGCGAGGTGCGCGTGGAAGCGCGCTACGAGCTTACCGATCTGGTCTCGCTGACCTCCGGGATTGCCTTCCAGCGCGATCAGTACGCCCCTTCGTCGCTTTCGCAGTCGCCCGGGCTACTGCCGCAATCGGGCAACACCACCTGGCTATCCGCGGGCATCCAGCTCGGCATGGTGCAGGAATCGCTTTCCATGTCGGAAGGAACGCAGCTCGATCTGACGCTCTCCCGCGCGCAGGCGGGCGTGCTCGGCTCCGATTCCAGCGTTTCCGCAGCGGCGGCGACGCTGCGTTCTTTCACCATCCTCGGGGCCGGCACCGACATCGGCGGGCAGCTGACCGCGCGCGCCACCACCGGGACGAGCGACGCATTCCTCTTCCGCGCGGGCGGTCTGCGCGAGATCCGCGGCTTCCCCGACTCGTACTTCCAGGGCAGGCAGCTCGTGAACGGAAATGTCGAGCTGCGCCGCGACGTGCTCCGCACCGGGCTCTTTGTCGATGCCATCGGCCAGGCCGCGGCGTTCGTGGATTTCGGATGGGTCGGACAGCGCGCCAACGCGGTCGCCGGGATCCCGTACACGGGTCCTGTGGCGAGCGCGGGACTCGGGTTGCGCTGGATTCCGATTCCGTTCGCGCGAGCTGTCGGCCGCATCGACGTGGCGATGGGCCTCTACCCGGAACGCCGTTTCGACATCTCGCTCGGCGGGCAGCAGTTCTTCTAGCGCCTGGTATCGGCGACCTGGCCTCTGGGCTTCCCGCGCTCCTTCGCGTGGGAAAGGTCCTGCGTCCACTGCCGCTCGAGTTGCTTCGCCAGCGCCGGGTCGTCCGCCACCAGCGCCCCTTCGTCCATCTTGTTGAGCGAGAGCGGGTCGAGGTTGCAGGAGCCCACCGCCACGAGCGAACGGTCGACGAGCATCGTCTTGCTGTGCATCATCGACGGCTCGTACTCGTAAGCCTTTGCGCCGGCGGCGATCAGCCGATCCATCCGCTCGCGTTGCGGTCCGAGATAGGGACCCGTATCCGTCTTGTCGCCGGCCGCGAGGATGCGCACGTCGACGCCCTGCCTTGCCTTGCGCTCCAGCAACTGGAGGATCGGTTCCGAGGGCAGGAAGTAGGCGTTGGCGAGCCAGATGCGCTCGTGCGCGGCGGCGATGAAGAGCTGCGTGAGACGGTCGTTGTGGGTGACGATGCCGTGCTCGGTGGAGCTGACGAACGCCGCTCGCACTTTTCCGGGCCGCTCCGGCTCCGGAAACGCGTCGGCGGGCAATAGCTCCTGCGTGGTTTCCTGCCAGTTCTCCGCGAATGCCTGTTGCATCTCGAGGACCGCCGGACCGCGCACGCGCACGTTGCTGTCGCGCCACGATTCGCCGCTGACCCCGTCGCCGCGCCATCTGTCGTCGATGCCGAACCCTCCGGTGATTCCGACCCGGCCGTCCACGAGGACGATCTTGCGATGGTTGCGCGCCAGATCGTCCTGGCCGGGAACGGGCCGGGAGCGACGCACCTTGCAGCCGGCGCCGGTAAGCGGGGCGACCTCCTCGTCGGTCAAGGAGAGGCTTCCGACGGCGTCCACTAGGATCCGGCACTGCACTCCGGCGCGGGCCCGGGCGGCGATCGCGGTCATCAGGCGCTTCGAGACTTCACCGTCGGCCCAGATGAAACTGACGATATGGATGCTGCGGCGGGCCTTCGCGATCTCCGCGACCATGGCGTCGAAGACGTTCCCGTTGTTGATGAAGTCGACCGAGTTTCCGGACTGCAGGCGGACGGCGGTGGTCTGGTAGAGCGCGTTCGAGAAGTCGGGGCCGCGATCGGGAGCCTCGGGAGCGAGGTACACCTCGCCGACTGGTTTGCGCCCGATACCGAAACACGCCGACGACAAGAGAGCGAGCGAGAGAGCGACGGCGTGCCTGGCCAACGAGAGACCTCCTGCGGGGCACCGTGCGCACGACCGGCGCTCTCCGCAACCCGCCGGTCGATGGGGGCGGCGGAATCGTCCAGCGGCGATATCTTCTCCACGCATGCTTCGCATCGAGAAGGCGGCCGCGCTTTTTTCTCTCGCATTCGGTTGCGCCTCGAACCGGCTCGAGCCTGCCATCCACGGGCTTCCCCTCGACGATCCCGGCTCGCGCCTGTCGGTGGTGTGGGTCGGCCACGCCACCGTCCTCCTCCGGTTCGGGAACCGATACATCCTCACCGATCCCAACCTCGGCGGATCGATCTACGTCCAGCAGCGCGTGACGCCGCCTTCGCTCACGCCCGCGCAGGTGCCGCCCTGCGACCTCGCGCTCATCAGCCACCCGCACTTCGACCACATGGATCACTGGACGCTGGAGCACATCGCGCACCTCGGGGAGATCCTCTACCCCGAGGGCGCGGAGAGCTACCTCAAGGGGATCCGCCAGCCGCACCACGCGCTCAAGCCGTGGCAGACGGTGGTGCGCGGGCCCTTGAAGATCACCGCCGTTCCCATCACGCACACCGGAGGAAGGTACTTCGTCGATACGCTCTGGAACCACGCGACGGCTGGCTACATCATCCAGGGATTCGGCCGGACGGTCTTCTTCGCCGGCGACACGGGGTACGACGAGAAGAAGTTTCGCGAGATCGGCCAGCGTTTCCCCGGCATCGATCTGGCGCTCGTTCCCATCGCTCCCGCGCGCGGCGGAAACATCAACCACGCCAGTCCCCAGGAAGCGGTCCGCATCTTCCAGGACGTCGGCGCGCGCTACATGATCCCGATCCACTTCGAGGCGTACCACAGCACCGTGGTGCCCATCGACGAGCCGCGCCGGGTCCTCGGCGAGGAGGCGGAGAAGGACGGCTTGACGGACCGGGTGTTTGCGCTCAGGACGGGAGAACGCTGGATCCTGCCCGACGAGGACGGAAAGCCGCCGTGGGTGACTCACGAGGACGCGAAGAAGGTAGCGAGCCCGTAGCGCTCCCGTTTCCCGACAGCCTCTGCCATCGCTGCGCCGCGCCGCCGCGCTACGTGCGGAGCGCGACCAGCGTCTTCATCCTCTGCCCGCTGTTGCCGGAGAAATACCCGCCGCAGCCGGTGCGAAGCTGTGCGCTGTTCCGCCCGCGGAACGAGGACCCCTAGTTGCGAACCTTGCGGTAGACGCCGATCACGAGGCCGATGATCTGCGTCTCGCGAAACTCGTCGCGGCTCACGAAGATGGGCTCGTGGTTGGGATTGGAAGGCTGGAAGCGGATGCGATCGCCCTCAGGGAAGAAACGCTTCACCGTCGCTTCGTCCTCGATGAGCGCGACGACGATCTCTCCGGGCGCTGCCTGCAATTGCTTGCGGACGAAGATGTAGTCGCCGTCGAGGATCCCGTCGCCCGTCATCGAGTCGCCGATGACCTTCAGGGCGAATACCTTCTTCGCGGTGTCCCCGATGAGGAAGCTGTCGATGCGGACGTGGTCGGTGATGTTTTCCTGGGCGAGGATCGGCGTTCCCGCCGCCACCTTGCCGACCACGGGGATCTCGACCACCTCGCCGGGAAGATCCGGCACCGCGTGGACGTCGGCCCGCTGGGGAAAGCGCGGGCGGACCTGCGGGCCGCCGTGCTTTCCGCCCTCGATGACGCTGAGCGCGCGGCTCTTCAACTCCCCTCGGAGCAGGTAGCCTTTGCGCTCGAGCGCCTTGAGATGGTCGTTCACGCCATTCGTCGAACGGATGCCGAAGTGCTCTCCGATCTCGCGAATGGTCGGCGGGTAGCCCTGTTCGAGGATCGCCTTCTTGATGAAGGCGAGGATCTTCTCTTGCCGTTCCGTGAGAGGCTCCGTCATGGGGCGCGCACCTCCACGATGCCTACCGTACTGAACGGGCGCACACTGGTCAAGCTTTCAGGCGCCCGCCGGTACGGCCGATCTTTCGCGCTCGTACGACCGCCGCTTCAGTTGCGGGGTTGATCGAGCAGCTTCCGCACGTTCCCGAGCAGAGCCATGGTGCTGAATGGCTTGTTGAGCAGCGCCGATCCGTTGGCCGATTCGACCACGGCGTGTTCCGTGTAGCCGGTCATGAACAGCACGCGCATGTCGGGCCGGCTGTTGCCGAGGCGGTGCGCCAGCTCGCGCCCGGTCATCTGCGGCATCACGATGTCGGTGAGCAACAGATGGATGGGCCCCTCGTGCTCGCCCGAGCGACGCAGGCCGTCCTCGCCGTCGCGGGCCTCCAGAACCGAGTATCCGTGGGCCACCAGGATGCGGCGCACGAGAGCGCGGAGCGGATCCTCGTCCTCGACGATGAGGATGGTCTCGCCGCGGCCCCGCTCGGGGGATGCCTGGGCGCGGCCAGCCTGCGTGTGCTCCTCGTCGGCGGCGGGAAGGAAGACGCGGAAGGTGGTGCCCGACCCGAGCTTCGAATCGACGTCGATGGCGCCGCCCGCGCTCTTGACGATTCCGTAGACGGTGGCGAGGCCGAGTCCAGTGCCCTTGCCGGTCTCCTTGGTGGTGAAGAAGGGCTCGAAGAGCCGGGCGAGGACCTCGTCGGTCATGCCGATTCCGGAGTCCTCGATGGCGAGGCAGACGTAGCGGCCCGGGACGAGATCGCCCCCGCGCAGGACGCGATGCGCCTCGATGCGGACGTTCTCGCTGCTCATGCGGATGCGGCCGCCCTTCGGCATCGCGTCGCGGGCGTTGACGGCGAGGTTGATGAGCACCTGGCCGATCTGATCGGGATCGGCGCGCACCGACCACAGCTCGAGATTGCTCGAGGCAACGAGCTTTACGTTTTCCCCGAGCACGCGGGTGAGGAGACGCTGCACGTCGGTGACTGCCTGGTTCACGTCGATGATGTCGTGAGCGACCGGCTTGTGCCGGCTGAAGAGCAACAGCTGCCGGGTGAGCGAGGCGCCGCGCTGGGCGGCCTTGGAGATTCCTTCCACCTCGGGGCTCGAAGGGTGCCCTTTGCCGAGCTGTCCGTCGAGGAATTCGGCGTGCGCCGAGATGACCGCGAGCAGATTGTTGAAGTCGTGCGCGACGCCGCCGGCGAGCCGGCCCACCGCTTCCATCTTCTGCGCCACGCGGAGCCGGTCCTCGAGCTGCGCACGCTCGCGCTCCGCGCGCACCTGATCGGTCGCGTCGCGCACGGAGAGGACGCGGAGGTCCTCCCCATTCAGCGTGAAGAGCGTGGAGCTCACGTCGGCGAAGAATTCCTCGCCGCTCTTCTTGCGATGCTTCTGCCGTCCTTGCGCGCGAGGCCCGAGCTCGTCGACGCGCATCTTGCAAAGGTCTGCTGCCGCAATGCCGTAGAGGGTCGCCGCGGCGGTATTCACCTCGCGGATGTGCCCCCGCGAATCGTGCACGAGGACGGCGTCCGGGGCCGCCTCGACCAGGCTGCGGTAGCGGACCTCCGCTTCCTTGAGGCGCTCGACGAGGGCGCGCTCGTTCCGGCGCAGCCGGCTCTTCTCGATCGCGCTCTGCACCTTGAGCGAAAGCGAGGCGTAGTCGTCGATGGGCTTCGTCAGGTAGTCGAAGGCGCCGATCTGCACGGCCTCGACCGCCGTCTCCAGCGAGGCGTAGCCGGTGATGAGAATCACCTCCAGCTCGGGCTGCAGGGTCTTCAGCTTGCGGGACAGATCGAGTCCGGACGCCCCGAGCAGGTTCTTGTCGACGAGCGCGACGTCGATGGGAAGCCGGTCCGCGATCTCGAGCGCGCCCTCGGGCCCGCTCGCGACCTCGACGTCCCGCCCCGGCTCCAGGAGCAGCCGCCGCAGCACGTCCAGGACCATCGGTTCATCGTCGACGATGAGTAGCCTCGGCATGTTCATCCTCTCACTGCGCAAATCGGAACAGGCGCGCCGCTGACGCGCCGTCGCCGGCGGCGACGAAGAGCTGCTCGCCGGACGGGAAGGTAAGGGCCTTGCCATCGAAGAATCGGGTCGCGCCGGCGCCCAGGCCGGAACCGCCGATGCCGGCGCACCCTGCCGTGTGCTGAGCGGCGTTGCAGCCCGCCGCGCCCGCGAAGTCCCCCTGGTTGATGGGGGTCGCGGTCTGGGCGCGATAGAGCTGCACGCCGGCGGCGTTGTCGAATCCCACGTACAGGTGCGTTGCGGTGGCGGCGAGGAGCGAGATGGTCTTGTTCCCCGCGTCGTCGAACTGGCTCAGGCTCGGATCCAGTTTCACGTTGGCGACGACGAGCTTCCAGTCGCCCGAGGCGCACAGGCCGTCGGCGCCCGGATCGCACATCCACAATTGCGGTCCGGCCGTCGTGTTGCGCGCGGCGAAGAGCCGCCCGTTCCAGATGGCAACGGCCGGGAACGCCTTGTCGGACGGGAGGAGATCTCCGTTCTTGGTGGTCGTCACCGAGGTCTTGGTCGGGAAGACGCTGGCGGGCGTGCAGCTGTTCCAGGAACCCGCCGCCGGAACGGCGGTGCTGCTGCGCGCGCAGCCGCCGTTGTTGAAGAGGTAGAGCCGGTCGTTGAAGACGATCATCGAGTCGATGAGCGAAACCTTGGCCGACTTCCCGATCCCGGGGATGGTCTCGGCCTGGAGGTTCTCGACGTCCGTGCTGGTGGCGTCGATCCCGGGTGCTGCGGGAGCGCGCGTCAGCGCGACCAACCCCGGGCGGACACCGCCGGTACCGAGCACCCCCACGTACAGCTTGGAACCCATCACGACCGCGGCAGTCGCCGTCCTCATCCCGTTGCTCAGCGTCACCGAGGTATCGACGTAGGAGAAGTCCGGGGCCGTCATCGCGTCGTTCGTGGCGTAGAAACGGAAGAAGTTGTCCGCCGAAAGGGCGCCCGCTCCGATCAGCCACTCGTCGCCGAAGAAGGACACGGCGCCGAGGAATCCCCGGGCATTTTCGTTGTCGGGCCCGCAGGCGAGCGTGTTCGCCTTGCACCCCGCGGCGCCGAACGAGGTGTACGGTCCCGCGGCCCCGTTCCGGTTGGAGACTCCGATCGAGTCCTCGTTGAGCGTGAACGAGAGCGCTTCCCGCGCCGTCCCGTCCGGCTGCATGCGCGCGCCGCCCGTCCCGGCCGCGTTCGGACCCGCGTACAGATGGCCGCGGTAGGCGAAGAGATTGGTGAAGGTGCTGTTGTCTCCGAACGGCTTGTTGGCGACGAGCGCGGCCTCGCCGACGGCCAGCGGCGCGATGGCGGAGGCCGACAACGCGGTGCCCGTGTTGGTCGCCGTTCCCAGGATGCTCGCAGTGAGGTTGCCCGTGCCGGTCGGCGACGCGACGAGGGTCCAGGTGTAGGTCGTGCTCGCGCCGCCCGGCAGCGTTGACGGAGGCGAGAGCGGGCCGCTGGCGATGGTGGCGGCGCTGGAGTCGATCGCCAGCGCTGGGGCAAGGGCGCGAATCTCGCCGCCGCCGCCGTTCGTCACGGTGAAGGAGACGCTGAAGGTCTCGCCGGGCAAGGCGCCGGGAGGCGCGGACAGCGTCGCGGACACGGCAGCCGGGTTCTGCACGTCGAGCCCATTCGACGAGACCTGCGGGGCGGCGACGGTCACTCCCGAGTTGGCGTCCGTGCCCGAGGCGCCGAAAGCGGCCTTCAGCGTGCCGGGGCCGGTGCCGGTCTCCGCCAGCGTGGCCGTGTACGTCGCCGTCTCGCCGGGCGCGATGTCGCGCGAGGCGGGCAGAGCGCCGAGCGACCCGGCGGCTCCACCAGTACCCGTCACCGCGCCTGCCGCGAGCCCGACGCCGAGAGCAGCCGTTCCGCCTGTGTTCTGCACCGAGATGGTGACCGTGGCGGTCTGACCGCGATCGATGGCGGGGCCGCCCGACGAGCCGGAAAGCGACACCGTCGTCACCGAGAGCGCCGCGGCGGCTTGCACGTTTGCCGGGGCGGTGGAGATCGACGCGGTGGCCAGCGTGCTCGAGGTATTCGCGTCGGTTCCGGAGCCACGCGTCGTGAGTGCCAGCCCGCCCGGCGCGGATCCGTCCTCGACGTAGGTCCAGACGAACGGGGCGCTGCCGCCGGCGGCGATGGGGATCGCGGCGGGAGACACCGTCACCGTCGCGTGCGCCCCGCCGGTGGTGGCGAGGGCGGGCGGATCCGGCAGCACGGTGATGCCGCTGCCGCCCGTGTTGGCGACCGTGAACGAGGCGGTGAACGTCTGCCCGCGGCTGAGCGTTCCGGGAAGCGTGAACGACTGCGCCACGAGCACCGGCGCACCGACGACGGCGAGGGTGTTCGAGTTGACGGCCGCGACGGTGAGCCGAGCGGCGGAGTTCGCGTCGGTACCGGCCACTCCGGTCGATACTTGAAGACCGCCGGGCCCGCTACCCGACTCGGTATAGGTCCAGGTGAAGGTCGCGGAGGCTCCGCCCGCGATGGAGACCGCGGCCGGAGCGACGGGAGCCGTAGCGGAGGCTGCTCCGGTGGGCAAGAGCGCCGGGACGAGCGGGCTCGGCAGCACGTTCGTGGCCGTCGCCTCGCCATTGTTGGAAACGACGAGCCGGGCCGTGAAGGCCTGCCCGCGATCGATGGTCGATCCGCCGAGCGCCGAAGCGAGAGTGAGCGAGCCGATGGCGAGGACGGCGGGTCGCTGCACCGTGGTGCTCGACGACGCGGCCGTGGCGGTGATCGCAGCGCCGCTGTTGACGTCGGCGCCGGTCATCGTCGCCGAGAACGTGAGCGTGCCGGAGGCTGCGCTCGCGTCCTGCCAGGTCCAGGAGAAGGTGGTGCTCTGGCCCGGGCCGAGGGTCGTCTTCCCCGCAGTGGCGGCCTTGAGGACCGGCGCTCCGGCGGCGCCCGCTGGCGCGACGGAGGGAGAGGAGGCGTCCGGCGCGATGGCCTGCACGGCCGCTCCGCCGGCGTTGGTGACCACGACCGAAACGGTAAAGGTCTGGCCGCGGCTAACGGTCGCCGGCACAGTGATCTTCGAGAGCGTGAGCCGTCCCGGTTCCTGGACGGTCGTGGTCGCGGACGCAAGGCCGGAAACGACCTGGGTGGACGGCGAGTTCACGTCCGACCCGCGGGCGTGCGTCGCGATCTGGAGCGATCCGGCGGCCGTGCCGTCCTCCACCATCGTCCAGGTGAAGGTGGCCGACGCCCCCCGAACGATATCCTGCGCCGGCGGCGACGCAGTGATGGTCGCGTGCGCGCCGCCCGACGGCGTCAAAGCCGGAGCATCGGGAACGACGCCGACGGCCGTCGCACCGCCGGTATTGGAAACGACGAGGCTCGCGGTGAAGGTCTGGCCGCGGCTCAGAGACGCCGGGGCCGTGAAGGACGTCACGGCGAGGGCCGGCGGATCCTGCACGACCGCCGCGGCGGTCGAAGTGGCGTTGGCGGAGACGGTGAGGCCGGTGCCGCTGTCGATGGCGGAAACGCCTCCCGAGAAGGCGATGGTGCCCGTGCCGGTCCCGTTCTCGACGAACGGATAGGTGAAGGTGGCGACGGCCCCCGGGCCGAGCGAAGCGAGGGCGGGCTGGGCGGAGGCGGTGGCCGAGGCGAACCCGGTTGCGCTGAGCGCCGGCGGATTCGGAGACGGAGCGACGTTGGTGAGCGTACCGCTCGAGACGTTGCGCACGGTGATGGCGAGGTTGAACGCCTGGCCCCGCGAGAGCGCCGCCGGGATCGAGAACGATTCGATGGCGAGCTGGGCCGCATCGAGCACCGAGATATTCGACGAGGCGGAGGGTGCGTCCACCGTGGCGTTGCTGTTCGCGTCCGTTCCGGTGGCTCCGGAGGAGAGCTGCAGCGTTCCCGACGAGGTACCGCCCTCCAGGTAGTCGTAGGCGAAGGTCGCGGAATCTCCCGCGGCCAGGGTCACGCCGGCGGGCACTGGCGAAGTGAGCGTGGCGCTCGCGCCTCCGCTCAGCTGGGTCACGCTGGGCGAGAGCGGCGTCGGGTGAACGTTCAACGCAGTCGCTCCGCCGAGATTGGAAACCACCACCGTGGTGGTGAAATGCTGCCCGCGGGTGATGGTGCCCGGGGCGGAGCGCGAGGTGACGACAAGCTGCGCCGGGGCCACCACGCGCGTACTTGCCGTTACCGGGACAGCGGACAGATTGCCGCCGGTATTCGCATCGGTTCCGGACGCGCCGACCGAGAAGGTGATCGTCCCCGCGGCAGAGCCGTTCTCGGTCAGCGACCAGGTGAACGTCGCGCTCTGGGCGGCCGCGAGGTCAACGCCCGCGATGCATGCGGTCTGCGCCGTCGGAACCGAGGCCGGATTGGCCTGGCTGGTCTGCGACACCACTGGAACGGTGCCCACCTGGACGGAAGCGCCGCCGCTGAAAGCGATCGTCGGCGGTCCGGCAGTCACGCAGCGGGCGGTGGCCTGGCCGGCGTTCACCACTGTCGCGACCAGCGTGAAACCCTGTCCGCGGGTCACCACAGAGGGAGCGGAGAGACCCGAGACGACGAGCAGCGCAGGTTCCTGCACGGCGATCGCCGCCGACGGAAGCGCCCCCGCGAGGAGCGGCTGACCGCTGTTCGCATCGAGTCCGGAAGCGGAGGGCGAGAACGACAAGCTCCCGGCGCTCGCGCCGTTCTCGAGGTAGCTGAAGTTGAAGACCGCGCTGCCGTTGGCGGGAATCGTCGCCGCGGAAGGAGAGGTCACCGGCGAGGCGGCGGCGCCGCCCGTCGCGGTCAGCGAGAGCGGGATGGGAGACGGCAGGACGTCGAGTGCCGCCGTGCCGCCCACATTCGTGACCTCGACTGAAACGGAGAATTGCTGGCGCCGATCGATGGAGGGCGGGACCGTGACGCGCGTCACGGCGATCGAAGCGGGGACCTGGACGGCGATGGCGGCCGAGTCGACGGGCTGGGCCGAAACGTTCGCTCGAGAATTCACGTCGGTGCCGAAAGCGCCTGCGTGTAGCGCGAGGGCACCGGCTCCCGAGCCGTTCTCGACGAAGGTGTAGACGAAGCTCGCCGTTCCTCCGCCGGGAATGTCCTGGGCGGTCGTCGAGGGGTTGGCCGATGCCGAGGCGCCGCCGCTTACGACCACCTGCGGCGGATCGGGGCTCGCTACCACCGCGCTCGCCGCGGCCTCGCCGCTATTGGCGACGAGGACGGTCGCGGTGAAGGACTGACCCCGGCTCACCACCGCCGGAACCGAGACGGCGCGGATCTCGAGCGCGGCGGCGCGCTGGACCCGGATCGACGCCGCGGCCGCGGTGAAGACGGCGTGGCCGTCGTTCGCATCGGCGCCGCTGGTGGAGAGCGAGCAATCGACCTGCCCGGCGGCACTGGCAACGAAGGTCCACGACATCGTCCGCGTCTGCCTGCCGTCGAGAACCAAGGGGGCCGGAGCGGACTGCAGCGCGAGGCTGCCGGCGCCCGTGCAGGTCGCGCTCGCGGATACGGTCCCCGCGGAAGCCTCTCCCTGGTTGGAGACGTCGAGGGAAACGGTGAAGGACTGCGCGGTGCTGACCACGGCCGGCGCGATCGCCTTCGCGGTGAGCTGCGCGGGAGCCTGGACCGAGACCACCGGCTGCCCTCGCGGGGCCGTCGACACGGCGGCGCCGGTGTTCGCCTCGATGCCGCGAGCCTGCAACGACAGGGTGTCGATGCCGGGTGAACGCGCGAAGAGCGTCCAGAAGTAGTGGCGCGTCTCGTGGCCGGGCACGTTTTGCGCGGCGGGCGAGGTGAGCACCTCGAGGCCGGTCCCGGCGATCTCGAGCGACGGCACGACGGCGAAGGCGAGCGCGTCACCGGTGTTGGTGACGTCGAGCCGCAGCGTCGTCTGGTCGCCGACGGAGAGCGAAGGCCGGACGGTCGCGACCGAGGTGAGCGCCGCCGGCGTCTGGACGACGATGCTGGGCCACGAGGTCGAGAAAGCGAGCGGGGCGCCGGTGAGCCAATCGGTGCCTGAACCCGCGCAATCGAAGGTGAGATCTCCGGCGGCGCTCGCGAGATACGTCCAGGCGAAGGTGCGGGTCTGGCCGGCCGGGATGGCCTGCGGAGGCGAAGCGATGGTGACGGGAATGGCGGTACCCGCGCCGGCAATCTGCGGATCCGCCATGGTGACTGCGTCCGCGTCGGCGTCGCCGTCGTTCGTCGCGTCTACCGCCAGCGTGAACTGCTGGCCGACGGTGACCGTCGCGGGCAGCGGATGGACCTTCGCGCGAAGAGCCGCGGGCGCAAGGATGGCCGAACCGGTCGATCCCTGCGCCTTGACGGTATCTGCGGTGAAGCCGTCGAGGCCCTCCGCCGTCGCCGCGAATGTCGCGGGCCCGCGGATCGGGGAGGAAGCGAGGAAGACGACGGTGGTGCTGGCGCCGCCGTCCACGGTGAAGTCCGAAACCGGCGGTGAGAACGACAGGCCGGCACCCGAAAGCGAGGGCCGCACGTGCGTCGCGGAAGTGCCGCCGGCGTTCGCGATGGTGACGCTCACCTGGAACGGCGTGGCAGATTCGACCTGCGCGGGTGCGGTGACGGAGACCGCGAGCGTAGCCGGGGGGACCGCCGAGGCCCGGAACGCACGCGGCAGCGCCCCGTGGCCGGTGGGTCCGTCGACGACGAGATCGAGTCCCTCGCCGGCGAGTCCAGCCGGCACGACCGCCTCCAGGGTTTGATTGTCTACCCAGCGGACGTCGGTGAGCGGAATGCCGCCGAGCGTCGCCTGGAAGGCCGCGTCGAGGGCGGTGCCGCTGCCGAGGTGCCGCTCACCGTAGAGATTGAAGTGGTCCCCGCGGATGGCGATGCGGACCGGCTGCGCGGTATGCGCCGAAGCCGGAACGACCGCAGTGGGCGCGGGGGGAAGGAGATCCTCCGACCGGCCGCAAGCGGCAAGCGCGATCGCGGCAGCGACCAGGTAGCGCTTAGAGCATCTCAAAGCGATACCCCGCCGCGAACGAGAAAATCCTCAGCGGCCCGGAGACCACGCCGCTCAGCGCCGGATCGGCGAAGAAGCCGAATCGACCCTCCACGAACGGCACCCCTCGCCACATGGCCCGCTCGACTCCGGCGGAGACCTGCGCACCGAGTAGCGTCGCCGTGTCGTAGGTCGCCGGCTGTCCGGTCACGCGGAAGCGGCTCCACAGATGCGTGATCGCGGGGCCCCCGCCGAAGAAGACGCGGGTTCGCGAACCGGCGTCGAAGCGGGTCCCGATCGACGCGGCGGCGGTCAAGAAGTCGGTGCGCGACCGGGTGGAAACCGCCTGGGCGGTCTGGCCTGCGAAAGCGGCGCTCTCCTGGGAGAACCAGTAGGAGAGGTCGCCCGCGAAGAAGATCTTGGGGCCGAGGCGATCGCTTCGGAACGCGATCTCGAGGCCCAGGAGCGGCGAGCTCAGGTCGCCGAGGTTGCTCAGCGCTCCGAGCTTGGGGCTCACCGCCAGCGCGGGAAGCTGCGGAAGGAGCGGAATCCGGGCGCGAGCCCGGGCGGCGCCGGCGGCGATGTCGACCAGCGCGTCGCCCTTCACGCGCGAGGCCTGCGGAACGTAGACCGCCTCGTACCGGCCGGGTCCCACCGCGACCACGCTGCGGACCGACCCACGGTCGGCGGCGGCGCTCGGTGCGAGCGAGGAGACGGGATTGCCGTACCGATCCGCGACCGAGAACCGGACCCGCGCCTCGCTCACGCCGTCGGCGCGCGCCGGCGCGACCTCGTCGGCGCGAGCGGCGATCGGATCCCCGGGGAGCAGCGCAACCGCCGCCGTGCCAGCCACCTGGCCGCTCGAGGGCGAAACGGCTTCGACTTGCAGCGAATCGCGCCCGCCGAATCCGGCCGGCACGGCGACGTGCATGGACCAGGACCCGACGCCGGAAGCGTGCGCTTCGACCCTGCCGGGGCGGGCTGTGAATCGGAGGAGCTCAGCCGAAGGATTGCCGGCGGCGTCGAAGGAATCGGCGGTGAGGTTCAGCCCTTCCTCGCCGGCGCGAAGCGCGGTGCGCTCGGCGCGCACGTCGACCCGCGCCGCTGGCCCGGCGACGAGAGCGAGATCGGAGGCCGCGTCGAGATCGGGGCCTCCGTCCGCCACGGTGATCCGCGCCGCGCCGGTCGTTCCCGCGGGAACCGTCCAGCGAACCTTCCAGGCTCCGGGGCCCATCTCTTCGGGGGCGCTGGCAGCGCCGCGAGTCGTGCGCAGGGCGAAGGAAGGTGAGCGCGCCGGCGATCCCGCGGCGTCGACCTCGAAGACGAAGACGTCGATGCGGTTCTCGCGGTCGGCGAGAACCGGGTCCCCGGCGACCGCCACGTGCACGCGGCGCTGCGGCGGGATGTGCAGATCGATGTCGCGACTGCCGTGCCGCGCCGCGGAGATCCCGGGCGGAACCACCACGGGAACGAGGGCGGTTCCGGTCTCGTCGGCCTTCACCGGCCCGAAGGTCTGGTCGCCGATGGAGACCTCGATGCGGGCACGCGGACGGGTCTTCACCACCGCGTCGCCTTGACCCCACAGCGGGACGGCGACGTACGCGGCCTCGGGACCGCGCTCCGTCCGGGCGATTGCAGAGAGGATCGCGATCTGCGGAACGGTCTCGTCCGGTGGCGTGTACTCCGCCGCGTAGGTTCCGTCGGACTGCCGGACGGGCTCGCCGATCGCACCCGCGCTCGCGGACAGCCGCAAGCCCGAAGCCCCTTCCGGGACCTCGATGGTCACGCGAGCAGTCGTACCCGCTCCGAGCTGGAGGTGGGCCGGATCCGCCGCGATGTGCAGAGCGAGCGCGAGAAGCGCGATCAAGGGGATCGGCTCCTCTTCCACCGGATCGCGAGATCCTTGATGCGAGCGGGATCGGCGACGCAGGGGACTTCGCTGGTCTTCGAGCGGCCGCTCGCATCGCGCGTCTCGACCTGCACGATGCGCTTGCCCGCGGCGCGCGGCACGCGCACCGAGAAGCGGCCTTGCTCGTCCAGCTCGACCGGCTGGCCATCGACGAGCACTTCCGAGCCGGCCTCCGCGCTGCCTTCGACGTCGGCGCAGAAGGAAGCGCCGGCGGCGGCGGCGTTTGCCACCTTGAGGAGGACGTCGGTGGGAATCGGGGCGCTCGGCCGGGGTGCCTCGCCGGCGCGGGCGAAGGCCTCTTCGCCGCTCGCCACGTGGATCACCTGGTCCTTCGACTTCAGGTCGACCGATCCCGTCTCGGTAGCGATGGCGAGCGACGTCCCGGTGGAGAGGACGCTGAAGCGCGCTTCCCGGGCCTCGGCGACTGCGCCGTTCTCCTCGTTCTCGATGCGCAGGACGCGCTTGCCGTCGGGCTTGTAGTCGACGAAGACGTTACCGCGCACTTTGATGCGGTGGACCTGCTCGGTCAGCTCGCGGATGGTGAGTTGAGATCCTTCGGTGACGGTCAGGCGGCTGTTGTCGCCGATGCGCAGCGCGGTCTTCGCGCCGCGAGACGTACGCAGCGAGTCGTCGGCTCGAAGGCGATCGCCGACCGTCACGTTGGCCCAGCCGTCGGCCATGTTGCGCTCGACGCGGCCGGTCACCGACTCGACCACCGCCTCCTGGACGACCGGCGCAGGCGCCGGAGCCGGCAGCGGGACGGGAGCCGCGGCCTGGGGAGCAGGTGCCTCGACCGGCGGCTCATAGATGGTGTGCAGGAAGACCCAGCGCGCTCCGCCCAGCAGGAGGAGGACGAGGAGCGCGACGAGGACTGCGCGAAACGTCTGCTTGCGCGTCCGGCTCATGACCGTTCCTTCGGAAGCGAGATGGCGAATTCGGTCCGCGCCCAGGCGGCGCGCGACGGATCGTCCTCGCCGACCAGCCAGACCCGTCCGCCGGAGCGCTCCATCAGCGAGTGGGCGATGTAGAGCCCGAGCCCGCTGCCGCGCTCCTTGGTGGTGAACCGGGGCTCGAAGATGCGATCGCGGTTGGCGGCGACGATCCCCGAGCCCTCGTCGCTCACCCGGACCTCGATCTGACGCTCGGCATCGAGGACGCGGACGAGCAGGCGGCCCGAGCCGCGCTCCGTCTCGTCGAGGGCATTGGCGACGAGATTCGAGGTGGCGTGGAGGAGAGCCTGCGCGATTCCGTGGGCCTTCGCCTCTGCGTGCGGAGCGTACGAGAAGCGATCGGCAAACGGACGCAGCCGGTGTCCGAAGAGATCGAGGGCACGGGACACGACAGGCTCGACGGCGAAGGTTCCCGCGCCAGAGAGAGGCGAGGCAAAAAGGTCCTGCCAGGTGCGGAGCAGCTCTTCGAGGCGCGCGACCTGGGCGGTGACGAGACGGAAATCGTCCAGGCCGGTGAGCTGCGGCCCGAGCGTGCGCGAAAGCAGCTCGAGGCCGGCCTTGATGCCGAGGAGTGGATGCCGCATCTCGTGCAGCAGCTCGGCCTCGAGAAGGGCGTCGTCGTGCGACGCGGTGACGGTTGAGGTCTTCAGGGCTCAGCTCAGGTGGGCGGCGGCGGCCGCGGCGGGGAGGAGAACGGTGAAGGTCGCGCCCTTGCCAGGAGCGCTCTCGACGAGGATTCGCCCGTGGTGGGCCTCGACGATGCTGTGGGAGATGGAAAGCCCGAGCCCGACGCCCGCGGCCTGATCCTTCGTGCTGAAGAAGGGATCGAAGATCCGCTCGCGCATTTCCGCGGGGATGCCACGCCCGCTGTCGGTGACGGTGAGCTTGAGCGCGTCGCCGGCCACCTCGGAGAGGGCGATGCGCAGATCGCCGCCCGAGGGCATGGCCTGGACGGCGTTCTGGACCAGGTGCGCGACGACCTGCTGGATCTGCACGGGGTCGCCCTGCGCATCCGGGACGCGGTCGCCCATGTCGGTGCTGACGCGGATCTTCCGCTGCTCGATCTGCTCCGAGTACAGCTCGAGCGCCGACTCGACCGGGCCCTTGAGGCAGAACCGCTTGCCGAGGACGGTGCGCTCCTGATCCGCGAACTGCCGCAGGTCGGCGACGATCTTGGTGACCCGTCGCGCCTGCTCCTGGATCTGCTGGATGGTGGTGGCGTGCGCCGAGTCCTGGCCGAGCTCCTTGCGCAGGACCGCGAGAAGGCCGGTGACGGCGGTGAGCGGGTTGTTCAGCTCATGGGCCACGCCGGCGCCGAGCGAGCCGAGCGCCGCGAGCCTTCGGGTGCGCAGGATCTGGTCCTGGGCAGCCTTCAGCTCGGCGGTGCGCTCGTCGACCCGCTGCTTCAGCTCCGTGTTCCAGGCGCGGATCTCGTCGTCGCGCTTCTTCACCTCGAGCGCCATGTGGTTGAAGGCCGCGGCGAACTCGCCCACCTCGTCGCGCGTGTCGACGTCGGCGCGGGTGTCGTAGCGACCCTCGGTGAGGGCGCGGGCGGCTTGCGAGAGCTTCTGGATCGGCTCGCTCAGGCCGCGCGAGAGAAAGAATCCGAGGCCGGCGATGAGGAGTGCCGACACGGCGGCCCAGAAGAGCGTGTAGAGGCGTACCCGGTGCGCGGCGCGGAAAGCGGCCGCGGCGGGCTGGGCGATGACGACCGTCCAGCCGACTCCGCTGACGGTGGAGGCCGAAGCGAGCCATTCGCGGCCGTCGGCGCGGGTCACCATGCGGGAGACGGGCTTCTGGGCGGCTCCCGCCGCGCGCAGCAGCGAAAGCTCCGCGGCGGCGAGCCGCTCGCGCGCGTCGAGCCCGGCGATGGGCGTGCCGTCCGCCGTCGCGACGTAGGCGATCTGCTCGTCGTGCGCGATGCGCCTCATCCCGTGATCCATCTCGGACAGCGAGACTTCCGCCGCGACCGCGACCGGTTCCCTGCCGTCGACGCGCAGCGCAACCGCCACGCGGGTGCCCTGGCCGACGGTGTACGGGGGGCTCATCGCCGTGCCGGTCTCGAGCGCGAGCTGGAGCGGAACGTGGTCGAGGAAGCGCTTCACGTCGGCCACGGTCAGGAGCGCTGCCGGGTCGCCGGAAGGGCGCCGCGGGCCGAAGGCGGGCTCCGCGAGAAGCGATCCGTCGCGGCCGATGAGCGCGACCGCGCCGACGAAATCGAGCTGGCGATAGGGAATGAGGAGCGCGGCGGAGCGCTCGTCCTGGCTCAGCTCGAAGACGGGAAGGATTGCGACGGAGAGCCGGAGACTTTCGATGGCGCGAGCGAGCGTGCGTTCCGCGCCGCGCGCCGCTTCCTCCGCCATCGCCGCTTGCGAACCGCCGACCGTCTTCTCCAGCTCTGCGCGATTGAGGGAAAAGGAGAGCCACCCGAGGACCAGGAGCGGAGCCAGGCCCACCAGCGCGAGGACGAGAAAGATTTTCGAACGGAAGCTCATGACGCCGCCGGCCCCTTCTTGGAGCCATCGCAAATCCTTCGAAGGTCAGTATGGAAAAGTTCGTGGGGGACTGTACGGTGTCGAGTCGCATACGAGCAATTGATTGAATAGGCATGAATTGTGGTCCGCTTCGATCCGCGGAAGGTTGCGCTCGCACCTTTGGCGCCGAGGGGCGCCCGGCGGGGAGGGTGAGGGTTTCGCCGCCGCCATGTGGTACACGGGTGCGCCGATGATCCGGGCGCAAAACGCCATCCGCCTCGGCCTGCGCGCGGCGACGAGAAACCCGGAACTGGCGTTCGCCAAGACGCTCCTCGACCTGGGCGGGACCGCGCTCTCGCTCTTGCCGGTCTTCTTCGCGGCGGTGTGCGCCTACCTCGTCGCCACACGCGTCGATCTCGCGCCGGGTCTCTTCCAGGCAGTCGCGGCACTGGAGGCGATGACGTGGGGCACGGCCGGCGCCCTCGCTTGCGCTCTGCTCCTCTCCTGGGTCCTCGGAGCTGCCTTCTGGTCGGGCGCGCTGCCGCTGCTCGCCGCCGACGCCGAGCTTTCCCGGAGGCCTCCTCCCGGCAACTTCTTCCTGCTCGCGGGCCGCGGCTTCTCGCGCGTGGTGGCCGCCTCGACGATGGCGACGGGGATCATGCTCCTCGTGCGCATCGCGTTCTTCCTGGTGCTCGCGCTATCGGCGCTCGCCTGCGTCGTGCATCCCACGGTGGCGCGCTTCGCCGCTCTCGCCTTGCTTCTCACCGCGGGCCTCGCCGTCTACTTCCTCGTCGATCTCCTCGGCGAGCTCTGGCTCGTGCGCGCGGCAGCGCTGGGCGACGGAACGACGGTGGCGTTCGGACGGGCCGCCTCGCTTCTCGGCCGCAGGCTAGGGGCCTGTCTTCTCGTGTCGATCGAGTTCGCGTTCTTCGATCTGATGGTCGCGCTGCTGTCGGGCGCCGCCATCGCCGTGGCACTTGCCCAGGCGGACGTGGGCCTCGATCCGGCCGAGACGGCGTTCTCGATCCCCGCGCGCGTCGCCGTTTCGATCGCCTTCGGCGCGGTGTTCGCCTGGCTGGAAGTCGCCCGCAAGGGTTCGCTCGCGGCGCTGGCGGCGGACGACGACGGCCTCATCGACGAAACGCCGCCGGAACCTCTGCCGCCGCCTCCGGACGAGCGGATCGTCGAGGCGCTGCCGGTTGTGGAGGAGCCGATCATCGAGGCACTGCCCGTTCCGGAGGAGGAGGTCGTCGAAGCCCTTCCGGCCGACGAGAAGAAGGATCCCGAGAACGGCCACTAGTGCCATCCCGGCTGCGACGCGTCGAACCTGAGCGCCGAGACTGTTCCCGCGCCGCTAGCGCACGACGCCCGGCGTTCGCAGGGCGTGCCTGACCGCCGCCGCCGCCTTGGCGAAGAATCCGCCCACCCGCGCCGCCGCCGAGGGCTGCGCCTGCGTCGCGCCCTTCGCTCCGCCGCGGCGGATGAAGAGCAGCATCTTGTCGGCGTCGGTGAGCTTTCCCATCGACCGCGTCTTGATTCCCCGATCGCGTCCCAGCACGAACAGCGACTCGCGTACTTCCCCGGTGGCCGGATCGAGCAGGCCCCATTCGCGCAGCGCCTTCTTTTCCGGATCGCATGCCAGCGTGAACCCGAGGCCGCGCTCCGTCTTGAGGAAGGCAGCGGCGGACGGCTCGTCCGCGCTCACCGCGGCGATCCGCGCGCCGAGCTTCTCGAAGGCCATGGTCGCGTCGCGGAAATCGAGCAGGTGGCGGACGGCCGTGGGCGAGGCCGCACCCTCGTACACCAGGAGGACGAGCACCCGATCGCCCGCCAGCCGCGAGAGCGACGTGTTCTTGCCCTTGATATCGAGGAGGGGGGCGTCCGCAAGCACCGTGCCGACAGCAGGGCCGTCGTTCATACGGGCTGAAAGCTACACACCACCGGTTACTTCAGGAATCGTCGCACCGACAGCTTCCGGATCCGTCCCCCGACGAGGGTCCAGGTCACCGCGGCGCCGAAGAGCATCGCCGCGAGCGTGAGCCCGGCGAGCGCGGCGAGGGGCCAGTGGGTCCCCTCGGGCCCGCTCACCCTGCCGACCAGCGAGAACGCGCCGACGATGAGCCCCGAGGCGATCGATCCCATGAAGAGGAGGATCCCGAGCGCCTTCACGTTGGTGTTGAGGCGCTGCATCTCCTCGTTGCGGACGGTGACCGAGAACTTGCCGCCCTCGAGATCCATCAGGATCTGCGAGAGCTGCTGCGGCGTGTCCTGCAAGAAGCCCTGCAGCTGCAAGAGCAGCCGCAAGAGCCCGCCGCTCATCGAGCTCGGGCTGTAGCGATCGATGAGGAGCTGCTTGGCGTAGGGGAGCGCCACCTGCGCGACGTCGAGATCGGGATCGAGCTGGCGGATGATTCCCTCGGTGGTCGCGGACGCCTTGGAGAGCACCGCGTACTCCTTGGGGATCTTGATCTTGTAGGTGAGCGCGAGGTCGGTCAGCTCGTTGAGGAGCGTGGTGGAGCTCACCTCGGAGAGCTTGAGCCCGAGGTAGCGGTCGAGGATGTCGTGGATGTCGGCGCGGAAGCGGTGCAGGTTGATGCGCTCGTCGGGGATTCCGACCTTGTAGAGCAGCCGCGCCACCGTGTCCGGATCGCGCAGCCCGATGGCGAGGACGAGCACGACGATCGATTCCTGCATCGCCTTGGAAAGCCGCCCGACCAGTCCGAAATCGAGGAGGCCGAGCCGGTTCCCCGGCAGGACGATGACGTTCCCGGGATGCGGGTCGCCATGGAAGATCCCCTCGATGAAGAGCTGCTGGAAGCTCTCGTCGAGGATACGGCGGGCGAGGAGCTTGCGATCGACGTCGGGCGGCGCCGTGCCTTCGAGCACCGCCTTGAGCTTGAGGCCGCGCAGCTCTTCGAGCGTCAGGACGGTCCGGCAGGAATGGGTCCGGTAGGTGCGCGGGATGACCACGTTCTCGCGGCTGTTCTTGCCGAACTCCTCGATGTTCCGCGCCTCGTTCTCGAAATCGAGCTCGAGGAGCATCGCCTTCTGGAACTCGGCGACGATGCCGGTCGGCGTGTAGATGCCGGTTTCCTCGATGACGCCTTCGAGGAAGCGGGCCAGATAGGAAAGCAGATCGGTGTCGCTGCGGATCTGCACTTCGATGCCGGGCCGCTGCACCTTGACCACCACCTGCTCGCCGGTCGGAAGCCGGGCGCGATGCACCTGGGCGATGGAAGCGGATGCGAGCGGCTCGGGATCGATCTCGGCGAACAGCTCGCGCCAGGGCTTCTGCAGCCCCTCCTCGACGAGGCGCAGGACCTGCTCGAGCGGGAGGGGAGGCGCGCTGTCCTGCAAGGTCGAAAGCTCGGCGATGAAATCGGGCGGAATCATGTCCGGCCGCGCGGAGAGGATCTGGCCGAGCTTGATGAAGGTCGGTCCCAGCTCGGCGAGCGTGTCGCGAAACCTGCGCGCGCTCGTCGCCCGAAGCTCCGCCGCCGAAGGACGCTCGGAGACCTCGCGCCGCCCGAGCGCTTCCCAGAGCCGCGTGCGGTCGAGCAGCTCCCCGAAGCCGTGCTTGACGACGACCTTGCTGATCTCGCGCAGCCTTTGTAGGTCCCTGACGGCCTGGATCACCCGCGAAGCCTATCTCAGAGCGCTTCAAACAGATCCATTTTCAGGAGGAAGGTATCTCCGTGCACCGAGCCCGCCGAGGCGAAGGCGGACAGCTCGCGGCCGAAATCGAGCCCCCGGGCCGAAGGCACGAAGTCGTTCGAGCTCTGGTGCGCGTAGACGAGATACAGCGTCGAGCCGAGCCTCCATTCCCAGCGGAGGATGAGGTTCACGTTGAGCCCCGCCTGGCGGTCGTCGACGTCGGGCGGCAGGTCCTCAGGACGCGCGGGAGACATGTCCTGGAAGCGCACGGTCGGTTTCCCCGGCGCGGCGAGGGCGCGGAGCGGGCTTCCATAGGAGATGCCGGCGCCGAAGAGCTGTGCATAGAGCTGGAGGGTGAGACGCGGCGAGAATGCGTAAGTGCCGCGGCCGGTGATGCTGAGCGATCGCGAAGCCTGCGGCGCGAGCAGGTAGAGGCGAGGCTGCTGGGTGGCGGTGGCCGGATCCAGCTCGGCGGGCTCGGGGCAGGCCGTGGAGCAGCCGCCGGGAAGGGGCGTCGCCTTGCGGATCTGGCGGATGGTTCCGTCGCCGCGGATGAAGGCCACGTCCAGGGTGGTCTCGAGCTGCGCGAGAGGACGCACGTTCACGGTGACGCCGAAGTCGTAGCTCCGCTCGTACCTCGGCGCCCCCCGCGCATGGTCCACGTAGCCGCCGAACGAGACGGGCTTCCGCGAATCGCTGTTGAAGAACCACCCGGTGCCCCAGCTTCCCTGCCGCTCGAGCGGCGTGCCGTCGCCCAGCTCCCGATCGTCGATGTACGGGGTCTGCAAGAGGACGCTTCCGCCAAAGTTCCACTGCGAATTGAGCAGCACGAAGGTCTCGACGCCCACGTCCTGCTCGAGAGCGAGGCTCGAGGCGGCATTGCGGATCTCGCGGGCCCACGCTCCTACGAACGCGCGCTGCCAGACCGAGTTCGGGTGCACGTCGCGCAATTGCAGGTAGCCGAAGCTGCGGAAGAGGTTCGCGCGTCGCATGAACCCGAGGTCGTTGACGGTGAACCGCGGCGAGAGCCAGTCGCCCGCCACGAATCCGACGAGCGGCCCCGCGTCCTTGGCGATCCTCCCCGCCACGGCGGCGCCGCTCGAGCCGGAAGCGAGCACGGTCCCGTCGGGCTGCACGTCGGGCTGGCCACCGTTGAGGAGCGAGCCCGCGGCCTGGGTAGTGAACGACCAGTCCCGCTGCGCGTCGTAGGTGACGAAGTCGGCTCCCGCGACGTGCGCGTGACGGCCGGGCAGCGCCAAAGAAGAGCTCACGCCGATCGGATCCACCGCCGTGGCGAAGACCCCCACCAGTGAACGCGAGGTGATGGGCGTGCGCACGCGGAGCGCGGCGCTGTGCACCGCCTCGGCGACCCGCACCTCGCCGAGCCTGCCGTCGGGCTGGACTGCCTGCGCGTCGACGCGCGGCTCGTACGAGGTGAGCAGTCCGAAGCTCGAGGGTCCGGCGGTGCCGGTGAGCTTCATCGCTCCCAGCACCGGCCGCGCAGCCGGTTGGTAGACGAGAATCCCCTTGTCGCCGTCCCAGTCCTTCCAGGCCGGCGGCGGCCTCCCGATCCGTCGCGAATAGAAGATCTGGTAGGCGTCGCCGCCGTACGGTCCGCCGAACTGGATGCGGAGCGGCGACTGGAAGAGGTCGAGGCCCTCGGTGAAGAAGGGCCGCTTCTCGGGAAAGAAAGTCTCGAAGGTGGAGAGATTGAGGACGCGCTGATCCGCCTCGACCTGCCCGAAGTCCGGGTTGAGCGTCCCGACCAGGGACACGTCGCTGGCGAGCGAATAGCGCAGGTCGAGGCCCGCGCAGGCCCCCGCGACCGAGCGCGCGGAGTACCCGACCGAGGTGCAGGGCGCGAAGAGCAGGGGAGCGGTGGCGTCGGCCGGCGCGGGGCGCGTGGTGGCGCTGCGGGTCGCGAAGTAGGGACGCAGCTCCAGCGAGCGCACCGGCCGGATCCCGCTGAGGCCGGTCAGCTCTCCGAGCAAGCTGATGTCGCCGGCCGCCCCGTGGGGCCGGTAGCGCCATTGATCCTCCTCGTGGCGGCGCGCGAGGATCCGGTAGAGGTTGAAGCCGAAGCTCCGCGCTCCGTCGGGGATGCGGAGGATGCGCAGCGGGATCTTCACTTCCAGCGACCATCCGTGATCGTTGAACGCCACCGCGGATTCCCAGGCCGCGTCCCAGTCGGCCGTGAAGTCGGTGTCGTTGAAGTGGAGCGCGTCGAGTTGCTGTCCGCCGGCGAAGACCTGGAAGTGGTAGGCCGTCCGGCGGTCGTTGGTGGTGTCCAGATCGAAGGAGATGAAGTCTCCGTCCACCGGGCGATCGCGGCGGCTCATGATGGCGGTGGGCGCCTCGGGGTCGTCGCATTCCACGCCGACGTAGATGGCATCGTCGTCCCAGAGGACCCGGAAGCGGGTCACGACGGAGGGGGGCGCTCCCTCGTCGGGCGAGAACTGGGTGAAGCCGCTGCCCGGCTCGGCCGCGAGCCAGGCCGGCTCGTCGGGGCGGCCGTCGAGCTGGATCGGGCCATTGCGTCGCGCCGCCCGGATGGAGCGGAAGTAGCTGGCGGCGTCCTCCGCGGAAGGCGGCGCGCATACCGCCGCTTCGGGCGCCGCGCAGAGCGCCGCGGCACCGAGCACGAACGCGGAAGGGCGTCGAAGGCGCATGGGCCGCGCGTTCATAACGTATGTGGCGGAGCTCCATTTCAATCTCCGCCGATCTGATAGACAACGGATGGTGTCCGAGCCGGTTCCCGCCCTCGAAGGCAGCGCGCCTGTCACGCCGATGTTGCGCCAGTACCACGAGGCCAAGGCGCAGGCCCGCGACGCCTTGCTCCTCTTCCGGCTGGGCGATTTCTACGAGCTGTTCTACGAGGACGCGAAGATCGCCTCGCACATCCTCGGCATCACCTTGACGAGCCGCGCCAAGGGCGACGACCGGGTCCCGATGGCCGGCGTCCCCTATCACGCAGCGCGGCAGTACGTCGCCCGCCTCGTAGCCGCGGGACACAAGGTGGCGATCTGCGATCAAGTCGAAGAGCCCGGTCCCGGGAAGCAGCTCGTCCGGCGCGAGATCGTGCGCCTCGTCACCCCGGGAACCCTGCTCGACGAGGATCACCTCGAAGCCCGGACCGCCCTCTGGCTGGCCTCCATCGCGGTGGACGGCCCCCGGGCAGCGCTCGCGCTGCTCGATGCATCCACGGGGGAGCTGCGCGCGCTCCCGGCCGGATCCTTCGAATCGGTCGTCGACGAGCTTTCCCGTGCCCGCCCCCGCGAGGTTCTGCTGCCGGAGGATCTCCTGGGCACGCCCGCCGCAGCATCGGTACGGCGGGCGAGCGGCGCGGTCCGGGTCGAGGGCCGTCCGGCGAGGTCCGACGCGGAGCCTCTCTTGCGCCGCCACCTCGGCGTGGCGACGCTCGACGGGTACGGGATCCGCGACCCGCTGGTCATCTCGGCGGCCGCGGAAGCCCTGGCGTACCTGCAGGAGACGCAGCGGTCGGCAGCGCGCCACGTGGTCGGCATCGCCGTCGAGCATCCCGCGGACGCGCTCTGGATCGATCCGAGCGCGGTGCAGAACCTCGAGTTGTTCCGGGGCCCGGACGGCCGCCGTGAGGGAACGCTTCTCGCCACCATCGATCGCACGGTCACCGCCGCGGGAGGACGGCTTCTCTCCCGCTGGATCGCGGCGCCCCTGACCGATCCCGCCGGAATTGGCGCGCGGCTCGATGCGGTGGAGGAGCTTTCCCAGGCATCCGTCCTCCGCGAAGACCTCCGCGAGGCGCTCTCGGGCGTCCTCGACCTCGAGCGGCTGCTCGGGAGGCTCGCGGTGGGACAGAGCGCTCCGCGCGATCTCGCGGGCCTGCGCGCCTCGCTCGCTTCGATGCCGGGGCTTGCCGCGCTTCTCGAGGGGCGCACGGCGAGCCGGTTGCGAGCGCTCGCGCCGCCGCTCCGTGCCCCCGCCGCGCTGCGGGAGCTTCTCGAGAAAGCGCTCGCCGACGAGATGCCCGCCGGGCGCGAGCCGGGATTCGTCCGGCCGGGCTACCGTCGCGACCTCGACGAGCTGACCGATCTCGCCCAGGGCGGCCGGGCGGCCATCGCCGCGCTCGAGGCGAAGGAGAAGGCCCGCACCGGAATCCAGTCCTTGAAGGTCCGCTACAACCGCGTCTCGGGTTTCTATCTCGAAGTCACGAAGGCGAACCTCCACCTCGTCCCCGGCGATTACCAGCGCCGCTCCTCGACGGTCGGTGCGGAACGCTTCATCACGCCTTCTCTCGCGGAGCACGAGGCGAGCGTCCTCTCTGCCGAAGAGCGCCGCGCCGCGCTCGAGCTGGAAATCTTCGAGGAGCTGCGCACGGCGATCCTGGAGCGCAGCGCCGACCTTCGCGCCTGTGCCGCAGCCGCGGCGGAGGCGGATGCGCTGCTGTCCTTCGCGCGCATCGCCTGCGAGTGCGGATGGACCCGGCCCCTGGTGGACGGGTCGGACGTCCTGGAAGTGGAGGGCGGACGCCATCCCGTCGTGGAGCGCGCGCTGCTCCTCTCCGGCGAAGGACCCTTCGTACCCAACGATCTTTCCCTCGACGGAGAGCGCCGGCTCGTCGTCCTCACCGGTCCCAACATGGCGGGAAAGAGCACCGCCATGCGCCAGGTGGCGCTCATCGTCGTCCTCGCCCAGTCGGGCAGCTTCGTCCCGGCCGCGCGGGTGCGCATCGGGCTCGTCGATCGGCTCTTCACCCGCGTCGGCGCCGCGGACGATCTCGCGCGCGGGCAGAGCACTTTCATGGTGGAGATGGCGGAATGCGCGCGGATCCTCCACCAGGCGACGCCGCGCTCGCTGCTCATCCTCGACGAGGTCGGGCGCGGCACCAGCACCTTCGACGGTCTCGCGCTGGCCTGGGCGATCGCCGAGCACCTGCACGACGCGGTCGGCGCACGGACGCTGTTCGCCTCGCACTACCACGAGCTTTGCGATCTCTCGCGCGAGAAGCCGCGCGCCGTAAATCTCACCATGGCGGTCACGGAGGTCGACGGCCGGATCGTCTTCCTGCGCAAGGTGGTCGCGGGGGCGGCCTCGCGTAGCTACGGGATCCAGGTAGCAAAGCTGGCAGGGCTTCCCGAGATCGTCCTGCGGCGCGCGCGGGAGATCCTCGCCAACCTCGAGGCGCAGGAATTGGACGAGGGCGGACGTCCAGCGCTCTCGGGCGCGCGGAGCCGGCGGCGAGCCCAGCTCGGCCTCTTTTCGCCACCGGCCGGGCCGCCTGCGCCGGCACCGTCGAATCCGCTCGCCGACGATCTCCGCAAGCTCGACCTGACGCGCACGACGCCGCTGGACGCCCTGCTCTGGCTTCACGAGCAGCAGAAGAAGCTCCGTGAATGAACCGGCCGGGCACCACCACGGTTACCACGACCACTGAACGGATTGTCAGACCCCTCCGCTAAGGTTCGCGTCGAGGGAGTCGTCATGGAAGCCATCCGTTTGTGGGCGTGTCCGAGCTGTCACCGGGTCCTGCGCGAGAGGAGCGTGGACGAGGTGCAGCGGCGGCACGAGGAGCTGGTTCGCGAGCAGTGCGGCACGAATCCCAGCGCGGAGTTCGTCGCGGAGGCGATGTGGCCGGCGTACCTGGCATCGTTCCGGCGCTGCCGGTGCGGAAGCCGGAAGCGCCTCAAGCCGGTATCCGCCGCTGCCATGCGGGGGCAGCTCGATCTGCACCTCGATCCGGTGGTGGTGCAATGAGCCCCGGGGCCGTCCGAAAAATTGACCGGGCGATCGGCTGTGCGACCGTCTCTGCGTGCCGTCGGGCATTGCTTGCGCGCTCGTTTGCGTCCTGTTCATTGCCGCCGCGGCCCGAGCCGAAGCGGCGGAGGGATCGGCGCGCGCACGGACCGTCGCCACCGCCGCGCCTTCAGCGGCAGCGGCGCTGCAGGCGCGGCGGCTCGAAAAAGGAAAGTCCGACTTCGAGCGCCTGAGCGCGGACGCGCGCCGGAACAAGCGTCGCGACACCTGGGAAGTGGTCATCCGCGAGCTCGAATCCGCCTTCTCCGCGGCGCCGAAGGGACCGCGGGCCGTGGAGGCTGCTGCGCTGGGTGCCCGTGCGCGAGAGGAGCTGTGGTCGGCGTCGCGCCGCCTGCCGGACGCGGTGGCGGCGATCGAGGCGTACCGGCACGTCGACGAGGCGGCTCCCGGCAGCGCGGAGGCCGCGGCGGCCCTTTCACGCGCGGTAGACCTTGCGCGTCGCATCGGCGATCCGGAGACCGCGGCATCGGTCGCGCGGCGCCTCGTTGCCCGCTACCCGGGAACGGACGAGGCGTCCTCGGCCGCTCCCGTCGCGGGGTTCGCGGCGAAGAGCGCTCCGGCGGATCCGCAAGCGAAGCCGCCGCCGGCCGGTCCACAACCGAAGCCCGATCCGGTTGCGCCACTGAAGCACGCGCTGGCCGCTTCACTACCGAAACCCACGCCTGCTGCTCCAGCGACCGCGGAACCGGAGACCGAGGAGACAGCCGCCGCGGCGAGCCGGCTCCTCGATCGCGTGATCGACGCCGCTCGCAAAGGCGCGGCCTCGGTTCCCGCCGGGGACGACGAAGTAGACGAGGCCGATCTGCCGCCCGAGCCGGAGGCGCCGGAGCCGGTCGGAGGCATGATCGTGAAGCAGGCGGTGCCGCCGTCCGCCGACTCCGACGCGGACCGCCCCGAGAAGGTAGAACGGGCGCGGGAGCTACGCTCGGCGGTGCTCGCCTCCAAGGCGGGATCGCTCACCGAGCAACTGGGCCTGCGGATCCGGCGCGTGGTCGTGGACGCCGGACATGGAGGTCGCGACACTGGCGCTCTCGGGCCGAGAGGCACGCGGGAGAAGGACGTCGCGCTGGCCATCGCCAAGGTGCTCGCCTTGAAGCTCAAGGCGCTCGGCTTTGCCGTCGTGCTCACCAGGCAGGACGATCGCTACCTCACGCTCGACGAGCGGACGCGCATCGCCAACGACGCGCGCGCCGATCTCTTCGTCTCCATCCACTGCAACGCCGCGAGGCGCCGCAAGCTCTCCGGGATCGAGACCTGGACCTTGAACGTCGCGAGCAACCGGTACGCGGCGCGCCTCGCGACCTTCGAGAACGCGGACACGGATCGATCGGCCTCCGACCTGCGCTTGATCCTCGCCGATCTCGCTACCCGCGCGAACGCGGACGACTCGCGCGACATCGCGCAATCCGTCCAGTCGGCCCTGGTGCGCGCAATGCGATCGCGGGGCGAGAAGGTGACCGATCACGGCATCAAACACGCGCTCTTCTACGTCCTGCTCGGGGCCCGGATGCCCGCCATCCTCGTCGAGACGGGATTCATCTCCAACCCGGCCGAGGAGGGGCGCCTGCGCAGCCGCGATCGGCAGCGCGCGGCCGCGGACGCCATCGCCGCCGGGGTGCGCGAGTTTGCCGACGGCCGCCGGCGCATCGCGCGCTTTCCTTGAGCGCTGAGCGCCCCGCGCGCGGCAGTGCCATCTTCCCTTCATGCCCGATCCCGAGAAGGACCCGAAGCCGCGCACTCCCGAGCGCAAGGATCCCAAGCCGGCGGAGCCCATCCGCAAGGATCCGCCTCCCGGAGAGCCGGAGCGCCGCGATCCCGGTCGCAACCAGCCCGCGGGCGATCCATCTCCGCCGCCCGACGGAAATCCACCGCCACAAGCAGCCGGCTGACCGACAAATTCGTCAGCGGACTCCGTCTGCCCTAACGGCTATGCTCGCGACATGGCGACGCCGCCCCAGCGTCCAGTCGCGGAAGCTCCTCCTCCGGCCTCTCCGCCATCCCCTTCCGCCGGTCCCGTCAGCGCCGAGGCGCGCAAGGCAAGGCAGCGCCTCGATTCCGGACGCGCCGAGATCTTCGCCCGCCACCGCGGCGGCGCGGGAGGCCAGCAGGTCGTCCGAGCGATCTCCGACCTGACCGATTCCGTCCTCCAGGACATGTTCGCCTCGCTGGTCTCGAAGGACGGCTCGCCCTCGGATCTGGCGCTGGTCGCGACCGGCGGCTATGGGCGGCGCGAGCTGTCCCCGCGCTCCGACGTCGACCTCCTCGCCCTTTTGCCTTCGCAGAAAGCGGACCCCGCGCGGAAGGCCCGCGCGGAAGCGGTGGCGGAGAGCCTCCATCGCGCCCTTTGGGACGCGGGGCTGGAAGCCGGCTTCGGCGCCCGCACGCTGGAGGAAACCCTCACCCTGGCGCGCGACGATCACACCGCGCGCACGGCGCTTCTCGACTGCCGGCTGCTGGCGGGGGACGCGGCCCTCTTCAAGGAGCTGGAGCGCGCCGTCGTCACCGAGCTCGACGCCCGCAAGATCGAGGAGTTCATCGAGGAGAAGCTCGAGGAGCTGCGCGGACGGAGGACCCGGTACGGCGGATCGGTCTGGTTGCTCGAGCCGCACATCAAGCAGGGCAAGGGCGGATTGCGCGACCTCCAGGCCGCGCTGTGGATCGCCCGCGCCCGGCACAAGGTGGCCGGCCTCGGCGAGTCGGGCGAGCGCGGCCTCTTGCCCTTGCGCGAGGTCCAGGCCGCCCGCGCCGCTCGCGACTGGCTGTGGAAGCTGCGCAACGAGCTTCATTACGCGACCGGGCGGCGCGACGATCGCCTCACTTTCGACAACCAGCGCCGGCTCGCATCGGCCCTGGGGTACGCGGACGCCGAAGGAGAGCTCGGGGTCGAGAAGCTCATGCGCGAGACGTACATCGCGCTCCAGGAGATCGCCCGCGCCTCCGACGCACTCATCGACCGCTGCGCCGTGGAAGATGCCCCGCGGCCGGCAGGCTTCTTCGGGCCCCGCCGCGCGCCCCAAGCGAAACCCATCGACAGCGCGTTCAAGCTCTGGCAGGGCCGCGTCACCGTCGGCGACCGCGAGGTCTTCGCCCGCCGCCCGGCCGATCTGATCCGGCTCTTCACCGTGGCGGAGACGTACGGCGTCCCGGTCTACAGCTACGCCCGCGACCTCCTCGTGCAGGAGCTGCACAAGCTCGAGCCGGGGTTGGCCGCCGATCGCGACGCCCACTTCGAGCTCTGGCAGTACCTGGTCCGCGAAGGCAGCGACGGCGCGGCGCTGGGGTCCCTGCACGAGCTGGGCGTCCTCGGGGCGCTCTTTCCCGAGCTGGGCAGGCTGCGGGCGCGTGCGCAGCACAGCCTGTACCACGTGTACACGGTGGACACGCACACCGTCGTCGCACTGCAGCGGATGATGCGGCTGCGCGCCGGATCGCTCTCGGAAGAGGAGCCGGATCTCACCCGCATCGCGCGCGCGCAGGAGCGCCCGCTGGTGCTCATGCTGGGGCTGCTCTTCCACGATCTCGGTAAGGGACTCGGCCCCGATCACTCCTCGCGCGGCGCCGAGCTGGTGCGGGCGTACGCGCAGCGCATCGCTCTCGATCCCGCGGACGCCGAGGACGTCGCCTGGCTCGTCCAGGAACACCTCAAGATGAGCCATCTCAGCCAGCGCCGCGATCTGGAAGACGCGGCGATGATCGAGGGCTTCGCCCGCGACGCCCGGACGGTCGAGCGCCTCGAGATGCTGTACCTGCTCACCTACGCGGACATGGCGAGCGTGAGCCCCGAGAACTGGACGGACTGGAAAGCCGGTCTCCTTCGCCTGCTTTACGAGAAGACGCGGGCCACGATCACGGCCGAAGGTCTCGACCGCCCCGCCCATGAGGACTCGCTCGAGCACCGCCGCGAGCGGCTGACGAGCGCGGTCGAGCCCCTCGTCGACGCAACGCACAAAACCCAGGTGACGGCCTTCGCGCGACTCGCGCCGGAGCGATACCTCGCCATCACCAGGCCACCCGAGGCCGCCCGGCACGTCCGGCTCTGGACGATAGCGCAGCGGACGGGCTTTGCCGCCGAGCTCCGCCGCCCTGCGGGTGGGGAAGCGGATCTCACACTCGTGGCGAAAGATCGCCCCGGATTGCTCGCTTTGTTCTCTGCCGCCCTGGCCGCGAACGGAATCGACGTCCTCGCCGCCGAGGTCCACACCTTGGGCGACTTCGCGCTCGACGAGTTCGTCGTCCGCGAGACCGGTGGAGGCGTTCCGTCGACTCCTCGGTGGGAAAGCGCCCACGCCGACCTGCTCCGCCTGCTCTCCGGCGACGAGGATCCCCACAAGCTCGTGCAACGCCGGTTGCGCCGGGCAAGCTGGGCCGCTTCCGCGGTGCCCCAGGTGGCGACCAAGCTGCGGCTCGACGACGTTTCCTCTGCCGAATCAACCATCCTCGACGTCTTCACCCAGGACCGGCCGGGCCTCCTCCACGCCATCGCCGAGGCCCTGCACGGCGCCGGCGTGTCCATCGTCGTCGCTCGGATCGCCACGGAAGGGAACCGCGCGACCGACGCCTTCTACCTTCGGGAAGCAGGCGGGCAGGCAGGCCGGCTGCGCTCCGAAGAGCGCAAGCGCGAGGTCGAAAACGCCGTCCGGATGGCGATTGACGAGCTTGCCGGCCGGTCCTGACCTATTTCCTAAGCGGTTCTAGGAGGTTGGCCGCTTGCACAGCCTGGTGCGGCTTCCTAGCTTTCGCTCGTTGACAGTCCGGTAGAAGACGGACCGCCCGGACGGAACAGTAGGGGCGGAAGCGTGGCCGGCGGCTTGCACTGCGTCCCGCCGGCCCAAAGATTGAGGATCCGCAGGGATTTAGTGAGACGAGGCAAGGGGAACGCGATGCCCACCCGGAAGACCCAGCGGACGACGAAGTCGACCACAGGTTCCCCGCGGGGTCTCAAGATCTCGTCTCGCCGGCCCGCCTCGCGCGAGCCGGAATTCGGCGGAATGACGGTGCGGGAAGCCGGCCGCAAGGGCGGCCTCATCGGCGGACGCAAGGGCGGCCTGGCCGTCAAGGCGGAGCGGGGGCGGGAGTTCTACCAGGAGATCGGCCGCAAGGGCGGCCAGCGCGTTCGCGACCTGATCGCGGCGGGCAAGAAAACGGAAGAGCGGGCACCAGCGCGTCGGCGGCACAGCTGATGGCGGCATCCGCGAAGACTTTTCACAGGTGTCCCCAGTGGGGGGCGTTGAGGAGGGGCGGGGAAAATGGCTGAGGAAGCGAAGAAGAAGGGTGCGATGTCCGTGAGCGAGGCAGGCCGCAAGGGCGGGCAGACCGTTCGCGACAAGTACGGGCACTCCTTCTACGAGGAGATCGGCCGCAAGGGCGGCGAGACCGTCAAGGCCGAACGCGGCCGCAGCTTCTACGAGCAGATCGGCAAGAAGGGCGGCGACACCGTGAAGGCGGAGCGGGGCGCCGGCTTCTACGAGCAGATCGGCAAGAAGGGCGGCGATGCCGTGAAGGCCGAGCGCGGCACTCCCTTCTACGAGGAGATCGGCAAGAAGGGCGGGCACAAGGTCCGCCAGCTGATCGAAGAGGGCAAGAAGGCCGCGAGCGAGGCGCTGGCCGCGCGCAACGAGCGGATGGCAGACGAAGGCGTCCCGGCGGTCGGCGGAGAAGTCGTTCCGGCGATGCCGGAGTAGCTCCGAGGACCCTATCCCATGGCGAACCGCATCAACGGCAACGGCAAGGGAGGAATGACGGTCTCGGAGGCTGGCAGGAAAGGCGGCGAGCGCGTTCGCGATGAGCGCGGCGTCGAGTTCTACCAGGCGATCGGGCGCAAAGGCGGGGAGCTGGGAGGCCGCAAGGGCGGCGAGGCCGTGCGCGACAAGTACGGCCCCGCTTTCTACGAGGAGATCGGCCGCAAGGGCGGCCAGAAGGTCAGAGAACTCATCGAGCAGGGCAAGAAGCGCATCTGAGAGCACGACACCGAAGGGGCCGAAGGCGGACGGGAGGGGGGTTCCTTCCAACCACCGGAGGCAGGAGATGGCAGAGAACGAGAAAAAGGGCGGGATGACGGTAGCCGAGGCTGGACGCAAGGGAGGCGTGAAGGTCGCGCAGGAGCGCGGCCG
>Ga0209474_10000480_pt1 | contig 43906 bp, 43 predicted proteins | sample GraSoiAngelo_145_FD_185902 | JGI IMG/M metagenome (GOLD analysis project Ga0209474, IMG submission 185902) | Grasslands soil microbial communities from the Angelo Coastal Reserve, California, USA - 14_1009_05_20cm (SPAdes) (version 2) | ecosystem: Environmental > Terrestrial > Soil > Grasslands...
CGGTGCTTGCCAATTCAATCGCAGCCATTCGCAACCGCTCGATATCGCCGGGATGCCCAATCGCTCCCATTGCGATCCGATCGTAGATCTCGAAAAGTTTCTGGCGCGTCTGACCAAGCGTGACAAACAGAATGCCTTTGCGATAACCGAGCGCCGCGATGGGACTACCGGGAGCGAGCTGCCCTTCGATGTATTCGCGCCGGTTGGCGATTGCTTCGACCCAACGATACGGCTCTTCGATCATGCAACCATTTCTTTGAATACGGCGGCGATTTTGCTCTCGGGCAAAGTGGTGATGCCTTCGCGCGACACAATCTTGATCACGGGATAAATCTTTCCGCTGCGATCCACGCCTGCTGTCGCCGTATCGGATTCCGCAGCGGTGTCGAGCGCACGCAATGCGAGGGATACGGCCTCCTGTTCGCTCATCTTGTGCAGCGGGTTCGCGCCCCAGGTGTTTTCATAATAGAGAATGCCGCGGACCGCAGGCGAACCGGACCCCGTTGCCGCGTAATCGGTCGCTTCAAATTGCGCGCCCATTGCATCATAGAAGTAAAGGCGCGCCTCCGGTTTAGAATTCCCATCGTAAGTCGCAAAGATCGGGACTACGACACCGATGCCTTGCATGACGAACCCGAAATTGTCGCGCAACAACTTCGAGAGCGCCCGCACTTTGCCGTCGACAGTCATCTCCTGAAGCTGAGTTCTTCGAAAATATTCGAGTGAATGCTCGAGCACGCGCGCCATCTCCCACGCGGTCGCAGGCACACCGGCGATGGCCATTATCGAATGCCGATCAATCTCCAAAACCTTGTCCGCACGATCGTAGACGACGGTGTTACCCGCAGTTGCACGGCGATCACCCGCAACCAGAACGCCGCCGGTAAATTTGAACGCAAGGATCGTTGTCGCCTCGGTCGATTGCCACGTCTGTTGTTGCGTTGCGGTTTGCGTCATCGGACCCAACGCAACTGGGCCGAGCAGACCTTTGCGTCGCAGCAGCGAAGGAAAGTCATCCTCTGCACCAGATACGTTCTGGTCAAATCCCAACTGTGAACGGTCCATTACTGACCCGTGCGCTGCCGATAGCGCTTGGATTGGTTGGGATCGACTTTGCGCATTTTCTTTAACAGATCCTTTGTGTCCGGTCGCGAAACGTCCGGCGAACGCGGGCCACCGCTATCGCCTTGTTTTGGTTCCCACGGAACCGGTTCCACTGGCTTTTGAATGCGCTCAGGCATGGAAAAACGTACGAGCAAAAGTTCGAAACGCAAGCTGCGCGCCGCCCGTGGAATCATTACACCATCACACCGAATTCGTTCAGCATTAAAAAAACAATGGTTCAGTGCGGCGAACCCGCTTGTCACACAAATGTGCCGATGGCAAAATTTCGTTGCCATGAAGGTAGCCGGCATTTTCTGCGCAATAAGCTCTCTCGCGCTTTGGATTGCTTTTGCGCAAAGCCCCGCCCCGCATGAAGCAAAATCAGCCGAGTCCGCGCAGCTTGAAGCTTTGACAAAAAAGGTTGACGAACAAAACGCCAAAATCGACGCGCTTTCTCAGGAGATTCTCAGACTGGAGCAACAACTCTCGCATGCTCGGCCAGGTGTAATGATCGGAGAAGGTGCACCCGCCCCGGCAACCGCAGCCGCTCCGGCCGCATCTGCATCGCATTCCGTGGTCGCAGGCAATACGCATACTGTTGCGCGCGGAGAAACGCTCACGTCCATCGCGAAAATGTACAAGGTGACCGTGGACGACTTACAGAAAGCCAATCACATTGAGGACGGCCGTAAATTGCAGGCCGGTCAGACCATCACTATTCCGACAGCTTCGCCTGCCGATTCCGGCTCGCCGTCGCCTTAACGGACAACAAAATCTCCCGGTGAACGAAAAATGGTTTCTCCGCAAACACGAGGACGGTAGTACCTTCGGCCCGGTGCAGTTCGAGCAGATTACGCGTTGGGCTGCTGCGGCGCAGATCGCACCGCACGACATTCTGTCCAGCGACGGGCAGACCTGGATCAAAGCACCGATGGTCCCGCAGCTCGGCATGGACTGGCTGGTCGAGTTAACGAGCGAGCATTACTACGGGCCGACTACGCTCGGTACGTTGCGGGAATTTATTCGGCTCGGCGAAATCGACGGCGAAACGGTCGTTATCAACAGCTGTGTGGGTACTCGCCGGAAAATCCGGGAAATGCCCGACCTGTGGGAAACCGGCGAGTTACAGGTTGAAAATCAAATCGAAATTCAACTCGGCGATCCCGTCGGGCCGGCGGTGGCAAAGATGTCGTTGCATCTTCAAAAGCGAATTCGTGATCTTGAGCAAACGCTTCAGGAAGAACGCCGCGCCTTGGCCGAGAGCGAGCAACGTTACGGAGAGTTAGAACGAAAATACCAGGATCTCTTGCCGCGCAACTTATCGTAACTCAGGCGACCTGTCCGCCAGGTTGTTAAACTTGCAATCGCTCCTCCTCCGCTTCCACGACTTCTGAGGCGGCGATTTCCTCCTGCGGCTCTGATTCCCGCTGAGGCGACGACTCCAAGAGACTCTGCCGGCATAGCTGCGCATATTTTCTATCAAGCGCGAGCAATTCTTCGTGTGTGCCGCGCTCGATGATTCGCCCGTGATCGAGCACCAGAATTTGGTCCGCGCGTACAATCGTGGAAAGCCGGTGCGCAATCACAATGGACGTTCGATTCGCCATCAAATGTTCCAGCGCTTCCTGAATCAGTCGTTCCGTCGCCGTATCCACACTGGCAGTTGCTTCATCAAGAATTAAAATCGGTGGATCTTTGAGTAGCGCCCGTGCAATCGAGAGCCGCTGTTTTTCGCCAACGCTCAATTTCACGCCACGCTCGCCAACTACGCTTTCCACACCCTGCGGCAAACGCTCGATAAACTGTCGCGCGTTCGCAGCATCCACCGCGCGCCATAATTCTGCGTCAGTGGCGGTTGGTTTCCCCATCAAAAGATTTTCGCGAATCGATCCGTTGAACAGAAAGCTTTCCTGCGTCACCACGCCGATTGCTCCGCGCAACGTGTGCAGGTCGTACTCGCGAATTGGTGTGTCATCGACGTAAATCTGGCCGAAGTCGAATTCGTAAAAGCGTACCAGCAAATTCACCAGCGTCGATTTGCCGGCGCCGGTCGCGCCGACCAGCGCAGTCGTCGTCCCCGGCAGCGCATGAAACGAAATGTGCTTTAGCGCCGGCAATCCTTCCATGTAACTGAAGCTGACGTTTTCGTACCGAATGTCACCAATGATTCGCGCACTGTCGCCGCCATTGGTGATCGCGGTCCCGGGGTCACCGAACACGGCCACAACGCCCGGCTCGGCGTCTTCGTCGAGAATCTCAAAAACACGTTCGCCCGCTGCCCGCCCGGCCTGCACCAGTTGATTCAGCTGATGCAACCGGCTGATCGGATCATAAAGAAATGCCGTGAGCATCAGGATCGCGACCAGATCGCCGAGCTGCAAGCTGCCAGTCAAAACGGCATGACTGCCGAATCCCAGCACGAGCAATGCGCCGATTGCTTCAAACATCGACATTGACGGCGAGTAAATCGCCCACGTCCGCATCACCACCAGCGTGGCCTGCCGCAATTGATCGCTGGCGCGATTGAAACGCGCGTGTTCCTCGCGTTCGCGCGCAAAACTTTTGATCTGACGAATCCCGGCAAGATTATCATGCAACAGCGCATTGATATTTGATGCGGCGCGCCGCTGTAACCGATACCGTCTATGCGCCGTTAGTGTGTAACCAAGCGCACCCGCGATGAGCAGCGGAAGCGGCACCAGCGCAAGCATTGCCAGCTTTGCGTTCCAATAAAACATCACCGACACCACGATGACGATCTGCAAAACTGCCACCACGCCTTGCTCGATTCCGTCGATCAACACGCGCTCGACCGAGTTCACGTCTTCGATTACCCGCGTCATCAGGTCGCCCGTGGCCCGATTATCGAACCAGCGCAACGGCAGCAGTTGAATGTGCGAATACAAATCGCTGCGCAGATCGAAGATAACTTTCTGCTCGAATGTGTTATTCAGAATGATCCTGAGCGAATTGAAAATGTGCTGAACGAGAAATGCAACCCCCGCCAGCATGAGGAGCGGCAGCAATTTGTCCGGCCGATTCGCGCGCACTACGTCATCGATGATCCATTTGGTCACGCTCGGAAACACGATCACCATCAGCGTGCCCAGGATCGCGCACGCGAGCGTCCCCGCAGCCAACCCGGGATATCGCTTCAGATAAGCAAATACGCGCCAGACCGTGTTCATTCAACAATAACGTCGCGCAGCGCAGTTCCTGTAGCAACCAGCCCGCCTGGCACGCCGAAGCTTGGGGGGCCGCTGGCCCGTTTGGCGCGCGTGATTGCGTCAACGTAAGCGCGCAGTGGCCACACCAACCGGAAAATTTAGGCTTGATAATTGCACACCACGGAGTCAAACCAGCTGTCGTTATGAAGACGCTATCTCGAAGGTTCTGGTTTGTTGTATTCGGCGTAATCGTGATTGTTGCGGTCGGCAGCTGCTGCTGCATTCCATGTATCCCAGGCATCGCGTACTCTGTGGAGATTGGAAATACGCGGAGCGATCAATACGCTAAGTGGAAGCAGCCTGACTTCGACAACGCGTTAATTCAGCTTTGTGAGGAGCATGGCGGAACGTATTGCCTCAAGGCCAAGCTTGATAACGGCAGCGTCACCCCCCGGTACTATCCGAAGCGTCACAAGGATTGTACCGATAAGGATTGCAGCTTTGGAAATATCAGGACTGTCAAGGTCACAAAATCCAAGGCAGCGGACAACATAGCGGCTGGACAATCTGCCGCTAACGATCCTAATGTTATGCACAGGGTTCAATCTCCTGATCCAGGTGACATAAAACAGGTTCGCGACGCGCTCGCACAATAAGCAGCGCCATTATCTGGGTGGCTTCTGAAAACTGGATGGCTCTCCCGCCAAAAGTATGCGTACGCGGCCTGGCTCACGCTGCATTTTCTGCTGATCGTTTCGGTTTCCTGCTACGACACATTACGGGTTATGGCGGAAGGACCAACGGTTCTTCCAGTTTTGTTTAAAAATTTCTCCCAGAAAGCTGAGACGGCTCTTTCCACTAGGATCGGCCAAAAGCTCCCGGCGTCGAATCCGGTGCGCGAGGCGCTAAACACGTATGTGCAGCTCGCTGGGATTGAAATCGGTTATGGATACTTTGCGCCAAACGTGCCGGCCGGTTACAGACTCCTCTTCGAGTTACACTATCCTGATGGCGGAGTGGAATACGAGTTGCCGTCGGTTAGCAGCGCAGCGGCCGGACTGCGGATAGCCGGTTTGCTGGATAGCATCGGGCGCACCCCTTACGACGCTTTACGGGAAATTTTGGTCAAGACACTCGCGCAAGCCATCTGGCGGGAGCATCCCGACCTCGAGAGTGTTCGCGCGATACTTGAATCGATCAGGTTGCCGACCGCCCGCGAGTTTACGGAGGGAAAACGACAATCGTACGAATTTCTGTATGCGTATGATTTCAATCTTGAGAACGCGCCTGCGAAAACGAACCATCACTAAGCCGGATGCAAAGCGTTAAGACCGGACTGTTCGGGTTTCTGTTTTCTCCCAGCACCGACACATGGCTGGCAATATTACGGATCGGTCTTGGTCTCGAGGTAACGCTTTACTCTCTCTCTCTTCGAAGCGATTGGATTTCTCTGCTTTCCGGAACTGCGCGCAAAGCGGCGGAAGCGTTGCTTTCTCTGGAAAGCCATTTTGTCCCAAGACTCGGATGGTTTGTTGCTTCGGCGGCACAAGTTAGCGTCCATGAGGAGGCAGTACTCTCTATGGCATGGGCTTGTCTGTTAGGGGTCGGCTGCGGTCTTCTTGTTGGAGTTGCCTCCCGGTTCTCAGCAATTTCAGCGTGGTTGTTACACCTGTGCGTGGCGAAAAGCGGAGGCTTCGTCTCCTATGGGATGGATAATTTCCTGACGATTGGCCTGTTCTATTTGATGTTGTCGCCGCTGCCGGATCGATATTCGCTTGACTGGCGATTGCGAAAATCGCAGCCGAAAAATCCGCAGCTTTTAGGATTCTGGAGGCGGGTTCTTCAGCTCCACTTGTGTATCATATATTTTTTTAGCGGTCTGACGAAATGTTTTGGTCGCGGCTGGTGGGATGGTTCGAATGTGTGGCGTTCGCTGATCCGTCCGCCGTTCAACGCCATCAATCCCGAGATCCTCGTAACATGGAAATACCTGTTTCCACTGGCGGGAATTCTTATTTGCCTGCTGGAATTTGGATATCCGTTTTTTATTTGGAGCACCAGAACACGAAAGATTTGGCTCCTCAGCGTGTGCGCGATGCACGTCGTGATCGCAGTAGCCATGGGAATGTACCTTTTTTCGCTGATCATGATTGTTCTCAACGTCGCGGCGTTCGGGCCCAATCTTATCCGCACAGAACATGCGCGAATCAGCTTCCGGCCCCATGAAATTATCTTATAAAATCAGAGGGCTGGACACCGCCTCGGCAATAGCCCAGCATTTTAACGCTGGGTTACTATGCTTTTTTCAAGAACTTCGCCCTCTCGTTTCCGAAGAAGGAGGTGGGGCAAAGGGGTGAACGCGCAAGACTCGCCCACGGAACCGGCGCCCGATCTCCAGTTGGAGATTGCACATTTGCTATTAATCGACGTGGTCGGTTATTCAAAACTGCTCGTCAATGAGCAGATCGAGCTGCTCCAAGAACTGAAGCAAATCGTACGAAGTACGGAAAGTTTTCGCGCTGCAGAAGCAAGGAATGAACTCATCCGAGTACCGACCGGCGACGGGATGGCGCTACTTTTTTTCCATAATCCGGAGGAGCCGGTGCGATGTGCGCTGGAAATTAGCAGAACCTTAAAAGATCATCCGCATATCCAGGTACGCATGGGAGTGCACAGCGGGCCGGTCAGTCAAGTTACCGATGTCAATGATAGGACGAACATCGCTGGTGCTGGAATTAACATCGCGCAGCGGGTGATGGACTGTGGCGATGCCGGTCACATCCTTTTGTCGAAACATTTGGCCGATGACTTAGCGGAGTACAGACACTGGCGGCCTCATCTGCATGATCTAGGCGAATGTGAAGTGAAGTACGGGCTGAGGCTGCACCTGGTTAATCTCTACAAAGATAACCTGGGCAATCCACATATCCCTGAGAAACTGAGGCGAGGAAAAAGAAAACGCCCGCCGGGCGTCAGCGTCCGTCCAATTAGTGCTCCCCGATGGCCGAGGATCGTGCTTACAGTCACCTTGCTTGTGTCGGCAATTGCCCTGGTTATCAGTTCCTTGATCTTTTTCAATCGAGCGCCACTGCCGGCGACCAGAGCGCCTGTTCCCGGGGCACCAGCTGCTAGCGCCCTGGTTGCTATTCCCGAAAAGAGCATCGCCGTTCTTCCCTTCCAGAATTTAAGCGATCAGAAGGAGAACGCCTACTTCGCAGATGGCGTGCAGGATGAAATTCTTACTGCCCTGACCAAGATCGCCGATCTAAAAGTAATCAGCCGCATGTCGACAATGCAGTACAAAACCACCGCCGAGCGTAATGTGCGCGAGATCGCCAACGCGCTCGGCGTAGCCCATGTATTGGAAGGCACCGTGCAGCGTGCCGGTGGCCGAGTGCGTGTCAGCGCTCAGTTGATCGACGCACGGACAGATACCCAGCTTTGGGCGGAACGGTACGATCGCGACGTCGCCGACGTATTCGCAATCGAAAGTGAGCTGGCCGGAAAGATAGTTGCACAACTTCAAGCCAAAATCTCTCCTAGCGAAATGGCGGCGATCAAGAGGCCGTCCACAACGGATCTCGCAGCGTACGACCTGTACTTGCGCGCCCAGGAACTCTTCGCCGACACATCGGATCCAATTCACGCCAGGGAGAAGCTGCCTCAAGCGGCCCAACTGCTCGATGAAGCTGTCGGACGCGATCCGCACTTCATACAGGCTTGGGGTCTGCTGTCCAGAGTGCATGGCGCTGCCTACTTTAGGGGTCACGACCACACCCCTGCCCGTCTCGGTCTGGCTAATGCGGCCGTGCAAACCGCTCTGCGCCTTCAGCCGGATGCGGGCGAAGCCCACCTCGCCCTGGCCATTTATTACTACAACGGATTCCGCGATTACGGTCGGGCTCGCAGCGAGCTCGTTATCGCCCGGCGCGCACTGCCCAACAGCGCTGATGTATTCCGATACACCGGCATGATCGACCGCCGCGAAGGCCACTGGGACGAGGCCACGCGCAACCTGGAGCGTGCCCTTGAGCTGGACCCGCGCAACTTTTTCACTCTCCAGCAACTCGCTTTGGCTTACGGGTGGCAGCATCGCTACGCCGACGAAGCTCGTACGTACGACCGCGCGCTGGCGATCGTGCCAGGCGATCCAGCAACTCGCATAAATCTGGCGCTGGTTGCGTTGGATTGGCGGGCGGACATCAAACCTTTTCAGGCCACGCTAGCCACTTTGGTCGCTGAAAACCCCGGCCTGCCGCTCGATTTAGATGCTCTTAGCGCTGCGCTGTGCGAGCGGCCTGCGACCGCCGCAATCCGGGCGCTGACAAACTATCCGCGCGAGGGCGTCGTAAATAATGGAGTCAACAATCCCAGCGCCTATTGGGATGGGGTCATTGCTCGTTGCCAGGGTGATTCAGCCAAAGCACAAGCCGCGTTTACCGCCGCGCGCAGAGAAGTCGAAAAGACAGTGGAAAGGCAGCCCGACTTCGCTGCCGCTCTCAGCCTGCTAGGCATGATCAACGCCGGCCTCGAGCGAAAAGAACAGGCAATACAGGAAGGCCGCCGCGCCTGCGAATTGCTGCCCGTCTCCAAAGATGCTATCGACGGCGCGGCCTTAGCCATTAATCTGGCGCAAATCTACGCCTGGACTGGTGAGAAAGATCGGGCGATCGAACAGATCGCAGCGGTGGAGCGCGTCCCAAACACGCTTAGCTATGGCCTTCTTAAACTGCACCCTTACTGGGACCCGCTGCGTGGCGATCCGCGCTTCGAGAAGATTGTTGCTTCGCTCGCGCCGAAATAGCACGAAGACCAACTCCCGCTATATAAAGCACTGACTCGCGAATTCCATCTATCCCGAGGTCTTTTTCGATCAGTGTATCCTTAAGCGCGGCTGTGCAAAATGGTGCGAGCCCAAGCCAAGTCGCCGTTAGACAAAAAGTTTGGCATAGGTGACCGGCATCGAGAAGCACCACGCGGTAGGCACGAGGATGCTGATACTTCCACATGGTGCGCCGAAACACTGCCGTCATTAAAAATAAAGCAGCTGCGTTCCTAACGAAATGTTGGCGGGCGCAATACAGCCATGCCTTCTGGCGCGAGGCGTTTGTGCTGATCATCTCCAACTGGTGAGTCGCGGGCTGATAATGATAGAGTCCCGCTCTCAGACCTTTGACGCGCAACGCCATCAGATACACTTCGCCCGGGTGCCGCGCACCACCCGATGGGCTGGTCTTGTGAAACAATTTACCAAATCTAGGAGAATACCGATAACCGGTAACACCCCACACCAGATAGAGAAGTTGGGATACAGTTTCAAGTGGCAGCTTTTGCTTCGAGAATCGACGATGGGTCTTCCTCGCAATCAGGACGCGAATGAACTCGGAATCAAGAAGAGTGCGTGCTGGCAGCACCATCTTCTTCGCCTCTTTCACAGCCTTGATAAACTTAGGCTGCGGCGTCTTCGGCATGATAGACCTCACCCGATCGAGGCTCCAATTACTGCGGTCTACGTAGGGCACGTCCTTTGTACTGAAATGAAAACTCCCTGCCGGCAACCAAACCGACCACTCTCTTGCGATGCGACTATCTTGCGCCAATTCCGGTGAGTCTTTCGGAAGCAGCAGCCCATGCTCCACTAATTGAGCGAGAGCGGAACGCACGCTCTTCTGTCTATAACCAGCGAAATGAGTGATCGCCTCTTGGGAAGTTCGCCACCTGTCAAAGAACGCGAGAACTTCGCAAGTAATCGGTTTTCCTGATACAGTCAGTCGTTTGGCGAAATTATGAAAACACAACCGGCTATCTCGCCAGTAGACAGACAAGCACTTAGCCCGTCGCAACAGGATCGTCCGCTCCCGCATGTCTTTCGGTTGACGTAGCGTACTTGCGGTAAAGCATCAAACTCAGCTTGTAGATCTAGCGAGCGCGATGCGGATCGCCGGCGATTTTCTCGAGACTGTCTTTAACGGGTTTCAGTTCCAGATTGAGTTCTGGATGCTTATCAGTAACTTTTTTGAGGTCCGCGAGCGCTTGTTTCGCGTCCTTATCAATTCTAGCTTTGGCAGATTCTTGATTGTTAGGCATTGTTGTTATCCTCCTCGTCGAGCAACGAAGCCCCGTTAGGAATCCCACGCTTCAGAGTCGCTCTCGCAGCGTACTCATGGAGTTGACCGAATGTCAATAGCCGTACGTTCTTCAGTGAAAGACTAATCGTCGTTTTGCACGAATCGCTCAGAATTATGTAGTTCGACTGTCCAAAATTGGACGAATGTTTCGCGCGTGCGCAAGAGAGAGTTGCTTCGCTCGCGCCGAAGGAAGCGAAGTTCCCCAGCGAAATGAGTGTTGCTCTAAGTGGCCGGAGAGAATCGGCCCGCGGCGCTAAGAAAACGCCTCATCAATCGCTGAAATCTTAACGCGTAGCGCGAGTTCTCTTAGCTTAGTATGAGGCATGAGCCTTGTTTGCTGTCGACACTTGGAACAGTATTGCTAGGCTTTACAAAGGGTGAACGCGCAAGACTCGCCCGCGGAACCGACGCCCGATCTCCAGCTCGAGATCGCTTACATCTTACTGATCGACGTGGTCGGCTATTCAAAGCTGCTCGTGAACGAGCAGATTGAGTTGCTGCAAGAGTTGAAGGAAATCGTGCGGAGTAGCGAAAGTTTCCACGCTGCGGAAGCAAGAGGTGAACTCATCCGAGTGCCGACCGGCGACGGGATGGCGCTGGTTTTCTTCCACAGTCCGGAAGAACCGGCCCGGTGTGCGCTGGAGATTAGCAGAGCGTTGCAAGATCATCGGAGCATGCAGTTGCGAATGGGAGTTCACAGCGGTCCGGTCAACCGAGTCACGGATGTTAACGAGAAAACGAACATAGCGGGTTCGGGGATCAATGTTGCGCAGCGAGTGCTGGACTGCGGTGACGCCGGACACATTCTTTTGTCTGCGCACGTGGCGGAAGATTTGGCCGAGTATCGCCATTGGCAGCCGCACCTGCACGATCTGGGCGAGTGCGAGGTGAAGTACGGGCTGCGCCTGCACTTGTTTAATCTCTACAAGGATGGTCTCGGCAATCCACAGGTCCCTGAAAAACTCCGGCGGGGAAGGAGGAAACACGCGCCTGCTGTTAGCGTCCGCCCACTCGCCGCAGCCCGTTGGACTAAGGTCGTGCTTCTAGTCGCTCTTGTGGTGTCCGCGGTTGCCCTGGTTATCAGTTCCCTGATCTTTCTCAATCGAGCGCCACCAACGACGGTGTCGAGAGCTCTTAGCGCGCTGGCTGCGATTCCTGAGAAGAGCGTTGCTGTTCTTCCCTTCGAGAATTTAAGCAACGAGAAAGAAAATGCTTACTTTGCTGATGGCGTACAGGATGAAATCCTCACTGGCCTTGCCCGAGTTGCCGACCTGAAAGTGATCAGTCGCACATCAGTGATGCAGTACAAGGCTCGGCAGCGAAATCTGCGCGAGGTTGCAGCCGACTTGGGCGTCGCGCACGTGTTGGAAGGCACCGTCCAACGCGCCGGTGGTCGAGTGCGCGTCAACGCCCAGTTGATCGATGCGCGGTCGGACAGCCAGATCTGGGCCGAACGCTACGATCGCGATGTCGCTGACATATTTGCAATCGAAAGCGAGGTGGCCGCGAAGATAATCGCCCAGCTTCAAGCCAAAATTTCTCCTAGTGAAAGGGCAGCAATCGAGCAAAAACCGACTACTGATCTGGCTGCTCATGATCTGTATGTTCGGGCCAAAACACTCATCGCCACTGCTGTTTTCAGTACGCCGCAAGCGGAGAGCTTGTCCGAGGCCGCGCGCCTGCTGAACGAGGCGATTGAACGCGATCCCGACTTCGCGCTTGCCTATTACCAACTGGCGCACACTCACGATCTGCTCTACTTTACTGGCACAGATCACACTTCCGCGCGGTTGGCGATGGCGGATGTCGCGATCCAATCGCTCACTCGCTTACTTCCAAATTCCGGCGAAGCCCATCTTGCTCTGGCCAAGCATTTGTACTGGGGTTATCTCGATTACGACCGCGCTCGGAACGAACTTAGTCTGGCACAGAAGAGCCTGCCTAACGAGCCGTGGGCGTTTGTGCTGGCCGGCTATATTGACCGACGGCAAGGACGCTGGGATGAATCGACAAAAAATCTTGAGCGCGCAGTGGAGCTCGACCCGCAATACCCTGCAGTCCTCGAACAACTGGCTGGTAGTTATCGGTATTTGCGCCGTTACGCCGATGAAGAGCGTGTATACAACCGCGCAATCGCGATTACTCCCAAAGATGGCGCGCTGCGAGCTTCACGCGCAGCGATCGAACTCAACTGGCATGCCAATCCGCTCCCATTGATCTCAACAATTGAGGCGCATGTCGCCGAAGATTCCAGCGAAGCCAAACATCTAGCGTGGGCTTGGATTCGCGGAGCGCTGTGCAAGCGCGATTACGATGGCGCGCGTCGCGCTATGGATGCGCTGCCCATCGATGGGTGTTATGACGACAATATTCCGCTTCCGCGGAGCTGGTGCGAAGGCGTAGTCGCTCAGTTCCGTGGTGATAAGGCGGCGGCCCACGCTGCTTTTACCAGTGTGCGTGCCGAAGCTGCCAAAATGGTTGCGGAACAACCCAATTATGCGGCAGCGCTTTGTGTGCTTGGGATGGCAGACGCAGCCTTGGGCAACAAGGAGGACGCAATTCGTGAAGGTCGCCACACGGTTGAACTGTTGCCGGTAACGAAAGATGCCATCATTGGGCCGGTATTAGTGAAGTATTTAGCGCTTATTTATGCGTGGACCGGTGAGAAGGATCTTGCGCTCGAGCAGTTAACCATCGTCGCGAAGCTTCCCGGGTCTTTAAGCTATGGTGAGCTCCGTTTACATCCGTATTGGGATCCGCTCCGCGACGACCCGCGCTTTGAGAAAATTGTTGCGTCGATTGCGCCGAAGTAGGCGGCAACTATCGACGAAACGAGTGTTGCTCTGAGCGGCAGCGCAGTAACCTTGCCCGATGCCCAACGAACCAAATCCGTTCGCCGACGAAATTCACATCGAGCAACTTGAGGTTTCCGCTCGTATCGGAGTGCCGGAAGAAGAGCGCGCGAATCCGCAACGGTTAATCGTCAATATTTCCTTTTGGCCTTTTCAGCAGGCTCGCGATCTGGCGGATAAAATTGATCAAACTGTGAATTATTCGGCCGTGGCGGAAGAGACGAAAAGTTTTGTGTGCAATCGATCAGTGAGTCTGATCGAAACACTGGCGGATCAGCTTGCAACCCATCTGCTGAAAACATTTCCGATACAGAAGGTGGCCATTGAAGTACGCAAGTTTGCTTTGATCGACGCAAAATACGTCTCTGCAACCGCGATGCGTACCGCCGCCGTCGGCTGATGATCCGAAAAGGCCGATTCAACAAGCCCGCTGCGGAGATTGCGCAGCGGTACGGCGAATCCGTTTCGTTTGATTGGAGGCTTTATCGCCACGACATCGCCGGGTCGATCGCGCATGCCGCGGCGCTCGCCCGCGCCGGAATCATTTCCGCTGCCGAGCTGCGTTGGCGGCACACTCGTAAGGCGACTGGCGACGGGTGCGCCGTCACGGGACAACATCGCGGAGCAGATTCAGCGCTGGCGCTCGGATTTGGGCCTCACAGATGAATCCGTCTGAGAATTCAGTGGCGTTTGGTGCGCCTGGGATTGAGCCACGCTGGACCTCGAGTGCGAAAGAAGGCGTTGGCACGGCCTATCATACAAGTTGCCGCCTCTGGTTCACGCTCAGTCACGGAATCGTCAATGAGATTTACTATCCTCATGTTGATCAACCAAACACACGCGACTTTCAGTTTCTCATCAGCGATGGAGAAACGTTTTGCCACGAGGAAAAGCGCGACCTCACGCATGCGATTGAATACCCGGAACGTGACTGTCTGTTTTATCGCCTGACGAATGTTGAGCCGCGCCGCCGCTACAGGTTGGTCAAATATGTATTCGCCGATCCGCATCGATCGGTGTTGCTCGTGCATACAAAACTCGAGGTGTTGGACGAATCATTGCGCGACAGGTTGAGCGTCTACGCGTTGTTAGCGCCACACCTGGCCGGCTGTGGTGCCGGCAACTCCGGATGGTGTTCTGAGATCGGCGATAACAAACTCCTTCACGCGCAGCGGAAGAACACTCACCTGCTCATGGCGTGCAGCAGCGGTTTCTCACGGCGATCCGTCGGCTACGTCGGCTTCAGCGATGGTTGGCAGGACCTGATGCACAACTTCAAAATGGATTGGGAATTTCAGGCAGCCGAGAACGGCAATATCGCGTTGACCGCGGAAGTAGAACTGCGAGACGACGGTGAATTCACCGTTGCCGTTGCGCTTGGTCGCAGTTACCAGAGCGCGGCCACGAAGTTGTTCCAATCGTTGGCCGAGCCATTTGAATTAAAGCGCGAATCGTATATTCGGCAGTGGCACCGCGCGGTCATCGATCCCAAATTCGATTTTACTTCCGACACAACTGACGACGGCGGAATGTATCGGCTGAGCCGATGCGTGTTGCTGGCGCATGAGGACAAAGTTTTTCAAGGCGCGATAGTCGCCTCACTGAGCATTCCATGGGGCGAAACTAAAAGTGATCAAGATCTGGGCGGCTATCATCTCGTGTGGACCCGCGATCTCGTGCACAGCGCGACAGCGCTCCTCGCTACCGGTCAGATAGGCACACCGCTGCGCGCGTTGATCTGGCTGGCGGCGATTCAGCGGCCGGACGGCAGTTTTCCGCAAAACAGCTGGATTGATGGGACTGCCTATTGGTCAGGGTTACAGCTCGACCAGGTTGCCTTTCCGATACTGCTGGCGTGGCGGCTGCATAAGCAGGACGCGCTCGATTTGTTTAGTCCTCGCGCAATGATTTTGCGCGCGGCCGCGCGTTTGATCGCGCAGGGTCCAGTCACCGCGCAGGACCGCTGGGAGGAAAATGCGGGGTACTCACCTTCCACTCTCGCGGTTGTGATTGCTGCTCTCGTTTGCACCGCCGAGTGGGCCAAAGAATTCGGTAAAACGGAAGTTGCAGATTTCATATTGGCGTATGCCGACTGGTTAGCAGCGCACGTTGAAGAGTGGACGGTGACAACCGAGGGCGAATTGATCGAAGGCCTTCCCCGTCATTACATCCGCATCAATCCGGCCGATCCTGTAGCACCTGATCCGCACGCCGATCCCAACAAAACGATCATTCAGCTCGCGAATGGTGGTGGAATTCACCCGGCGCGAAATGTCGTTGGAGGGGATTTTCTGCATCTGGTGCGGTTCGGCATCCGCAAGCCGGACGATGCAATCGTGCGCGACTCAATAGAAGTGATCGACGGCGTGCTCAAACATGAGCTGCCGCAAGGCCCTGGCTGGCGGCGTTACAATCACGATGGCTATGGACAAAAAGACGACGGCAGTGCCTTCGACGGAACCGGCGTGGGCCGTTGCTGGCCGATTTTGACAGGCGAACGCGGCCATTACGAGCTGGCCGCAGGACGCGATTCAAAGCCCTTCATTAGGTCGATGGAAGATTTTGCAAACGAGGGCGGGATGCTCACCGGACAGTTATGGGACGGACCGGACTTGTCCCACAAGGGACGGACTCACAGCGGCGAGTCCGGCACCCACATGAAGCCCGGTTGCCCCACCGGCGCCGCAATGCCGCTTTGCTGGTCGCACGCTGAATATGTCGCGCTGGTGCGCAGTCGGCATGACGGCGTCTGTTTTGATCGCGTCGACCCCGCGTTCGAACGGTATGTCTTGAATCCGGCGCAAAGCCGTTATGAAATTTGGACGGTTCGGCATCCGCTTCGCCTTGCGCCTCCCGGAAAGATTTTGCGGATCATCGTCGCCGCCGAAGCAACTATCGTCTGGTCAACAGACAACTGGATCCGGCGTGATGAATCGCAGACGAGCTATCAACCCGAACTAAATCTCTGGTTTGCAGATTTTCCGACCGCAGAATGGCCGCAGGGATCAGCCTTTGCGTTTACATTTTTTTGGAAGCGCGATCAGCGTTGGGAAGGCCGCAACTGGCAGGTGAACATTTTATGAAAGCGACTCGAAGTGGCCGATCAGTAGACCACCCATGGCGGCCGAAATTCTTCCCGTAATCTATTTGGCGCGCCATGGCGAAACCGCCTGGAGCGTCACGGGCCAGCATACGGGGCTTACCGATTTGCCGCTGACCGGGCGCGGCGAACTCAACGCCAAGCGGCTGGGGGAGCGCCTGGCTGGATTGGTTTTCGCCAAAGTGTTTACGAGTCCGTTGCAGCGCGCCGTTCGAACGTGTGAACTAGCGGGCTTCGGCGCGGCAGCCGAGGTCGATCCCGATTTGGTCGAATGGAACTACGGCGATTATGAAGGTCTTCGAACCGTCGAGATTCACGCGAAGCGACCCGACTGGCAATTGTTTCGCGACGGTTGTCCCAACGGAGAATCGCCGGAACAGGTTGGCGCTCGCGCCGATCGTGTTCTCAGTCGCGTCCGGGCCGTCAAAGGCAACGTGCTGATTTTTTCGAGCGGGCATTTCCTGCGAGTGTTTGCCGCCCGTTGGCTTGGCCTCGAACCGTTCGCCGGAAAGTTTTTCGTGTTAGACACAGCGAGTCTTAGCGCACTTGGCTATGAAAATGACCTTTACTGTCCAGCGCTGCGGTTTTGGAATGATACTCGGCACGCTAGCGACTGACGAAAGACAGAAATGTAAGAATCGGCGCTACCTGAGCATTCGCTTTTATGCCCCATGTTCATAATCTTTCCGGATGAAAGAGGACGCGTGGGAAACCATTTCGAGCGAGCGGCACTTTGCGAATGCCCATCTGGAAGTCGTGACCGATCAGGTCCGAACGCCATCACGAAGCCAGCCGCGTACATGGACGATCGTGCATCGCAAGGCGGCGGTCGTTGTCGCGCCAATGACGCGCGACGGTAAAATTATTCTCATTCGTCAGGAGCGCATTCCAATCCGGCAGGCGATCTGGGAAATACCCTCCGGTCAGATCGATAATCACAGCGCTGATGAAGAGGAGATCAAAAAAATCGCATTGCGCGAACTTCGCGAAGAAGCCGGTTACGAGGTTGCCAAAGACGGCGAGATCGTTCCTCTCGGTTATTATTTTTCATCGCCGGGATTCACGGATGAGCGCGGCTACTTTTTTCTGGCGCGTTCAGTTCAGCGGTGTAAAGAGGGACCGTCGCGAGACGAAGGAGAATCGATTCTCGATTGCCGTGAATTTACTGTGGATGAAATTCGCCGCATGATCGCGGAGAACGAAATTCGCGACGCCAATACGCTGGGCATTTGCGCGACGCTGGCGGCGCGCGGTCTTCTGCCGCTGGCGCCGCGTTGATTCCTCCCACCCATGGCGCTGCGAGACATCTTTAAATTTCGCGACCTGCCGGACAGCGAAACTTCCAAGCCGTTTCTCGAACATCTCGAAGACTTGCGATGGACCATTGTGAAGATGGCGCTCACGCTTGGCGCCGCCATGATTGTTTGCTTCGCGTTTCGCTCGGCTCTCGTGCGGATCTTGCAGGCGCCTCTGCGCGACGTTGGTTCGCAAATTGGAACGCTCAAGGCGCTCGGCATCACTGATTCAATCGTGATTTCGTTTCACCTCGCGTTTTACGCGGGCATCGTTCTCTCTTTTCCGCTCCTGCTTTATTTTTTGGCGGAATTTGTTTTGCCCGCGCTTACCGCAGTGGAGAGACGCTTCTTATTTCCAGCGATCGGCGTCAGCTTCGCGTTATTTCTTCTCGGGGTAACGATTTGTTATTTCTGGCTGTTGCCGAAAACGATTCTCTTTTTCTTTCGCGACACCGAATCGCTGGGATGGGCGCCTACATGGACTGTGCAACAGTACTATTCTTTTGTGACCCGATTCACCATCGGCTTTGGTCTGGCGTTCGAATTGCCGGTCGTAGTGTTGGCCCTGGTTCGATTTGGATTGATTACTTACCGGTTCATGGCACGCACCCGGCCCTACGCAGTAGTGCTGATCTTTATTCTGGCGACCATCATCACGCCTACGCCGGACATCCTGACCTTGGTCGCGATGGCGCTGCCGATGTGTCTGCTTTACGAAAGCTGCATCTGGATTGCATGGCTCATGGAGCGCCGCCGCCTGAAACGGATCGCCGGTTAACCACGTGCACAAGCCGACTTACGAATTTCTTTTCGGTGCGTTCGCTTTTGTAATCGGCGCGGCAGTCGGCTCGTTTTTGAACGTCTGCATTTACCGATGGCCGGTCGATCTATCGATCAATCGGCCGCGCCGGTCTTTTTGCCCGAACTGCAAGCAGCCGATTCCATGGCAGCAAAATCTGCCATTGATTAGTTGGATTGTGCTTCGCGGTCGCTGTGCAAATTGCGGTGCGAAAATTTCGTTTCGCTATTTCGCGGTCGAACTGGTTACCGCGCTTCTTTTTCTCGCGATCTGGGGGAGCTTTCCATGGCAGGTGGCGATCGCATATTGGGTTTTTGTTTCGTTCCTTATCATCGGAACGTTTATCGACTTCGAGCATTTCATTATTCCTGATCGGGTAACGATCGGCGGAGTAATCGCCGGCGTCGCTTTCAGTGTCACTGTCCCAGCTTTGATGGGAACCGATTCCCGCCTTGCGGCCGGTGTTCGTTCGTTTCTCGCGGCCGCTCTGGGTTACGTGATCTTGTGGATTGTGTTAGAAGCGGGCAAAATCGCTTTCGGGCGAAAACGGATTCGATTTGAGGCGCCAACGCTGTTCACGTGGGCAAAACGCGGTGACGACGCCGATTTCGTTGTTGGGACTGAAGAAAGTTTGTGGAGCGATTATTTTGCGCGGGAGAAAGATCGACTGTTGCTCATATGCGAAGAGGTCAGGATCGACCACCACACGTACGGGAATGTAACGCTGGATTTTCGCTATGATCGCGTCACAGCCGAAGGTCACGTGACGATGCTCGATGATGTGACGCACATTTCCGGCGTAGCTCGCGAGCTGGTGATTCCGCGAGAAGCGATGGGGCGCGGCGACTTAAAATTCCTGGCTGCGATTGGCGCGTTTCTAGGGTGGCGCGCGGTGTTGTTTAGTCTTTTCGCCGGATCGCTGCTGGGATCCATTGTTGGGTTGATCACGCTCGTCGTGGGAAAACCTGTTTGGTCAGCCAAACTACCCTTTGGACCTTATCTGGCGTTTGGCGCAGTTACCTGGATGTTTTTTGGCACGTTTTTCTTGCGGTGGTACGGAACGCTGCTTAGTCCGTAGCTAAACGGCGAATTGCCTTCGCACGAGGCTACAGCGCGACAGTGGACAAGAATCGGACACCGGTTAAATGAGGCAATCCGAATGACGAAGCTCAAAAGAATGACGAATGATTAAATGACGAACAGTCGTAATCTGCCTTCGTAGTGATTCGGACTTTGTGTTTCCTTCGTCATTCGACATTCGTTCTTCGTCATTGGTTGAGTGCCCACTGGGCTGACGGCTCAGTTGCTGAAGCCGCAGCTTTCCGGCGGAGCATCAAGGCGAGATTAATCAGCTCACATTTCCACCAGCGCAGCAGCCCGCGCCAAATCTGTTTGCGAATTCGGATGTCCGGAACGAATCCATCGTAGAGCTCGCGCCAGCCTGCGTTTCTTTTTCCATAGTAACCGGTTGCCCATCTGCGATTCGCCAACGTGACAAGGCGTCGGCTATAAAAGGTCATCATGTTCCGAGCGAATCTGCCACCAATGCCCGTAAAGGGCAGGTTGAGAAATCCGCGTTCCGGATCGCGATAAACACCGCAGACCAAACCGACGTAATAACCGCTCACATCGAGAAGGAGCGCAGCCGACATCAGCTCCGCATCCCCCATGTAGTAGTATTTGTCTTTGTACAGACTTTCGAACCAGTAACGATAGGTGATTGGATATTGCTCGTTATAACGACGAAGCTGCTCGGTGACGTCTTCACTGGCCAGACTACGCGCCAGTAAATCGGCCACGTAATAGGAGGTGTAGGAACAAAAGTCGAGGCCAGGACTATAAAGCGGATCGATAAAACCGGCGGCGTCGCCCACTGCGGCCCAGCCGTCGCCGCAAACTTTTTCGCAGTGATACGGTAACATGGACAAGGCGTGTACGTCGCCTTCGATCACGCGGGCTGCGCCAAAAATTTCGCGGCCAACCGGGTTGCCGAGGATGTGGGTGTGCAATCGTTGACCGAGACTCGGTCCTTCCGGGAGCTTGAAAATACGGCTGTCGTAAACGATACCGGCGCTGACATCGCCTCCTTGCAATGGAATGATCCAGACCCACCAGCCGCGCCCGAAGAGATGGTTCGTCGCCCATTCGCGCGCGGTGCGACAGCGATTCGCGTAGTCGGGAAAACGTTGTCGCCATTCATAGCTGTCCCATTCCTTAACACCGCTGAATCGCGCCCAAACAGCGTTGATGGGGTGTTCGGTATTAGGACGAAAATATCCGAGTTTTCGCCCGAGCGTGGCAGCGCGCCCGGTAGCATCGACGATCCAACGCGCGCGAACGGTGCACTCGCCCCCAACGAGGGAGGCGCTAACTCTTTGGCCATTTCCGTTGTTCAGCTCCAGGTTCGCTACTTTCGCCGGACGCCATAATTCGCAACCCGCCTCCTCTGCGAGATCAAGCATGTGCGAATCAAGCTTTGCCCGGTCCACTTGAAACCCGGGCAATCTGCTCTGATAACGTGTGCCAACCTCGACGCAATCATCAAAGCGTTGATCGGGCCGATTCGAAAACCACAGCCGCAATCCCTGTTTTGCGAGCTGGTGATGACCGAGATAATGGGTGAGACCCAAAATGCGCGTCATGTAACAACTGCTTACTTCCGTGGTCGATTCGCCGACTTTGCGATCGAACTCGGCTGTTTTTTCGATGATCAGGACACGTGCTTTGGGTCTTTTGCGTTTGAGCATGAGCGCCGTCGCCGCGCCGGAAAATGCGCCCCCGATGATTACTACATCGTATTCTGAATCCATCGCCCCAAAGAGAATGGACTTTACTGCGTCCAAACGCAATTGCCTTCGTTTGGCATTGAAGGTTGAGCATTCAAGACTGAGCGTTAGGCGAAAATGATTTTTACGAATGCGCGCCTGATTTTCCCCGATGGAGTTCGTGATGGGCTTGAACTTGTTGCCGAAGAAGGAAAAATCACCGCGATACGCGAGCAGACACAGAGTGGCGGGGAAGGGGTCATCAATCTCCAAGGAAATTATCTTGCGCCCGGTTTTATTGATCTTCATGTGCACGGCGCGCTCGGCCGGGACACGATGGAAGCATCGGCAGAAGCGTTTCGCGCCATTTGCGATTTTCATCTGAGCGGCGGCACTACCTCGCTATTGCTCACAACCGCGACAGCGCCGATCGAGAAGATAATCGCTGCCTTAAATGCTGTGCGTGATTCGACTCACCAGCCTCGTCGGCGGTCGCGCCCTAGCAGTGCCATTGCGGGCGTTCACGTGGAAGGTCCGTTCATCTCAAAAGCGAAACGCGGCGCGCAGCGCGAGGAATTCATTCAGGACCCCTCACCAGCTCGTGTGCAGCAGTTGCTCGACCACGCAGATGTGATCAAACGCGTCACAATCGCCCCCGAGATACCGGGAGCGCTCGAGGCGATCGAAAATTTCCAGACGCGCGGAATCAGCGTAAGCGGAGGGCACAGCGATGCCTGGGACGAAGAGGCAACCGCTGCATTTGAGCGTGGAATGCGCAGCGTAACGCACACGTTCAATTGCATGTCCTCAGCGCGCCGTCGCGGAGTGTATCGTGTCGGTGGTTTGCTTGAATTTGCCCTAAGCGAACCGCGGATCAGTTGCGAACTGATCGCCGACGGTCATCACGTTTCCCCGACGTTAATGAAGATGTTGTATTACGCGAAAGGTCCTGGTGGAATTTGTCTCGTGACAGATGCAACTGCCGGCGCCGGATTGCCGGATGGATCGCGGTTTTCGCTGTTTGGCAATGATTGCATCGTGCTAGGCGGCGTCTGTTTGCTTGCCGACCGCTCGGCGCTTGCGGGCAGCGCCTCGCGCATGATCCAGCTCGTACGAATGATGGTAAGCGATGTTGATGTTCCGGTGCATGAAGCCGTCGCAATGGCGACACAAAATCCCGCACGCGCGATCGGTTTGGAAGGAAAAGGCCGATTAGCAGTCGGAGCCGATGCCGACTTGGTTATATTTTCACCGGAGCTGCAAGTTTTGGGCACGTTCGCAGGCGGTGAGAACATCTGGTCTAATTAACACCGCGGCTTTAGCCCGGTGCGTCAGACTGCGACTAAGACGCAAGCCGTTTCAACGGCTTAGTGCAGGGAGTAAACGGTTGCAACGGTTCCTCGCTCATTACGCTCTTGCTTCACCGCGCTAAACCCGCGGTGTTAATTAGGTGAATCCAGCGACAACAGAAACTCTGCGATATCGAGCGCTGCGCGGGGCCGGCTCAGCTTTGCGATGTTCGCTGCCCATTCGCGCCATTCTTTTGCGTTGTCGGCGAACACGCGTTGCAGTCGAGCGACGACCGCCGCCGGTGAAAGCGCGATCACGCCGGAATTGGTTTCGACAATCAGACGCGCGTTACCTTCCTCCTGACCAGCGACGACGTGATTGATGATCATCGGGCAACCAGCGGCGATCGTTTCCTGCACCGTCGCGCCTCCGGCCTTCCCGATGAGCAAATGGCTTTCGTGCAGCATGCGGGGAAGTTCATCCGTCCAGCCAACGATCTTTGCTGGGCGACCATCTGCCGCCGCTTCGATCGCCGGCCGGAGTTTATCAGCGCGGCCAATCGTCACAGTCAAATCGACGCCGAGGTCCGCGAGTCGCCGCACAAGTTCCGGCGCGCCGTGGGTAGCGGCGTGGATCATGTACAAAACACGACGGTCGGAGTTATTGGAAGGCGACACTCGATTCGATCGCGCGAAGTCAGAAAATTTTGGGCTTACAGGAAACCCAAATACCTTGATTTTTTGCGGCGCGACGCCCACTCCTCGCAAGACCGAGGCGCTCTGTTCGTTTGCAACGAGGAAATAATCGGCGGCGCAGCGATACCATGCCGCATTGATGGTGATCGAATCCGTGACGACAACCACACTCTTGCATGTCTGAACACGGTCGGGGTTTTCTTTTCCAATTTCTCGGAGCACACTCGGATACGCCGGGAAAGTGCAAATCACCACGTCAGGTTGAAATCTGTCGAGCAACGCGCTGAAATGATCTTTCAGTCGGTGGAATCGCGCGAATTCCGTATCGAAATCTGTCTTGCGATCGAGCCATCGGTAAACAACTCCCCAGGTGCGCGGCGCGAAATTGACCAGTCCGAGGTAGCTTTTTCGCACCAACTCGTTGACGACGCCATAGGCTTCGGCGAACAAATCGTGCAATTCCACTTCGACCCCCTCCGGCGCGAGGCGGGCCAGACCGTCGCGAACGCCGCGCGCGGCGCTATTGTGACCCTCTCCAAAGCTGGCGGTAAGGATCAGGATTCTTTTTTTCACAGTTTGTTAGAAGACCCGCGTTTTTTACTCTTAATGGTATTCTTCTTCATCTCCATGCTCCGGAAGCCGCTGTGACAAGCGAGAGCCGGAGTAAGAATAGGAATAGGAGCAGGAATTAGGGGAAATGCCGGTGTTTTTCAACAAGCCGTCGAACAAGACTCCAAGGATGAGGCAATACGGCTGCAAGCTACCGAGCATTCGGACTTTAATGGATATTTACGTGCGCCAACGTAAACTGTGCGAGAGATGAAGTATCTCGGATTCATCTGGCGCGTTTTGCGCCGGCTGGTTTGGGAAACGGCGACTGATCAGACGACCGGCCTGGCTGCCCAGATGGCGTATCTGCTTCTTTTTGCGCTGGCTCCCGGGTCGCTCTTTCTCTGGCATCTGCTGGGTCTGTTCGGCACCGATCCGAGCACGTTGCACCGGATGTTCCTTCTCTTAAAAAGCTTCATGCCGCCGGACCCGAAAGTGCAGGACATCCTAGATTCTGCGATGGCCAATGTGGTCGTAACGGGCTCAAGCGGTCTGCTCGCGAACGCAGGGATCATTCTCGGCATCTATTTCGGGACCGTTTTCATCGCGACGATCTCAAGGGCCCTTAGCCATACGTACGGGATGCGAGAAGATCCGCATTGGTGGTCCAAATATGTCATTTCATTTTTCATGCTCTTCTGGTTCGGAATCGTTATCGTGTTTTGCTTCAACGCGATTGTTTTTGGTGAACGGCTGGCGGGCCTTGCGGAAGTCAATTTTCAGCTGGGCTTTCCACTGCAAGCATGGATCGCGACATTGAATTTGCCTTTTACCTTTGTAGCGCTGGTCATTCTCGCGCTCGCGCTGTATCTCCTGACACCGGAGAATTATCTAACCATTCGTCAGGCGTTACCGGGCGCGATTTTCTTCGCGGTCGGCTGGATCATCGCGACAAAACTTTTTCAGTTCTATGTGGGAAGATATGATCGCTATAACCCGACATATCTCGCGCTGGCGTCCATCGTTGTGCTGCTCACCTGGATGTATCTGACTTGTCTGCTGCTGTTGCTGGGAGGCAAATTGAACGCCATCCTTCGGCGGGAACGCGAAAGAATGCGCAGGGCTGCGCCTCTCGCACCTGAGCCTGCCGTGGCCAGTTGAAGAGTTACAACGTTACAACGGTTAAAAGGGGAGAAGTGATCGACCTTTGTAACCTCTGTGTCCCTATTAACTTTTTTAACGATTCCGTTGATCGCGCCGCGCGCTCTGTTACGCTCCGTCGCAGTGGTGCGCTTTCGCATTTGGGTCGCAACTGCGCTCGCCGTCGGCGCAATCATTACAGGTGTCCTTCGCGCGCAAGTCGGTGAAGAACAAAAAAGTCGGCGTGACGAATCGGAGTCAAGTGAGGCAAACGCCTCATCTTCTCGGCCGAGAAAATCTCCGACCCCAAAAGCAAAAGGAGCAAGGAGTAAATCAGCGAAGAGACAACAAGCCTCTGCGACGCCAGACGAAGCGTCCACCGCGATTCCACGCGCCAAATTAGCGTCCGAAAAAGCGCGAACGGAAGAAGACGCTTCTCCAACTCCAAAAAAATCGCCGGGTCCAAGCTTCAGCAAAAAAACCGCGAAAAAAGGGACCAGCGAAAACAGCAGCGGATCGCCAGGTCCACAGGAATCGCCGAACAGTCGCAAGACAACGTCCGCGAGAGAATCTGGCGAGCCAGAGGGGACAACCCCATCGGCCACGCCGCGCGAGACGCCGGAGCCGAGTGGTTCATCGAAATCAAAACGGCGCCATACGCCCACACCCAAGCCGAAAACGACGAAGAAGAAATCCAGCGAGAAAGAAACCGCACGAAAAACCAGAAAAACTGTAAAACCCAAACACGCGTCTAAAGAAGAGGAAACACCGAAGCCCGCAAAAACGCCTCCGCCTCATGCAGAAGAGCGCGGCGCATCATCAGAAATATCATCTGCACCGCCACGGGCGATTGCCGTTCCTACGCCAACTCCGGCACCCCAACCAAAGACTTCCCGTGCTGTTCCAGCCGGCGAGCGAGCCCAGGTTGTGATTGAAAAGTCCGGCGTCGAGGAAGACCAAGGCTTTGAGCCGCCACCATCACCGCCGCCGCGGAAATTCGGTTTCTGGCCGTGGTCCCGACGATCAGCGAACTATCGATATCTTACCAGCTCAGTCATCGAAGCGATCCGGCGCGCGCCGGTGAAACGCCGCCGATGGCAATTCATTGTGGTGCACAATAGCGGCACGCGACAGGGAAACGCACGCGTGTTCGATTACTACCATCGGCACGTGCGAAGGATGCAGAATGGTCTCGCCTATCACTTTGTGATTGGGAACGGAACATCGACCGGTAACGGGCAGATCGAAGTCGGCGATCGCTGGCGGCGTCAAATCAATGGCGGCCACGTGCACAGCGATTATCTGAACAACATTTCGCTCGGGATTTGTCTCGTGGGCGATTTTAATCGCGACCAGCCAACGCGCGCGCAGCTCGACTCGTGCGAGGAGCTTATCCGTTACTTGCGAGAACGCTGCGGCAAAGTCGACAGGGGCAATATCCCCGTGCGGCCGCATCGTGAAATGAATCCACCGCGCTGGGCAACGGATTGTCCGGGAGACGCTTTTCCCTATTCGTGGTTTCGCAGGTTCTAAGTAGTCGCGCGTTACCGACATGCCATGTCGAGCGCAGTCGAGACATTTCTAGTTCAGGCAGGGAGCTAGAGCTTCCTCGACGTCGCTTGGAATGACAAAAGACGTTACTTGCGTTCCGCGACCATCAAGTTGGCTTCCTTGTAATTCCAACGGTAACCGAATCCGAAATCAAGCGGCGGCGGGTTACTTTGTTGGAAAAGCTCGTGCAATCGGGGCTGGTAATGTTGTTTGAACAGCTCAATCGGGCCGAGGTAGACACCATATAGACGCAGATTCCATTTGTTTGGGTCGATGTAGGCCAGCGGAATTCCGGCATCGTCCTGCACAATTATCTTGCTGTGCTCGAGGATAAAATTGCGAATCGTAGCGAAACCATTCTCAAACATTAGATACGACGCCGATTTGAGAAAACTGGAGGCGATGCCCAATCGCTGGCAAAATTTTAAGAAACCGGAAGCCGCCTTGATACCGCCGTCAGAAATATCGGTGGTAAAATAATAGATCGTTTGCGGTTCGCCTGATTGATTGTCGGCGTAATTGATCCGCACCCCGGGAACACTGCCGCCTTTCTTTCCGGCCCTGGCTTCTTCAAATGCCCCGCCGCTGTTGAGAGAGCCGAACGTCACATTCGTGATCGATTTGTCGGCGCGCGCGATGAACGCGTAGAGGATCGGCAACACACCATTCAGGTTCTGCTCGTGCAGATCGATTTTCATATCTTTGGTGATGAAGTACGTCGTGTTCAGGGACGACTTCATTGCGTTCTCAAGATTTCCCAGAGCGCCGGAGAGATTCGTTATGCGCAATGGATCGGGCGGTGGTCCCATCGCTTCTTTCCCGCAAAGCACATAAACCGCAGCTTTTGGAAAAAATTGATCGACGTAGAGAAAATCCGGCCCGCTGAACATGTAAAACGCCACAGGGATGGGCTGCAGCGATTCTGGAAGATACGTTTCTTGCCATGCGTGCAGTTTCTGAAGCTGCCGTAGATTCAGCTTTGAAAATTGTTCTTCAAAAAAAGCGGCGTGCGCCTGCCACGCCGGGTCGCGCGTAAGCGGCGCAAGCGGGGAGGTTTCCGGCACTGGCATTCCTGCAAGAAAACGCGCCACATCGTTAGGTCCGGCCGCTACCGGCACGGCACGGGGCGCAACTTCGGGATTCTCCTGCGCGTACAGACTTAGCGCGCTTACAAGAGCCACGATCACGGGCAATCCTGCGCACCTTTTCCAAGGCGGATTCATAGCGGTCGATGCGAGCGTTTCCTCGCACAAAAATAGAGGAGTAAACCCAGTAGCGCGGTTGCGACCCCAGCCAGCGATTCAGCGGTCTTCGAAAGCAGCAGATAAAACATCATCCAAAGTGTGATCACGGCGAAAATAATCGGGGGCAGCGGGTATGCCCACACGCGATAGGGCCGGACGATTTCCGGGCGCGTCGTGCGCAGCACGATGACTCCCAGTACAGTGAACAGCGAGCAGAGCAAGAGACTGAACTGGGTGTACTGCACAACGCTTTCAAAGCTGCGCGTGAGCAAGAGCAGATTGATAATGAGCAACTGCAGCACAATGGAGTTGGTGGGAATCCCGTGAGGATTCTTTCGGCCAAGCATTCGGAGCAACCAATGATCTTCTCCCATCGACATGCTCACTCGGGACCCGATCCACGTCATTGAGCTGATTGCGGAAACCAAGCCGAGACAAATGACCGCGCCAGCAGCACGTCCTCCGCTTGCCCCAAAAATATGTTTGCCTGCGATCAATGCTACTTCGAGTTGACCTTTCAGTTCCTGTGCGGGCGTAGTGGCGAGGAAAATCGCATTAAGCAACACGTAAATGAGGATCACAACGCATGTGCCGACGAGCAGTGAGCGCGGCACATTTTTTTCCGGCTGCTTGATTTCGCCGGTGATGTAGACCGCTGCGTTCCAACCCGAATAGGAATACATCACGTAAACCAGCGCCACCGCAAAGGACGCGCCGAAAATCGACATGTTGTCGCCGGGCGCGGGCAGAAAACTGATTGGTTGTTTTGGATGAACAAAAAACCCGGCCACAATTAGTGCAACGATCAGGACCAATTTTACGAGTGTCGAAAGATTTTGGAACGCGCTGCCAACCCGCAGATTCTTGAGATGAAACAGCGCGACCAGCCAAACTACCGCAAAGGAGAGGAAGACCGGTGAGCCAAAGCCGAGCACCCCGTTCAGGTATTTGCCAAATGCCATCGCTGCGAGCGCGATCGGCGCGGCAAATCCAACCGTAGCGGAAACGAATCCCGCCATGAATCCGAGCGCGGGATGATAGATCTGCGACAGAAAATGGTATTCCCCGCCGGAACGCGGCAGCGCCGCGCTGAGTTCGCCATAACAAAGTGCGCCGCAAAGCGCGGCGGCTCCGCCGATCACCCAAAGCATCAGCAGCGGAAATCCCGACTGAATGTCCGCCAATTGAAAACCAAGGCTCGTGAAAATGCCGGTCCCAATAATGTTGGCGATAACGATCGAAGCCGCGGTGATGAAGCCGACGGTGCGTCGCGGTGCTGGTGATTTCGCAGAACGACGTTCAGCAATCGGGGTCATCTCTGTATCGACAATCTCGAAATTATCAGGACTGGCGAATTGTTTCGGAGCGGCATTCAAGTTCATCATTGGCGAAGGAGCTTGCGCGACACGCTGATCTGCGCTTGGAGATTTGTTTATGGTTTAAGGCGAGTGCGGAATCAGATCTCCGGATTTCCTGAGTTGTCAGAAGCTATTCCCGGCGTCACTTTGAACGCGGCATGAATGCATCTCCCAAGCTCTCCATCGAAACGGCAACCCAACTCGCAGTGTTTCTTGCAAATCGTCCCGGGGCCCTTGCGCGCGTGTGTGAAGCACTCGGTAACGCCGGAGTGAATATTCATGCGCTGGCTACTTCCGACACTGTCGATCATACGGTGGTGCGCATGGTCGTGAGCGATCCCACGAAGGCCCTCATGCTCCTGGGCGAAGCGGGCGTGCTCGCACTCGAGACCGAAGTGCTCACGATCGAGACGGCGAGCCAGCCTGGCGTCCTTGCCAAAATCGCCGAGCGCCTCGCCGACGCTGAGGTGAATATCGAGTACACGTATCTGGCAGGGAGCCCCGGAGCGGAAAAGGGACTCATCATCCTGCGGCCGTCGGACATTGAAAAAGCGCGGCGCGTCCTGCAGGATCTGTAGGGCGGTGGCTTGCACCACCGGCTAACCTCGTGCATTCCGCCCGGATTGAGCCTTAAGGGCGAATCTCGATTGTCGTGCCATCGGGCGTCACGCGCCAGAGTTCCTCGATCTCTTCATCCGTGAGCGCAACACAACCCGCCGTCCAATCCTTCCAACGATGAAAGGCGCCAATCCAACCAAGTCCGTTTCGAATTCCGTGTAGCATGATATCAGAACCCGCTGAGACCCCGCGCGCAGCCGCACGGTTGCTGTCCTCATCTGATGGATAAGAGATGTGTAGCGCGAGGTGAAAACTGCTTTGCGCATTTCGTCTGTCTATGTTGTAAGTCCCTTCGGGTGTTTTCATGTCGCCTTCTTCCTGCTTTGCTCCAATCGGTTCGCGACCTAGTGCGACTCGATAAGTTTTGATCTGCTTGCCAGCCCGAAAGATCGACAATCTTCTCGCCGATTTTTCGACCACAATCCGATCGACTGTTGTTGCGGGTGATAGGCGGTGCCAATTGTGATGCGCGTACAAGTAAAGTGCCAGAGCGCAAATCGCGATAAATGCAGGGATGATTTTGCGCGCCACATTGTGAGGTTTCGACGGCGTTGCCTAAAAACGCAAACGGCCGAGCTTGGATCGCACGGTGTCCACTGTTCGTGATTGCCAACAGAGACTCGATGCCGGATAAATGCGCGGCGCGTTTATGACTCCGGTAAGAACCTGGCTCGGTTATTCGTATCCTCTGGGCGCTACTTGGATGGATAACGGCGTCAACTTTGCCCTATTTTCCGACCACGCCACGGGCGTTGAGCTTTGCTTGTTTGAGAATCGGGAGGCCACCGAAGAGAACATTCGCGTCCCGATTAGTGAATGTACCGATCAGGTCTGGCACGTGTTTTTGCCCGATGCGCGTCCGGGACAATTGTACGGTTTCCGCGTTGCCGGTCCGTACGATCCCGAACACGGCTTGCGGTTTAACAGTTCGAAACTCCTGCTCGACCCCTACGCCAAAGCTATCGCCGGAGAAGTGAGCTGGGCGGATGAAATGTTCGGTTATGTCATCGGCGATAAGAAAGAGGATTTGACGCAGGATTTCCGGGACGATGCGTGGGGCGTGCCGAAATCGGTGGTCATAGACACGCAATTCGATTGGCAAGGCGACCGGAAGCCCGGCGTTCCCTTGGATAGTTCCGTGATCTACGAGGTGCATGTGAAGGGTTTCAGCAAAATTTGGCAGGACCTTCCGGAGGAGTTGCGAGGCACCTATGCGGGGCTCGGCAGCGCGGTGGCCATTGATTACTTGAAAAAACTTGGCGTGACCGCGATCGAGTTATTGCCTGTCCATGCGCACATTGACGACAAAGTTTTAGTTGATCGCGGTCTGACGAATTATTGGGGTTACAACACGATCGGTTTTTTCGCGCCCCATGCGCAATACTCCGGCAGCGGGCAAATGGGCGAGCAGGTGTCCGAGTTCAAGTCGATGGTGCGCAGTCTTCACGCGGCTGGAATCGAAGTCATTCTCGATGTGGTCTACAATCATACCGCTGAAGGCAATCATCTCGGCCCTACGCTGTGCTTCCGCGGGATCGACAACATCGCTTACTACCGATTGAATCCGCAGAATCCGCGCTTCTATCTGGATTTCACCGGCACGGGCAACACCTTCAATCTGCTTCACCCTCGCACGCTGCAATTGGTAACTGACAGTCTGCGTTATTGGGTGGAGGATATGCACGTCGACGGATTTCGTTTCGATCTCGCGTCCGCGCTTGCGCGCAATCACGAGGGCTTCAACAAACTGCATCCCTTCTTCCAGGTAATCCAGCAGGACCCGGTTCTTTCGCAGGTGAAACTAATCGCGGAACCGTGGGATGTGGGCGAGGGCGGGTATCAAGTCGGGAATTTTCCGGCGCCCTGGTCGGAATGGAACGGCAAATATCGCGATGCGGTTCGCAGTTTTTGGAAGGACGATGAACGCCGCGTTGGCGAAATGGGGTACCGGCTAACGGGAAGCCCCGATCTGTATCAGCACGATGGCCGACGCCCGTACGCCAGCATTAATTTTGTCACGGCGCATGATGGTTTCACGCTGAACGATTTGGTCAGCTACAACGACAAACACAATGAACTGAACGACGACGGCAACCACGACGGCGACAATAACAATCTCTCATGGAATTGCGGCGTGGAAGGTCCAACCGATGACCCGCAGATCAACGCGCTCCGCGAACGGCAGCGGCGGAATTTCCTGACCACACTTTTTCTTTCTCAAGGTGTGCCGATGCTCACTGGCGGAGACGAGTGGGGAAGAACTCAAAAGGGCAACAACAACGCTTATTGTCAGGATAACGAGATCAGTTGGTTCGATTGGACGCGTGACGAAAAGCAGAACCAGTTTCTCGACTTCACGCGAAAGCTGATTTGGTTTCGCAAGGCGCATCCGGCATTTCGCCGGCCGAAGTTTCTTCGGGGTCGCCGGATACGCGGTTCGGAGATTCGCGATGTAATGTGGTTCAATCCCGGCGGCAGCGAGATGACTGATGAAGAATGGGCCTCGCCGTTTGTTCGATGTCTTGGCATGCTGCTAAGCGGCGATACGGTCGACGTTGTCAGTTTTGAGGGCGAACCCGTCCGCGACGGTACATTTCTGCTGCTGATTAATGCTCATTATGAACCGATCCCTTTTGTCCTCCCTGGTCAGGAGAATCTCGAGTGGCAATTGATTCTCGACACGATGGATCCGGACGGTTTTTTGGCGGAACCAGGAAAATTCGCCTCCGGCGATGACGTCGATCTCGGCGGGCGCGCCTGCTGTTTGCTGCAGCTCGTAAAGGGCGCGCAAGCCCAGGCCCGCGCGGAATCCTGGAAAAAGCGACCTGTCGAATTTCCGCCGCTTAGCGCGGAGGAAGAACGTGCTCGGCACACGTGATGCGCTGCAATAGAAATTCGGGCAACGCATTCTTGTCGCGAGAAGCGAATTAGATTATAGAAATAGTAAGCGCGTGTTATCATGCGCGGCCAATCTTTTGGTCAGCGATTTGCCCATGACAGCGAGTTCTCTTGTGATCGTCACCGATCGAGGGAGTTTAAAAGCATATCTGGTGAACGAGACGCCCACGCGCGGACCAAGCCTGCAACTCGTACAGGCGTTCAACATTACCGACGCGCACGGAAGGCTGGTCGATAAGGTGAGCGATTTGGCCGGGCGATTTCCCGTGACCGACGGCGCGGGTGCTCATCACGGCGCGAGCTCTATCGCCGAGCGGACGCAATTGGCAACAGAAACCGATCGCCGCATTCAGAAAGAGCTCGCCGATCAAATTACAAAAATTGTCTCGAGCAACGGAAAGCAAGCGTGGTCGTTTGCTGCGCCGGCTGAGATTCACTCTGCGGTTGTCGATCTTCTCCCTCCCGCAGTGCGCAACCGGATCGTCGAACACGTGAAATCGGATTTGGTGAAGGTGGAACCGGCGAAATTGATTTCGCGATTTCGCTCGTTACAGCAAATTTAGTGACGCCATGCTGGAATATTTTTATTCCCTCAACGTCGGGAGGCTCGCTAGTATCTAATTAATCATGCAACTGCCTGTTAAGATCTCCTATCGGGGTCTGGAAAAATCTGACCAGATCGATAATCTCGTTTTCGATTATGCAGCGCGACTTGAAAGATTTTGCGACCACATCAACCGCTGCGACGTGGCCATCGAGCAGACCAATCATACGCATCAAAAAGGTAATCCGTACCGGTGCCGTATCGACGTGACGGTCGCGCCGCGGCACGAGCTCGTTGCGGATGAAAAACAGATGGACAACGGCACCCACGAACCGCTGAAAAAAGTGATCCACGACGCTTTTAAAACAATGGAGCGCGAGCTGCGCCGCGTCGTGGACAAGCAAAGACGCGACGTTAAAACGCACGCCGATACCCGTTCGCCGAAATAATCGCGCCGCGCGTCCGTCAGCTAGGGGTGATTGACCTCAATTGCCTCTGCCTTTGTTTCATTAGTCCTGTTGTGCCGCTTACGATCACGAGCCCAGCGCTCGTCAGCCAAAGCCAATAGCCCGCGCCGTAGCCGACGATTTTCTCATAGGTCGGCGCCTCACTTGCAATCATGGCGTGGCGGAAGAGAAACGCGACCATGAAGGCTGAAGCCAGGATTCCCAGCAGCAGCGCGGCCTTATTCTTTCCGGCAAAAGAAAATACCCAGGCGGCAAGCAACACTGGATTGGCCAGCCACTCGAAATATCCACCAAAGACTCCTATGAGCCCGATCAATAGCAAATACCAACCGGACGGGGGTGGCTTGGGAATATGCGTCTCAGTATAGAAACCGTTCTGCGTCAGCGACGCCGCGAAAACGATAACGCTGACAAGCGTAATGATTTTTGGAAGCCGCATCACAAGATCGATCATAATAACCACACCGCGCGAACAGAAGCGGTATTTCGAAACGGAGAACGCCGGGAATGAGTCTACTGATTTCGCAGATTCAGAGCCGCAGAATTCTTCTGACAAAAATTATCTGCGTTAATCTGCGTAATCTGCGAGCGAATTAACTTTTCTTTGCGTACTTTTCTGCGCCAAGAAAGTGCAATGAAACGTACGGCTCATCGCCTGACCCAGCTGTCGTGTGGAATTGGCGGAATGTGAAAGAGCTCACCAGCGCGCAACTCGACCACTCGCCCATCATCGAAGGCAGCTGTCGCAGCGCCGGAGAGCACTAAGCCAACGTGTTCAACATTGCACCGGGTCGCACCCACGCCCGGCCCGACGTGCTCGCTCCATTTCCAACCCGGCTCATAGTGGCGCGACCAACCGTCATGCCGCCGACATGCACAATTTCAAAACGACCTTTCTGCATCACGCGCACTTCATCCGGCGCCTCGAAAGATTTCAAAATCACGGCTATTTGCTCGCTGCTCATGCGTGACTTAACGGCGACAAGGCTCTCGTAAAATCAAAAGCGCTCCTCGCGTTCCGCAAAGGATTTGTGTCATTGGTGGATTGGGAAAAATGCTTCCAGTCCGGGCGATTTGGTGCCGGCCAGATAAAAGTATCCTGTAAATCGCGGGTAATTGTCAGGATCCGATTGCCAGCGATAAGTGGCGTCATACTCTTTGCCGTCAAAATGGAAATGGATTCGTAGAACTGGAATACGATCGGCGCCCGCCACGGTATCAAATCGAGCGGCGCATTTGTCGGTCCTGCCTTCGACGGTTCGTGTGACTTGTAGAACCCCTCCATTGTCTCGAAGTGTTACATGTCCCGTGTAAGTTGCAGCCGAATCAGCCTTGCGCCCGATGAGGTCATATTCTCCAGCCATGTAACCACGCAGGAACTCCTCATCGACGGGCTTGGCGTTCCCATCGGCCCCGAACACGGAGTGAGAACCGATGAGGAACATCGTCGCGAGGATTACAAGGGATACTGTCATGTTGCCTAACGAGGTGGAGGCTTAGCTACCGCTTGATCACGCGGTCTGCAGTTGCTTGCACATTATTTCACCGGGCCGCTGGTGCCAAACACACGGGCCAAGTACTCTCCACCCCAGGCGTGAATACCACGCCTGCTTGTCGAGCGTGAACAAATAAAGAGTCTGCATCCCTCGCGACCGAGCCGCGTCTTCGACGGTGGCACAGAGTGCCGCACCGATACCCTGCCGACGAAAATCCGCGCCAACAAACACTCCGCCGAGCCAGGGAGTCAGATCTTCCCGCCCCTCAAGATCATGCACGCGAAGAGCGGCAGTTCCCAGAAGTTGTCCATTCGCATGCGCAACCCACGCAATGGGCAACTTATCTCGATTCATGTGCGCCTTTAGTTTTTTGATTCGAGCGTCAGGATTTCCTTCACCTAGAATAGAATCCCACTGCTCAAAGAGCCATTGCGCCAGTTCTGGGATGTATCCTGGGTGCTCAATCAGGTAGCTAATCTGAACTCCACCCATATCGATCCAATGTTCGGCCTAACAACCAAGCTGAGCCACCCAGCTACTTGAAACAAGAGGTTTTATTCAATCCAGCGTGCAGCAAGTAGCTGGGTTCGCTGCAGCGCCTAGTTAGCCTCTGTTTTCAAGTCCTGCCTTCTTCCTCTGCTCTCGAATCGAGTCCGCCTGGCTTTCTACCTGGTCGCGCATTTTCTTCAATCCTGCACGGTTCTCTTCATAAATGGTCGCAAATTTCTTCTTAGACGTGAATCCGTTCGGCGTCGGCGTCCCACTTCAGCGCTCGGTCTATCGCCTTCACCCAATCTTTCACATTACCGCCGGCATACTCATTAATGGTCTTGCCGACTGTGGCGCTGAGCGAACTGAACAACGCAGGGTCACCGCTCGGATCCATGTTCGGGTTCGCCTTCAGATGAAAGCGGTATCGTAGCTGCCCAACATAGAACCAGAAAACGCTTCGTCCTTCTTCCCTTCGCGAAACAACCGAGCAGCATATCCGTAGTAAGCCGACGGATGTTCATTCGGTAATGCCGCCTCGATCGTTGCCGGAGGAAGCTTCTTCAGATCCTCCGGTGAGAGCGCTGCATGCAATGGGGCGTAAACGCTCAAAAGTGTCAGAAGTATCAGGATTCGTAGTGACATAAAATTCGTTGGCTAACAAGCATTTTGAGAATTTCGGCAACGCATGATCGAAAGCTTACAACAAATTGCTGGGTTGGCTCCAGCGATTGGTTAGACCTGTCTTCGCGTCAGCGAGTCAGTGCAGTGCCGCGGCTACACCCACAAACATCTAGGGCACAACCTGCAAAATGGCACCGGTCCAGACGCGCTTATGTGCCTGTGCGACTAATACAACGTTGGACATCACCTGCGAAAAGCCTCCTAGTGACGGCGCCTGCCCAACCCCCAATACCCCAGGAGCGCTGTCAAGACCAGCAGGGGGCCCACGACCAAAAAGAAACCGTACCTGTGTTGAGCCAGAGGAATACCACCTACATTCATGCCAAACAAGCCTGCCACCAGGTTGATCGGCAAAGCCAGCACAGTTACTAGCGTCAACACAAACAGCGTGCGATTGGTCTGTTCATTGACGAGGGCGGCCAATTCTTCCTGAAGCTGTTTGACGCGCTCAACCAGGGCCGCGGTGTCGCTAATGGCGGTGGAGAACTTCTCTGCAGCTTGTTGCAGGTTCTGAAGCTCGTCTTCCGTAATCCAATCAGGAGGCCGACTAAGAAGGCGAAAGAATGCAGCCGGTTCCGGGGCCAAAAGCCGTTGGAGTCGAACCAACATCCGCCGCAGAGTACCTAATTCGCTGCGACTGACAGAAATGCGCTTGGCCAGCAGTTGCTCTTCCATTGGGCCCACCGCCCTTTTGGACTTCCGCACAATGTCAACCAACACACTGGCCTGATCTCGCAACAAGCGCGCCAGAATTTCAATCGACGAGCGAAAAACTTGGCCTCCCTGCACCGCTGCCCGGAGTTGGTCAATCGAGCGCCAGGGCCGGGCGTGCGCGCTTACCAGCACGCGCGGCTTTACGCAAAGAGTCGTAGTCGCAACCGGGGCGTCAAATGTGAAATCGAAAAGCACATCATGGATACGCGCCACCAGTGAGTCTGCGTCCTGCTCCAAATGAGTGGCGTCTACATCGCTATGCAACGATTCGTAAAAGGTATCGGGCAAGGTCAGATACCGCCGTAGCCAAGCCTCAGAACCCACATTGGAAAGCGAAAAATGCAACCAGAGGAATTCATCCGGTAAGCCGGGACCCGACGCGGTCAAAAACTCAATCGCCGCCTCCGAAGTGATTGACCGTGCTGGTTGGTTGGGGACAAAATGATAGCCCCAGACCGGCCCATCCTGGTCTGAACCGGAAGTCGGTTGAATATTTTGCTCCATTGTTTGAGCAGCCATTAGATCATTGGTCAGCTTATTTCCCACCGGTGGAAGGCGCCCAAGGGAGCTGAGCACCACTACCGGCAGTGAGCTTTGCTTTACTTACTCTCAACTATCACCTTTCAACCCTCAACTTCTCAGTACAACGGCCCGCCTGAGGCGGGTTGGCTCGCGCGATTGGTTAGGCGTTTCGGCGTGCGGGTGAGACCGCATACACAGTGAAAAGGCCAAGCGCTAAAGAAACTACCGTAAAGAGACGCACCAAGCCGGGTCCTCGCGAGGACCACAGAGCAAGAATGATGTCCGCAAACTGGACACCGACAAACGGCGTAAGCACGCCTCCGATGACGATGAGAAGGCCAAAGACGCGGAGAAAAATGGGAAGGCGCGACCCCGTTACCGCGCAGAGTAGCACAATGCCAATGGCGATGCGCAAGGCCGCCGCGAGGTAAATGACAGAAGGAGCCTTAAAGAAACGCACCACGCCAACAAAGGCTTCGGGAGCGAGGACGCCGAGAAGCCCCTGCGTAATGAGCAACACGCCGACGAGAACAGCTATAAGTGAGATCACATGTGTCGGTCTCGTGCGCCTAACGAGAAACAGATAAGCCACCCAGCCACTTGAAGCAAAAGTGTGGATTTCGCCGCACGCGTAACGCAAGTGGCTGGGTTTGGCTTCATCGATTGGTTAGGGCGCGGAGCCTTTTCGCCGATATCGACCGAGAAATAGCTCCGGTACACAAGTAAGGCACAAGGCGCCAACGATTGTTCCGACGCCGATCCACCTCCACCCGGATCGTCCAAGCGGCAGAAGCCCGAGGCCATAAACGAGGGAAACAACAGCGCAGAATATGAAAAATGGCCCCGTAAAGCGGCAGTGAACGCGGCCACATCGAGAAGCGTTAAGTAGACACGCTACGCCCATGACCGCGAGCGACGTTGACCACAAAATCGTTCTCAACTCAGCCGCTTGGCCAAAGCCAATTGCAAAGGCACACCATGGTACACACCAGAGAAGGAACGCGCTTAGTCCTCTGCACAGCAGGTCGCGCTCCGAACCATTGGAGTTGGATATGTGGCTGCTCATTTGGAAGTCGGCCTAACGACGCAAGCTCAGCGACCCCCGGCGGAAACGCCCGGTTGGCTGCAACAGTCGCTCACAAATTATCCGAATCGCTCGACTGCCCAGCGGGGCAGCGGTTCGCCGCAGCATCGTGTTAGGCCGATCTTTTCGAAATAAGTCGTCGAAGGACATGGCCTTTCCACATCCAAAATCCCGAAAGGACAATCACAGGAAGAAAAACAAACCGAACAGGGGCGTAATTTGGAATTTCTTCAAACGGACTTATAAATATGACCGAGTATCGGAATGCTAAAGACGATGTGCACTAATCATTTAATCCCTTTCCATCAAGAATTTGCTGCATGCATTTTTCAATCCTTGACTCCCGGGTTTTGGATTGTTTGGGTGCAGAAAAATAAAGGATGTATCCTCTTTGCCGTCCCGGCGTCAATGCATCAAAGGCAGTTTTCAATGCAGGGATTTCATCTAATTTATTTTGAAATTCTTCAGGAATCGCAAAATCAGCGGTTTTTTTATAATCCACTTTCAAACCGGCTTTTTCCACTTCAATGGCTTCTTTGATATAGGCTTTCAGGATAGGTTCTATCTTATCTATTTCCCGAACATTGGTGAACCGAATCTGGCGAGCTGCCTGCACATTCTTAGTTTGTTGGACTAGAATACCCTTGGCATCCTTTAACAAGGCACCTTTGAAAAACAGAAGCGCACAGTATTCTTTAAATCCATGTATTAAAACTATGTTACTATTCTGAAACGTGTAACAAGGTTTACCCCACTTCAATTCTTCGGTCAGCCCACAGCCAAGACTGATCCTTCTCAATTTCTCCATTTCTTTCTGCCACTTTTTGGCTCTTCTTAAATATTGATCAACCTTGGGATTCATTCTGTTCATTCTGTAAATCTATTTATCGGCGAAACCGCGTCATTTACTCTGGCCTAACGAGAAAGAGATAAGCCACCCAGCACTTTGAACATCGGCGTGCGCATTAAGCGGAAGCCTTATCACAAAGTGCTGGGTCGGCTTCATCGATCGGTTAGATGCCTCAAGTGTCACCGCAATCAATAAGTGAAGTAGACAGACCATAACCGACCTCGATCACCCGCCAAACACCATTCTGTTTTTTTAAGACGAAACAACGCCCGTTATCCCTGGACTCCATCGTGGTTTATGCCAAGGAGGACGCTCAGCTCCGCTTTTTGCGCACAGCGCGCAGCCAGCCCGCCGCGAGGAACACGATCAGGCAGGCCCCGCCCATGATCCAGCGAAGGTCCGGAATAATCACCTGTGCAGACACGGGAACCAGCGCGATCTCGAGCGCCGCGACCTTGTAAGGCGCGACCTTGAGCCACTGCGGATCGCTCAACAGCTCGAAGAACGCGCGGCGGCTCGGATAGCGGACGACGAGAATGCGGCTCCAGTCGTCGATCGCGGGATCAAAGCCGTCGAGGTTACTGTGTGCCTTGCCGTCAGCGCGTACCACCATCGTCTCGCCTCCGAACAGTGGATACGCACCGAGGCGGAACAAGATCGGCATCACGGCCTTCTCGTAGATGGCGTTTGCTTGTCTTGGTGTGCCGCGGACGCCTTCCATCCCGGGGCCGCGCTTGAGCTCCGGGTAATAGCGCATCGCATTCAGCATGTAGACGGGCCGGCCGTCGTCCGCTAGGCCGAAGGCGCGCATGCGCGCGAGGAACACCGCCTGCTCCGCAGGCTCCCCGGGCAGCTTGCCCTCCATCCGGTGCAGGTAGGCGTCGACCTCCACGGAGCTTAACTTCCGGAGGTTGCCTGGAGTCTGCCAGATCCAGAAGGTGACGAACAGGGCTGCCAGGACGGCACCGAGAAGCCATTCGAAGCGATGTGTTTTCAAGGGATCTCTCCTCCTCAACGTAAGAGCTGCAGCAGCAGCGGATTCAGTTTCTCAGGGGCCGTCAACTGGAGCCAATGATTGGCGCCGTCGATCCGGACGTAACGGAAACCGGCGTCGCAGTAGCGCTCCGAAGCGCGCATCTGATCCTCGGTGAGGAAGACATCGCCGTCGCTCCAGATGCCGACAACCGGAACCTTCACGCGCGGGAACGCCTTGCTGAGCATCAGGTGCAGGTTCGCGCGGTAATAATTGAAGCCCGCCGTGAGTCGCCCGGAACGCGACAGTCGCGCCCTGATGTGCCGAAACTCGGCCGGGTAGTGAAGCACTACCCCGAACAGCCACCAGTCGAAGCGCCTGACGAGGAACTCGATCAGTCCGCGCAGCTGGATGCAGAACACGTAATAGGCCTTGAGCTTCTGCGCGACGCCGCCGCTCGCGTAGGCGGCCGGATGCCCCACCGACATTGCTATGTAGCGGTCCACGCGCTCCGGATGCTCCATGGCGAAGTACCAGGCCTGCAGCGCCCCAAAGTCGTGGCCGACGAGCCGCACCTTCGCGATCCCGAGCGTATCGAGCAGCGCAACCAGGTCGGCCACGAGCTCATCGATCGCGTAGTCGCCCTCGCACGGCTTGATCTCGCTTTCGCCGCAGCCGCGCGTATCGAGTGCGATCACGCGGTAGCCCGCATCGACGAGCGCCGGAATCTGGTTGCGCCACACCGTGTGGTCGTCGGGGAAGCCGTGCACGAGCAGCACGTCCGGGCCCTCGCCTTGGACGACGACGTTGAGCTCGACATCGTTGACCCGCATCCGGCGGCTGTTGATTGTCATGTCGCCTCCGGTCGTGACAAGGTTAGCGCTTCGAAGGCCCGGTGATAGATGTAATGACTGCTTCGTCAGGTTCGCCATAACGAGACAAAGCTAGATCTTTTAGTATACAACAATCGTTCGGTGAGCCTCTGCATCGTCTTGATCCACGCTAAAGCGCGCTGATGGTGACGTAGTATCCGTCCGGATCTCGCAGTGAGAACTCCTTTGTTTGAGTGTTCGGGTTCACGTGGGGCTCCTCTTCGAACCGGGCGACGAGAGCGCGTGCTCTCTTCAGTGCCATGTCGAAATCGTCGACGCGGAAGAACAAGAGGAGGCCGTTGCCAGGCGACGCCTCGTCCGGGCTCATCAAGGAGGGATGCTCATGGGCACCCCACTCGTGAAGGCAGAGCAACACAGTTCCATCCGAGTCGAGAAGCTGACCAAAGTCGGGATGGCCCGGGGACGTCGCCGGCTGGCCGAACAGCGATTGGTACCACTTGAAACTCCTCGGCACATCGCTCACCCCGATAATCGTCCATGTGCGTTTCATCGCATTCCTGCTGTCGGCCTAACGAGAATGGAGCGCGTTGGGAAGCCGCGACATGGACGGGCAAGCCCGAGAGGGCGAATGAGCTGGGAAGATCATGAGTCAAAGAGATAAGCCACCCAGCCATTTGAAGCAAAAGTTCGGATTTCGCCGCAGGTTAGGCCTTCGTCGGAACGTGCATGGGTCCGAACATTTGTCAGAGCAGCCCACCAGAAAACGAGCGAGTTCCCGAAAGGCAAGAGGGCCTGGAGCGTTAGACCGCTCCCGCGTCGCGTGCGACCTGGAGCGTGTCGAGGTATTGCCGGAACTTGACGGCCCGGCCGTCGCGAATCGTCGAGACGTGGGCGACCTGTGCTTTGCGTTCCTCAGCTTGCCCGTGAAACCTGAAGTAATAGTAGCCGAGAGCCACAACTCTCTCACCGCCGTTGCACTCAAAGATCTCGTCCGCATCAAAGACGAGTTTGTCGAAACCCGCCGTTAAGCGTTCGAAAACGCCTGAGCGCACCTCAGCTATTCCGCGATAAGGGCTGCGGTCCGCCAACGGCGAATTGTCAGCCACGATCCAGGCAATGTCGTCAGCCAAATACGACATCACTGCTTCGTAGTCGCGTTCGCCTAAACGTGCGTAGAGTGTTTGAATATCTGCGATGGTATTCATGCTCGATAGCATTACTTGGATAAAGTTTTCATGCGAACGAAATCCGAATGACCAAGCTACGGAATGACTAACGATCAAACGACGGACGCTCTCCGCCTGCCTCTTCGTCATTCTGCTTTCGTGCTTCTTTCGTCATTCGTGCTTCGTCATTGCATGGCATACTTGATAGCAGATGAAAATCTAGCATCTACCATCCAGCATCGCCCGAATGAATCTCCAAGCCACAGTTCTAGTCGTCGATGACGAGAAGCATACGCGCGATGGCCTAAGACGCTTGCTCGAGAACGATTACGATGTGTACGTCGCGGCAGACATTGCCGGCGCGATGGATGTGCTCGAGCGCGAGCAAGTCGATGTGCTTCTTACTGACCTCCGACTCGGTAGCGAAGATGGGATGGTCCTAATTGATCGCGCACTGAAAATGTCGCGTCCGCCGATCTGCATCATGATGACCGCTTACGGCTCGGTCGAAGTCGCAGTCGAGGCAATGAAATGCGGCGCTTACGATTTTGTCACCAAGCCGCTGAATCTCGACAAAGTCGAATTGCTGATCGCGCGCGCGGTGCAGAGCCGCAAACTTGAGCAGGAAAATCGAGCGCTCCGCGAGCAAGTCGACGAGCGCTACGGGCTCGAAAATATCTGGGGCGATTCGTCGGCGTTGCATGAGGTGCTCGAGACAATCAAACAAGTCGCCCCTTCATCGGCCAATGTGTTGATCGAAGGCGAGAGCGGCACGGGGAAAGAACTAGCGGCGCACGCCATTCACAATCTCAGCCGGCGTAACAAAGCGAAATTCGTGGTTGTGCATTGTGCTGCGCTCTCTCCTCAACTTCTCGAGAGCGAATTGTTCGGGCATGAGAAAGGCGCATTCACAGGCGCCCACGAACGGCGCATTGGCAGGTTTGAGCAGGCCAATGGCGGTACACTTTTCCTCGATGAAGTGGCGGAGATCGATCCGAGCCCGCAGGTGAAATTGCTGCGCGTCATGAGCGAGGAACGCGCGTTCGAACGCGTAGGCGGCAATCAAACGTTGCGTGCCGATGTGCGCCTGATCGCAGCAACAAACAAAAATCTCGAACAACTCGTGCGCGAGGGAAAATTCCGCGACGACCTCAACGTCGTGCGGATTGTGATACCACCGCTGCGCGAACGGAAAGAAGACATCCCGATTCTTGTCCGCGGATTCCTACGCCACTTCTGCAAGGAAAACCAGAAGCCGCTTCTCGAACTCGCGCCGGACGCGATGGACGCGCTGCTTGCTTACGATTGGCCCGGCAACATTCGCGAACTGCGCACTGCTATCGAACATGGCGTCGTCATGGCAACAGGGCCTAAAATTACATTGCGCGATCTACCGATAGCCGTGCGGCAGGCGGCTACGGCAAAGTTGCCGGGTGGCGTTTCACCAACTGAAGCATTCGGCGAAAAAACCAGCCCGCTCGATCTGCATGAGACGGAAAGAAGATTAATCGCTCAAGCCCTTGCCGCCACG
>Ga0209474_10000482_pt1 | contig 43890 bp, 36 predicted proteins | sample GraSoiAngelo_145_FD_185902 | JGI IMG/M metagenome (GOLD analysis project Ga0209474, IMG submission 185902) | Grasslands soil microbial communities from the Angelo Coastal Reserve, California, USA - 14_1009_05_20cm (SPAdes) (version 2) | ecosystem: Environmental > Terrestrial > Soil > Grasslands...
AGGACAACAATGGTTAACCCCGCGTAAATTCAGGGGATTTTACAGTCGGCTTGCTCCTGGCAAATCGTAGTGAGTATTTTTGATTTGGAGTTGCAGGGTGTTACCGAGAAGAATGGCTCCGGCGGCTTTTAGGCGTGAGACGAGAGGAGCGTCTGAGCGAGGAATGTAATCTTTGCGGAGAATAGAGCCCGCGGGACAAGGCCAGCCGGCCACGTCGATGCAGCTCTTGATGGTGAGGGGGACGCCGTGAAGAGGCCCGAGGGGCTGGTTTTGCGAGACGGCGGCTTCTGCCGCGCGGGCTTGCTCTCGAGCTGCGTCAGCCGTCCAAGTGAACGAAGGCGTTGAGCTTGGGCTGCAGGGACTCGATGCGGCGCAGATGAGATTCCACGAGTTCCACCGGGGAAATTTGCCTGGAGCGGACGCTTGCTGCGATTTCGGCGACGGTGGAGAAGGGCGAAAAGGCGGTCATAAATGGAAGGGCGAGAGTATTGTGCATGAGATGCAGGTCAAGCGCGAAGCGCTGTGCGTTTCGAGTGCCGGGATAAAATAAGTTGACGTTGCGTGGGGCCGCCGGGAAAATTTCAGGGTTCTTGCTGGGGTGGGTAGATTTTGCACGTCGTTGCGGCACTCTGCGCGGATAGGACGAAAACGTTTATGCACGTTATGGTTCGGAGTGGGGTTGTGATTGGAACTTGCGGCGCGTTGCTATTTTTTGCGGCGCTGGGTTTGCGAGGCGGCGCAAACGCGGGACAAGAAAAAGAAAAGGCGGCTGGCGCAAAAAAGGCGGCGGGGAAGGCAAACGCCGCGGAGGCGTACCGTTTCAACACGCTGGGCGTTGCACACATGAATCAGCAGCGCCCGGCGGATGCGCAGAAATATTTCGAGCAGGCGCTGCAGGCCGACCCGAAATTCGCAGTGGCTCGGTTGAATCTGGGTGTGGCGTTGCTTGGGCAGCAAAAGCTCAATGCCGCGCGCGCGACACTGACGGCGGCGACCGAGCAACTGCCCAACGATCCGTACGCCTGGTACAACCTCGGGCTGGCCTACAAAGACACGGGCGAAGCAGAGAAGGGGATTGCGGCTTTCCAGCGTGTGACGGAAATTAAACCGAATGAAGCGGACGCGTATTATTTTGTCGGCTACCTGAATACGCAAATCCAAAAATATGACGAGGCGATTGCGGCGTTCCAGAAAGGGCTGGCGCTGAATCCGGTGCATGCATCGGCGGAGTTCGGGTTGGCGCGCGCGCTGCAGCGCAAAGGAGACGCGGCAGCAGCGCGGGAGCATCTGGCGCGGTTTCAGAAAATTACGTCGGAGCATTTGGGGACGCCATTCGGCGCTGGCTATGGAGATCAGGGGAAATATTCGATGGCGGAATTGCCGTTGAGCGCTGCAATGGAAGTATTGGCGGCGATTGCCGTGCATTTTGCGGCGGAGGCGAATCCGTTTGTTTCGAAGAGCGGCGGGGCCGCTGCGGCAATTGGGGCGAGCACGGGTGCATGCTTTTTTGATTTTGATGGAGATGGGAGGCCGGATCTTTTTCTGGTGAGCGGCACAGTGGATGGAGCGAGTCATTTGTTGCGCAATTTGGGCAACGGACGATTTGAGGACGTGACACAGGCCGCAGGGATTCATTTGGCGGGAAGCGGGCTTGGTTGCGCCGCGGGAGATTTTGATAATGACGGCAAGACGGACCTTGCGGTGTGCCTGAGCGACGGCGTGCGGCTGCTGCACAACAAGGGCGAAGGGAAATTTGAAGATGTGACGGAGGCGGTGGGATTTCGCAAAGAAAAGGGATGCGTGGGAGTGACGTTTGTGGATTACGACCACGACGGAGATTTGGATTTGTACGCCACGATGGCCGCGGATTCGGATTCGGCGGGCGGGGCGGCGCACAATTTTTTGTGGCGCAACAATGGGAATAGCACGTTTACGGATGTCTCGACAGAGACGGCTCTGGGCGCGGCGGCCACGGGCGCGGGGCTAGTCACGACGGACTTCAACAATGATCGCGCGATTGATTTTGTACTCGCGGGCGGAGCGCAGGGTGCGTCCATGCTGCTGAATCCGCGCGAAGGAAAATTTACGCCGCTCGAAGGAATTGATTTTGCGAAAGAGAAGTTACCGCCCGCTGTCGGCGTGGTCGCGTTTGACTTTGACAAAGATGGTTGGATGGATCTGGCGTTCACGCATGCAGGCGCGCCGGGAATCAGCCTGTGGCGAAATCTAGAAGGGAAGCGGCTTGAGCGCATTGCTCTGCCGGATTTCGGCTGGCAAAAAGGTTGGGGCATTGCGGTCATAGACTACGACAACGACGGCTGGCTGGATCTCGTGGCCGCGGGCGAAACGAGCAACGGCGCCGAGTTGCGGCTGCTGCGCAATTTGGGGAGCAAAGGCTGGAGCGATGTCACGAAAAGCGTGGGGCTCGATGCCGTGAAGTTGAATCAGCCGCGGGCGATTGCAGTTGCAGACATCGATGGAAATGGCGACGCCGATCTTGTGGTGACGCAACTTGGCGGCACGTCGGTGGTGTTGCGTAATGAAGGCGGGAATCAGCATAGTTGGATGAGCATGGACCTGAAGGCGTTGAACGATAATAAAAGCGGCATTGGAACAAAGGTCGAGCTGTACGCGGGCACGCTTTATCAGAAGTGGGAAGTCGCTGGCTCCTCGGGTTATTTAGGGCAGAATGCGGCGCCGATTTTGGCGGGCCTGGGCTCAGAAACGAACGCGGAGGTCGTGCGGCTGCTGTGGCCCACCGGTGTGCCGCAGGACGAAATCAATCTGGCGTCGAAGAAAGTGCAGGCTATCGCGGAACTGGACCGGCGCGGGAGTTCGTGCCCGATTCTGTTTTCCTGGAACGGCCATGAGTACGAATTCATTGCAGACATGATCGGCCCCGGCGTCGTGGGCCACTGGATCGCACCAGGAGAGCGAGACGTTCCCGATCCCGACGAATACCTGAAAGTTTCAGCGCGCAGCGTGAGGCCTCGCAATGGGATGCTGAGATTCCGTTTCCTTGAGCCGATGGAAGAAACGGTTTATCTCGACCAGGTGCGCTTGCTGGCGATCGATCATCCCGCAGCGTACGAGGTTTTCCCCAATGAACGATTTGTGAGCGCGCCGCCTTTTCCAGAGTTTCGCGTGATTGCGAGTGAGAACTCGCGTCCACCTGTAGGCGCGTGGGACGATCATGGCCATGACGTGCTTTCGCTCATGGCGAAAGCCGATCGCAAGTACGTCTCCGACTTTGACGACCTGCCGTTCGTGGGATTTGCGAAACTGCACTGGCTGGAACTCGATCTTGGCGCGTGGGGCTCGCAGAAACCGCTGCGACTCATCATTGATGGCTACACGGATTATTTTACTGCCACCTCGATGTATGCGGCGGACCAGGCGGGCGTCAAAGTCATTGCGCCTTACGTGGAAGCACAGGATGCACAGGGCAAATGGTTCCGCGTTGTTGAAGACATGGGCTTTCCCGCTGGTCTCGAGCGCACGATGATTGCCGACTTGACCGGCAAGCTGCCGCCGGGGACGCGGCGCATTCGCATTATCACCAACCTGAAGATTTATTGGGACGCGATTCGCATCGATCAGACATCCGATCCAAAAGATGTTCGCGTTTCCGAAGTGCCGCTGGCGAAGGCGGCGCTGGATTTTCTAGGCTACCCGCGCGAGATTCGTCTGCAGCCGGCGAGCGACACCACGTATTCCTACGCGCAGCGCAGCAAAACCGGACCGTATGCGCGCGCCGCCGGGAATTACACGCGCTACGGAGACGTGCATGATTTGCTGCGAGCAGCGGACGACCGATTCGTGGTGTTCGGTTCGGGCGAAGGAGTGAAGCTGGATTTCGATCCCGCGAAACTCCCGGTGCTTCCTTCCGGTTGGGTGCGCGATTACTTTTTCTATGCGGATGGTTTCGAGAAGGACTTGGATTTTTATGCCGCGCACGCGTTTACCGTGGAGCCGCTGCCGCGCCATTCGCCGCTACCGTATCCGTACCCGGAGGGGAAGGACTATCCGAGCGACGCCGAGCATCTGAAATATCAACTCAACTACAACACGCGCATGCGCTCCGACCGCCTGCCGCCGAGCCTGCGTTATCAATACTTAACTTCGCCGCGCTGAGGCGTTCCTTCATCCCTCGCCTCGGCAATGGTGTCTCGCCTTGCTTAGAATTACTGCCGCTACAAGGCCCAGTTTTGAACCTTTACTCCGTGGACGCAGCGGAATTCGTGTTCGTTGTTGGTTACCAGGGTGAGCCCGGCGGCTTTGGCGTGCGCAGAGATCCACAGGTCATTGTTGCCGATCATTTGGCCACGGCGCTCCAGATCTGCACGCGGCCGTAAGTTTTTGCCGCCGCTTCTCGTCCATTGGAGGTTCCTGCGCTTTTGCGGTTTGTCTCCTTCTCGCCCGGGAAGAGATAGGTCATCGGGCAAGTCGGCCAGAAGATTCGGTACTCGGTCAACCGAAGATGGAATCAGTCTTTTTCGGCGAGGAGGGAGGCGCGGACGGCGGCGAGCTCCTTGCGCTTGGCCTTTTCGACGTCGGGGAAGGAGAGATTGAGTTCGTTGAGGGATTCGAGAATGGCCCCGGCTACAACCAGGCGCGTGAACCACTTGTTGTCGGCGGGAACGACGTACCACGGCGCGTATTTCGTGGCGGTCTGCTGAATCATTTCCTCGTAAGCTTCCTGATAGTCCTTCCAGAAGCTGCGCTCTTGCACGTCGGCCATGGAAAACTTCCAATTCTTTTTGGAATCTTCCAGGCGCTCGAGGAAACGCTTCTTCTGCTCCTCTTTGGAAACGTGGAGGAAAAATTTGCGGATGACGACGCCGTTGCGTGCCAGATAGCGCTCGAAAGTGTTGATGTCCTCATAGCGCTCCTCCCAGATGTGTTTGGTAACGAGGCGTTCGGGAAGTTTTTGCGGACGAAGAAAAGTGGGATGCACGCGGACAACGAGCACCTCTTCGTAATAGGAGCGGTTGAAGATGCCGATCTTGCCGCGCTCGGGAATGCATTTGTGGTTGCGCCAGAGATAGTCGTGGTTCAACTCTTCGTTGCTGGGGGATTTGAAGGCATGGACTTCACAGCCTTGCGGGTTCACGCCGGACATAACGTGTTTGATGACGCCGTCTTTGCCGGCAGCATCCATGGCTTGAAAGATGAGAAGTAGCGCCCAGCGGTCCTGCGCGTAAAGCATTTCCTGGAAGTGATTGAGGCAGGCGATGCCGTCTTCGAGCAGGCCTTGCGCGGCGCGCTTGTCTTTGACGCCGTTGGTATCGGCGGGATCGTGATCCTTCAGGCGAAACTTCTCACCCTTGGTGATGCAATATGGCTCGGTGATGCGCGAGCCTTCCTTTAGCAATTTGTCGTGTTTCATGGTGCAGGGAGTGTAGTACAGGCGTGGGGGGCGGAACAGTCGGCCCAGAGATAGGTGGTTCAGAACAGCGAGCCGAGTCCCCAGCCAAACGCCCCGAAGCGATTGTGCGAATGCAAGAAAGATTTGCCGGACCGAGGAATCACACGGTCGAGGCGGAGCACGTTGAGCGCGTAGTAGGAGCGAAAGGGAACCTGCACGCCAGGAATGGTCCACTGGAGCTGGACGCCGGTCGAGCCGTGCAGAATGCCATTGGTGGCGCTGAGAAGAGTAGGTTTGGTTGGGCCAAGCCAGTTGGGAAGAAGCCAGCCGGAGCCCAGGTCGAAAAAGCCGGCGGCTTCAACGCCGTTGCCAAGGGGCATGCGATAGTCCGCGTTCGCGGCGCTGATGAGATTAGCCCCGGCGTAAGAAGGCGAAGGGGCGATTGCGCCCGAAGCTGTGACGCGTTCTGTCATGGCGACGGGGCCGAGTTCGCCGTCCCGCAAGCCGCGCACAAATTGATCGCCGGCGAAAAAACGGGAGTAGAGCGGCGCGTCGCTGCGGTAGCTTCCCGCGGCGCTCAAGGTCGTGCGAAAAGCCCAGGCATTGGTGCCCGAGAAGAGAGGATCACGGAAAATGCGCGCAACCTCGGCGGAAGAGCGAAGCATGTTTTCGTTGCCCCCAAGGAAGCCGCCGGAGGCGGAATCCGAGAAAAAAATATGTTCGTTGCCGGTGTCGTGAGTCCAGGCCGTTCCGAGCGAGCGCGTGGAAGTATGCGTGCGAAGATCGACAGGCGGCACGGCGGTGGTGCCGGAGGTAGGGCCAAAAATCTGATCGGCTGTGGTGCGCGAGAGAGTGTAGTTGACGCCGACGGAATCGGAGTTGGTTAACGCGTAGGTCCAGGGCACGTTGATGCCCACGCTGCGAGAATTGAGGAACGGGCCCTGGACGCCGTGCGTGAAGCGTGGACGAATCACGTTGTCAAGAACCGAGAAGGCGAGCGAGCCGCGCGTGCCGAAGATGCCTTCTTTGGCGATGCCTAGAAGGAGCTGCACACTCTCGGGGCCACCTTCGAGTTTCGCGGTAAGTAGCTCCTCGCAGCTGAACAAATCAAAGACCGTATAAGCGAGACCGAGCGTGCTGCCGAATTGGGCGCGGCCGCCGTCAAAGGTAACGCGTTGTTGGCCAATTTCTTGGAGGCTGACCGTAATGTCCACGGTGTGGTGAGTATCGTCAAGTTGGATGTGAATGTTCTCTTTGCGGATGGGCTTGAAGTAGCCGGTGCGCGCGAGTTTGCTGAGGCCGGCTTCCAAGGCGTGTTCGTCGAGTGGATGGCCCTCGCGCAAGGGAATACGGCGGCGCACGAAACGATCATTGAATTTGTGCAGCCCCTGGAATTCGATGCGGTGGACAACATACGGAAGCGAATCGCTGAGATTGAGTTTGAGGCGAACGGAATGCTCCACAGGATCGAAAACTGGATTGGCATCTACCGCCTGTGAGGAGGTAGGGGATTTGGAATTGCGCCGCCGAAGGCGCCCGGAATAGAAGCGGCACAGCTTGTCCACTTCTTCCTGAGAGAAGGCATGTCCTTGCTCGACCATCGGAAGAAGAAGAGACTTGCCGCGTTGCGTTTCGACTGCCTGCTCAAGAGCTGGGCTAGGTTCGATGGCCGTGAGACGATAGAACGGGCCGGAATGAACAGGGATTGAAAGCGAAAGCCCCGGTTGTGTAGTACGGTGTGGAAAGGGAACCCATCTGCGCGATCGCCTCGATATTTCGTTAACTCGCGCATTGCCAACGCGCGCTTCCGGGTATCCGTGATCGAGGTAATGGGTCAGAATGCGCTGGCGATCTTCCTCGAACGCCTCCCGGGTGTAGGCGTTCTTGCTGCGAAGCGAGGCGAACGGTCTCGACGGCGCGATGCTTTGCATTTGCGCGCGCAATAATTTCTCGGAGACGCTTGGATCACCCTCAAAGTGAACTTGCCGGACGGGGAGATGCGGACCGTCAACAATTTCGAAGCGAACGTTGAGCGAGTCGTTCACCCGCGCCTGGCGATAGATTTGAACAGAAGCTTCGGGATGTCCTAACTCGTTCAGAGTTGAACGAATGGCCAGTGCCATTCGTTGAAGTGCTGCGGGATCCGCAGGTTTACCGAGGCCGGGCACAAGCCTTGTTTCTTCGAGCAATTTTTCGATTTGAGCTCGCGAGAGGAGTCGCGAGCCGGAATATTCGACGCGGGAGAGAATCGGCTCCTCCTGGAGGTCAAAGAGAAGAGTCATGTGTTTTTGCGGCCCGGCACTTTGAGAATCAAACGCAGCTCCCGGCAGTTCTTCCACACGAATCGACGCAAACCAGCCGAGCCTGCCAAGCGTGCGAAGGTCCTGACGAAGTTTCGCCGGGTCGAATCGATCGCCTGGATGCAAAGAAAGCTGCGCGGCGGCCGCCGCGGAAGAGATATGGCGCAGGCCTGTGAATTCGAGGGAATCGAGGATAGGAGATTCCTCGGTCCCTCGTATTTTTGCGGAGGCATCGTGTGTTTGGGCGGGGTACTGAGAGAAGAGAGGAGCGGCAGTCAAAGACAGTGATAGCAACCCGAAGGAAACTATAAACCAACGCACGAGTGTGTCCCCTTGCACCGAGGAGAACGAAAGAACAGATGATAGGCGGAGCCGCGGGGTTGTCCCGTTTCGGAGAAGATTTCGGCGAATCGGGATGCACAACACCGTCCGTTTTGTGCTGCGCCGCCGGGCTGCGTGGCAGTTGGCCTCCCGCAGTTGGCTGGGCCAGAAAGTTGATCGTCGGAGACGTTGGACTGAGTGACCAGCGGGCCGAACTGATGGTCGTACCAGACGTCGGAATCATCGTAGGAGATGATGACGGCAGTCGAGCTCCCGTAGGGATTCTGCATAATGGCGTTGATCGTGTTCACCAGGTTCGTCGAGCGGATCGGAATAGCCGGCGTGACCATCCTGATAAGCGCTGGCCTTAAGGAAGATGACGGCAGGGAGATTTCCGCCATTCAGCACCGTGGCGAAATCTATAAGATCGTACTGATGATTTGCGCCATCCGCGGAGGTTCCAATCAAAGCAGGGTCGCTCGGCCGAACGTGATGCTGGTTGGCAGTTTGCGGGTAATCCTCGAGTGTCTGGCCAGAAGGACAAATCCACGCAAAACATCCCGCGACGCCTCTCTTGGGGGCAGGGGTTGAAAGGCGGCAAAGACGGTCAAGCGCGAGAAGTGACTTTTAGTCTCTTTCTGTTCGAGGCAGATGAACGGCCCGTCAAGAGTAACGGCGCAACTTCTAAAGGCGTATAGAATCAGAGCGCGCCCAGGAGTTCAGAGTCATTTCCGTCCGGTAACCTGCCGACCGCCTTGACTTTGGCCGCAACGCAAAACTAGGATGCGCAGCCATGCCGCAATCCCAGCGGAAGTTTCGTTTGCCTCATCCCGAGCCCACAGACGCCCTCACCTACGCGCGGTTCACGGGCGTGCCGACCTTTCTTCGGCTGCCGCACATCGCGGATCCTGAGGAGTTGGAAGTCGCGCTAGTGGGCGTGCCGTTCGATGGCGGGACGACGTACCGGCCGGGGCCGCGATTTGGTCCGCGGCACGTGCGGGAACAATCCGCGATTATCCGGCCATGGAATCCGGTGTTGAAAGTGAATCCCTTTGCGAAGCGCCGCACCGCGGATTATGGCGATCTGTCCGTGAATCCGCTTTCCATCGAGGATACCTTCCGGCGCATCGAGACAGGCATCGCACCGCTGCTCGCGGCGGGAGTGCGCTGCGTGTCCGTGGGTGGAGATCATTCCATCAGCCTGCCGCTCTTACGCGTGGTGGCGAAAAAACACGGACCGGTTTCGCTGGTCCAGTTCGACGCACACAACGACCTCTGGGACGAATATTTTGGCAGCAAATACTCTCATGGAACGCCCTTCCGCCGGGCGTTCGAAGAAGGGCTGCTCAAAGAGGGGCAGGTTTTGCAGGTGGGCCTGCGCGGACAGGTTTATGGCGAGGAGGACTTCGATTTCGCGCGCAAACACAAGGTGAAGATGGTGACTGCGGAGGAATTTCACAGCCAGGGAGTGCCGCCGGTGCAAAGACTTCTGCGCACGTTCCGTGGCAAGGCTGTGTACGTCACGCTGGATATTGACGTTGTGGATCCGGCCTATGCGCCGGGAACGGGAACGCCGCAAGTGGGCGGCTTGACCAGCATGCAGATTCTCGAATTGGTTCGCGCGCTGCGTGGATTGCAGATCGTTGGATGCGATCTCGTAGAAGTTTCACCGCCTTACGACACGGGCGAAATCACTTCGTTGCTGGCCGCCAATCTCCTTTTCGAATTGCTTTGCGTGCTCTAAATGGCCACGCTCGCGCGCAAACTTCGTCTTCACGATTACTTCGCGCTGGCCTTCGGCACGATGATCGGTACGGGCTGGCTGGTGCTGATGGACGACTGGCTGGGCCGTGGCGGGCCGCTGGGCGCGATTTTGGGATACGCGATTGGCGGAATCATCTTGTTGCCTGTCGGCTACGTTTATGGCCAGTGGGTGAAACGACTGCCCGATGCCGCGGGCGAAGCGGCATACACCGCGCAGGTGTTTCCGCCGGTCGTGAGTTATTTCACGGGTTGGATGATGCTGCTGGCGTACTTCATCGTATGCCCGTGGGAAGCGGTCGCGCTCGGAAAGCTGGCGGCGTACGTGTTTCCGTGGCTGAATTCCATGGAACTGTACCGCGTGGCGGGGCAGCCGGTGTTTTTGCCGCGATTGGTGTTGGGAGTTGTGCTTACGATTTTTCTCGGGGTGCTGAACTATCGCGGGATTCGTCTGAGCGCAAATTTTCAGAAGCTGATGACCAGCGCGGTGCTGGTATGTTTTTTGATGATCGTGGCGCTCAGTGTAACGCACGGCGCACCCGTCAATTTTCATCCTTTGTTCAGCAGGACTCCGCTGATTTCGATCCTGCTGACGCTGCAGATCGTGCCTTACTTCATGACCGGATTTGAATCCGCGCCGAAATATGCGGAGGAGTCCAATCCGGAATTTCGCGCGGGGAGTTACCTATGGGCCATCGCCCTGGCGTTGGGCATTGGAGCATTTTTTTACGCCATGTGCATTGCTGCGGTAACCTACTCTGCGCCCTGGCAGAGTTTGCTGGGAAAGCGCTTTGCGACAGCGATCGCGTTTGAAAGCGCGTTGAAGGTCCATTGGCCGGTCACGATGATTTTCACTATGGCGCTGCTCGGCCTGTTCCAATGCTTTAATGGGAACTTCGCCGCCTCCACGCGCTTGCTCTTCGCGTTTGGACGACGACGAACAATTCCGGCGGGCTTCGGCATGGTGCATCAAGAATTCCAGACGCCGTCGGTAGCGGTCCTGGGCATCACGGTTGGGACGCTGGGTGGGTTGTTGCTCGGCGATGCCCTGCTCGTGCCGGTGACGGAAGTGGGCTCGATGGCTTCTGCCTTAGGCTGGTTCGCGGCGTGCATTTCGTTCTGGATGGTGGAGAAGCGCGCAGGCATGAGAGTGGTGACAGGGCTGGGGATTCTTGTTTCGCTGATGCTCTTTTTGATGAAAGTGCTGCCGGTTTTCCCGGGGCATTTTTCGCCGGCAGAATGGATTGCCTTCGGGGTGTGGGTTGCGTTGGGAGCCGCACTGCACTGGGGAAAGAGCTGAAGTACGGCTCGTGTATACTTTCGAAGGCGAAACGCTCGCCAACGATGATTCCATTCCTCCATCTTGGGCCGCTATCGATTCCCACATTCGGGCTGATGGTCGCCACGGGCCTGTTGGCGGCGTCTTACGTGTTGCAGGCGGATTTTGACCGGCGGCGCGACGGCTTCCTGAAACAGGGCTACCTGAAGGAAAGCAAAGAGCCGAGTCACCACGATGAAGGCTTCCTGATCATTGGAATCGCGGGCATCTGCGGGCTCGTGGGCGCGCGGCTGTATCACGTCCTGGAGAGCCCGCGCGAGCTGATGGCCGACCCTTCGCTGCTGATCAGCCGGTTCGGATTTGCATGGTTCGGCGGATTTCTTGGCGGATTTATCGCGCTACTGTTCTTGGGGAAGCACTATCGCATTCCGACGTTGGAATTCATGGATCTGTGCTCCCCAGCGGCTTGCGTTGGGTACGCGATTGGACGAATTGGCTGCTTGCTCTCGGGCGACGGCGATTATGGCGTTCCGACGAAATTGCCGTGGGGCATGAGCTTCCCAAACGGCGTGGTTGCGACGACGGAACGCGTTCACCCAACACCCATCTACGAATTCCTGATCTGGATGCTGATTGCGGTGATTTTGTGGCAGATGGGGAAGAAAGCGCTGAGCGGAGAAGCGCCGGGAAAAGTATTTTGCGCTTACCTGATTTTGACCGGCGTCGCGCGGTTCCTTATCGAGTTTATCCGCATCAATCCGCGGTCATTTTTTGCCATGTCCAACGCGCAGACAGCAAGCCTCGTTTCGGTGATTTTGGGAATCATCCTTGCATTCCGAATCAAAGCCAGCCCGCAAAAGGGAAGCTCCACAGCAGCACAAGCAGACTGAAGGAATCTGAAAGCTATTCTGCTGGGGACTTTTGCTACAGCATTTGGCGCAAGACGTATTGCAGGATGCCGCCGTGGCGGTAATACAAAACTTCTTCCGGCGTATCCACGCGCGCGATAGCCGTGAACGCCTTCACTTTTCCGTCTTGGGACTTCGCGTGGACGGTGATGGGTTTTTTCGGCGAGAGCGAGATGACGCCTTCGGTAATGAAGATTTCCTGGCCCGTCAGGCCGAGCGATCCGCGGTTTTCGCCGGGTTTGAATTCGAGCGGCAGCACACCCATGCCAACAAGATTGCTTCTGTGAATGCGCTCGTAGCTTTCCGCGATAACCGCGCGCACGCCCAGTAGGCGCGTGCCTTTGGCCGCCCAGTCGCGCGAGGAACCGGAGCCGTATTCTTTCCCGGCAATCACTACCAGCGGCACTCCCGCTTCGCGATACTTCACGGCGGCGTCGTAAATGGACATTTTTTCGCCGCCGGGCTGGAAGAGCGTCCAACCGCCTTCGGTGCCGGGAGCGAGTTGGTTGCGCAGACGGATGTTCGCAAATGTGCCGCGCATCATCACTTCGTGATTGCCGCGGCGCGCGCCGTAGGAGTTGAACTCATGCGGCTTGACGCCGTTGGTGATGAGATATTTCCCCGCGGGGGAATCCACCGGAATCGAGCCGGCGGGCGAAATGTGATCGGTGGTCACACTGTCGCCCAAAACAGCCAGCACGCGCGCGCCGCGAATATCGGCGAGCGGCGGCGGAGTCTCCGGCATATTTTCGAAGTACGGCGCCATCTTGATGTAGGTCGATTTCGCGTCCCACTTGTACGTGTCGCCCTTGGGGATAGGCATGGATTTCCAGCGGGCATCCCCTTCGAAGACTTCTCCATATTCCTTGGTGAATTGCGATGTGGAGACGGCCGAACGCACCGCGCTCTCAACTTCTTGCGACGTCGGCCAAACATCTTTCAGGTAAACCGGCTTGCCCGCGGTGTCATTGCCAAGCGGCTCCGTGGTGATGTCCATATCCATGCGTCCCGCGAGCGCGTAAGCAACGACGAGCGGCGGCGAGGCCAGATAGTTGGCCCGCACGAGTGGATGAATGCGGCCTTCGAAATTGCGGTTGCCGCTGAGAACCGCGACGGCCACCAGATTATTTTCTCTGATGGCTGCGCCAATGGGTTCCGGCAACGGGCCGCTGTTGCCGATGCACGTGGTACAACCGTAGCCGACGAGATGAAAATTCAACTTGTCCAAATATGGCGTGAGCCCCGCTGCCTGCAAATAATCCGTGACCACTTTCGAGCCAGGCGCGAGGCTGGTTTTCACCCAAGGCTTGATGTGCAAACCGCGCTCGACGGCTTTTTTCGCGAGCAAGCCCGCGCCGATCATCAACGAAGGGTTTGAAGTGTTCGTGCAGCTCGTGATGGCCGCAATGACCACGGCGCCGCTCGAAAGGTCGAACGCATCGCCATTGTTGCGCACGGGAACGCTCTTCGAAGGCGCTCCTTCCACAACTTTGGTGAACGAAGATTTTGCCTGTCGCAGCGGCACGCGGTCTTGCGGGCGTTTGGGGCCCGCAACGGCAGACTCTACGGTGCCGAGGTCCAGTTCGAGCGTATCGTTGAACAGCGGCGCGGGGGTTTCGTCCGTCCGGAAAAGCATTTGCTCTTTACAGTAGGCTTCCACGAGCGCGATCTGTTCCGAAGCCCGGCCGGTAAATTGCAGGTAGGCGAGCGTCTCTGCATCAACGGGGAAGAATCCCATGGTTGCGCCGTACTCTGGCGCCATGTTGGCGATGGTGGCGCGGTCGGGAACGCTCAAGCTGGAGAGGCCGGAGCCGTAAAACTCGACAAACTTTCCTACCACGCCTTTTTTGCGCAGCATTTCCGTGACCGTCAGAACCAGGTCCGTCGCGGTTGCGCCTTCGCGCAAACGCCCGTGTAGACGAAAGCCAACGACTTCGGGAATGAGCATCGAAGAAGGCTGGCCGAGCATGGCGGCTTCGGCTTCGATCCCGCCGACGCCCCAGCCAAACACGCCAAGCGAATTCACCATCGTGGTGTGCGAATCGGTGCCGACCACGGAATCGGGATAAGCTTCCCAGCGATTGCCAAACGGTACACCGCAAACGACGCGCGCCAGGTATTCGAGGTTTACTTGGTGGCAGATGCCCGTGTCCGGTGGAACGACTTTGAAATTATGGAACGCCGTTTGTCCCCAGCGCAGAAACGCATAGCGCTCGACGTTGCGCTGAAATTCCAGTTCCGCGTTCAGGCCGAAAGCATTGACGCTGCCGAAATTGTCCACTTGCACAGAATGGTCGATCACAAGTTCGGCTGGGAAGAGCGGGTTGATGCGTTTGGCATCGCCGCCCATCTTCACAAAAGCTTCGCGCATGGTGGCCAGATCCACAATCGCAGGCACGCCCGTGAAGTCTTGGAGCAGCACGCGCGCAGGCATGAAGGCAATTTCTTTTTCGGGGGCGCCTGGCTTCCAGCGCGCCAGGGCTTGAATATCCTCAGGACGAACGAAGCGACCGTCTTCGCAGCGAAGCAGGTTTTCAAGAAGGATGCGGAGCGAGAAGGGGAGTTTTGCCAGTTCCGCGAGGCGCTGATTTTCGAGGAGTTCGAGGCGGTGAATTTCGAAAGTCTGGGCGCCGACGTTGAGTTTATCGCGTGTGCGGAAGGAATTCCCTGCGTTGATGGCCATCCTTGCGATCCTTTCGCTCTGGAGAGCAGCTTTCTATGATAACCGAAATCGCATCCGCGCGCCGCGCGGGTATACTAGTAGGAAGGTGAACATCGTTTTGATATCGACCTATGAGCTGGGGCGGCAGCCTTTTGGGCTGGCCTCGCCCGCGGCCTGGTTGCGAGAACGCGGACACCAGGTGACTTTACTCGACTTGTCGCGGCAGCCGCTCGATGAGGCGGCGGTTCGCCAAGCTGCGCTCCTCGCCGTGTATCTGCCCATGCACACGGCGACGCGGCTGGCAGCGCAGCTCCTTCCAACGCTGCGCAAGCTAAATCCCGCTGCGCATCTCTGTGGCTACGGTCTGTATGCGCCGATGAATACGGAATATTTGCGGACGCTGGGCGTTTCCACCGTTCTTGGCGGCGAGTTCGAAGAAGGGCTGGTGCATCTGGCGAACCGCCTCGATCACAGCGCGAGTAAAAACGGTATGTCCGGCGTGTCGCAGCCCGAGCCGCGGATCTCGCTGGCCCGGCAGAAATTCATTCCGGCCGATCGGCAAGGACTTGCGCCCCTTGCGAAATATGCACACGTCATTCTTCCTTCCGCCGAGCACCGCGTCGCGGGCTACACCGAAGCGAGCCGGGGATGCAAACATCTGTGCCGTCATTGCCCCATCGTCCCCGTCTACCAAGGTGTGTTCCGCATAGTGGATCGCGAAGTCGTGCTCGCCGACCTCCGCCAGCAAGTGGCGGCCGGAGCGCAGCACATCACCTTCGGCGATCCTGACTTTTTCAACGGTACTGGGCACGCATTGGCTGTTGTCGAAACCCTGCAAAAGGAATTTCCCAGGCTAACCTACGATGTGACCATCAAGATCGAGCATTTGCTCAAGCACAGGCAGCACCTTGCGATGCTGCGGGACACGGGTTGCCTTTTCGTCACGAGCGCGGTGGAATCCGTAGATGACGAAGTTCTGCGACGCCTCGACAAAGGTCACACACGCGCCGATTTCCTCGAAGTCAATGGCATCTTTCGCGAGTTGGGTTTGGCCTTGCAGCCCACCTTCGTGCCCTTCACGCCCTGGACAACTCTGAATAGTTACCTCGAGCTACTGCATGTCTTGCGCGAAAACGAGCTGGTCGAAAATGTCGCGCCAATCCAACTCGCCATTCGGCTCCTGATTCCCGCGGGCTCGCGCTTGCTGGAACTCGAAGAAGTGCGGCGTCTGGTTGGCTCGTTTGATCCTTCCGCGCTCGTTTACCCCTGGCGGAATCCGGATCCGCGTGTTGACGCACTTGGCGAAGAGATTGAAGCGCTCGTTGCTACCAGCGAAAAGCTTAAGCGCCCGCGCCGGGCGATCTTTGAGCGCATCTGGAACGCGGCACACGAAGCAGCGGGCCTGGAAGCGGAGTTCGCGGCGCAGCCAACCCTTGTGTCGCGCGCGGCAATCCCGTACCTCAATGAGCCCTGGTACTGTTGAGCCGAACCGAAGCGGGACCAGTTGGTTCCGTTTGCTCAAGCCAAAGAATCTTTGCCGCCGACGGGGTCGTTTGTTTGAAGTGAGGGCCCTTGTCTCCCGCAGCGACAAAAACGGGTAATCCGGCCAAACGCTTGCTGCTCTTTACCGCGAAACTGGGCTACCAGACGCGGAGCTTCGAAGACCTGGCGCGCACGCTGGGCGTGCAACTCGTTTATGTCACGGATCGCTGCAAGCAACTTGAAGATCCCTGGGGCGACCACGCGATCCCCGTGCATTTCGAATCTCCGGAGAAGGCCGCGCATACGGTGATGGGAGCTTTGCGCGGCCAAGATGTCAGGGGAATTTTAGCCCTGGGGGATCGCCCGGCTGCTGCCGCGGCTTATGCCGCACGCGGCCTCGGAATCGACTACAACCATCCCGCTGCCGTAGAGGCTTGCCGGAACAAGTTGCGGATGCGCGAAGTGTTTCGAGACGCGGGGCTGCGCGTGCCTTGGTTTCGCGGTTTTCCCGTCGATCCGACACCCGAGCCTGCGCTTGCAGGCATTTCATTTCCTTGTGTGTTAAAGCCGCTTTCCCTTTCTGCAAGCCAGGGGGTGATGCGCGCCGACAATGGCAAAGAATTTCTCGCGGCCGCGGAGCGTCTTCGCCGGTTGCTCGAGTCCGCCGAGATTCGCGCCACGCGCGAGCCGAATCTCGATCAAATGATCGTGGAAGGCTACCTCCCCGGCAAGGAAGTGGCCGTCGAAGGGCTTTTCAGCGACGGTGTTTTACGAATCCTGGCGATTTTCGACAAGCCTGATCCGCTCGAAGGCCCGTATTTCGAAGAGACCATCTATGTCACGCCGTCCAGGCTTCCAGAATCAACGCAGCGTCAAATCGAGAAGTGCGCAGAAGACGCAACAAGGGCGGCGGGCCTGACGCACGGGCCGGTTCACGCAGAGTTTCGAATCAACGACGAAGGGGTATGGCCCATTGAAGTTGCAGCGCGGCCCATTGGCGGCCTCTGCGCACGAGCGTTGAAGTTTCGCGCGAGCGGCGCACACGAAGAGATCGGGCTGGAAGAGTTGCTCCTTCGCCACGCACTTCAGATGCCCGGAAGCGACGCGCCGCGCGAAGCGCAAGCTTCTGGCGTAATGATGATTCCCATTCCACGGAGCGGCATTTTGGAAAGTGTTTCCGGAGTCGAAGCCGCTCGCGCGACCCATCGGGTTACTGAACTCATCATCACCGCGCGGCTGCACGATTACATTGCCGGTTGGCCCGAAGGTTCAAGCTATCTGGGATTTCTCTTTGCAAAGGGAAGCACGGCGGAAGAAGTGGAGGGCGCCATCCGCGAGGCGCACAAAAAATTGCGTTTCAGCATCGCGCCGCGCCTTCCGGTCGAGCATCCTGCGACACATCGGATTCCGGCAGGCGGCTAGTCATCCCTTGGCTTTGGGGGGAACGTATCCCTCCGGCAATTTCGCGCCTTCGCCAAAGAAGAACTGCTCCATCTGCTCGCCCATAATCTTCTGCGAATTGGGATCCAGCGGGTTGAGGTGGTACTCGTTCATGACCATCTTCGAGTATTCGAGCCACAGCTTCCAGGCGTCTTTCGAAACATTCTCGTAGACCCGTTTTCCCAGCTCCCCTTGCCAAGGGATGCGATCCAGCCCCGGCAATTCCTTCCCAAATTTGACGCATTTCACCATGCGCGTTCCGGGTTTCACCGGTTCGCCCGGCGTTGGCGCTGGCGTCGGATCGCAGGATTCGTTGGCCATGCTCTTCTCCTGTACGTTCTTCTCTTTTTTACCTTACTGCAAGTTTGAGCAAAATCCTAGCCGCTCGCGCTGTCTCGGCCGTCTTCCTCAGGAAGGAGCTTGCTTCCACGCTGTGAATTTTGCAGGAACGGGAATTTTTTGAGACATTCGACTGTCTGTTTGATGAATTCTGAGAAGAACCGGAGGAATCGACTTGCCCAAAATCACCACCTTCTTTTGGGACATCGGCGGAGTCATCCTGACCAACGGCTGGGACCGCGAATCGCGGAAAGAAGCCGCGGCCACGTTTCGTTTCGATTGGGAAGAATTCGAGGACCGGCATGACCTCTCCTTTCCTGCATTCGATAGCGGGCTAATCACTCTGAATGAGTATCTTGACCGCACGCTCTTCTATCGTGCCCGTTCGTTCTCCCGTGAAGAATTCACGGCATTTATGTTCGCACAATCCAAGGAATATCCGGAAACGCGGGCGATTTTGGACAAGGTGACCAGTGCGCAGGAATATTTTATTGGCGCTATCAACAACGAGCCTCTGGAACTCAACCAATACCGCATTGAGGCTTTCAACCTTCGCCGAAATTTTCTGGTTTTCTTCAGCTCGTGCTACGTGCGTTCGCGAAAGCCGGAAGAGGCGATTTTTCGCGTGGCGCTGGAAGTAACCCAGCGGCCACCGGAGCAGTGCCTCTTTATCGACGATCGGCCATTGAATCTGGAGAGCCCTCGAAAACTCGGCATGAACACGATTCATCACCAGAACGCGGAGCAACTGCGCGCGGAGCTTGAAAAATACGCTGTTGCGGTATAGTAACGCCACGGGGTTCGGCCGACTCAAATAGGCGGAAGGAGAAACGATGGCTGGGGAGACTGGTCGTTACGGGTCGGTCTACGGCGGAGTCGCAGAGCCCTGCACGGTGGTTCTGTTCGGCGCATCGGGAGATCTTGCGAAGCGCAAAGTCATCCCTGCGATGTACGACCTCGCAACGCACAATGCATTGGGGCCGCGCTACGCCATCGTCGGATTTGCTCGTACGGCGATGACCGAAGATTCTTTCCGCAGCGGTTTGGGCGAAGCGGCAAAAACGATTTCCGAGGTGGGACCAATTGATCCCAAACAGTGGGACGAATTCGCCTCCCATCTTTATTATTGCCCTGGAGATTATGCCAATCCGGAATCCTATGCGCAGCTCTGCAAGCGCCTGACGGAACTGGAGGCAGCCAAGAATTTGGGCGGAAATCGTCTTTTCTATCTTTCCACGCCGCCCGAAGTCTATCCCGACATCGTCCAGCAACTTGGGCGGGCTTGCATCGCCCGCCCGATCTCGCCGAACTCCTGGACGCGCATCATCATCGAGAAACCCTTTGGACGTGACCTTGCTTCCGCGAAAGCCCTCAATCAAATTGTTCTTAACGTGTTCGATGAAAAGCAGGTCTATCGCATCGACCACTACTTGGGCAAGGACACAGTGCAGAACCTTCTGGTGCTGCGCTTTGGCAACGGCATTTTCGAGCCGCTCTGGAACCGCAACTATGTGGACCACGTCCAAATCACTGCGGCCGAGACTCTCGGCGTCGAGCGCCGCGGCGGCTTTTACGAAACCGCCGGCGCGCTCCGCGACATGATTCAGAGCCACGTGCTGCAACTTACTTCTTTAGTTGCCGTGGAACCGCCCGCCGCCTTCGACGCCACCGCAGTGCGAAATGAAAAATTGAAAGTGCTGCAATCCATTCGCCCGTTCAATCTCGAAATGGTCGCGCAGTCCGTCGTTCGGGGACAATATGCGCCGGGAAAAATTGGCGACAAACCGATCCCGGGCTACCGCGATGAGCCCGGCGTAAACGCTGCTTCGAAAACGGAAACTTTTGTCGCCGGAAAATTGCTCATCGACAATTGGCGCTGGGCCGGCGTTCCTTTTTATATCCGCACGGGCAAGCGCCTCGCCAAACGCAGCACCGAAATCATGATTCAGTTCCACTGCGCCCCGCACATCGTGTTTCGAGAGCGGGAGGTGGAACCCAATCGTCTGGTTCTGAACATCCAACCCGACGAAGGAATTTCCATCAGCTTCGGCGCCAAGCGTCCCGGCACAGAAATGAGCATTGGAAACGTGACCATGGATTTCAGGTACCGCGAAGGATTCGGAGACACCACGCGGAGCGCTTACGCCACGCTGCTGAACGATTGCGTGCGCGGCGACGCCACGCTTTTCGATCGCGGCGACAGCGTCGAAGCCGCGTGGGCGCTGGTGGATCCCATCCTGGACGTTTGGAGCGCCGCGCGGACCGCCAAAGTGCCGCAATATCCGGCCGGAAGCTGGGGACCCCGGGAGTCCGATCTTCTGCTCGAACGCGACGGCCGTCGGTGGTATAACCCATAGTTGCATTATTTCTTCAACCGATTTAAAAAAGGCGATTACAAGGGGGTTCGGTGATCCTTGCGGGAGATGTGGGCGGCACCAAGTGTAATCTGGCGCTGTTTTCCGAAAGGGATGGCAACCTCACCCCGGTTTTCCGCCACCGCTTTGCCAGCAAGGAATTTGCGCAGTTTGATTTGATCGTCAAGGAATTTTCGCGCCAAGCTTCCGAACATCTGGGCGGCGAACGAATTAATGCCGCCGGATTCGGCATTGCCGGTCCCGTCATCAACGGCCGCGTGCGCGCTACGAACCTTCCCTGGGTCGTGGAAACCGATACGCTCATCCGGGAACTCAAAGTTCCGCACGTTGTTCTCCTGAATGACCTTGGCGCATGGGGCCACAGCCTCGAACATCTTTCGCCAGACGATTTCTGCGTCCTGAATCCGGGCAAGCCCGAACCGGGTGGCACGCGTGCGCTGCTTGCAGCCGGTACCGGCCTGGGTGAGTCCATTCTGTTCTGGGACTCGGGACGTTACCGCGTCGTGCCCTCGGAAGGCGGCCACTCCGATTTTGCTCCCCATACGGAACAACAGATTGAGTTGCTCCGCTTCATGCGCCGCCGGTATCCCCAGGTGAGTTGGGAACTCATTCTTTCCGGCCGCGGTTTCCGCACCATTCACGAGTTCCTGGCGCCAAGAGTGATGCATGCTTCTTTTGAGGATCCGGACGCCGACCCCGCTCCGGAAATTACCCGGCGCGGCTTGGACAAATCCTGCCGCGTGTGTTCAGACACGGTGGATTTGTGGACCGCCATCTATGGCGCGGAAGCCGGAAATCTGGCGCTAAAGGTTCTCGCGCTGGGCGGCGTCTACGTCGCGGGCGGCATTGCCGTCAAAATTCTCGAAAAGATGAAAGACGGCACCTTCTACCATGCATTCAAAGACAAATGGAAATTCGAAGGGCTGCTCAGCAATATTCCCGTCTCCATCATCCTAAATGAATCCGCCCCGCTGCTGGGCGCGGCCTACGAGGCGCTCGCTGCAGCCGACAAATAGTTTTTAATTCCGCCAGTCTATTGCCGTGCTGGGATTGCCTCTCTCTTTGCAATTCTTTGGTAAGCTAATACGACGCGATTCCGCAAAGAACGGCCTTGCTGGATGTCTCCCCGATTTCAGACACAGGCCAGGGAGTGAAACATGAGCAGAGCAGTAACCACGCAAGTCCTCGAACTTGAGAATTACGTGAACGGCGCCTGGCGGCGGGCTACCGCCTCTGAATTTGCGGACGTTACCAATCCCGCAAGCGCGGAACTGCTGGCGCGCACGCCGCTTTCGTCACCGGCCGATGTGGATGCCGCCGTCGAAGCGGCATCCGCCGCGTTTCCCGCCTGGCGCCGCACTCCTCCCGGCGAGCGCATTCAATATCTCTTCAAGCTGAGAAATCTTCTCGAAGAAAATCTGGAAGAACTGTCGCGCATCATCACTACCGAAAACGGAAAAACTTTCGCCGAGTCCAAGGCGGAGATGCGCCGGGCGATCGAAAATGTCGAAGTCGCCTGCGGCATCCCCATGATGATGCAGGGCTACAACCTGGAAGACGTCACGCCGGGCGTCGACGAAATGCAAATTCGCCAGCCGCTCGGCGTCGTAGCGGCTATCACGCCATTCAATTTTCCGGCGATGGTCCCTTATTGGTTTCTGCCGTACGCCATCGCTTGCGGAAATACGTTCATTTTGAAGCCGTCCGAGCGCGTGCCGCTGTCGATGCGCCGCGCATTTGAATTGCTCGAAAAAACTGGTTTGCCAAAAGGTGTGGTCAATCTCGTGAACGGCGGCCGCGACGCCGTTAACGCGCTTTGCGACCATCCGCAGGTGCGTGCTATCAGCTTTGTCGGCTCAACGCCCGTAGCCAAGCATGTGTACACGCGTTCTGCCGCCAGCGGCAAGCGCATGCAGTGTCAGGGTGGCGCGAAGAACCATGTCATTGTCCTGGCGGACGCCGACATGGACCTGGCAACCCAAATCATCAGCGACAGCGCGTTTGGCTGTGCCGGGCAACGCTGTCTTGCCGTTTCCGTGGCGGTCACCATCGGCGAAGCGCAAAAGACCTTTCGCGACTCCATCGCGCACGCCGCCTCTAAGATTCAGGTCGGTAACGGCCTCGAACCGGGCATTCAAATGGGCCCGGTCATCAGCAAAGAGAGCAAGCAGCGCATCGAAGGTTTAATCGACGCCGGTGTTGGCGAGGGGGCAAAGCCAATTCTCGATGGCCGCAACAAGAAAATTCCGAAATACGAAGCGGGAAATTTCTTAACGCCTACGATTCTTGACAGTCTTCCTTCCACAAGCCCTCTCGCGCACACGGAAATTTTTGGCCCGGTCCTGAGCCTGATCCACGCAAATTCCGTGGACGAAGCCATGGAATTTCTCCGTCGCAGTCCGTACGGCAATCAAGCGTCGTTGTTCACGACCAGTGGCTCCGCTGCTCGCAAGTTTCGCTACGAAGCGCCTGCCGGTAATATCGGCATCAACATCGGCGTCGCCGCGCCGATGGCGTATTTCCCGTTCAGCGGGTGGAAAGAGAGTTTCTTCGGCATTTTGCACGGCCAGGGACGTGACGCGGTGGAATTCTTCACCGAATCGAAAATCGTGATCGAGCGCTGGTCGCGCCAGGAAACCCGCAAATTCTGAGCGTTCGGCATCACCAGTCACCCTTCCGCCTTTTTCCATTTAACTGTAAACTGTGGACGGTGAAGCTCTTTGTATGACCACAAAATCTTTCCATCTCGACATGCACGAGCAAATCGAATGCGCGCAGACGTTGGCTTCGCGCTTCTACACCGATCCCGCGATTCTGGAAGTCGAAAAGCCGCGCATTTTTCAGCGCACCTGGCAACTGGTCGGCACGCTTCATCAGCCTTGCGGCGAAGTGAATGGAATCAAACGCACCATCTCGGATCCGGAGAGTTTTTTCACGGTTGATGTCGTTGGCGAGCCAGTGATCGTCGTGCGCGACAAGCAAGGCACGCTGCGCGCCTTCAGCAACGTGTGCCGCCATCGCGCTGGTCCGATTGCTTTGGGCAGCGGCTGCCACCATGTCCTGCGCTGCCAGTATCACGGCTGGACCTATACCCTCGACGGCCGCCTGATTGGCACTCCGGACGTCGATGGCGTCGAGTTCTTCGACCGCAGCACTATGGGCATGGTGCCGCTGCGCTGCGAAACCTGGGGCCAATTCCTTTTCGTAAACTTCGATCTCCACGCCGAGCCACTCTCCGCGTACCTGGGAAAAATTCCCGAGCAGGCTCGCGGCTTCCAATTCGAAGGTTTGGAGTTCGCCGAGCGCCGCGACTACGTGATCGATTGCAACTGGAAGGTGTATGTCGACAACTATCTCGAGGGCTACCACATTCCCATCGCGCATCCCGGCTTGATGAAGGAAATCGATTACGCGCAATACCGTACCGACACGTTTCGCTATTATTCGCAGCAATTCGCGCCCATTCGCGCGATGAAACCGGAAGATGCTGGCCAGCGCCTCTACGCGCCGGGCTCCGGTTTGCAGGATGCGCTGTATTTCTGGATTTTTCCCAACCTGATGCTCAATATTTATCCGGACAATATCTCTACAAATGTGATTGTGCCCCTCTCCCACGAAAAAACGCTCACCATCTTCGAATGGTTCTTCCACGATGGGGCTTTGCAGGAAAATCGCCAACGCATCGAGCGCGCGGTGGCCTTCAGCGACGAGGTGCAGCAGGAAGACATCGGCCTGTGCGAAAACGTCCAGAAAGGTTTGCGCTCTTCTACCTACGACCGCGGGCGCTATTCCGTGAAACGCGAGAACGGCGTCCATCACTTTCACAGGGTTCTGAACGAATTCCTCGCCCGGCCCTAAGCGGCCGCCAACGACCCCGTGATTATTCTTTTGATGGGGCCTGCTGGGTCAGGAAAAACCACCGTTGGTGAATTGCTGGCAGCACAACTCTCCTGGCAATTTGCCGATGGCGACGATTTTCATCCGCCCGCAAACATCGCGAAAATGTCTCGCGGCATTCCGCTAACTGACCAGGACCGCCTTCCCTGGCTGAAGTCCATCCGCGATGCCATGCAGCAATGGCAGGCGCAGGGGAGAAGCGTCGTTCTGACCTGCTCCGCGCTGAAGCGCAGCTACCGAGACTTGCTGGGGGTTCATTCGAAAGCGAAAGACGTCAAGCTCGTCTATCTGAAAGGCACCTACAACCTGCTGCTCGAACGCCTCCATTCCCGAAAAGGCCACTACATGAAGGAACAAATGCTCTCGAGCCAGCTCGCCGATCTCGAAGAGCCCGGCGGTGATGCCCTGGCCATCGACGTGGCAAAGTCGCCTGAAGAAATCGTCTCCGAAATCTGCAAAGGTCTCTCGTTGTAAGGGAGCAGCATCCTTACAGTCCTACGGCTTTGCCGGTGCCGGAGCGGGCTGCGAACTCGGCGCCGCCGGCGTCGTCCCGTAATTGAAATTCACCTTGGGCGCCTGCCGCGCGCCTTCTTCCGTCTTGAAGTACGCGTCGTTGCGCGCGAAACCGCCCATGCTTGCCACGAGATTGTTGGGGAACAGCGAGAGAAATGTGTTGTAGTCCTGCAGCGTCTCGTTGTAGCGGCGCCGCTCGACAGCGATGCGGTTTTCCGTCCCCGCGAGTTCATCCTGCAACCGAAGGAAATTTTCATTGGACTTCAGTTGCGGGTAATTCTCTACGACCACCAGCAACCTTCCCAGCGCGTTATCCAATTGGCCGTTCGCGGCAATCTTCTCCGCGGGCGTGTGCGCGCTCAGCAACGCCGACCGCGCTTTGGCGATGTCACCAAAAACAATCTGCTCCTGCACGGCGATTCCTTTCACCGTCTCGACCAGATTTGGGATCAAGTCCGCGCGCCGTTGCAGAACCACGTCCACCTGCGACCACGCCGCATTCACCGCTTCGCGCTTAATAGCCATCTGGTTTCTGCGGCTGATGAACGAGCCTCCCAAACTCAGCGCGATGATCACCAGAACGGCCAGAACAATCAGGAGATTTTTCATATCTACCTCGATTTTTTGATTTCAGTTGCCCGTCTTCTTCACGCGCTGCCATTCCCGCTTCGGAAAATGATGGTCGAGCGCGTGCAACACTCTTTCCAGCCCTTTGAGATACGCGCCATACGCCGGAACGATATCGCCATGAAATTCGCCGCTCTCGCGCAGTTGCAAAAGCGCGTCGAACGCGGATTGGTCTGCACCCGTCAGCGCCGCGGCTCGCGCGACAATTTCCTGAGCATGCGTCGGTGCCGTTTCTCCAAACGCAATGACCGTATGGCGGAGCAGCGCCAGCACGCCGGAAAAAGATTTTCGCAGCACCGGCGCCAGTTCGTGAGCGTTTCCCGGCGCTCGCAGATAATGCTGTCTTAGTTTCAGTAAAATGGTCCGCAGGTCATGCTCAATCTGCAGCCGATGCAGATTCATCGGCACTTCGATTTTCGCGACCAAGTCTTCCCCATACAGCACGCGGCGTCCCTGCCTCATGTCCAGGATTTCAATCGCAAAAACGTCAGCGGCTTGCCGCAATTCCTCGTGCGTGAAAAAAAGCGGCGCGGGCTCTTTCTGCTCCACGCACCACCATTTCACCACCCCTGCCAGCCGGCCGAGTTCTTCCACGGACAGCGAACGCAAAATACAAACAACGTTGAGGTCCGAGTGCCCCTCGCGAAAATCTCCGCGCGCTGCCGAACCAAACAAAATGACGCACTCCAAGTTGCTGGCCGCAAATTCTTTTAACCGTTTCACCAGTTCCGTCAGTCTTGCATCCGTAGAAAGCATTTCCGCCTCATTCTTAAATTCGACCGCGTTGCTTCGGTTCGGCTCGTTTCAAATCACTTTTTACCAGCTTCCCGACGCGCCCCCGCCTCCGCTGCTCCCGCCGCCAAATCCGCCAAATCCTCCTCCTCCTCCCCAGCCTCCCGATCCGCCCCCAAACCCGCCTCCGTTCCACCCGCCACCCCAAGATCCACGGCGGGAGGTATTAGCCATCATCCCGAGCAAGAACCACAGCAGGCCGCTCCCGCCGGATCCTCCTCCACGCAATCCGCGTCCTCCCGAAGCGCGGCCCAGAAGCGAAAACAAAAGAAACAGTCCCACGAAGAGCCAGAAGAGCCCGCCTCCGCCGCCCTTGCTGCTATGCCGGATCCGCCGCACCGGCGGCTCGCCGCTCAATGTGACATTTGCATCGTCGGCGATGTACTTTGCCAATTGCCATGCGCCGATTTCCACCGCGTCGCCATAATCGCTTTGCCTGAGATACGGCACCATGGCGCGCCCCGCGTCCCCGGCGCGCGCATCATTAATGATCGGCTCGAGGCCGTAGCCAACCTCGATGCGATACTTGCGGTCATTGGGCGCCAACAACAAAAGTACACCGCGATTGTCTTTTTTGCTGCCGACGCCAAGCTGCTTGAAGAGGTCGACCGCGTAATACTCGACGCTTTCTCCTTCCAGCGAACGTACTGTCACGATAGCCATCTGCGCGCCGGTCTTCTGTTCCAGTTCGGTGCACAATGCTTCTAGGCGCGCTTTCTTCTCCGCGCCAATGACTCCCGCCAGGTCCGTAACGTAGCCCGTCGGATGAATGCTCTTGATATCTTCGGCGCGCGTGCAAACCGCGCTGGCAAGCGCCGCGCACAGCAAGACAGCTGTTCGAAAAAAGGACGAAGTGCGCATGGGGGATTAGTTTTTGTCCGCTTGGCTTCCTCTATTTCTACGTTGGGCCGGCCACAAAATATCATCCTACCCGTGACTTCCTGGGATTGCGACTTTTTGCGAAAGAATCCGTGATGCCGGTCACACAATTGCCTGGCCGGAGTAGCTTGGATCTGAAGAACGCCGTCACCGCAGGCCATGCTCGCTAGGGGAATCTCGCGCAAGTTTTCTGCGCGATTTTTCTCAAGCTAGAAGTGCTAACGCGCTCAAATCGTTTTTACCTTGTTAGATCGGCACTGAACACAAACGATTTACATTTTCCTACCGTTTAACTGCTTTCGCTGGTCGGGTGATTGCTCGTTGGTTCGCGGGGGATTCCGTAAAAAGAGGCAGTGTGACCAGGCAGCCGCGAACCATCCGTGTCCAGCACAGCCAGCGAAGATGCCTCCCATCACAAAGCTGACGTGACCGCTACACTCCCTCTCGTAACGAAAATCCCCCAAACGGAGGATTCTATGAAAGAGCCAATCATCGAGACCAACGGGTTGAAGCCCGTTCCCTTCGAGGAGTTTGAGGAGTGCACTACGCCGATGCAGGAATTCTTTGACATGATTGCGCGGCGTCCCTTCGAACTGCTTGGCGCCCCACCACGCTGCTTCACTCGCGAGTTCGAAAACAGGTTCAAGCCGAGCCTGAGCTGTTCCGTCCGGTCAACCTGAAGCTTTATGAGACCGAGGAGGCCATGCTGGTTCGCGCCGAAGTCCCGGGCTTCACCGAGAAAGACTGGAGGTCCATGTGGAGCCCTGGAGGCTGGTCATCACGGGCAAGAAGGAGTTCAAGGAAGAGAAGAAAGAAGTGCCCATGTTCAAGGAGAAGTTCAACCAGATCTACCGTACAGTGAAATTCCCATTCGAAGTTCGTCCGGATGATGTGCAGGCCAACCCTGAAGAACGGCGTGTTCCCTTATCCCGAAATTCATCGTATCCTTGGTTGACACGGAATTTTCCCCCGCACTTCTCCAAAGTGGCCGTTTCGCGTTTCAGGGAACGAGTACGTGCGGCCCAAGGTCAATACGAATGAGCGACGTGAAGACAGCCCGGCCCGTCTGGAAGCCCGCCGGCAGAGTGCACACCGGCGAGCAGCCGTTCAAATATCCATTGACAAGGGAATTTGTCGAGCCCGATTGGCGCCGCCTGCCGGGCTACAAGGACGTCACCGCCGCAGAGTGGGAAACGGCCCTCTGGCAGCGCCGCCATACGGTCAAGAACCTCAAAGAACTTCAGGCCGTCTTCGGCCCGCTGCTGCCGCAGAGCCTCCTCGAAAGCATGGAGCGCGACATCAAAGAGCGCGCCACCATGTCCATCCTCATCCCGCCCCAAATGCTCAACACTATGGACGAAAAGGATTTGTGGAACGATCCCGTGCGCCGCTACATGCTTCCCGCGTTTGACGATCGCAATCCCGACTGGCCCAGCCATCCCAAATCCAGTCGCGACAGCTTGCACGAATCCGACATGTGGGCCGTTGAAGGGCTCACGCACCGCTACCCGACAAAAGTGCTCGCGGAAATGCTCTCGACCTGCCCGCAGTACTGCGGCCACTGCACGCGCATGGATCTTGTCGGCAACGATGTGCCCCAGGTCGTCAAGCTGCGTTTCCAGCTTCCACAAAAAGACCGCTACGAACAGATGCTGGACTACCTGCGCAAAACCCCTTCCGTGCGCGACGTGGTCGTCTCGGGCGGCGACATTGCCAACATGCCCATCGCACAGCTCGAGCCCTTCGTCTCCGCGCTCATGGACATTCCCAACATCAAGGACATTCGCCTGGCCACCAAGGGGCTCATGGGCATTCCCCAGCATTTCCTGCAGGACGAAGTTTTGAAGGGACTCGAACGCTTGGCCAAAAAAGCGCGCGAGCAGGATGTGGATCTGGCGCTGCACACGCACGTGAACAACGCCAGCCAGATCACGCCGCTGGTGGCCAAAGCGACCAAGAAAATTCTGGAGCTTGGCTTCCGCGATGTTCGCAATCAAGGCGTGCTGTTGCGCGGCGTAAATACCAACGCAAAAGACTTGCTCGAGCTCTGCTTCACGCTCCTCGATCGCGCCAAAATCATGCCGTATTACTTCTACATGTGCGACATGATTCCCAACGCGGAACACTGGCGCCTGGCCATCCACGAAGCCCAGCAGCTGCAGCACGACATCATGGGCTACCTGCCCGGGTTCGCCACGCCCCGCGTGATTTGCGACGTGCCCTTTGTCGGCAAGCGCTGGGTGCATCAGGTCAAGGAGTACAACCGCGAGAAGGGCATCTCCTACTGGACCAAAAATTACCGCACGGGCATCGAAGCCAACGATCCCGAAGCGCTCAATCGCCTCTACGAGTATTACGACCCCGTCTACACCCTGCCCGCCTCCGGCCAGGAATGGTGGCGCCGCCAAACCCCCGTCTTTGCCGAGCGCTAGCGGGCAGGGAAGAACAAAAATTTCTGTTGGGGTGAAGGCACCGCGGCGCTTTCTTCGCTGGCCGTCGTTTGACAAACCACAATGGTCCAGAAATCCGCCCCTTGCAAATGTCGATACACCCCGTTGGCCGGTCCGTTCTCGAATCTACCTCCCGAGCGAAGCCCCTAATCTTGTACCCGAATTCTTCTTGCAGCTATGTGTTCTTGTCTGTTCTTGTCCATGCGTCCTTCAGTAAGTAAACCACGCGAGTCGCTCCGGAATCTGCAAGAAATTCAGGGCGGGATTCGTTCCGCTTTCTCCAAGAAGACACGACCACCGCGATATTCGCGTTGACACCTGCTCAGTGCTACTCTACAATTAACGTTTATCTCTAAGGGGAAAGGTGTGACTGAACGCGATGAGGACGTACGTAGCCAAAGGAGCTGAGGCAGAAGCTCTGAAAACGGGCGCGAACTGGTATGTCGTGGACGCCACGAACGCCGTGCTGGGGCGTTTGGCCACCAAAGTGGCGCGGATTTTGATCGGCAAGGATAAGCCGAGCTTTACTCCGTACCTGGATTCCGGCGACCATGTGGTCGTGATTAATGCGGACAAGATCCGTCTGACGGGAAATAAGCTGGAGCAGAAGGTGTATCGCACGCACAGCGGCTATCCGGGCGGACTGAAGACCGTGCCGGTGAAGCGCGTTCGCGAGTCCCGGCCGGAGTGGATTGTGCGCGAGGCGATTCTCGGGATGCTCCCGAAGAATAAGCTGCAAGCGCGTCGGGCCAAGAAATTGCGCGTGTACCGCGATGCGTCAGGTTTGGCGCGGCACGCCGGGCAGAAGCCGCAAGCAGCGGCGATTTGAAGCGCGGCAGGAGAAGGCACAATGTAAGTTCTTTAGAATCAACACTTGCAGCACGTTTTATCCGTGTTGATTTTAAACGGCTTACGGGATTGCTAACCCCCCTTTAGAATCCGCACTTACAGAAAATGGGGGAGGGGGCAGCCCCAGGTTGCGGTTACAGACTATTTCTGAAGATTCGGTCAAAGCTGCTGGTGGTTGCCCAGTTGTTGTAAACGAGATTCAGAGTTTTTGCGCACGTTGCTGTTCCTATCTACGCGGGTCCGGTGCAGGCCTTCGCAGGGAAGCAGCTAGGTGTGGGGCAAGGGCGAGAGTGGGGCGTCTCAGCCGGTCGCCACGCTTCGGTGCCGCTTGTCGGCGGGACTGGGAAGTGAAGGACCTAGCGGCCCGGGCCACGGTTTCTGGTTTTTGAGAGTCAGGAGGAACGTTGAGTACAGCAGGTACGCCCGTGGCGGGCACACACACATGGTTTTTGGGGACAGGGCGGCGCAAAGAGTCGGTCGCTCGCGTGTTCCTTCGCGCGGGTTCGGGGAAGTTCACGGTGAACGACCGATCCGTGGAGCAGTACTTTCCGAATCATGCGTGGAAGCATGAAGCGATCGAGCCGCTGAAATTCACTAACTTGGCCGACCAAGTGGACGTGGTAGTGAGCGCGCGCGGCGGCGGCATCGGCGGGCAGGCGGGCGCGGTGCGCATGGGATTGTCGCGCGCGATTGCGCGGTTCAACCAGGAGCTGCGGCCATCGTTGCGGAAGAACGGATTTTTAACGCGCGATTCCCGGATGAAGGAACGCAAGAAATACGGGCAGAAGGGCGCCAGAAAGAAATTCCAGTTCACCAAGCGCTAGGCGCTTGGCGGGTCTTTGCTGGAACGCTTCTTTATCCTGAGGCGGCTAGCGGCATCCGAAGGGAGTTCGCGAAGCGTTAGTTTTTGTGATTCCGGGAAAGCCGGAGTCACAACGAGTTCCAGCGGGTTGGCGCGAGCCAACCCGCTGAGATCACGGCCGGCAAGCTGCCGGCAAGAGGCTGTTCTGCAGTTGTAGTGGCGGGTCTTCTTTGGGCTGAGGCTTCTCGCCGAGGCCAGACCCGTCCAACTCGCTGCCGCAAGCAGCTATTCCTTAAGGAGGGAACTTGGCAGTAGAAATTACGATGAAAGAACTGCTGGAGGCCGGGGTCCACTTCGGTCACCAGACGCGCCGCTGGAATCCGAAAATGAAAGAATATATTTTCGGGGAACGCAACGGCATCCACATTATCGACCTTCAGAAAACCCTTAAAATGTTTCGCGAAGCGAGCCGCTTCGTGAGCGAAATTTCCGCGCAAGGCAGGACCGTTTTGTTTGTGGGCACGAAGCGCCAGGCCCAGGAAGCCGTCGCCGAAGAGGCCAAGCGTTGCGGGGCGTTTTACGTGAACCACCGCTGGCTGGGCGGGACCTTGACCAACTGGGCGACACTGCAAAAATCCATCAAGCGACTGAAACTCTTGAAAGCCATGACCGAAGATGGGCGCATGGAACAGCTCTCGAAAAAAGAACGCGCGCGCCTGGACCGCGAGATGAAGCATCTCCACCAGAATTTGGAAGGCATTGAGAATATGTCGCAGTTGCCCGACGCCATGTTCGTGATCGACTCGAACGCCGAAGAGATTGCGGTGAAGGAAGCGCGCCGTATGGGCGTTCCCGTGGTTTCCGTGGTGGATACCAATTGCGACCCGGACGTGGTGGACTGGATCATTCCCGGAAATGACGATGCGCTGCGCGCCATTCGGCTGTTTACGACAAAAATCGCGGATTCGGTGGCCGAAGGACGAAACACCTACCAGCAGTCGCAAGTCGCCGAGCAAAAGTCTGCGGAAGATCAGGCTTTGGCCGAGGGTGTCGAATACGTGGACGCCAGCGCGTACGAACAGTACGAAAAGCAGGAAGGCGACTACGTGGAAGGCGCGGAACCGCAGGCGGAAGGCGCGGAAACCACCGTGCCTCCGGACGAAGAAGAGCGCTAAGAAACCTGCCCTGCTTGCCCGCCTGCCGCGGGCAGGCAGCAGGCAAGCCTGCCTAAGGTAGGCAGGCTGCGAGGGTGGGAGATTCCTTTGGCCCGCCCCGAACGGCTCGGGGGCGGGCCGTTCTGCAAGAAGTGGACGCAACACGATCTTAATGAGCAAGGAAAAGAAGGATGAGTACACAACAATCTGCCGTGCAAATTCCAGCCCAACTCGTAAAGGAATTGCGGGAACGGACCAACGCGGGATTCAGTGATTGCCGCGCCGCGCTGATCGAAGCCAACGGCGTGATCGAGAAGGCCATCGAAATTCTGCGCAAGAAAGGACAGGCCGCGGCCGCGAAGAAAGCCATGCGCGAAGCGAGCGAAGGATTGGTGGGCAGCTACATCCACGCCGGGGGAAAGATCGGCGTGCTCGTGGAGCTGAACTGCGAGTCGGACTTCGTGGCGCGCACCGAGCGTTTCCAGGCTCTCTGCCACGATATCGCTATGCACATCGCCGCGCTGGACCCGCGCTACGTGCGCCGCGAAGAAGTCACGCCGGAGATGCTCGAAAAAGAGCGTGAAATCTACCGCGCGCAGGCGCTGGCCACCGGCAAGCCCGAGCAAGTGGTCGAGAAAATCGTCAACGGCAAAATGGAAAAGTTCTATGAGGAGAATTGCCTCTACGAACAGCACTACATCAAAGATGAAAGCATGACCATCGGCGAGATGGTCAAGCAAGCCATCTCCGATCTCGGCGAAAACATCGTCATCAAGCGCTTCTCGCGGTTCAAAGTCGGCGAAGTGGTCGGCGGGCCATCCGCAGGTCCGGAAACGGCGCCGTCCAAGGCCTAAGAAACGACAATTTCATGGCAATCGATAGAGAGCACTCCGACCCGGTCGGGGCGCCTTTTTTTGTTTACCACGCCTCGGCGAAGTGCGAGGCCGGGGATAGTTTGTTACAATTCCGAAGATTTAAAGCTGCAAAATCGGAGACTCATGGCCTCGAAGAAGAATGGCATTACTCGAGTTGCGAAGAAACACAAGCCGGCGTACCGGCGCATCCTGCTGAAGCTTTCCGGTGAAGCGTTTCAGGGCCCGCAGGGGTTTGGCATTCACGGCGAAACGATTCTGTCCATCGCGCGCGAGCTCAAGGACGTGCATGCGCTGGGCGTGGAAACGGCCATCATGGTCGGCGGCGGAAACATTTTTCGCGGTGCGCGGCAGAAAGGTTTTGAGATCGATCGAGCGACCGGCGACTACATGGGCATGCTCGCGACGGTGATCAACGCCATGGCCTTGCAGGACGCGCTGGAAAAAGAAGGCGTGTTCACGCGCGTGCTGAGCGCCATCGAAATGAAAGAAGTTTGCGAACCGTTCATCCGGCGGCGCGCCGTACGCCATCTCGAGAAAGGCCGCATGGTGATTTTCGCCGCGGGCACGGGGAACCCATATTTTTCGACCGATACCGCGGCGGCGCTGCGCGCGATGGAAATCAAAGCCGACGCAATTCTGAAAGCAACGCGCGTCGAAGGAGTCTATGATGCGGATCCGGAACTGGTGCCGGACGCGCGGTTTTTTGCCGCGATTTCCTATCGCGAGGTGTTGAGCCAGAACCTGAAAGTGATGGACTCGACGGCGATTTCGCTTTGTATGGACAACGGCATGCCCATCGTGGTGTTTAACATGAACCGGCCGGGGAACATCAAGCGCGTGGTGTTGGGCGAGCGCGTGGGTTCGAAGGTGACGCCAGCTTAATTGGAAATTGGAAATCAGAAAAGAGAAAATGGTCGTTTGCCAAGGCTGGTTTCCTAATTTCGAATTTCCAGTTTCTATCTACCGAGGTAGAGTATGACGACGATTGCGACAACCAAAGACGCGATGGCGGCAGCCAAAACGCGTATGGAAAAAGCGGTGGAGGATTTTCGCAAGGAGCTTGCAACGCTGCGCACGGGGCGTGCCAACGCGGCCATCCTGGACGCCATTCGCGTGGACTACCACGGCACGCCCATGCCGGTGAACCAGTTGGGCACCGTGACGGTGCCCGAGGCGACGTTATTGGTCATTGCGCCGTGGGATCCCAGCGTCGTGCCGCTGATTGACAAAGCGATTCGCGCCTCGGATTTGGGGCTCAATCCCACGAACGACGGGAAAATCGTCCGCGTGCCCATGCCCGCGCCTACTGAGGAACGACGCAAGGAGATCGTCAAGCACCTGCACAAAATCCTGGAGAATCACCGCACCGCTGTGCGCAATATCCGGCGAGACATCAAGGAAGCCATCGACAAATTGGAGAAAGAAAAGAAAATCAGCCAGGACGAGCAGAAGCGCGCGCTTGAAGAGATGGAAAGGTTCACTCACGCGGAAACCAAGAAGATCGAGGACCTCTCCGCCGCGAAAGAAGAGGAAATCTTAGAGATTAAGTAGGAACTTAGGTCTTAGGTGGAACAGTTTTCGGCGACGCTTTCTCATTTGGCGCCGGCGAATTTGTTTTTGGTGGAGAGGATTCCGACCGTTCGAGCGTGAAGTCTTGCGCTTCGTCGGATTGAACGGCGTGAAGGAAGACGTTGTAGTCGGCGGAGCGATCGCCGGGAACTTCCCTCAAAATGAATTTGATGTGGCGCGAGGCCGTAATCGTCGAGCCATTCGCGGAATATTGCGAGGCATACGTGGCATAGTCGCGCTCGACGGAAATGCCAGCGGGAGGGCTGACAGAGGTTCCTGGAGGAAGATGAAGGATCATGCGGGTCTCGACTTCGAGCGGCGTGCCCAGCTCGATAGGGGCGCTTGCCGAGCCGGAAACGGACTTCGTGGGCGGATCCGGCAGACCCAACTGCGGCAACAGCGCGGGAATGCGCACGGTTTTCTTCGACCAGTCCACGAATTTCGGCTGAGTCAGCACGTACTCCACGGTGAAGGGCTCTCTCGTGGCGTAGGGATCAGAAGCGTTGACGGTAGTGACTTGCCCGCGGAAGCCGTCCGTGAGCGAGAGAAGCTGCGCTAGATCCTTCCATTTTTCTTTGCGCGATTGATGAAAGGCCACGCGCAGCACGAGTTCATTGTCCCCGCGCATGGTATAGTGCACTTTCGAGCCAAGCACTCCGTCCGCCGATAATGTGGCATCTACGTTGACATTCTGAGAAGCTGAAAAGGGAAGGTCCGTAGGGAGTGGCCGCCAGTTGGCGCTCGTGAAGTCGCCTCCGTCAAACAAAGTGAGGCTGAGCGCGGGTTTGCCCCTAAACTCAGAGGCGACGATGCCAAAGGGAGCGACCTCCAAGCTGGGATCAAGGGCAATGCGTTTCTTTTTTTCCGTCGCGATCACAAAGGCGTGCTGGAATGGTGTGGGACGAGCGAACTGCTTTTGCGTTTCCGGGGCACCCACGAGAACGATCTCTGCTTTAATTCCTGCCACGGTTGCGAAGTGAGCAAGCAAAGAACATTTCTCTTCGGGTGTTGCGTAACCCGAATCAAGGATTTCGGCAACATGACGCGACTGAAATCCGGTCACGCCTAGCGGCAGGTCAACGGTCTTAAGGGTCCGGGAGATGACGTCGTAGGCGGCTCGCAACTTTGATTCCGCGGTCTTAGAGTCTGGACCGAGTGAGCGCAGTCGATCGATTGCAGCCATCCGATCCGCGTCAGTCAAAGACACCAAGTGCGAACCTAGAAGCTCGACAAGCTTCCCCCAGCTTCCAAAGCGTGTGACGACTACGTCCGGTGTGGAAGTACCGTTATCGTCCATGGGGGCAGGCAGTTTCCGTGCTGCCGGTATCTCCCAGTCGTAAACAGAGCGAACGGAGCTGCCTTGCCCTGTGTTATGAAAGTCCGTCCATGGAACTGTCGCGTAAACGACGGGCAGAGGACCATTCCAAATCCCTTCTGGGCTGACGGTTGCGGTTGAGGTCAAATTGCCTGGGAGATCGAGATAAAAGATTTCTTGCGTCACAAGGCCGGAACGGTCGAAGGAGTGGTCGAGCCAGAAGTCGGGCGCGAGCGGATGATGAGAGACCGTTCGGACGACGCGATATTCGAGCGTGTCGCCGGGCTGGAGGCCCAGGATGCGCACAGACTTGACGCGCACGTCCTGATACGCAGGCGCGTTCACGACCGCGGGATTTGCGCGATCGGTGATGGCGCTAGGCAAAATGTCAGAAGTGCCGCCGCTCGCATGCGTAATGTGAACGAGCAGCATTTCCACGGATTCGAACGAGCGGTTGAAATTAAAGTTGAGCTGAGCGAACTGGCGAACGCCGAGTTCGCTGTTAATTTTCACCAGGGCGTGAACTTCCTTGCGGCTGTCGCCGGTGGCTTCAAAGCGCACCTTGGTTTCGAGCAACGCGAATTGCGCGGGATTTTCTGCTTTTTCCGGTTTCTCGGCTTTTTGCGCGCGTGGTTCCGCAGCGGGTTTTTGCTGGCCTTCCCGAGCTAACGAGTCCAGACATCCGACGCCAAACAAAAAGCACGCTGCCAGCGTATAGAAAAGCTGGACCCGGAACGGGCAAAAGAGCTTTCTTTTCATCCCGAAAGCAGTGTAGAGGGAGGGGCGGCAGCGGTAAAGCCGCCGATGAAGCCCGGTTGCGGAGCCAGCACGGGCGGCGGCGGTCACAGAAAAACAATCCGGGCGCGGCTCCGTCTGAGTGCATGGTAGTCTTGATGGGCGCCGAAGGCGCGAGGAGAGAACGGATGCGACGTTTTTTTGTGGGCATGGCCATGGTGTCAATGAGTTTGAGCACTGCCGCGCTACCGCTTCCTGCGGATGATCGGCCACCCAAGGGGCCGGACGAAGATGGCACCAAGCCGGCGCTGGTGCGCATTGCCGGCGAAGGCTTGCTCAATTCGCACGCCTTCGAGTTCCTGACGGAGTTGAGCGACGACGTCGGTGGCCGCGTGACGGGCTCTCCCGCGGAACGCAAGGCGGAAGAGTGGGGCGCGGCGAAGATGAAGTCCATCGGCCTGGAAAACGTACATACGGAGAAATACACGATCTGGCGCGGCTGGACGCGCGGCACCGCGGAAGGAGAAATCCTTGCGCCGGTGCGCCACAAACTGCATGTGGACGCGATGGGGTGGACGGGGTCAACGCCGCCAGGAGGCACCGAGGGCGAAGTGGTGACCGTCAACATGTTCGACATCGAGAATGAAATCAAAAATGTCTCGCGGCTCAAAGGGAAGGTTGCACTGGTCATCACCAAAGGAAAGCCCAGTCAAAATGAGATGAATCTGTTCGCGATGTTCGGTGACTTTCTGAAAGCCGCGGGACCCGCGGGGGCTATCGCAGTCATCGGCGGGCAAGGCGGCGGAAGGTCCACGGGCATGAACCTGACGCACACGGGAATTCTCGGCTTCAACGCAGATTTCGCGGTTCCCGTCGTATCGATGTCTGCGGAGGACCAGGGACAGTTGGAACGCTTTCTGGACCGCGGCATGACACCGCGCGTGCGCTTCAATGTGCAAAATACTTTTACCAATGGACCGGTAGAGACGGCCAACGTGGTCGGAGAAATTCGCGGGCGCGAGCATCCGGAAGAGATTCTGGTGGTAGGCGGGCATTTGGATTCCTGGGACTTGGCGGAGGGAACGACCGACAACGGCTCGGGAATCGCGACGACGCTAGGGGCTGCCGAAGCCATTATGCATTCCGGGCAGCGGCCGCGCCGCACCATCCGGTTTGTTTTATTCACCGGCGAAGAGCAGGGACTCGATGGCTCGTTCGCCTATGTGAAACAGCATAAGGACGAGCTGGCTAATCATCTTGGCGACTTGATTCTGGATTATGGGCAGGGGCCCGTGAAGGGTTTTCAGTTAGGTGGGCGCGACGATTTGGTGCCCGCATTCCAGGCGTTTGTGAAAACCCTCTCCAATTTCCGGCCGTTGCAAGTGGACGACAAAGTGGAATCGGGAACCGATACCCTGCCGTTCTCCATGGCCGGACTGCCGGGCATCAACATGCTGCAGGAGACGAGCGAGTACATGTACACGCATCACTCCGCTGCGGATTCGCTCGAAGCGCAGAAACAGGATGTGCTCACGCACAACGCCACGTTGATGGCGCTGGCGGCGTTCTGGATTGCCGACCGGCCGGAGCGGTTCGCTTGGCCGTGGCCGGCGGAGCGCACGGCAAAGATGCTGCGCGCCCAGCACGAGTATGAGGAACTCAAGGCGTTCAACATTTGGCCCTTCGGGGACCTGGGAGCGGAGCAGAAAGAGAAGAAAGACCATCCTCAGAACTGACGCTTCCCGGGCCATTCTTGAGCAATCCTCTCACTTAAGTCTCTCACGCGACTGCCCGCCCAACGAAACACCTACCTGGCGAAAAATGTGATGTGGATTACGGGGCTCAGTGAGCAACCGCACTGAGGCTTTCTGCCCTTTAGCCGAATGTTAAGCGGGGGAATGGGGGTGACAAAAGGCGAGATGGTTTTTGAAGACCGCACGGATGCGGGACGAAGGCTTGCCGCCAGGCTCACCGCCTATGCCAAGCAAAGCGATGTTGTAGTGCTGGGAATTCCGCGGGGCGGAGTAGTGGTGGCGATTGGAAGTCGCGGCGCCCCTCGCTGCGCCGCTGGACGTGTCCACTGCGAGTAGAGTGGTTCACATCTGGCTTCCAGTGCGAGAGCCGAATGGCTCACAAGAAATCTGCGCTTTTGTTTGTTGACACGCTACGGGTGTCCGTTCAACCCCGTTCTTGCAGCCTGCCTTATTGGTATGCCGCCGACCACTGCAACCTTAGACTTAGGTACAGGCTCCCGCCTGTATTTCTTGCTAGAATTTACTGGCTTGCCCTGTTTGCGGGCATAGCCGACCGTTAACGGCTGATCTTGTCCCAATATGCTCCGAAACGATTGACGCCCGCCGTGCGTCAAAATAGCAAGACGGGGGAACTCTGTTCGGTGCCCTTTCGCATAAGCACAAAATGTGAATCTTGCCGGGGGAAGGTGGACTTTGCCCTGGCGGCAACACTTGCCCTCTTGGCGGCCGGGGGCTGCTCGAAGGCGCAACCTACCAGTGTGTTGGGCGATGCCGCACACCCCGCTCCCGTGCATTTCTATACTGTGGCGGAAGAAACGGCCCGGCGGCGCATTCAGGCGGTTGGCTCCCTTTATGCGCTGGAAGAAAGCACCCTGAGTTCGGAAGTGGAAGGCCGCGTAGCCGAAGTGCTTGCCGACATTGGTGACAACGTGAGAGAGGGGCAGCCGCTGGTGCGCATCGATCCTGAAGAATTGCAGTTTGAGGTGGAGCGGCAGCGCGGCATTGTAAGGCAAGTGCGGGCGCAACTGGGGATCGGGCCCGATGATCCTCCGCCCAGCGACCCCAAGAAAATCGCTTCGGTGCAACGGGCGGAGGCGGATCTGTTCGACGCCGATCAGAAATACACGCGCGCGCAGCAGATGTTTCGCGACAACCTAATTTCGCAGCAACAGCTGGACGAAGCGGCCAGCCGTTACCAGAGCACCAAAGCGACTTACACCGTGGCCCTGCAGGAAGTGGACCGTCTCAAAGCGCTTTTGGTGTCCAGCGAAGCGAGCGAGAGGCTGGCCGAGAAGAAACTGAACGACTCCACCATTCGCGCGCCTTATCCCGGCTCGATCAAAACTCGTGATGTTCACCCAGGCGAGTACCTCAAGGTGCAAAGTCCGGTTATGGTCCTTGTGCGCACGGACCGTTTGCGCGCGCGCTTGGCCGTGCCGGAGCGCTGGGCGGGATGGGTAAAGGACGGCGTCACCATCGATCTGCACGTGGAAGCGTTTCCGGGAGAAACCTTCCACGGAAAGATTTCGCGCATCAATCCCGCAGTGGCGCAGGACTCTCGGACCCTCGAGGCTGAGGCGCTGCTCGTGAACCTCGATGGCAAACTAAAGCCGGGCTTCTTTGTACAAGCCTCCATCCCGAGCGAGAAGGAAGAGAAGACCATCTTTTTGCCGGAAGAGGCGGTGATTTATAGATATGGCGTGTACAAGGTTTTTCTCCTGAACGGCAATCGCGTTTCCGAACGGCAAATCCGTCCTGCGGGCCAAACCGAAGACGAGCACGGGCGGCGATTCGAAGTGGCAGAAGGCCTGAAACCGGGGGATCGCGTTGCCGTGGCTGTCTCCGGTGAGTTGCACGATGGCGCTGTGGTGCAAGAGCAGCCCGGCGGAAGTATGGAAAATGCGCCGGCAATGAAGTAATAGCCTGAAAATAAAACTCCCACAAGCGTGAAATGAGATGAAGCTCGCCGAAACTTGCGTCAAGTATCCCGTCTTTACGGTGATGCTGATTGCTTTTCTCGTGACCCTGGGAGCGTTCTCCTATCGCGGACTGGCGGTTGATCTTTTCCCTAAGGCGGATCCTGCCACAGTAAACGTCGAAGTACGTCTTCCGGGCGCGACTCCCGAGGAAGTGGTGACCGGAGTGGTCTTGCCGTTGGAGGATGCCATCTCCTCCGTCAGCGGGATCGATGAAATCAACGTGTACTCCTTTGAAGGATTCGCTTGGATTACCTGCACTTTTGTTTTGGAACGCGACATCGATGGCGCGGAGCAGGATATTCGCGAGAAAGTGGCCGGAGCTATCGACCGCCTGCCCCGCGATACCTTGCCGCCGGTTATCACCAAACAAGATCCGCAATCGGACCCGATCCTCACACTGCTCGTGAGCGGGCCGGTGAGCCGCCGCGAGTTGACGGAGATCGCCGACAAAAAGGTCCGGCGCGCGATTCAGACCGTGGACGGCGTGGGCAGTGTCGATCTGAACGGCGGCCAAGGGCGGCAGATCCGCATCTTGCTTGATGCTCAAAAGCTGACCTCGCACAATTTTACCGTGTTAGACGTGCGCGAGGCTTTGCAGCGGGAAAACATCGAAGCGCCCGGCGGGCGCATGATCACCGGACCCCAGGAGTTAGGGCTGCGCACGCTGGGGCGCGTCACTTCCGCGGAACAGTTCGGCGAAATCGTAATTGGCACACGGGGCGGAACGCCGGTGCGCGTAAGGGACGTGGCGCAGGTCGAAGATGGCGCGCAAGAGCTGCGTACGTGGTCCGCGCTCTTTCGGAAGTACGCGCCTCCCGAGGATGTGGTCTCGATCCAAGTCCTCCGGCAATCGGGCGTGAATACGGTGCGCGTGGCGGACGACGTCAGAGCCAAAGTGCAGGAACTGCGTTCGCAATTGCCGCCGGGCATTCAGCTTCAGATTGTCCATGACATTTCCGATTTCATTAAAGCGTCCGTCCATTCTCTGATCGAACATCTCATCTTTGGCAGTATTTTGGCGAGTTTTGTGGTCTGGGTGTTTATTCGCAACTGGCGCGCGGTTTTGATCGCGGCGGTAGCCATTCCGGCATCTGTCATCGCCACATTTACACTGATGCGCGGCATGGATTTCTCGCTCAACAACATGACGCTGTTGGCCCTGACATTGGCCGTAGGCATCGTGATCGACGATGCCATTATCGTCCTCGAAAACATTTTTCGCTACATGGAGGAGAAGGGAAGAGACCGCATCCAGGCGGCCATCGAAGCCACGAAGGAAATCGGCTTGGCGGTCATGGCCACCACGCTCTCGCTGGTGATTATTTTCCTGCCCATTGCGTTCATGACCGGCTACGCCCGGAAGTATGTGAATTCTTTCGGATGGACAATGGCCATGGCCATCATGGTGTCGCTGCTGGTGGCCTTCACGCTGACGCCGATGATGAGTTCGCGGATGTTGAAGTTAGGTGGCCGCGAGAAGAAGGCCCATTCCGAAGGATTCCTGCATTCCGTCGAACAGTTCTATCTCCAATCCCTGCATTGGTCGTTGGCCCATCGTCGCACCATCTTGGTGATTTGCGGGCTGACGTTCCTCTCGACCTTCGGCTTCTACCATTTGGTGGGACGCGACTGGATTCCCGCGGATGACCAGGCTGAGCTGATCAGCTCCTACACGTTGCCCGAAGGCAGCTCTCTGGAGAAAACCACAAAGCTGGCAACGGAAATCGCGGAACGCGTCGAGGCGCTTCCGGAGGTATCGCTTGTGCAGTCGTTTACGCATGGTCCGACCAACCATGCGCATCTCTTCATCGTGCTCGTGCCGCGAAGCGAACGGAAAAAGACGCATAACCAGCTGGCGACCGAGATCCGCAAAATTCTCGCGGACTATCACAATATGACCTATAACGTGCGCCTGCCCTCCGTGCTCGGTGGCGAAATCTATTTCCCGATCGCGGCGATAGTTCGCGGGCCCGAGTTGTCGAAACTTGCGGAAATCAGCAAGGCTGCTGCCGACCGCATGTCAAAGTATCCCGAATTGGTTGACGTCAATCCGAGCCTCAACCTCAATACGCCGGAGTTGCAAGTAAAGGTGGATCGCCAGCGCGCCGCGGACATCGGCGTTCGAATGACCGACGTGAGCGATGCCGTGCGGCTGTTTTATTCCGGAGAAGATGAAATCACGCGCTTCAAGGAAGGCTCGGAGCAGTATCCCGTGACCATGCAATTGCTGCCGGAGCAGCGCGACAATCCCGACGTCCTGGCCCGCATGATGGTGCCTTCCGCGAAGCTGGGACAGGTGCGGCTCGAGAATGTCGCGACCATCCAGCGCGGCGCTGGCCCTGCTACCTTGCAACGCTACAACCGCGAGTTTCAAGTGAGCGTCTACGCCAACGTAGCCGCGGGATATCCCTTGGACTTGGCCGCGGCGCACACCGTCCAGGCTATCAAAGAAGTAGGATTGCCGAGCGGCTATTCGTATACCTTCACGGGGCAAGTCAAAGTTCTCGAAGAGACCACTTGGAATCTTTTGCTGGCGATGCTGCTCGCCTCCATCTTCATGTACATGGTGCTGGCGGCGCAATTCGAAAGCTTTTCCTATCCGTTCATCATCATGCTGACGCTTCCGCTGAGCGTGCCGTTTGCGTTATTTTCCTTGTGGATCACCGGACGCGCTCTCAGCCTGTGGAGCGCGCTGGGCATGTTTTTGCTTTTGGGCATTGTGAAGAAGAATGGCATCTTGCAGGTGGATTACACGAACCGCCTGCGCGCCACAGGAATGCCTCTGCGGGAAGCTATCCTCGAAGCCAACCGCGTGCGGTTGCGTCCTATTTTAATGACCACGCTTTCGATTATTGCCGGACTCATTCCCGTGGCGATTGGCATTGGCGCTGGCTCGGAGCAGCGCGCGTCCATCGCCGTTACTATCATTGGCGGGCAGACGCTTTGTCTGCTGCTGACGCTGCTCGTCGTGCCGGTGGCTTATTCTTACCTGGCCGAACTGGAAGCGGTTTCTGGGGCGGAATGGGTTGCTCGGCTTCTAGGCCGGGTCCCCAGAGCTCAGGACCCGTCGGATGATTGAGCCGCCAACTTTGTCCGTCGCTCGCCCCGGTTCCTTCCGGTAACCAGTGAATCGCTGCTTGCCAGTCGCAAGAAAGAATCAAGCGAAGCGCGAAGTCAGGAGCGCCGGGAAGCCGAGCGCCTGGCTTCGTCTGCACTTGGCGTGGCTGCAGACTCGGGAGTAACGCGGGGCGCGCGGGAAATTAGAAACAGTTCGCTGGCCCAAAGCAAAATGTCGAGCAGACGCGCGCGCTCGCGGTTGGTGAGATTGTCTGCTTGCAGACTGACTTCCAGGGCGCGACGCGAGCATTCCTCAATGCCTCAATGAAGGCGCGCATGGCGGCGAGATCGACGCGCTCTTCGCGAGATTTTTTGCCGCGGGGGTCAACCGCTTCCAACATTGCGTAA
>Ga0209474_10000483_pt1 | contig 43861 bp, 40 predicted proteins | sample GraSoiAngelo_145_FD_185902 | JGI IMG/M metagenome (GOLD analysis project Ga0209474, IMG submission 185902) | Grasslands soil microbial communities from the Angelo Coastal Reserve, California, USA - 14_1009_05_20cm (SPAdes) (version 2) | ecosystem: Environmental > Terrestrial > Soil > Grasslands...
GTTGAACGCGGGCCACTCGAACACCGCCGTGTCGGTGTACAGCGCCGCATACGCCTGCGGATCGTGAGTGCGGTACGCCCGCACGATACGAGCATTCAACGAGTCGATCCCGGCCGCCACGTCGTGCGCGGACGAGCGAGGCGACTGCGCACAGGCGAGGCATGCGATGCCCAGGGACGCTACGGCCGTCATTCTCCTCATGGCGCCGAGCCGTGGGCCGTGTGGCCCTTGCGACCCGTAGTATTGAACGCGGCCACACGCACGGTTCCGCGTAACGGGATGGGACCGCGCACTTCGGGGCTGCGCACGGTCGGCTCGCTGCCGTCGGTCGTGTAGCGCACCGTGAAACCGGGCAGCTCCAGGCTGCAGCGAACCATCCCGTTCTCGACCTTCAGGCCCGGGGTCGGAATGCGGTAACCGAGCCCGGGGACCTCGCGATCGAGCCGGGGCAGCTCGCGCCGGCCCACCACGTTGACGAACCGGGACCAGGCCTCACGGTAGAGCGACGCGGACCGTACGGGGTCGCGCTCCCTGGCCCAGTCCGGCTGGGGTGCCCACGCACGCTCGGCGAGCCCGAAGAGCTTCGGCACCATCATGTAGTCGAGCCGCCCGTCGCCCCCCAGTGTCTCGGACCACAAGTTGCCCTGGATCCCCACGATGTGGGCCCGGCCGTAGTCGGTGAGGCGATCTTTACCGACGAACACGGAGTCGGCACCGGCGTTGCGGTAGTAGTCGAACGGGATGAACTGGAACGGCTTGCGCAGATCGATGAAGCCGCCCCAGTCGAGCCCCATCTCGTCGGGATTCGGATTCCACGCGAGATCGAAGTAGTAGTTGGTCACCGGGCTGAGCACGACGTCGTACCCGCCATTCGCGAGGCGATAGGCGAGGTCCTCGGCGCCCCAGCGGGGAACGTTGTTCCAGACGTAGGCGCGCCAGCCGCGCTCGGCGAATCCCGGATTGACGATGGTCGCGGGCCGCCCGTCGCGGCGCGTCTTCCGCACGGCGATCTCTTCCCATCCCGAGGGGACGAGGCCCTGGGCCTTGAGGATCTGCTCGATCCGGCCGTAGAAGGCGAACCAGAGATCGTCGACACTCTTCAGGCCGTGTGCCTGCATGTAGGTCTGCACGGCCGGCGATCCGACCCAGACGCCGGCCGGGACCTCGTCGCCGCCCATGTGGATATGACGCAGCGGCGCACCGGCCTCGCGGTGCATCGCGGCGAGATCGCCCACGACGCGCTCGATGAACCCGTACGTCGACTCGAGCGCCGGGTTCATCACGTTGTCGGGATAACCCTGGACCGACCGGTACACCGAACGGTCTTCCGCGTCGGTCAACAGGTACTGCCGGTCCCCGGCGGCGCGAAATCGCGCCTCCATCGCCTTGATCGCGGCGCGCGCGTGGCCCGGCATCTCGATCTCGGGGATGACCTCGATGTGTCGGGCCGTCGCGTAGCGCACGATCTCGACGTAGTCGGTATGCGAAAAGAACCCGCTACCCCACGGCCGGTCGACCTGAGGACCTGAGCCAAAGGCGGGCTGCAGGAATTGCTTCGAGTCGAGCGTGTGGCCGCGCCGCGCGCCCACGGCGGTCAGCTCGGGGAGGCCCGCGATCTCGACCCGCCAGCCCTCGTCATCCGTCGCGTGCATGTGGAAGACGTTGAGCTTGTAGCGGGCCAGCAGATCGAGCGTGCGCAGCACCGCCGGCTTCGCCTGGAAGTTGCGGGCGACGTCGAGCATGAACCCGCGGTAGCCGAAGCGGGGGGCGTCCACTACCCGGATCGCCGGTAACACGAGCCCACCCCGCGGCGACGGCGCCGGGGAGGGGAGCAGGTCGCGCAGCGACTGGACACCGTAGAAGACGCCCGCGGCCGAGACACCGACGATGCGCACACCGGCCGCGGGATCGATCACCAGCTCGTATGCCTCAGGAGACGACTGTCCCTCGACCGCGCCCACCTCGAGTCGCAGCGGCGGACCGCTTCCCTTCCGTCCCGTGCGGAAATAAGGCCGCAGATATTCGGTGGCGAACGTCGCCTCGTTCGCGAGCTCGGGCCCCGCGGTGACCTGGGGGAGTGCGTTGAGGCGCAGCTCTCCCGTTCCCTTTGTGACCTGCAGCGGAGTCGGGAACACCGGCGGTAGCTCGCCCGCGGGGACGTCGTGGATCACGGAGTCCAGGGCAAACTGGGCCTCGGGCGTGACCACATCCTGCGCGCGCTCGAAGGAAGCCGCGACGTAATCGCTCAACGGGACGCCCACGTCTTTCGCCGCATCGAACACGATGTAGGGTCCCGCCGGAGCGAAGCTGCGATTGCGGAGCGGCTGGGTGACGTACGGGATCGCGATCGAGGCGCCGGACGCGAGTCCGGTGAAGCCCGCGCCGGGGACGATACGATGCAGATCGGCCATCACGTCCTGGATGGCGAACCCGGCTCCGACGCTGCCTGAATCGGCCGAGTGCAAGGCACTGAAGTAAATCGCCCATCCGCTCGGTGGCAGTGGCTTCGTATCGCGGTTCGTCAGGGTGAACACCGCGTTGCTATCGCTCGAGAGCTCCCAGCGGAGCTGCAGGGCGGTCTGGGCGGCGCCGGCGCCGGGCGTGAGGGCCAGGGCGAGCGTCGGCAGTGCGGCAAGGAGTCGGTTGCGCATGCGACAGATTAGACCCCCGCGGGCCACGCTGTCCAGGGCAGCCTCTAGTATGTTGGAGGTTCTCGTACCTCAAGGAGTTTTGCGACATGACCGTCCCGCAGACGCTGAAAACGTGGTTCTCACTCGGTCTCCTGGTGGGGTGTGTCTCGCACGAGCGGACGCGAGAGCTGAGCGGGCAGGGGTGGATCGATGTCACGGCGACACTCGATCCCGCGAGCACGCCGGTGTACGCGGGCGATGCGCCCATGAAGTTCGAATTCTTGAAAGAGATGCGAAAGGGCGACGTCCTGACGTTGTCGGTCTACTCCCTCGGCGCGCACAGCGGCACGCACATCGACGCGCCGATGCATTTCATCGCCACTGGCGCACCGATCGACCAGGTGCCCCTGGACCCGCTGATTGGTGCCGCGCGGGTGATCGATATCCCCGACGGCGTCCAGGCGATCGACGCGAGCGAGCTGAACCGCCACGACTGGCGGAGCGCCAAACGCGTGCTGTTCCGGACGCGCAGTACGCTGCACGGCTGGATGGATTCATCCCAGTTTCACAGGGATTTCGCCTACATCGCGCCGGACGCGGCGCAGCTGCTCGCGGACGCCGGGATAGTGCTGGTGGGCGTGGACTACATCTCGGCGGAGCAATTCGGGGCGCCGGCGCCGCGCACGCATCAGATTCTCCTGGGGCGCGGGATTCCCATCGTGGAGGGGCTGGACCTCCGCCCCGTGCAAGCGGGTGACTACGACTTGATCGTGCTACCGCTCAAGGTTCGCGGGCACGAAGCGGCACCGGCGAGGGCCATCTTGCGGAAGCGTCAATCGTGACCGTGTTTCGTACCGCGATTCCTCCGCTTGAACCTGTGCTGCGCCACGAATGCCCATCCGAGCAGGCGCACCGCAAGCCAGTACAGATAGCGGGGCGCGAAGCCGGTCTCGCGCATGAGACGAAGGAAGCAGCGGTCGGCCTGCCAACGCTTGAAAGGAAGGCCGTCGAGCAGAAACTGATACAGCGCATCGTGAACCAAAGACGCGTAGTACGTCTTCGGCTGCTTTGTCGTGGAGTCTACCACGCCGTCCGGCGTCCCGAGCAGGATGTCGAAGAGGCAAACCTTCGGGCTGCACCCGTCCCAGGCGTAGCGCTCGGTGACGGTGATCATCCCCGGGCGACGAACGATGAGGCGCACCGCACCGCTCTTGTCCCGGAAGTCCAGGTCCTCGGTAACGACGAAGCCTGATTCCCAACTGAAGTCACGTGGGAGTGTGAACACCCACCGCTCGCTGTTCTTGCACATCCAGGGCTGCTCCTCCTTGGACACGGGGTAGCCGAAATCTACGCAGCGCGGATTGCCGGAGATCCGCGTACCCTTGCGCCGGCGAGCGCGTCGGCTGCACCTTGGGCGCGCGATGCCACCCGGAGGAACCAATGCTTCGCCGTCTCTACCTTCCACTTGCCGCCGCTCTATTGGCCGGCGCGGTTTCGCTGCACGCACAGGAAGCCGTCGTGGGCGCGAGCGATCCCGAGGCCCTGTTTCATAGCAACGATCCAAGGCTCAACACGAACAAGCAGGCCGCCTACCACATCGTCAGAGACCTGCTCGAGGCGGGGCACTGGGAGCTGGCCGACAAGTACCTGACGGAACGCTACATCCAGCACAACCCTAACGCAGCGTCCGGACGCGATGGCGTGGTGAAGTACTTCACCGAGGTCCGCAAGGTGAAGGCCGTGCCGATACCGGCAAAGACTAAAACGAAGGTCGTCGTCGTGGTGGCGGAGGGCGATCTCGTCGTGGTGGCGTACGTGCGCGAGTTGAAGGACGCCACGACGACCTGGTTCGACATGTGGCGATTCAAGGATGGCAAGGCGGACGAGCATTGGGATCCGGCAACGCGCACAGGTCAGTGATGCTTCGCTGGCTGTTCGCGAGCCTCCATGACCGCGTCTTCTCTGCAAGATGACACCCGCCTAGGGCGGGGGCCCCGTTTCGCTGGGACTCCCGCCCGCGAGCGACGTCACCAGCTTCATGGAGTAGAACAACGCGCGGCCTCCGAGACTCTCCAGCTCCTGTCGGTCGTCCTTGGAGATGAGGTCCATGGCGCATCCTACCTCGAGGTAGAACGAGATCTCGGCGAGGGCGGCGAGCGTCCGATCCACACACGCCGCGAACATGCGGCGATTCCGGAACCCCGATCCGCGAGCGATGCGACTCGCGGCGCACAGGGCCGCGGCCCACAGTTGCGCGGCGAGCGCTGCGTCGCGCTCTTCCAGCGTCTCGACGACGCGATGGACCGCCAACGTGAGCTGATGGCAGGCCTTGAACGCGTCCAGCTCTTCGTAGGGTGACACGGCGTAACGATACTCGGGCAAGTCCCATTGGAACGCACCCGATTCACGCGCACCGTACCCAAATATTGCGAACAGGTCGGTTGATACACGGTTGAGTGAGGGCCGCCAGATTCCGTTGCCAGGCCCGCCGAACGCGTCTACGTTCCTAGTATGCCACCGGCGCTCATGACGGCCGACGAGCTGCTCCGGACCAGCATTCCCGACAAGCGTGTCGAGCTCGTCCGCGGGATCCTCGTCGTGCGCGAGCCGGCCGGGTACCGACACGGGCGCGTGTCCATGAACCTCGCATTCCTCCTGTCGAAGCACGTGGAGGGGACAGACGGGGGCCAGGTCGTGAGCGGCGACACGGGATTCAAGCTCACGACCGATCCGGACACCGTGCGCGCGCCGGACGTGGCGTTCATCAGCCGTGAGCGACTCCCGGACCCCCAAACCCGTGGCTTTCCCGCGCTCGGACCGGACCTCGTCGTCGAAGTTCTCTCGCCCGACAACCGACCCGGTGAAACGCTGGCCAAGGTCGGCGATTGGCTCGAAGGAGGCGTGCGCCTCGTCTGGGTCATCGACCCCGAGCGACGCGTCGCTCGAGTATATAGACAGGATGGGACCGAGTCGCACCTCGCGGAGAACGGCGCTCTTAACGGCGAGGACGTCCTTCCGGGCTTCTCCTGCACCCTCACGTCAATCTTGTAGCAGGTCTAACCCGACCGGCGCACCGTGAGCTGACCCTCGCCGGCTCGGATCCGCCAGCGCGGCGTGTAGGAGTATCCCTGCACCGTCTCCTCGAAGCCGCGCTCCGAGCGGGACACGGTCGCCACAGGGAACTTCCACACTTCGGTCTTCGGCGTGAGATCGAGCTCCACCTCACGCGACAGCGACACCTCGGGACAGAAGAACGCGTCCGGCGGGAACGCCGTGGGATCCCAGCGGTAGCGCGCGCTCAGCTCCCCGGTCGGATCGAGCCTGATGCGCTTCTCGACGAGCCCCGCTGCGGCCCCGGAGACCGGCCGGAGGACCACCTCCACAGCTTGCGACGACTGCTCCACGGTCGCGTCGAACACGCTGCACGACCAGCCGGCGATCGACGCGAACGCGCCACCCACATAGCCCTCGAGCGTCACGTCGCTCGCGAGCACGCGGTCCACGAACAGCGCGCGGTTCGCACCATCGATCGGCGGCAGCCGCTGCAGCCGCACCATCTGCTCGAGCTCGTGAATGCTCGGCGTGCCGTTCACGGCGGGGCTCGCGTCCCTGTCAGCATGCCCGGGAGCCGGCTCGTGATACGACTCGCGCCGCCGGGTCAGTACGTCGGCGTAGTTGATGCCGGGCTCGAACACGGTGTACTCCTCGATCACGCCGCCACGTTCGGGGCTCACGACGGCCGAAAACATGCCCGAATGAATCCACAGCTCCTCCGCGCCGTCACCGTCGAAATCGAGCCGCTCGACCACGAGTCCCTCGCCGCGGCGCAGCTCGGCCTCGGCGAGCGCCAGGTTCCGCCAGATCGCGTTTCGCAGATGCGGCAGGTACAAGCCCCCGAACACGCCGTGCCAGTACGCGTCGTTGCACTGGGCCCGCCCGATGGCGCGGCGCACGCTGGGCGGGTCGCCGCGCGCCCGGCACAGGGCCGAGAGCGCGAGCATCTTCTTGTGCATGCGATTGGCTTCGGGATACTTCACGAGGAAATTGCGCCAGTGCGCTCCCCGCACCAGCGCCCCGTCCGGCCCCGCCAGGCGGGCCTCGCCCAGGTCGTGCTCGAGCACGGCCAGCCGGCGCGCAGCCGCCGGCGGCAGCGACCAGGCCTCCATCTCGCGGTACGACGCCGTTGGGAGATAGGCCAGTCCACCGCTCCGCACCGTGTCGAGTGCCGCGCCGGGCGTCGTGAGGCGCACCTCTCCCGCGGCGACTTGCGCCTCGACGGCATCGAGGAACTGCGCCAGCCAGCCACGCGTGTACACCCAGTCCTTGGTGCCGGGCCAGCCGCCGAACTTCTCCCCGTCGTCCACGAACACGGCGAGCGGCCGGCCAGCAGACCGAAGCTCGCGCAGGTACGCGGCGATCTCGGCCGGCGGCCTGAAAGGAATGAGATAGCGCAGCCGTTCGTCGATCGGGAACAGCGCGACCCGCTTGCCGCCGCTCTCGGTGAAGAACGGCGCGTGCAGCTGGTCCCGCTCGAAGCCGCTCACGAGAAAATGACGGTCGTCGAGCACCACGTAGCGCACACCGGCGTCGGCCAGGTGAGCCGCCAGATCCGGCTCCCACACCCGCTCCGTGAGCCACAGCCCCGTCGCTTGGACCCCGAAGCGGCGCTGAATCGCCTCGCGCATCCACGCCACCTGCTCGATCCGATCGGCGGGGACGAGCGAGGCGAGCACCGGCTCGTAGAATCCGGCCAGCAGAAGCTCGACGTGACCGTCCGTCGCCAGGCGTCCGATCAGGTCGAGGTAGCCCGCGTCATGCGCTTCCAGCCATTCGAGCAGCGGGCCCGAGATGTGCAGCGTGAACGGGAAAAACCGTCGCTCCACGAGCCGCTCCACCAGCGGCCGGTAAACGTCGCGCAGATGATCGGCGAACACATGGTCGAAGTTCCCCACCGGCTGATGCAGGTGCACGCCGAACACGAAGCCGACCGGGTTCACCGCTTGACCCGTTGCAGATAGAGCTCGCGCCCTGACCCGACGGCGGGGTCGTTGCTTGGCGCCAGCGCGAGGCGCTCGAGCAGGCCCGCCTCGAGACGCGCGGCATCGGGGCCCGACAGCTCGATCGCCCGCGCGGCCGAGCGCAGCACGATCACCGACTCGATCCCGGCGATGTCGTCGAAGAACCAGCCACACGACGTGAACATCCGCAGCGCGTGACACTCGAGCTCGCGGGGCATGGACCTGCCGTCGCGCTCGAACGGAGCCCGCAGCTCCGTTGCGAGCCAGTCCAGGGCCGCCCGCAGCGGCGCGCGCCAGCGCTGGTGCAACCCGCGCTCCGGCGCCGCACGGCAGCCGCACTCGGCGCGCCAGCGCTCGACCCCGTGCGGGCAGCTCCACGAGCTGGGCGCGACGAGCCGCACCTCCTCCTCGGGCGGGCGCCGGGCGAGAAAGCCGGCGAAATGCTCGACCCGCACGTCGCCGCGTCGCTTCAGGGTGTCGAGCACCCGCGCCAGCACGGCGTCGCCGCCCTTGTGATGATGCCCGTAAGTCTCCCCATCGGTCGCTACCGCCACGAGCTCGTTCGACCCGGCCATGAGCCGCTCCACCCACGCGTCCGCGTCGCGCACCAACGGCCCGAAGGCGACGTCGTGCGAGATGGCGCCGTCATACGTGAACACGGCGATGCGACGGCCGCCGCCGGTGCGATACCAGCCCGGGAGCCCGCCCGCGGGGACGCGCTCCACCTGGTGCGGCGCGAGCATCGTGAAGCGGATGCCCTCGGCGGCGAGCACGTCGAGCGTGTCGTCGTCCACGGCGGTCTCCGGCAGCCACATACCCTCCGGCTCGCGCCCGAAGCGGCGCTTGAAGTCGGCGATGCCCCAGCGCACCTCGGTCACTTTGTCGCGGCGGGGAGCGAGGGGCAGGATGAGGTGATGGTACGGCATGGCGACCGCGCCACCCGAGCGGGCTGCCGCGACCACGCGCGCGTATGTCCCGGCTGCGTGCCGCTCCATCCACTCGAGCAGCGTGGGCCCGAAGTCGAAGCTCATCGCAGCGAGCGACGGGGCCACGGGGGCGTAGCATTCCCGCTCGATGCGCTCGTTCCAATCGTGGAACGGCGCGGCGTTCGGCTCGACGGCAATGGCTCCGGTCCACGGGTCGTCGCGCGGCGGCTGGTAGAAATGCCCGTGGATGACGACGGATCGCTTCAACCGGCGAGCGCCTCCGCCACCTGGGCCAGCACATCGGGGAACAGATCGTCCCGGCGGGCGAGCTCGTCGGCCAGACGCCCCGCCACCTCGAGGTCGCCGCCGGCAAGGGCCTTGGTCAAGCGCTCGGCGTCGTCGCAGTGCAGGGTGAACCGGCGCTCCGCGTAGTCGACCACGGCGCCGGTCGAGATGATGAATTGCCAGTCGGACGATTGCGCCAGCAGCAGCTCGCGCGCCGCCTGCGCCAGCACCGGTCGCGCGGCGGCCGAGGCGAGCGCGCCGGGCGCCGCTTTCCAGAACGCCTCCTCCAGCGGCGCGAGCCGCTGCCACGTCCACGCCGTCCGGTCGTTCAGCCACATGGAATGATCACCGTTCGCGCCCCACGATCCTTCGGCCAGCTGCAACGCGGTGCGCGCCGGATGGGCCTCGAGATGCTGCGACGCCATGACCGCCCGCACGCTCTTGCCCCGCAGCGCGCGATACATCGCGGCCAGGAAATCAGCACCTTCGAACCACCAGTGTCCGAACAGCTCGGTGTCGAACGGCGCGACGATGACACCGGCGCCGTCCTGCCGCTGCTCCTGCGCGATGCTCTCCAGCAGGTGGGCGAAATGCGACGCGTGATCTGCCGCGCGATCGAGCGCTGTGCGCGGCTCGTACGCTCGCTTCGCGCCCAGGTCGACGTTGGGTCCGCTCACCCGCCACAGCTTCAGACCGCCCGGCCAGCGGATCTTGTGGAACTCGAGGTACGACTCGTCGCCGGGGTAGCCCTGATGCCGGCTCCAGATCTGCATGGATGAGCGAGGATCGCGCACTAGCGCGGCCACGGCGCCGCGGCCGGCACGGGAGACGCGATACGCCTGATACGGCGAGCGCGCCGCCGCCGTGCGGCGGCCCGGCTTCGCCGGGTCGTCGTGCCGCTCCGCATCGAACCGCTCCGCCCCGAGCGGGATGTCGCCGTAGGCGCCGAGTGGGCTGCCGGCGCGGGCGAGATGGGCGTCGGTGAAGAAGTAGCGGAACCCGGCGTCCGCGAGATGCTGCTCGATGCCGCGGCGCCCCTTCTTCCCCGGGCGATACGCGCACTCCGGCAGCCAGCAGCCCTTAGGCGCGACCCCGAACAGACGACGGTGCTCCTGCTGGCCCACCGCCAGCTGCAGCCGGATGCTCTCGTCGCGGGCGAGGAGGGGCAGGTACCCGTGCGTGGCCGCGGACCCGATGATCTCGAGGCGGCCCTGCTCCTGGAGACGGCGGAAGGCGGATACCAGGTCCTTGTCGATCTTTCGGAACAGCGTGTGCAGACGCGTGAGCCGCGACCGCCAGAAATCCACCAGCGGCAGCAGCGCCTGGTCGCCCGTGGTCGCCAGCGACGCCGGTGCCTCGTCGCAGGCGGCGAGGCGTTGCGCGAAGAACGCTTCCATCTCGCCTGCGAAGGTGGGGCTGACCAGCTGATTCGCCAGCACCGGAGTGAACCCGATCGTCAGCGGCGCCGCCGTTCCCTCGGCGGCCAGCTCCCGCAGCCGCTCCAGCAGCGGGAGATACGTGTCCAGTGCCGCCTCGCACAGCCAGTCGCTGCCGTGCGGCCAGCGGCCGTGATTCAGGACGTACGGAAGATGACTGTGGAGCGCGAGGACGAACTCCATCGCGTTCCCGGTCAGCTGGAAAGGGCCGCGGACCGTACCGCGAGCGCGCGGGCGTACAATGCCAGGTACCGCTCGGCCGAGCGATCCCAACTGAAGTCTCTCGTCATCGCGGCCCGCACCATCTTGCGCCACGCCGGTCGGTCGCCATAGCAGTCCACCGCCCGGCGCACCGCCAGCCCCAGCGCCGCGGGCGTGTATTCGTCGAACAGAAAGCCGGTCTCGCCGTCCGAGATCGAGTCCGACAGGCCACCCACCCGCCGGGCGACGGGCACCGCGCCGTAGCGCTGGGCGCGCATCTGCGTGAGCCCGCACGGCTCGTACAAGGACGGCATCAGCAGGGCGTCGGCGCCGGCCAGCAGGCGATGCTCCAAATGATCGGTGAACATGAACTCCACCGCCATGCGATCGGGGGCCGCCGCCGCGAGATTCCCCAGTGCTTCGTGGTAGCGATGCTCGCCGGCGCCGAGGAAAATGAATTGGGCGTTCGATTCGGCGAGCAGATCGGCGCCGAGCACCAGGTCCAGTCCCTTCTGCGTCACCATGCGCGCGCTCATGCCGAACAGCGGCGTGTGCGGCTCGACGGAGAGACCGTACGCGCGCTGCAGCGCCGCCTTGCAGCGGCGCTTCCCCGACATATCCTCGCGCGAGAAATGATCCGTGAGCTCGGGGTCGGTCTCGGGATTCCACAGCCGCGGATCGATCCCGTTGAGGATGCCGTTCAGCCGGTCGCCCATGCCGATGAACATGTCGTGCAGCCCGAATCCCCCCTCGGGAGTGCACAGCTCGCGGGCGTGGGTGGGGCTGACCGTCACCGCCAGGTCGGAGTGCGCCAGCCCTCCTTTGAGCATGTTCATACGGCCGTACCACTCGAACACGCCCGGGTGGTACAGCTCGGCGGGAAGGCCCAGCGGGGCGAGCGTGTCCGGCGGGAAATGTCCCTGGAACCCGGCGTTATGGACCGACATCACGACCGAGAGGGCCCGGTAGAACGGCTGTCCGGCGAACGCGGTGCGCAGATAGACGGGCGCCAGCGCCGTGTGCCAGTCGTGGGCATGCAGCAGCTGCGTCGCGGGCGCGATCTCGGGGAGCGCCGTGAGCGCGGCGAGACAGAAGAACGCGAACCGCCGGTCGTTGTCCGGATAGTCGGCGCCGTTGTCGCCGTAGATGCCGGCGCGATCGAAAAAGTCGGGATGCTCGATGAAAAAGACACGGGGTCCGGGGCCCGGGGCTCGGGACTCGTACACCCACGCCCGTTCGGTGTGACCACCAAGAGTGACGGTGAGCGTCAACCCCGTGCGCTCGAGCGAGGGCGTGGTCTCGCGCACCAGCTGGTACAGCGGCATGAGGACCGCGGTGGGATGACCGGCCGCGGCCTGGAACGTCGCGAGGCCGCTCACCGCCTCACCCAGTCCGCCGGTGCGGGCGAAGGGCCAATACTCGGCCGTCAGGTGCGCGACCCCGATCCGCTGGCCCTCGGGCGTCTGCGGCCGCGGCGTCGTGCCCGCCCGGCGCGGACGCGTGGTGCGCTGCCGGCCGGGCTTCGGCGTTGGTGTCGTCGCGCCCATGCTGCCCCCCCTCCTGTCAGGCGGTCGGCGGATCGTCCGCCGGCGGCTCGCCCCGCATCGCGGGCAGATAGTACTCGGTCACGTATTCCCTCACCATCCGCTGCGCGGTGAACCGCGCGCCCGCCGCGCGCAGCGCGTGTTTCATCGTCTCCACCCAGCGCCGCGGCACACCCCCGGCATCGCGCTCGTAGAACCGCGGCACCACCTCGGTTTCGAGCAGCCGGTAGAGCTGCTCGGCGTCGGCGGCGTCCACGTCCTGACCGGCCGGCGCCGGCGGAATGGCCCACCCGTTCGGCCCATCGTAACCCTCGGCCCACCACCCGTCCAGCGTGCTGAGCTGCGGGACGCCGTTCAGGGCCGCCTTCATGCCGCTCGTGCCGCAGGCCTCGAGCGGCGCTCGCGGCACGTTGAGCCACAGGTCCACCCCCTGCACCAGGCTGTGGGCGAGATGCATGTCGTAGTCCTCGAGGAACGCGATCCGGCCCTCGAAGCGCGCCTCCCGGGTATGGGCGTACACGCGCTGCAGCACCTGCTTGCCGGGCTCGTCGCCCGGATGGGACTTACCCGAGAACACGATCTGCACCGGGCGCCAGGGATTCACGAGCAGCCGCTGCAGCCGGTCGGGGTCCCGGAACATCAGGTCGGCCCGCTTGTAGGTCGCGAACCGCCGGCCGAAGCCGATCGTGAGGGCGTCCGGATCGAGCAGGATCCCCGCCCCCACGAGGTGCAGGGCTTCCTTCCACTGGTCCGCCCAGCGCCGCCGCGCCTGCTCCCGGATGCTGCTCATCAGGTGGGACTTGAGCTGGGTGTGCACCGCCCACAGGGCCGCGTCGTCCAGCTCGAGGACCCTGTCCCAGAACCCTGCGTCGCCCGCCCGGGCCAGCCAATCCGGTCCGAAATGCGCGTCGAACAACGTGAGAACCCGGTTCGCCATCCAGGTGGCGATGTGGACGCCGTTCGTGACATGGCCGATCGGCACGCGCGCGACCTCGCGCTTGGGCCAGAGCGGAGACCAGATACGACGAGACTCTTCACCGTGACGGTGCGACACGCCGTTGACCCGCGCCGACAACCGGATGGCCGCGACGGGCATGTGAAAGCGGTCGTGGTCGATCACCGGGTGATGGCCGAGGTGAAAGAAGGCTTCGCGGGAGACCCCCATCTCCTGCCACACGGGACCGACACACTGCTCTACCTGCTCGAGCGAGAACGTATCGTGCCCGGCGGGCACCGGTGTGTGGGTCGTGAACACGCTCGTGGCGCGCACCCGGTGGACCGCGTCCGCGAACGGCGTGCCCCGCGTCACCAGCTCGCGTACCCGCTCGACCAGCATGAACGCGGCGTGCCCTTCGTTGGCGTGCCAGGCCGCGGGGTCGTACCCAAGAGTGCGAAGTACTCGGACGCCGCCCACGCCCAGCACCCATTCCTGCCGCAGCCGCAGGTCCGGCCCGCCGGCGTAGAGCCGGTGGGACAGCCCGCGGTCGGCCGGATCGTTCTGCTCGAGGTCCGTGTCCAGAAGCAGAATCGGCACCCGCCCCACCATCACGCGCCAGGCGCCCACGCTCACGGAGCGCCCGGACAACCGCACGGTCGCGAGGCAGGGATCGCCCTTCGGCCCGCGCACCCGCTCGAGCGGCGTCGCGGCCACGTCGAAGCGCTCCTCGGCGTCTTCCTGCCAGCCGTCCAATCGCAGCCGCTGGTCGGAGTATCCCCTGGTATAGAATAGACCCACACCCACGAGCGGGACGCCCAAGTCCGAGGCCGCCTTGCACTGGTCCCCGGCGAGGACGCCGAGGCCGCCGGAGTAGATGGGAACGGAGGCGTGCAAGCCGAACTCGGCGCAGAAGTAGGCGATGGACCGCGTGACGGACTGGGGGTGCGACGTGGCGAACCAGGTGCCGGCGGACGTGGCGTTTTGCGCTGCGGCGGCGGCGACGGCGTCGTACAGGCCCAGGAACGCGGGGTCGCCCGCGCAGGCGGCGAGTCGCGCGGGATCGACCCGGCGCAACAGCTCGATGGGATTGTGCTGGGTGCGGCGCCACAGCGGCGCATCGAGCAGGCGGAACAGGGCGCGCGCGTTGCGGTTCCAGCTCCACGCCAGATTGGCGGCGATGGCCGCCAGTCCATTGATCCGTTCGGGAACGGCTGGGCGGCTCGGTTCGGGCTGGGTCATCGCGCCTGCAAGCTAAGTACGGGCGGGTCGGCGTGGGAAGCCGTTGGAGATACGTGAGAATCCGCTCATCACCCCTTACGCGAGCGCCCCTGTGCCCGTAGCGTGGATGAGAACCGGAGCCGACTCCATGACCGACGCGCAGGGCCCGCACCCATTCGTCCGCCGCCACCATTGGATCGTCCGCATCACCCATTGGGTGACCGTGGTGGTGCTCGCGGGCATGATCACGAGCGGCCTGCAGATCTACGAGGCGTACGCCCGCTTCGGGAACCGCGGCGGACCGTACTTCCCGAGTGCGCTCGACGGGGCGCAGTTCCCCCACTGGAGCCGGCTGGGCGGCTGGCTCGCCGGGGCCCTGAACTGGCACTTCGCCCTCATGTGGCCGCTCGTCACAGCCGGCCTCCTTTATCTCGGCTACCTAGTGAAGAGCGGCGAGTGGCGCGCCCTGCTGTTCCGACCGCGCGACGTCCCGGGCGCCCTCGCCATGGCCGCCTACTACTTGCGGCTGCGCAAGGAGCATCCGCCCCAGGGCAAGCACAACCCGCTCCAGAAGCTCGCCTACTCGAGCATCTACGCGCTCGGCGTCCTCGCCGTGCTGACGGGGCTCTCCATCTACAAGCCGACGCAGCTCGGCTGGCTCACCGCCCTGTTCGGCGGGTTTCAGGCGGCCCGCTACTGGCACTTCTGGACCGTGTGGCTGTTCGTGGCGTTCACCATCACCCACGTGGTCCTCGTGTTCGTCGTCGATCCCGCGTCGTTGCGGGCCATGATCACCGGGTGGTACCGGGGACGTTTTCCCAGTCATGACTGACACCCAGAGAGGCAGACGCCGAGACGCCCAGACGCCCAGGGTCGACCGACGGGCGTTCGTGCGGTTGGGACTGGCAGGGGGCGGCGCGGCGCTGGCGGCCGCGTGCGGGTGGGACGGGGGCGGAGCGATTCGCCCGTTGCTGCTCGACTGGAGCCGGGTCAACGACTGGGTCGGCGAGAAGGTGTTTTTCTCGCCCACCCACCTGGCGCAGACGTACTCACCCGCCGAGCGCAGTGCGATGCTGCCGAGCTACTTCATCTCCGACATGACGCCCATGCTGAGCGACCCGGCGCGCTGGCGCCTGCGGGTGCAGGGCCTGGTGGAGCAGCCGCTCGAGCTGTCGGCCGAGGACCTGATGCGGCTGCCACGCACGTCGTACACGGTGAAGCACCATTGCGTCGAGGGCTGGTCGGCGATCGCAAGTTGGCACGGCGTTCCGGTGTCCGCGATCGTGGAGCGTTGCCGCCCGCTCAGGACGGCGCGCTACATCAATTTCGAATCGTTCGACGCCGGGTACTCGAACGGATGGGATCTGGCGAGCGCCATGCACCCGCAAACCATCCTCGCGTACGGGATGAACGACAACCCGCTGCCACCGGCGCACGGCGCACCGCTGAGGTTGTACTCACCGACCAAGCTGGGGTACAAGTTGACCAAGTACTTGGTCTCGATGACGTTCACCGACACGAGGCCGGGAGGGTACTGGGAAGATCAGGGATATCCCTGGTTTGGCGGGATTTAGGACGGCCTACCGCATGACGATTCTCGCGAGCAACTCTACGTCCGGATCAAACACGAGCTCCGCCGGTGCCGCATCGAGCGGCGGGTCGAGGGTGACCTGCATGCGTGTCTGCGCGGGGACTTGGACGCGGGTCCGGACCCACCGTCCGGCCGCCGTTTTGATATCGATGGTCAGCGGGAAACGATAACTGCCGAATCGCGTGCCTTGTGTGATTGAGACGATGACGCGCTTCGCCGCTGCATCGTAAGTCCATGACGTGGCGAGCTCGGGGAAGCCGGGCCGGCGCAGCCACTGGTCGAAGAACCAACCGAGCGGTCGCCCCGACGAGGCTTCCAGCTCGCGGCGCAGATCGTCACTGAGCGCGTTCCCGTTCCGATACCTGTCATAATAACCGTGCAGGCCACGGAAGAAGGCCGAGTCGCCGAGCGTGGTCCGCAACATGTGCAATACGAACCCACCCTTCTGATAGCTGTTCTCGTTGAGCAACGCCATCAGGTCCTGTTGCGCCGTGTCGATCACCGGCCGCTCGGCGACGACGCGACTCGAGAGCACGGCGCGCCGCATCTCCTCCATCTCCGCGCGAAAGGCCGAGTCGCCGGCTGACTTCCGCGTCCACAGCGCCGCCAGGTACGTCGCGAAGCCTTCGGACAGCCACAGATGTGGCCATTCGGCCTCCGTCACGGCGTCGCCGAACCATTGGTGAGCCGTCTCGTGGGCCACCACCCCATCGGTCATGGTCCGCTTCCGAAACGGCTGCTCGGCGTAGAAGATCGCGGTCGCGTTCTCCATGCCGCCGAACCGGGTCGACGATTCCAGATGGGCCAGGCGTTCGTAGGGGAACGGGCCCACCAGTGAGCCGAAATAGGACACGATGTCTGCCGCGCTCCTGAATGGGCCCGGAAGAAAATCCGCCAACCGGGGCTCCACATAGGCCCATTGGTGGACGCAGCGACCGATCAGCGTCACGCCGCACGCGGTCTCGCCCAGGTCGAATTCGTAGAGCGGAGCGGCCGCGATGACCATGAGATAGACCGGGATCGGCTCGTTCATCCGCCAACGGGTGACGGTCCGTGGCGGGTTGGAACCGCCGACCAGATCCTCGCCGAGACGGGCGCCGTTGGCGATGACCTTCAGGCGGCTCGGGGCGCGCACGGTCCAACTCACGGTTGCCTTGTCGCTCGGATGGTCGACACTGGGAATCCAGTGACGCCCCCGATCGGGCCAGTTGTCGGCGAACGCGGTCCAACCCCACGCCGTGTCGTTGCGGATGATGAGACCGTCGGTGACTGGGCCACCGTAACGGACGGCTATGGCCATCGTGTCGGACGACGCTGCTGGCAATGGAATGCGGATGGTGCCACTGTCCCGACGGAATCGTGTCGCGCGCCCGTCCACCAGCACGCTGTCGACCCTCAGGCTCAGGAGATCGAGCACCAGCGTGTCCTTCCGCGCAGTTCGCCGAACGGTGAGCACGGCGCGCCCCTCGATGCGGGTCCCACTGTCGGGCAGATCCACGGACAGCGCGTAGTCCAGCACGTCGACCCCCGGGCGATATGGCCGCGGAGAGAGGGCGGCTTGTTGCGCTGCGAGCCGAGCGGTGACGCAGAGCGTGATGAGCGCGAATGTAAGTCTCATCCGATCGCCGCCAGCGCGTCGTGCATCGCGAGCGCCGACTGATACCGGTCTGCGGGTTCCTTCGCCATCGCCGTGAGGATGACCTGTGCCAGCGCCTCGGGGATCTCCGAGTTGAACGTCCGCGGGTCGGGCGGCTGCTCCTCCAGGTGCCTCGCGATCAGCGCATAGACGGTGTCCGCCTCGAACGGCACGCGCCGCGTGAGGCACTCGAACAGCACCACTCCCGTCGAATAGAGATCGCTGCGCACGTCGAGCTCCATGCCCGACAGCTGCTCCGGCGACATGTAGTCGGGCGTACCGATCGACATGCCTTCCTGGGTCAGGCCTTTCTCCCGCGGGCGGTCGGCGAGGCGGGCGATGCCGAAGTCCATCACCTTGAGGAACCCGTTCGGCTCGACCACGATGTTCTGCGGCTTGATGTCGCGGTGGATCACGCCCTGCTCGTGCGCCACTTCGAGCGCGCGGCACAACTGCTTGCCGATCGTGAGCGTGACCGCTACCGGGAGCGGGCCGCGCGCGGTGATCAGCTGCTTCAACGGAGTGCCCTCGACGTACTCCATGGTGAGATAGTAGGTGCCGCCGATCTCGCCCAGGTCGTAGGTGCGCACCACGTTGCGATGGGTGATCTTGCGCGCCAGGCGGATCTCTTGCTTGAAGCGCTCCAGCGCCACGCCATCGCCCCCGAGCGCCTCGGGCCGGAGCGTCTTGATCGCCACCGGCTCCTGCAGCTCGCGATCGAACGCCCGATACACGACTCCCATCCCTCCGGTGCCCAGCAGCTCCTTCACCTCGTAGCGGTTGGCGAACACCGTCCCCGGCAACAGCGCGTCTCCGGACTCGCGCGAGGGCCGGGCGGCCCGGAGCGGAGCGGTGGACGCGGCTTGCGACGCCGACATCATGTACTCGACCAGGTTCGCTTTCTCCTTGAGGTCGGCCACGAGCCTGCTGAACGCCGCCGACAGCACCCCGATCTCGTCGGCCGACCGCACGTCGATCTCGACGCTGTAGTCGCCATCCTGTACGCGCCGCGTCGCGAGCGCCAGCCGACGGATCGGGCCGGCGATCTGGCGCGCGAGCACGTAGGCGGAGACGAGTGCGAGCGCGAGGCCGAGCACGAACGCGACCGCCAGGGTGCGCCGCAACGCGGCGAACGCCGCGAGCTCCCGCTCGTGCGAGCGGAACGCCACGAAGCCGCCGAACGCATCGCCGCCCGCCGAGCGGATCGGACTCGCAAGGCCGATCATGTGCTCGCCGCCCACGATCGCCGACACCTCGGCGCCGCTCGAGTCGCGGGCGAAGCGACCCAGCGCCGCCGTGTCGGCGGCGAGCGCCGGACCGACCTCGTCGCGCGGCAAGGTACTCCCGACCACGTAGGGACGGGCCAGCGTGTCGAGCGCGAAGAACACGACGTCCGTTGTCGTCGCCTGCTTGATCTGCTGGGCGAGCGTATCGTCGATCGCGTACGAGGCGACGAGCGCGCCCTGCGGCACCGCGGACGCGGATGCGCGCAACGGCACCGCCACGGCCATGAACAGCCGGTGCAGCCGGTCGTCGAGCCAGGCCCCGCTCGACGACTCCCCGGACAACGCGCCGGCAACCAGCGCGCTGCGCGACAAGTCGACGTCGAACTGCTCCGGATAGTCGGTCCGCGCCACCAGGATGCCGCGCTCGTTCGTCACCAGCACCCAGGCGGCCCCGAGCAACTGCCGATACTCGGCCGCCTGGTCGAGCACGTTGGAGCGCTCGGCGCTCTTGAGCAGCCGCTCGCGGAACTGTGGCACTTCGGCGCTCACCCCGCTCATGCCCATGAACGACGCGGTGCGACCGGACAGAAATGCCTGGACCCCGCGTCGCACCCCGGCCAGGGCGCGCCGGATCGACTGGTCCGCCGTGCGGTTCGCCTGCACCGTCGTGAGACCGAGCGTCACGCCGAGCACCGCCGCGATCGACAGCGTCGCGGCCACGAAGATCTTCGCGCCCAGACCGACTCGCGCCGGCCTAGTAGCGCTCGAGTCCCTCATTCGTGGGGTAGTCCTCGCCGTACTTGTTCTTGTGCGGCACCCAGCGGAAGCCGCGCGCGTCCAGCTCCACGTCGACTCCCACGACGTCCGCCGCCGTGACCCGCACGGCGCGCGTCACCTCGGGGCTCCGCTCGTGCCAGACGTGCAGCGTGTACGCGCCTGGCGGGACGTCGGAAATGACGAAGCTACCGTCGCTCGCCGGTTGCGTGAACAGACGGCCGCTCATCACCTGGACGAAGGCCACCATGCGTGGGTGGATGTTGCAAAACACGCGCACCAGCCCCGGATGTGCGAACGTGTGAGCGCGAGTCTCCCCCCGCCCATACCGCTCCAGGTCGAACTGGTTGGAGTCGCTGGCGGAGAAGACGTTGTGGTCGAACGGATCGCGGTTGGCGAAGCGCACTGTGGAGCCGACCGGGACCACCAGCACGCGGGGGACGTATTCCTTGTCGCTGATCGCCATCTCGACCGTGACGGGGTGCGCCGCGGCGCCCCCCCCCTCGCCCGCCAGGGAGACTACCGCGGCCCCCAGGTCGGGAGACGGCTTCCCCTTCTTCTCGAGGATCGCCACGCGGCCCGTGACGCGCGGCCCGCCTTGCGCGATCGCGATCGAGGCCGCGCCGACCCACAACGCGATCCGGCGCATCGCCCTCCGCTCCCAGTTGCGCTTGAGGCGTTGCAGCTTACCGTCGCCGCACCCAAACCGCCAGGCGGCGGAGCTGGACCGAACCCGCCCGTTACGCCGGCAGCCGGCCCTTCAAGTCTCGCGGCGTGAACGGACCCCGCTCCGCGATGAGCGCCCGCGCGTGGTCCACCTGCCCCCACGTGTTCCACAAGAGTACGCCGCGCACCCGGCCGTCCTTCAGATAGTAGACCACGCCTTCTCGGAACGGCTCTTTCCAATCCGCCACCGTGTCGAGCCGGGCGTCCAGGTCACCCACCGCCTCATAGCCCAGGTCGAACAGATCCGAATAGAAGAAGGGCAGATGATGGTATGCCGTCGCCCGGCCCGCCATGTTGAGGCCGGCGGTGCGCCCCATCGTGTTGGCATTGTCCTCGTGCTCCACGCGCAGCCGGGTGCCCAGCGCCGGATTGGCGAAGTTGGCGACGTCGCCCGCGGCATACACATCCGGTTGACTGGTGCGGCAGAACTCGTCCACCAAAATCCCGTTGTCCACCGGCAGGCCCGCCTGCTCGGCCAGCTCCACCGCCGGCGTGATGCCCAGTCCCGCCACCAGGACCTCGGCCACGAGCTCGCTGCCGGTGGTGGTGCGCACCACGCACGACCCCGCGCGCCGATCGAGCCCCGCCATCCCCTCCCCCATCCGCATCGTCACGCCCTTCTCCCGATAGTAGTCGACGAGGAAGCCCGACAAATCGGCCGGAAACACCCGGGCGCCGACCCCCGCCTCCGGAATGAGCATGGTCACGTCGCGTCCCTGCATCCGGAGCGCCGCGGCGACTTCGCTCCCGATGAAGCCGCCGCCGATCACGCCGAAGCGCACGCTCTGGCTCGCGAGCGGGCGCAGCCGGCGGTAGTCGTCGAGCGTGCGGTAATAGATGATCTGGTCCGTCTTGAGCGGCAGCTGTCGCGGCATCCCGCCGGTGGCGAGCAACAGCTTTGCGAAGCGGTATTTCGTGCCCCGGTCGTCCGTCGCCTGGTGCGCCCGCGGATCGATCGACGCGACCCGACGGCCCAGGTGCAGCTCGGCCCCCGTGGCGGCCGTCTTGCGCCAAATCTTCTCCTCGGGCTCGCCCTTCCAGAGCGCTTTCGAGAGCGGCGGTCGGTCGTACGGCGGGTGCGGCTCGGCGCCGATCACGCCGATCGAGCCGGCGGGATCGGCTTCGTGGATGGCCTGGGCGGCGGCATCGGCGGTCATGCCGCCGCCGACGATCAGATAGGTATAGTCGGGCATTTGAGGCACCGTTGTTTTGGAGGGCGTTCGGTCTTACCAGGTACGTCGCCGTGCCCAGCACCGGATGGCCGTCACTCGACGTCCGAAGACCGGTGCGGATGCTTCTCCCTCCGGCGGTACTGCTTCGCGGACCGGTGCACCTTGTGCGCCGGCGTCTTGAGCCGCTGCTTCACGGGCGCCTTGGGATTTGGTACGCGCACCGTGAGCTTGTCCTTCTTCCGGGTCATGACGCGAGCCGCGCCCGGATCTGCCTGGCGTGATGGGCGCAGTGGCGGACGTGGAACCGCAGCCACTCGGGGAGCGTGAGGTCACCAAATGCGGGGTGTCTCACGAACAAGTCCGCCCGCCGGGCCGGCAGCAGCTCGCGGGCGAGCGCGAGGAAGCGCGTCACACCGTCGCGCAGCTGACGCTCCACCGCGCGCGCATCGGGATGCTCGGCCGGCTCGGTTACCTCCGGAGCACGCCGCCCCGACGGAATCCATCCCACATCGATATACAGGAAATGCCACACCCGTTGCCGCAGCGGCCGCGGTCGGCGCCGCATCGGCGGCTTGGCGCGCCGCTCCTGGAACACGCGACTGCTCCCGTCCACGGAGATCGCGAGGTGATGGACGATCTGCGCCGGGGTCCACTTGCCGGGCGGGGCGTGGTGCCAGTCGGCCTCGGACCGGCCCGCCAGGGGGCCGAGCACCACGTCGGGGATGGCGGCGAACCGGTCGAGCGTCACGGCACCGAACAATGTGGCGTGGAGTGCCCGCATGCCCAAGATTGTACGGATGAATCTCCTGCGCCGCTACCCGATCGCCTTCACCCTCATGGCGCTGGTCATCGTCTCGGCGCTCGCACCGCTCCCTCCGCTTGTCGATGCGGTCACCGGCGCACCGCCCTACGACGTCGACCTGGTACGCCCCGCCACCTACACCCTGCTGGCACCGTTGTTGGACGTGCTCGATGCGCTCACGTTCCTGAGCATAGGGCGAGCCTGGTGGTTCCTGGTCGTGTGGGTGATCGGCCTGGCCGCCTGGGGTGTCGCGCGCTCGGGCCCCCGGCGGCGGCGACTGCTCCGGGCGTCGCTCGGTCCGCTCGCCGTCGTGGCGCTGGGCGTGGCCGCGGTGCTCCTTCCCCGTCCGGTGGTGCAGCTCGCGCCCGCGGACTCGACCCTCACGGTGATCGACTACCACGCGCACACGGCCGCATCACACGATGGACGACCCGGTTGGACCGCTCGCGATCTCGCGCGCTGGCATGCGGCGCAGGGGTTCGAGGCGTCCTACGTCACCGATCACAACGCGATCTTCGACGACGACACCACGGGCTACCCGATCCCGCTGTTGCCGGGCGTCGAATGGAGCGTGTACGGCCAGCACGTGGTTGCGCTGGGCCCGGTGACCATGATCGACCGCGCCAAGTTCAACCGCGACACCCCCGGAATGCTCGGCGTGTTCGCGGCGCTGCACAGCGAGGGGGCGATCGGCATCGCGTCGCTGCCTGAGTACTGGCGCAATCACTGGGACGATCTCGATGGCTTCGTCGCCAGCGGCGTGGACGGCTTCGAGATCGTGAATTGTGCCCCCAAAGCTCTCGCGTTTCCCGCGCCGGCGCGCACCCGGGTGCTCGAGCTGGCGCGGGAACACGACCTACTCGTAGTGGGCGCCAGCGACAATCACGGCTGGGGCAAGGCGACCTGCGTCTGGAACCTGTCGAGCCCGAGCGCGCACGGCTTCCGCTCGAACCGAATTCTCGCGAGGCCGATCGCCCTCGCCCAGGCCGACTGGCAGCCGTGGACGGCGGCCTACACGCAGCCGTGGCTCATGCTGCGCGGGCTGTCGTGGAGCGAGCGGTCGAGCTGGCTCACCTGGCTGCTGGTCATCCTGATCTATCGGGCGGTGCCTCGTCGCCAGGGCGACCCCGGTGGGATCGGGATCCTGGCGCGCAGCCTGTCGCTCAAGATCCTCAAGCTGCACCGCTCGCCGCCGGGCTAAGCGGTGCCTGAGGTCCGGCTGCTCGGCCCCGGCGACGAAGCCGCGCTCGACGCGTTCCTCGTCGCCCACGCTGATTCGTCGATGTTCCTGCGCTCCAACGCGCGGGCGGCCGGTCTCGTGGACGGCGGGCAGCCATTGCAGGCGACTTACGTAGCGGCGCTCGAGGACGGCCGCATGGTCGGGGTGGTGGCGCACTGCTGGAACGGAATGATCCTCGTGCAGGCACCCGTACACGTCGCCGCGCTGGCGGCGGAAGCGGTGCGCCGCTCGCGCCGCGCGGCCACGGGGTTCTCGGGTCCGTGGGCACAGGTCGTCGCCGCGCGCGCCGCGCTCGGGCTGGCGACCGCCGCGGCCGTCAAGGACAGTCGCGACGAGCTGTACGCGCTCGAGCTGGACCGGCTGGTGGCTCCGCCACAGCTCGCCAGCGGCGCGGTGCGCTGCCGTCACCCCCGGCCCGAGGACCTCGAGCTGCTGGTCGAGTGGCGCACGAGCTTTTCCGTGGAGGCGCTGGGCGCGGCCGACGGGCCGGGGCTGCACCGCGCCAGCCGCGCCGACGTCCTGCTGCACCACGAGCGCGGCGCCGACTGGGTGCTGGTCGACGACAAAACGCCCGTGGCCTATTCCGTATTCAACGCGATGCTCCCCGACATCGTGCAGATCGGCGGCGTCTGGACGCCGCCCGAGTTCCGCGGCCGGGGCTACGCACGCAGCGTGGTGGCGGGCTCGCTCGTGGCGGCGGGCAAGCAGGGGGTGCGACGGGCAGTGCTGTTCGCCGATCCAAGCAATGCGGCGGCGCGGGCCGCGTACCTGGCGATCGGGTTCGAGATCGTGGGAGATTACGGGCTGGTGCTGCTCGCTCCGTAGCTCGCGCCATCGGGGAACCCGATGCGGCGGTAAATGCGCGCCATCCGCGGATCGGCCTGGAGCACCTTGAAGAAAGGATAGCGCTTCGAGTACACCAGGATGCCGTCGTGCTCCTCGCACGCCCGCTCCAGCAGCTCGAAGGTCTCGTCCATTCGCCCGAGGCTCGCCGCCACAATAGCGAGGATGCTCGCCTGCACGTGCTCTCGCCGCGCCCGCGCGACGAGCTCGTCGCGAATCGCTTCCACATCGCCCACTCGTCCAAGCGAGCTATAACACACGGCGAGCGCGGCGAGCGTCCATGGGTGGCGTCCGGACGTCGTCACCGCCACTTCCAAGGGTGCGATTGCCTCATCGCTCCTGCCCAGATGGTTGAAGACCAATCCTAGATGGATGGTGGCCTGGAACATCATGGGTGCAAGTTCCCCGGCCCGCCGGAACGACGAGACGGCTTCCTCATACCGACCCGCCCCCGTGAGCGTCATGCCGAGCTGCATCACCAGCAACGGCGCCAACGGGTCGAGCTCGAGGGCGCGCCGGGCCTGCGCCACGCCGTCCTCGAGCCGGCCCTCGATGAAGACCAGATAGTACGAGAGCCATTGCCGCGCCGTGACGGAGCGCGGATTCAGCTCCACCGCACGTCGCAAGTCTCGCGCTGCGCGAGGCCAGTCCCAGTCGCAGATGAAGGCCAGCGCCCCTGAAGCGCAATGGACCTCCGCGAGGTCGGGGGCCAGCTCGAGCGCCCGCTGCACCGCCGCGCGCGCCTTGGGTCGGACCACGTTGGGTGGCGCGACCCCGTACTCCGCCAGCACCGTACACGCGTCGGCAAGGCCCGCGTAGGCGAGCGCGTAGTTCGGGTCCAGCGCCAGCGCCTGATCGAAACACTCGAGCGCCTTCTTGAGGCCGAGTCCCCGCTGCGCCAGGTAGTACCTGCCCTTCAGGTAGAGATGATAGGCGTCGAGATTGTCGGTGGTCGGTGTGACCAGCGGTGCCCCATCCTCTCCGAGCGTGACCCGCAGCCGGTTGGCGATCGCCTTCGCGATCTCGTCTTGGATCGCGAAGACGTCGGTCATCTCGCGGTCGTAGCGCTCCGACCAGAGATGGTAGCCGTCGGCGACCTTCACGAGCTGGGCGCTGATCCGCAGCCGGTTGCCCGCCCGGCGCACGCTCCCCACGAGCACCGTCCCGACCTTGAGCTTCGCGCCGACCTCGGCGAGATCGATGCCTTCCCCGCGGAACGCGAACGACGACGTACGCGCGGCGACGCGCAGGCCGGGCAGCTGCGTGAGGGCGTTGATGATCTCTTCGGCGATGCCCTCGCTGAAATACTCGAAGTCGGGGTCGCCGCTCAGGTTCGCGAACGGCAAGACGGCAATCGATTCGCCCCCCTCGCCGTCGAGAGTCACCTCGTCGGGCGCGTTCAGGGCTCGGGCGAACTGGCCGGCCGTGGCGAATCGATCCGCGGGCGCCTTGGCCAGCGCCGTCAGCACGGCCTGTTCCAGGGCGTGCCGCACCGTCGGCCGCACGCTTCGGATCGGCGGGACCACATCGAGCAGGTGGCGCGCCATCACGGCCTGCGCCGTGGACCCGGTGAAGGGCACCGACCCGGTCAGCATCTCGTAGAGCGTGCAGCCGAGACTGTAGATGTCGGACCGCCCGTCGAGCTGCGGGCTCTGGCTCGCCTGCTCCGGACTCATGTAGGCGGGCGTGCCGACGGCGCCGTCGATGGTGAGCGGCTCGAGACTCGCGGCCGACACCGCGCGCGCGATCCCGAAGTCCGTCACCAGCGCGCGGCCGGCCGAGAAGATGATGTTTTCCGGCTTGATGTCGCGGTGCACCACGCCGTGCGCGTGGGCGTACCCGAGCGCCTCCAAGACTTCGCATGCGATGCGGACCGCGTCCTCGATCGGCAGGCTGCCTTCCCGCGTCAGTCGCCGGCGCAATGTTTCGCCGTCGATGTACGGCATGACGTAGAACAACAGTCCCCCGGACTCGCCGGAATCGAACAACGGGACGATGTGGGGGTGGGTCAGACCGGCCGCAGTCTTGATCTCACGCAGGAAGCGCTCGACCCCGAGGCCCGTGGCGAGCTGCGGATGGAGCAGCTTGATGGCGACCCGGCGCTCCAGCTTGAGATCGTCTCCCAGGTACACCGTGGCCATGCCACCACGGCCGATCTCGCAGGCAACCGAATAGTCGTCCGCGACGGCGGCTTGGAGGCGAGCGAGGAGAGTGGTCAGGCCTCCATCATAGACGCGCCCGCGCAACATAGCCAGGGGCGCCCCGCGCTAGACCACCGCAGAGAGGTTCAGCAGCACCCGCCAAACCCGGAACACCTCGTGGTAATCGGCGTGCGAGAACGCCACCGTGCGGCCCGCCGTGCGCGTCGCGCCCGGGCACAGCTCCGCCATGTCGGCATGGATCGTCTGAGCGAAATCCACCTCGAGCGCGATCGGCGGCTGCAGGATGAACGGCGCGTGCTTGCGCTTGAGCGTGCGGGTCACCTCGTCCCGGATCATGCCGCAGGCCAGCGCGGGAGCCACGCTCCGCGCGGCGTGCCGGCCCACCGCGTGCTTCACGACGACCGTGCTCACGCCGTCGCCCAGCAGGTCCTTCGCCTCGGACGCCAGCGCGGAGTCCCCACTCACGAGTGCCACCGGCACGCCGTGCACGCCCGCAAACGCCGCGTTGATGCCGAGCTCGCCCACCGGCTTGCCGTTCAAGCGTACCTCGTAAATGCGATCGGCGTAGGTGTGGTCGAGGATGGCGTGCCGGGTGCCGGCGCGCGCGTGATATCCGATGAATAGCGCGGCGTCGAAGCCGCCCGGCTCCTGCTCATCGATTCCCTGCACCATGGAGCGGGGCTTGGGGTCGCCGGCCACGAGCTCCGCCGCCTGATGCAGCTCCTCCGCCAGCAGGTTGCGCATGAACCAGTGGCTGTCGTTCACGACCACCCGGGTGGCCCCCGCCGCGACGGCGCCTTCCACGGCGGCATTGGCCTCCGCCGTCATGAGGCGCCGGAAGCGCGCGTACTCTGCCGCACAGGCGGGGTCGGTCGGGTCCGTCTGGGACTCGTGGACCACGCCGGCGACGCCTTCCATGTCCACCGAGATGTAGACGCGCACGCTGGAAGCGTACTTACTTTATATTACAAAGTACTTGACAACGGACGGGCGTGCAGCGATCTTTGAGCCATGACCGCCCCGCGGCCGCTGCACGATCGCGCGCTCGACAACCTCCGCTACATCCGGCAGACCATGGAGCGGGCCGGATCGTTCACCGCCGTACCGGGGTGGGGACAGGTGGCCGTGGGAGCGACCGCGCTCGTCGCGGCGCTCTTGGCCGCTCGGCAGCCGACGCCCGAGCTGTGGCTCGCCACCTGGCTGGGCGAGGCGGTCGTGGCGCTCGGGATCGGCGGCGCGACCATGGTGCGCAAAGCATTCGCCGTGAACGATCCCCTGCTCTCGGGACCGGGACGCCGGGCGGGCTTGAGCTTTCTGCCTCCGATGGTCGTGGGTGGCCTGCTCACGGTGGCGCTGTCGCGGGTGGGGCTGTGGCAGGCGCTCCCGGGAACGTGGCTGCTGCTGTACGGGACCGGGTTCGTGACCGGCGGCGCGTTCTCGGTCCGCATCGTCCCCGTGATGGGGGTCTGCTTCATGACCTTCGGCGCCGCGGCGCTGCTCGGACCGGCCGCGTGGGGAAACTGGTTGATGGCGGCCGGATTCGGTGGGCTGCACATGGTGTTCGGCACGATCATTGCCCGGAGGTACGGTGGCTAGACAGGGAGTAGCGAGAAAGACTGAGGCGGTCGAACGGGACGTCGCGCGGGCGCGCGCCAGCGCCGGCCCGCGTACCGCCGAGCTCGACCGGCTGATCCACGAGCGCGTGCGCCTCGGCATCGTGAGCGCGCTCGCCGTGAACGACAGCCTCAGCTTCAACGAGCTCAAGGCGCTCTTGAAGACCACGGACGGCAACTTGAGCGTACACGCGCGCAAGCTCGAGGAGGCGTCCTACGTCACCTGCACCAAGTCGTTCGCGGGACGGATCCCCAAGACCGAATACCGGTTGACGGGTGCCGGACGGCGCGCCCTGGAGCATTACCTCGACCACATGGAAGCGCTCATTCGCGTCACCCGTCAGGGGTGAGCCGAGCAATTTTTTTTGAGGTCTGACTTTATGCCGCAAAGCTCTTCGATTCACGTCGCGATCATCATGGACGGCAACGGCCGCTGGGCCGCGCGCCGCGGCCTGCCCCGCGTCGCGGGCCATCGCGCCGGCGCCGACGCCGTCCGCCGGGTGGTCGAGGCCGCCCCCGACCAGGGCATCGCCGCCCTCACCCTGTACGCCTTCTCCGCCGACAACTGGAAGCGCCCGCCGGCCGAGGTCGCCGCGCTGATGCGGCTGTTCGCCCGTCACCTTCGCACCGAGACACCGCGCCTGGTGGAGAACGGCGTGCGCCTCGAGGTGGTGGGGCGGCGCGATCGGCTGCCCGCGCCGCTCGTGGCCGGGATCGCCGCCGCCGAGCGCGCCACGGGTCGAGGCGACCGGCTCGAGCTCCGGCTGGCGGTCGACTACTCGGCCCGCTGGGCGATTCGGGCCGGCGTCATTCTCCCCGACGTCGACCTCTTGATTCGCACCGGCGGCGAGCAGCGGCTCTCGGACTTCCTCTTGTGGGAAGCCGCCTATGCCGAGTTGTACTTCACCGACACCATGTGGCCCGACTTCGGCCCGGCGGAGCTGACGCGTGCCGTGGGCGATTTCCGGGCGCGCCAACGCCGCTTCGGCGGCCTGCCCGAGGCGGCGGCGGGATGAGCGCCGTGAGCGGCGGGCGTGGCTGGTTCGTGCCCTGGGGCTGGGTATACCGGCCGGTGAGCTGGCCTGGCATCGGGCTCGTGGCCCTGGCGCTGGTGTTCTGCGCCCAGGTGTTCCTGGCCGTGGACCGGCACTCGCACTCGGCCAGCGATACGCTGTACGGCGTGTTCCCGTACGTCGTGCCCTGCTTGATGCTGCTGAATTGGATCGCTTCGAAAACCAGCTCGGGGTCGGCACCATGAGCGCCATGAGCGAGCGAACCCGCCTCGGGCTGGACATCCTCGGCGCGGCGACTCTGGCGGGAGTCCTCGGCGACGCGCTGCTGCGCGCCGCGCCATGGGGCCTGAACGCCTTCCTGTGCACCGTCGTCCTGATCGCCGCAGCGTGGTGGCTCGTCCGTCGCCACCACGTGGCGGTGACCCACGACGCGCTGTGGCTCGCCGGCGCCGCGTTGCTCGTCGCATCGAACTTCGTCGCGCGCGACGCGACCATCCTCCATCTGTTCGACGCCGTCGGCCTCGTGATCCTCCTGGCGGTCGCCAGCCTGAGCCTCAAGGGCGTCGCGCTGCGCGGGCGCCAGGCGTGGCACTACGTCCATGCCGGCATCGCCGGCGCCCTGGACGCGTGGTTGGGCGTCATCCCGCTCGTCGGTCACGACGTAACGTGGAGGGAGCTCCCCAGTGAAGGACGGATGCGGCAGGTCCGGGGAGCGGCGCTGGGCGCGGCGCTGGCGTTCCCCCTGCTCGTGGTGTTCGGAGGTCTGTTTACCTCGGCCGACAGCGTGTTCGGGACCGTGGTTGCCGGTGCCTTCGACGTCGACTTCGGCGACTTGCTGTCTCACGTAGTCCTGTTCGCCGTGTGGGGGGCGCTGGTGGCGGGATACTTCCGGGGCGCATTGATCCGTTCGCTCGTGCCGGCTTCCGAAGGGGAGAGCGGGCTGTCGCTCGGCATCATTCCCGTGGCGACCGCGCTGGGGCTCGTCGACCTGCTGTTTCTGGTCTTCGTCGTCATTCAGCTGCGATACCTGTTCGGCGGCGCCACGCTCGTCGTCGCCGCGGGCGGCCTCACCTACGCGGAGTACGCCCGCCGCGGCTTCTTCGAGCTCGTGACGGCCAGCGCCCTCGTGCTCCCCCTGCTCACCGGCGCCGACTGGCTGCTCCGCCACGAGCCGGCGGAGCACCAGCGCACGTTCCGGCAGCTCGCGACCGTCCTGCTCCTGCTGCTCGCGGTCGTCATGGCGTCCGCCCTCGAGCGCATGCGACTGTACGTGAGTGCGTACGGGCTTTCGGAAATCCGCCTGTACTCGACCGCCTTCATGCTGTACCTCGCCGGCGTCGCCGCGTGGTTCGGCTGGACGGCGCTGCGCGGGCAGCGCCGGCGCTTCGCCTTCGGAGTATTGGTGCAAGGCTTCGTCGTCCTCGGTGGATTGCACCTCCTCAATCCCGACGCCGTCATCGTCCGGACCAACCTGGCGCGTCCTCCCGTCGAGCGCCCCTTCGACGGCTGGTACGCGGCGTCGCTCAGCGCCGACGCCGTGCCGGTTCTGCTGCGGGCCTATCCCCGCCTCGACGCCACCGCGCGGTGCACGGTCGCGGCCGGCCTGCTGAGACAGCGTGCCCGGCTCGACCACGCCGACTGGCGCAGCTGGAACTTCGCGCGCCATACTGCACGCCGCCTGCTGCGGGACCAGGCTGCCCGGCTCCATACCGAGCTCTGCCCCGTGCGCCACAGCTGACCGCGGCCTGACCGCGTAGATTGCGCCGAGGCATGGATCTCGGCGCGGTAATCCACAGCTATGGCGGCCCGGTGCTATTCGTCTGGGCCTGGCTCCAGGGAGAAGCGGCCGTCATCGTGGGCGGCGCGCTCGCTGCGGCGGGATACTGGCCGTGGTGGGCGGTGACGCTGATCGCACTGCTCCCCGCCACGCTGGGGCATCAGATCTATTTCGCGCTCGGCCGGCGCTACGGAGAGCCGCTGCTGGCACGCTTGCCTCCGCACTGGCGTCCGGCAGTCGAGCGCGCCCGGGCCCTGGTGCGGGCGCACGACTCCCGCGTCATGCTGCTCATGCGCTTCGCGTACGGCATCCGTCTGCCGCTGCCGATCCTGTGCGGCGCGGCGCGCATCGAGCCACTGCGCTTTTTCCGCTTCAACGCCGGCACGGCGCTCGCCTGGGCGCTGCTGTTTACCTGGCTCGGCTATGCCTACGGCGCCGCGGCCAACGCCGCGCTCGGTCGCGTAGCGCGAAGCGAGACGTGGATCCTCGGCGGCGCGGTCGCGCTCGGTCTCGTGGTCCATGCGCTGTCGCGACGCGCCGGCGGCAGGCTAAGTTAGAGCCATGGGCTTGAAGATCGTCCAGGTGGACGCGTTCGCCGACCGGGCATTCCGCGGCAACCCGGCCGCCGTGTGCATCCTCCCCGCAGCGCGCGATGAGCGCTGGATGCAGGATGTGGCGCGCGAGATGAACCTCGCCGAAACGGCGTTTCTCCATCCCGAGGACGGTGATTATCGGCTCCGCTGGTTCACTCCCGCCGTCGAGGTCGCCCTGTGCGGTCACGCGACGCTGGCGAGCGCGCACGTCCTGTGGGAGGAGGGCCATCTCCCCGGGGGCCGCCAGGCGCGCTTCCATACCCAGAGCGGGCTGCTCACCGCCAATCGCGCGGGCGACTGGATCGAGCTCGATTTCCCGGCCACGCCGCCGGCGCCCGCCGCGCCGCCCGCCGGCCTCGCCGCCGCGCTCCGCGCCGGGACCCGCTGGGTGGGCCGCTCCAAATTCGACTACCTGGTGGAGCTCGAGAGCGAGGACGCGGTGCGCGGCCTCAAGCCGGATCTCGCGGCGCTCGAGCGCGTGGACGCGCGCGGGATCATCGTGACGGCGCGCGCCACGACGCCGGGCTTCGACTTCGTGTCGCGCTTCTTCGCGCCCCAGACGGGGGTGCCCGAGGATCCGGTCACCGGCTCAGCCCACTGCGCCTTGGCGCCGTTCTGGAGCGAGCGGCTGCATCGGCCCGAGCTGACCGGCTACCAGGCCTCGGCGCGGGGCGGCGTGGTCCGCGTCCGGCTGGCCGGCGACCGCGTGGTGCTGGGCGGCCAGGCCATCACCGTGTTGCGGGGAGAGCTGGTGCCGTGCGATCAGTGACCTTCGCCTGTCCGGGCTCCCTGGCCGACGCGGCCGCCCGGCTCGAGGCGGCGATCGACGCCCGCCCCTGGAACGCGGCCGGGATGGACGGCTGGATTCGCGGGGGCGGCGCGGTGCTCTATTACCGCGACGCCGCCCGCTACCGCGCGCTGTTCCGCCGCACGTTCGTCGGGCATTTCCGCCAGCGGGGCGACGCCACCGTGCTCGAGGGTCGGTTCGGGATGACGGTGCTCGCCCGGCTGCTCCTGCCGGTGTGGCTCGCCCCCGCCGCTGTGTGCTTCGTGCTGGCCCTCGTGCCCACCCGCCTCGAGCCTCAGACGACCGGCCCCCGGATCGTCCTGCTCCTGCTCGGCAGCCTGCTGGGCGTGCTGGCGTTCGGCCGCTTCGCGCTCGAGTGGTGGGGCCGGCCGGGCGACCGCGACGCCATCACTCAGGCCATTCGCGCCGCGCTCCACGCGGGCGACCGCGTCTGAGCAGCGCGCGCTCCAGCCGCCTCGCGGGCTACCTGTTCGCCCTCGCGGCCGGTGCCGTGTGGGGCACCACGGGCCCGCTGTCGACGGCGCTCTACCGGGCCGGCGAGGCGATCACCGGCATCGGCTTCTGGCGCCTCGCGCTCGGTGTCGCCGGCCTGCTCGTGTACGGTGTGTTTCGGCCGCAGCTGTTTCGAATCGATCGCACCGCTTGGCTGCTCGTGGGTTTGGGCGGCGGTGCGCTCGTGGCCCTGTTCGAGGTGGCGTACCAGTTCGGCATCGCCGGAGCTGGCGTCGCCGGAGCCGCGGCATTGCTCTACATCGCGCCGGTGCTCGTCGCGATTCTCGCGAAGCCGCTCCTGGGTGAGCGGCTCACCACGCTGCGCGTCGTGCTCGCCCTCGTCGTCATGGCGGGGGCGGCGCTCACGGTCCAGGGAGGGAGCCGCGGCGCGGGCGCGGCTGCCATCCCGTTGCCGAGCCTGATCCAGGGCGTCGCCGGCGGGCTGCTCGCCATGCTGTCGTACGCCGGGACCACGCTGCTCGCCCGATTCGCCGTGCCGCGCTATGGCTCGCTCCAGGTGCTGTTCCTCGAGATCGTCGGCGGGGTGGTCGTGTTGGGCGTGGTGCTGCCGCTGAGCGGGCACACGCCGCTACCGCCGCACACGGCGGGCGCGTGGATCTACGTACTGCTCCTGTCACTCGGCTCCGTGCTGGCGGCGAATTTCCTGTTTTTCGCGGGCGTGAAGCGGATCGACGCCGCGCCCACGGCCGTGGCCGCCACGATCGAGCCGGTGGTGGGAACGCTGCTCGCGCTGATCCTGTTCAATCAGCGGCTGACGCCGCTCGGCTGGCTGGGGCTCATCATGGTCGTGGGCGGCGTGGCCACCGGGTATCTCCAGGAAGCGAAGCTCCCCTCCACCGAATAGGAGGACGTACCCGCGATGCTCGCCCTCGCGCTCGTGCTGGCCGCGCTGCAGCAGCCGGCCGTCGGCCCAACCACCCTACCGCCCCAGGTGGGCGATACGTCGCCCTTCCGGCGGCTCGCCCTCCCGGCGCCCACGCTGATCCGCGAGGGCTCCGGTGCCCCCGGGCCGCGCTATTGGCAACAACGGGCCGACTACACCATCCGCGCGTCGCTCGACACAGCGACCCACACCATCGCGGGCGCGGAGACGATCCGCTATACGAACAACTCCCCCGACACCCTGCGCTATCTCTGGCTCCAGCTCGACCAAAACATCTACAAGGCGTCGAGCCGCGGGGCGTTTCTCAATCCGACCGACGCGCGCTTCGCGGGCCGCGGCTTCGAGGGAGGGTATACGATCGATTACGTCAGGGCCGTGCGACGCATCGGGCGGGCAGCGGGACGAGTCCCGCTCGCCACGACACTGAACGGCACCATGCTGCGCGCCGATCTCGACCGGCCGCTCGCGTCCGGGGGCCAGACGGAGCTCGAGCTGGCGTATCGCTTCGAAGTGCCGGAGCACGGATCCGACCGCATGGGACGGGAGCAGCTCGCCGGCGGCTGGCTGTACGAGGTCGCGCAGTGGTACCCGCGCGTGGCGGTCTACGACGACGTGCGCGGCTGGAACACGGAGCAGTACCTCGGCCAAGGCGAGTTCTACCTCGAGTACGGTGACTTCGACGTCGCCATCACGGTGCCGCGCGGCTTTCTCGTGGCCGCGACCGGTACACTCGAGAACCCCGGAGAGGTGCTCACGGCGGCCGAACGCGCCCGTCTCGCCCGTGCGATCCGGTCGGAGACGACGGTCGCCATCGTCGCGAAGGCGGAGGTGGGACAGGCGTCGACCCGCCCCTCCGGGGCGAGCCCCACGTTGACGTGGCGCTTCACCGCGAAGCACGTGCGCGACGTGGCCTGGGCCGCGGCCGCGACCTTCATCTGGGACGCGAGCGGCTACGACGGCGTCCTGATCCAGTCGTTCTATCCACCCGAGGCGAACCCCGACTGGGCGCGCTCCACCGAGTACGCCCGCCACTCGATCAAGCACTACTCGGAAAAGTGGCTGCGCTACCCCTACCCGACCGCGATCAACGTGGCGGGGCCCGTGGGCGGTATGGAATACCCGATGATCGTGTTCTGCGGCCTGCGCGCGGGAGAGCGCGGCCTGTTCGGCGTGACCACGCACGAGCTGGGCCACGAATGGTTCCCGATGGTCGTCGGGTCGAACGAGCGACTCTACGCCTGGATGGACGAGGGGTTCAACACGTTCATCAATATTTACTCGACGCTGGCGTTCTATCACGACGCCATCCCTCAGGGACGAGGGGTGGCGGCCCAGTGGGCGCAGTTCGCCGCGAGCGGCCAGGATGAGCCGCCGCTCGTCGCCGCCGATCGCGTGAGCCCGCGCCTGCTGGGCCAGATCGAGTACAACAAGCCTGCGACGGGGCTGTATCTCTTGCGCCAGCACATTCTCGCCGACACGGGCCGATTCGACGCCGCGTTTCGCGAGTACATCCGGCGCTGGGCCTACAAACACCCCACGCCGGCGGATTTCTTCCGCTCCATGGAAGACGGGCTGGGCGAGGACCTCTCGTGGTTCTGGCGCGGCTGGTTCTACCGCACGGACGTCGTGGACCAGGCCGTGGATTCGGTGCGCATGCGCAGCGACTCGACCGGCACCACCGCGGCCGTCTTCCTCTCGAGCCCGGGCGCGCTGCCGATGCCGGTGGACCTGCGGCTGAGCTACGCCAACGGCGCGGCGGACGACGTCCGGCTGCCGGTGGAGATCTGGTTTCAGGACAATCACTTCGTCTACGAGCGGAAGGTACCGGCGGAGGTGGTGCGGGTGGAGATCGATCCGGGGCAGAATTATCCGGATGTGCGGCGGGGCAACAACACGTGGCAGAAGTCAGTGAATCAGTAGTGAGACGACAGGGCAGTTGCCAGACGCCAAGCCGCAAGCGGTAGACAGAGGAACAGTGCAAAGGACACCCTGGCCACTGGCACTGTTAACCGCTTGCGGCTTGGCGTCTGACAACTCTACTGGCCGCTGTTGGCGCTCTGTCTCCTGACCACCAGCTCGAGGATCACCAGGAACACGCCCCCCCACACGAGCCCCGGCAGATCACGGAGCTCCCGCCCGTAGTGCATCCACAGCCAGCGCGCGATGACGTAGCACCACAGCCCACCCCCGAACCAGCCGGCGGCGCGCACCAGCGGCCCCACGCCCTCGCGGATTCCCGGGAGGGCGAGCAGCAGTCGGTCGATATAGGAGCCGAGGAACGTGAAACAGAATGCCACCGTGAAGCTGTCCACGAAGTCGGAGCCGAGCGACCCGTGGCGCGGCAGGAGCACGAAGAACACCACTCCCAGCACACCGGCCACCAGCGTGGCGCGGGTCAGGGTCTTCAGGAAGGGCTCACCCATCAGCGCGCTCCCGTCAACGATTGCGGCCGGAGGTACTGGTCGAGCCAGTCGAGCACCGTATTCCACCACAGGCGGCGGTTGCGGGGCTTGAGCACCCAGTGTCCCTCGTCGGGAAAGTACAGGAACTTGGCCGGCACGCCCAGCACCTTGGCGGCGGTGAACGCCTGGTAGCCCTCCGACAGGTCCACGCGGTAATCGAGCTGTGAATGCACGATCAGGATCGGCGTCTTCCAGTTGCGCGCGAAGTTCAAGGGCGACCACTTCTCGTACAGCGCCCGGCTGGCGTACGGCGGGCCGCCGAACTCCCAGTCCACGAACCACAGCTCCTCGGTGCTCCCCGCCATGCTCGCCGGGTCGAACACGCCGTCGTGGGCGACCAGGGCCTTGAAGCGGTTGGTGTGGCCGGCCATCCAGTACACCATGTAGCCGCCGTAGGAAGCCCCGGCGGCGCCGATGCGCGTCGAGTCCACGTACGGCAGCCGGGCCACGATGTCGAGCCCCTTCATCAGGTCTTCGTAAGGATAGTCGCCCCAGTGCTGCGACACGGCGTCGGTGAACTTCTGTCCGTAGCCGGTCGAGCCGTGGCGATTCACGGCCGCCACGACGTAACCTCGCGCCGCGAACATCTGATAGTTCCAGCGCGCGTGCCACAGGTCGAGCCAGGCCGTTTGGGGACCGCCGTGCAGCAGGTAGACGAGCGGATATTTCTTGGACGCATCGAACCCCGGCGGCTTGAGGACCCAGCCGTACACCGAGTCGCCCAGCGCGCCGCGGAAGCCGAACTGCTCGAGCGGCGCCAGCGCCAGCCCCGCCACGGCGGCGTCGCTGTGATGCGACAGCGGGCGTCCCGCGACCCACAGCTCCGCGGGATGCGTGGCCGTCTGATGGAGGTAGGCGAGCGTCTTGCCATCGGGAGCGATGCTGACGCTCGTGTTCACGCCCGCCGACCCGATGACCAGGGACCGCTGAAACGACGGCACATCGATGCGATACACGTTCTCGCGCCCGCGCTCCTCCACCACCGCGTAGATGCACTTCGAGTCGGGGCACCAGGTGTAGGACCCGACCGAAAGCGTCCACCCCGCCGTGACCTCAACCGTCCGCCCCTCCGTCCATCCGCCCGTCCGCCCAACCAGCATCAACCGCTCTCGATCCGCCTCGAACCCCGGCCGCTCCAACGAGAGATAGGCGAGCCAATGCCCGTCGGGGGAATAGCGCGGCGTGTTGTCGGCGCCCTTCCCGGTCGTGAGCTGCCGCAGCCCCCCGTCCCCCGTCCCCCCTCCCCCGTCCCTCGTGGTGAGGTATATGTCGACGTTGGTATTGTCCGCCACGCTCGAGTCGCCGTGCAGTGCCACCGCGATCTCCTTACCGTCCGGCGCCACCGCCACGTCGCCGTCGCCGCTCGTCGCGATGGTGGGCACATCGTGATCCACGGGCGAGAGATCACGGGCCGCGCCGTCGGCGACGGACACGAGGAACAGGTGCTGTCGCTTGCCGGCACGCCAGTCATCCCAATGGCGCCACATCAGCTCCGTCCAGATGCGGGCCTCGGTGGGGTACTCCCCGTTGCGGCGGTCGATCTCCTGGTCCGCGGGCCATTTGATGTCGCTCGTGACCAGCACGCCCGTTCCGTCGGGCAGCCACACCGGGTCGGACACGCCGTCGGCGAGGCTCGAGACGCGGCGTGCCTCGCCCCCCGTCCCGCCCACGGGCAACAGCCACAGCTGCGGCCCGCTCTCCCGCGTCGAGACGAAGGCGAGCGTGCGGCCGTCGGGCGACCAGCGGGGCTGACGGTCCGAGCCGGGGCCGGCGGTGAGCTGGCGCGTCGTGCCGGCCGTGACGTCGGCCAGCCAGATGCGCGTGGTGCCGCGGTTCTCCTTGAGCGAGGAGTGGGTCACCGTGTAGGCGACCCACTTGCCGTCGGGCGAGAGCTGCGGGTCACCGACAACGGGCAGGGCCAGGTACTCGTCGACGGTGAGGGCGCGTTGCTGCGAGGAAAGGACGGGAAACGGGAAAGGGAGAACGGGAAACGTGAGACATCCCAGCACGACCAGTAGCCGCTTCGTCATATACCCCCTGTGCGTCTGTGCGTCTACGCGTCTGCGCGTCTAGTAGTCTGGATGTGTCAGGATCGCCTTCACCAGGTCGTCGAACACCTTGGAGTCCGGGGTCACGGCCCCGCTCGCGTCCGTGTGGACGTTCCAGGCGCACAGCTCGTTCAGGGCCGTGGCCTCCTCGTACGTGAGGTGTAGCCGGTAGCCCCCCCCGTCGCCCGCCTGGCTGGCGCCGTCGAGCACCTTTTTCAGCACGTCGGGCAGGTGCCGGGCCGCGCGCACGGCGTCGTACTGCGCCCGGGTGACGGTGAGATCCATGAGTCCTTGCCAACGAGCGGGTCGGGGGCGAAATCTCCTGCGGTCGCCCCGTCCCCGCAAGGAAGGTCCATGCCCCGCACGGAGTTCATCGCCACCGGCTTCCATGTCCCCGAGCGGGTCGTCTCGAACGACGATCTCTCCCGCATGATGGAGACGTCCGACGAGTGGATCGCGCAGCGCTCCGGGATCAGGACTCGCCACTGGGTGTCGGAGGGTGAGACCGGCGTCTCGCTCGCGCGCGAGGCGACGTGCCGCGCCCTCGACCAGGCGGGCATGCAGGCCGCGGACCTGGATTGCATCGTCTACTGTACCTGCACGCCGGACCATTTCGAGCCCGGCAACGGTGTGTTTCTCGCGCGCGAGCTGGGCCTGTCCGACGTGCCGGCCATCGACGTGCGCAACCAGTGCTCGGGGTTCGTGTACGGGCTCTCGGTGGCCGACGCCTGGATCCGCACCGGCCAGTACCGCCGCGTGCTGCTGGTGGGCGCGGAAGTGCACTCGCGCGGGCTCGACAAGACGACGGCCGGTCGCGATACCGCGGTGCTGTTCGGCGACGGCGCCGGCGTCGCGATCCTCGGCCCCACGGATGACTTGCAACGCGGCGTGCTCACGACCCACCTGTACGCCGACGGCCGGCATGCCGAGAAGCTGTGGGTAGACGCTCCCGGCCTCGCGCACGACCCGTTCATCAGCGAAGAGCTGATCCGCGATGGCAAGCACCGCGCTGTGATGGACGGGCGCGAGGTTTTCAAGTACGCCTCCATCCTGATGCCACAGTCGGTCAAGGCCGCGCTCATGGCGAACGGCCTGACGCCCGCCGACGTGAAGCTGCTGGTGCCGCACCAGGCGAACCTGCGGATCATCGAGATGGTGCAGAAGGCGGCCGGCCTGCGGGACGATCAGGTGTACGTGAACATCCAGAAGTACGGCAACACGACCGCCGCGTCGATCCCGATCGCGCTGCACGAGGCCCTGGAGGAGGGGCGGCTCGCCCGGGGCGACCTGCTCGTCCTCACGGCGTTCGGGTCGGGCTTTACATGGGCGAGCGCGGCGATCCGGTGGTGAGTGTCGTGTTCACGCCACACGCGGCGCTTCGGTGGTGCTTACGCTCTCCTGCACGAATCTTGAAGCAGCGCAAGCCCGAAACCGGAGGTGCCGCATGCGAGCCTCGCGTTTGTCGTGTCCCCTCATCGTCGTCATTGCGCTTCTCGCCGTTCCGTCCTTCGGGGCCGCGCAAGGCCTGCGCGGTCTGAGCATCGGGATCCATGGAGCGTACAACTTCAACGACCTCGACGAGCCCGGCGCAGGCGTCCATGCGATCATCGACCTCCCCGCAGGGCTCGCGTTGTACCCGGCGGTCCAGTCCTACTTCGTCACATCCGGACGCCTTTGGAGATTCAGCACGACGCTTCGTTGGATGCCGCGATCGACCTCGTTCCACGCGTACGTCGCAGCGGGTCCCTATTGGAGCCGGAGCTCCGACCTGGGTGTCGTGGCCACGGACCTGGGCCTCCTGGGACAGATCGGGGCCGAACGTCGGGGGCGGCTCCTCCGACCCTTTGCGGAAGTCCAGTTGCTGAAAGATGGAGCGGTGTCCGCCGAGCTGGTCGCCGGCGTGCGAGTTGCGGTCGTCCATGGGCGATAGGCCGCGTTCGGCGGCACGACCATCCGAGTAGTTCCTGCTACGGGGGAGTCACCTCCTGCCCCCACACATCCCGGTAGACGATCGGTCCCTCGTTCAACGCCCGGATTCCCGCCTCGATCTGCGCCTTGTCGCCCACCACCACGATGTCGAAATGGTCCGGATCGATGTACTGCCGGGCCACGCGCTGCACGTCGGCGGCGGTGACGGCGCCGATCCGCTCGATGTAGCGATCGTAGTAGTCGAGCGGCAGGCCGTAGCCGAGCACGTCGCGGAACCGCGCGGCGGCCCCGCCCGTGGTCTCGAAATCTCCCGGCAGCCCGAGCGTGACGTACGCCTTGGCCTTGGCGAGCTCGCCCTCCGGCACGGGCTCCTCGCGGATGCGACGCAGCTCCTTCAGGAACTCGACCAGCGAGCTGTCGGTCTTGGCGGTGACGACCGACGCGAGCGCGACGAACGCGCCCGCCAGCCGACGGGCCGCGAACTGCGAGAACGCGCCGTACGTGTACCCGTGGGTTTCGCGCAGATTCTGATTCAGGCGCGAGGTAAACGCCCCGCCGAGGATGGTGTTGAGCACCTCCAGCACGTACCAGTCGGGCGTGGAGCGCGCCGGCCCGAGCTGACCGATCCGGATCACCGACTGCGCGGCGCCCGGTTTGTCGATCAGATAGACCGCCCGCGCCGCGGGGGCCGCGGCACTGCCACCGGCGACCTCCGGCACGTCGCCCCGCTCCCATGCGCCGAACCGCGCGGCCACGAGCCCGCGCGCCTGGGCCAGTGTGATGTCGCCGACCATGAGCACGCGGGCGGCGTTGGGCCGGTAGCAGGCGCGATAAAACCCCGCGACGCGATCGCGCGTCAGCGCGGCAGTGGCGGCGTCGGTGCCGTTGAGCGGATGCCCGTAGGGATGAGCCGGCCCGAACACGATCGCCGGGAACGCGACGTTGGCCACGGCGACGGGCTCGTCCCGCTGCTGCACCAGCTGCGCACCCCGGAGCTCGCGCTGCCGGGCCACCTCCGAGTCGGGAAACGTGGGCCGCAGCACCACGTCCGCGAGCAGGTCGAGCGCCGCCTCGAGGCGCCGCCGCGGCGCGTGCAGCGACGCCACGGCGCCGTCCGCCGTCGCCGTCGTGTTGAGCTGCGCGCCGAGGAACGCCGCCTCGTCCGCCACGTCGAGCGCGCCGCGTGTGCCCGCCCCCTGCTGCAGCATCAGCGCGGTGAACGTCGCGAGCCCCGGGAGGTCCGCCGGATCACGCGCCGCCCCGGCGTCCAGGAGCACCTGGACGTCCACCACCGGCACCTTGTGCATCTCCACCACCGCGAGCGTCAGGCCGTTGGGGAGCGTCGCCGTCTGGATCGCGGGCAGCTTGAGCGCGGGCGGGGGCGGGAGTGTGGGAGGCTTCGAGCGATCGACTTGGGCGGACAGGCGGTCGGGCGGACTGGCGGACAGTAAGGCCGCTGCCGTTCCGAGCGCGAGCCCCGTCCGAGCAAGTCCGACCGCCCGACCGCCCGTCCGCCTGACCGCCGCCGTCATGGCTTCACCCCCAGCTCCGCTTTCCCCTGCGGCACTACGCTCAGCACCACGCGGTGCGCGCCCGTGAGATAGGTCTGTACGGCGCGCCGCACGGCCGCGGGCCGCACGCGACCGTAGCGGTCGAGGTCCTTTTGGAAGTAGTCCGGCGTGCCCACGAAGTAGTTGTAGAAGTTCAGCTGATCCGCTTTGCCCCCGAAGCCACCCACTCGCTCCATGCCGGACAGGAACTGCGCTTCGAACGTGTTGCGGGCCCGTTCGACTTCCCGCGCCGTCGGACCCTGGTCCGCCAGCTTGCGCAGCTCCTCATCGATCACGCGCTGCAGCTCGCCGAGCTCGTGGCCCGGGCGCGCGGTGGCGAAGATCTCGAACTTGCCGTCGATGCGGGTGCCGTCCTGAAACGCCGCCACGTCGGTCGCGATCTGCAGCTCGTACACGAGGCGCCGGTACAGCCGCGACGAGCGGCCCCCGGCGAGCACGTCGGCGACCACGTCCAGCGTCGCGTCGTCGTCCGCGAACGCCTTGACCGTGTGCCAGGCGTCGTACACCCGGGGCAGCTGCACCCGATCCTCGAGCACCGCGGCGACGTCCGTGGTGAGGTGAAGCGGGGGCACCGGCGTCCGAGTCACCGCGGGGCCGCGCGGAATGTCGCCGAAGTAGCGCTGCACGAGCGCGCGCGCGTCGCGCGGCGAGATGTCCCCCGCGATCGCGATGGTCGAGTTGTTGGGCGTGTAGTAGGTCTGGAAGAAGCGGCGTACGTCGTCGAGCGTGGCCGCCTCCAGGTCCTTCATCGACCCGATCACCGGCCAATGGTACGGGTGATTCGGCGGAAACAGCCGCTCGAGAATATTCTCCTGGGCGAGCCCGTAGGGGCGGTTCTCATAGCTCTGGCGCCGCTCGTTCTGCACCACGCCCCGCTGGATGTCGACCTTGTCGGCGGTGATCTCGGGCAGCAGGAATCCCAGGCGGTCCGAGTCGAGGTACAGCATGAGGGGCAGGGCGTTGGCCGGCCCGTCCTCGTAGTAGTTGGTGCGGTCTTCCGTGGTCGAGCCGTTGTTGTCGGCGCCGGCCGCCTCGAGCAGCCGGTCGAACTCACCCGTCGGAACGTGCTCCGAGCCCATGAACATGATGTGCTCGAACAGATGGGCGAACCCGGTGCGACCGGTCCGCTCGTCCGACGACCCGACGTGGTACCACGTGTTCACCGCCACCACCGGCACCGAGTGGTCCTCGTGCACCAGCACCTGCAGGCCGTTGGGAAGGGTGAACGTTGTGTAGGGGACGCGCAGGGTCTGGGCGGACAGGGAGACGGCGGCGGACACGAGGCCGAGCAACACCGGGGTCGCAGACGACATACGGGGCATCATCACTCCTCTGATTGACGGATCACCAGGACGGTTGCACGGGCAGAGATTGCGGTGGAAACTCCCCGGTCGCAAGTTGCGTAGGGCGCGCGACCGGGAGAGACCAGATGATAGGCTTGCTGATCGGAGCGGCGGCGTTGGGCGGCGGGTTCGTGGGCGCGCGGAACTTCGTGCGCCGCCGGCTGCGCTTCGTCGGGGTGGTCCAGCGCCCCGCGGCGCCGCTCGTGGCGGGACTCGCGGCGACCGCGGTCGCCCTTCCCATCGCCGCGCTCCCGATCGTCACCATCGGCACCGCGGTCGCGTTCGGTGTGGGTGTGGCGAGCGGGGTGGTGAGCGGGCGCCGCGAGCCCCCTCCCGCCTAGACGACCTTCAATCCCGCCTCCGGCGCCGTCGCCTCGGGCCGGCCGGCCACGGCCCGCAACGCACGCACCGCGTTCTTCGCGAACGTCTTGCCCGCGCCCTTCTCGACTTCCTCGAGCGCGCTCCACTTCGGGAACGCCGGACGCACCGGCGTCGCCATCTGCAGCGTCTCGAACGCGTCCGCCACGGCGAGGACCTTCACGGTGGTCGGGAGCGGCAGCGCTTCGATGTCCCAGTCCTCGCCCACGATCTCGTAGTAGTGCCCGTATTCGCCGATGATCTGGGCGGCGCCTCGCATGGCGCGCGCCACCGTCACCGACGAATCCGTCACCGAGCGGGACAGGAGGCGCAGCAGCCGCTGATCGCGCGTGCCCACCTCGTGCAGCAACGCCGCCACGCGCAGGTCCTCCACGTCCGCCTCCGGGAGGTTCAATTCACGCCCGATCGCCGCCGCGACCTCCGCCACGCGGTTCGAGTGGCCTTGCTGGTTGCGCTCGGAGGATTCGATGTGGTAGGTGAGGAGCTCGAGCGTCGCCAGATACGCGTTCTTCACCTCGGCCAGGCGCGCCTGACGCTGCTCCGCGAGCCCGCCCACGACGTAC
>Ga0209474_10000484_pt1 | contig 43633 bp, 40 predicted proteins | sample GraSoiAngelo_145_FD_185902 | JGI IMG/M metagenome (GOLD analysis project Ga0209474, IMG submission 185902) | Grasslands soil microbial communities from the Angelo Coastal Reserve, California, USA - 14_1009_05_20cm (SPAdes) (version 2) | ecosystem: Environmental > Terrestrial > Soil > Grasslands...
TAATTTGTCGGCATGGGTGCCGCGTCCATCACCTCAGAACAACACTGGTATTTATTTTGGTGATCGCTTCATGATGAAGGTCTACCGGCGCCTGGAAGCTGGTCCCAATCCAGAGCAGGAGGTTTTGGAGTGGCTCACGGCTGAGGGATTTGCTAACGCTCCAACTCTCGCCGGGCACATTGAGTATCGCAACAGCGTTGGCGAGCCGGTGACAGCGGCAATTCTGCAGTGCTACGTAACGCATCAGGCCAATGGATGGAATTACGCGCTTGATAACCTCGGACTGTTTCTCGATCGCGCGTTAGCGGCGCAAGGGGATCCGCGGCTGGCTCAAGTAAAGCACGCGCGTCCTTTGGAACTCGTGGATGAGCCCACTCCTCAGGTTGTGTCAGAGCTTGTGGGATCGTTTCACGAGATAGTTCGCCTGCTGGGACAACGCACAGGTGAGTTGCATGTTGCGCTCGCTCGCAATGACCAGGACGCAGCATTTGTACCCGAGCCCTTCACCGACTTCTATAGGCAGGGTCTCTATCACGGCATGCTGGGTCATACAACCCGTTGCTTTACGAGGTTGCGCAGCAGCTTGCGTTCATTCGAGGGAGACGTTCGCGCCGAAGCGGAGCAGTTATTAGCACGTGAACAAGAGATGCGTTCGCTTTTGAAACCGCTGCGTGATCGCCGGATTCCAACTGTTCGAACGCGCATCCACGGAGATTTCCATCTCGGTCAGGTTCTCTTCACTGGCAAGGATGTCGTCTTCATCGATTTTGAAGGTGATCCACGGCGCTCTATTGGCGAACGTCGCATCAAATATTCGCCGTTGCGGGATGTCGCGGGAATGCTTCGCTCGTTCCACTACGCCGCTCATGCTGTGCTTTATGGCAAGGTGGCCGGCATCGTCCCGGGAAAAGAGTCGAGCCCGCAATTGCATAAGTGGGCGGGTTTTTGGTATCGGTGGGTTGGAGCCTCATTTCTGCACGGATACCTGCAGGCCGGAGGTGTAGCTTCGCTATTGGCAATCCGCGGCGAAGAACTCCGAATCCTGCTTGATGCATATCTGCTCGAGCGCGGCATGATCGAGGTTCTATCCGACCTGCAGAATCGGCCGGAATGGGCGAGAATCCCCATTGTCGGCATACTGGAAATTCTTGGACCAGAACCGTGAGCTTCCCTAGATCGAGTGGGATTCTCCTGCACCCAACGTCACTGCCGGGACCATTCGGTATTGGCGACTTAGGTCCAGTTGCGTATGAGTTCGCCGATTTCCTCGCAGATTCCGGTCAGTCGATCTGGCAGATGCTTCCTCTCGGACCGACTGGTTATGGCGATTCGCCATATCAGTGCTTCTCAGCTTTTGCCGGTAATCCCGCCCTGATTAGTCTTTCTCGGTTGGCCGATGAAGGATTGCTCGATGCGCGGGACATCGACGCCCTACCCGAGTTTTCCCGCGAGCAGGTGGAGTACGAGCGCGTCAATCAATTCAAGCAGGGGAAGCTCAGCAAGGCCTTTGCCGAGTTCCGGAGCGGTGCACCTCAGCATCGACAGCAGGAGTTCGCGCAATTCGTCGAGGCAGAACGCGATTGGCTGGCCGACTACGCGCTCTTTCGAGCATTGAAGGACAAAGTTGGAGGTGTGGCTTGGCCCAAGTGGGATCCCGAATTGGTCTCGCGCAAGCCGGCGGCTGTGCAGCGTGCCCGCAAAGAACTCGCCTTGCAAATCGGCGAACAAGAATTTCTGCAGTTTGTCTTCTTCGAACAGTGGAATTCATTGAAGGAATACTGCGGACAGAAGAGGATCCACATGATGGGGGATCTTCCCATCTATGTTGCGCACGACAGTGCCGATGTATGGGCTCAGCCCGAGTATTTTCACCTCGATAGTCATGGCGGTCCGACCAAAGTTGCCGGTGTCCCACCAGATTATTTCAGCGCGACCGGTCAGCTCTGGGGCAATCCCATTTACCACTGGGAGCGTATGGCTGCGGACGAATATTCCTGGTGGATCAAGCGCTTCCGCGCTGCTTTCAGTATGTTCGACATGCTGCGCGTGGATCACTTCCGAGGATTTGAGGCCTACTGGGAGGTTCCAGCCGGCGAAAGGACCGCCCAGAATGGGAAATGGGTAAAAGGGCCGGGTGCCGAACTATTTGCCGTTCTCGAAGCAAAACTGGAATGTCTCCCGATTCTGGCCGAAAATCTTGGGGTGATTACGCCAGAAGTCGAAGCGATTCGCGAGCGCTTCGGATTTCCCGGAATGGCGATTCTCCAGTTCGCATTTGGGAACGATCCTCAGGGTCCAAGCTTTCGCCCGCATAATTACCCTCGAAACCTCGTCGCGTACACAGGAACCCACGACAACGACACCGTCATTGGCTGGTGGACTTCCAAGCCGGGCGAGGGAAGTATTCGCACCGAAGAAGACATTCGCAAAGAACGCCAGTTCACCCGCACTTACCTCGGCTACGACGATACTGGGATTTCTGAACCGATCAATTGGGTATTCATTAGGAGCCTGATGGCATCGGTCGCCGACACCGTTGTGTTTCCGCTCCAGGATCTGCTGGGCGAGGGAGCACAAGCGCGCATGAATGTTCCGGGCACCGCGACAGGCAATTGGCGCTGGCGGTTTCGCGGCGAACGATTGACTGAGGATATTGCGAGTCGTTTGCGCAAGATAGCATCGATTTATGATCGCTTGTCGTAGCACCAGCGCCCACGCGGGTCATCTCATAGAAGGGCTAGAGGAGTGCCGCGCCTTCTCCGATTATCGCCCTGAAGTGCAGCTTCGCGCTTTATGTCCGCTATAACGCCGGCGAATCATTTCCCAACAGCGCCTGGCGAACGATTTTGATCGGCGGGAATCCCTGCCGCATGAATGCATTGTGGAACTCTTCCAGGTTAAACTGATCGCCCTTCATCTTCCGGTAATCGTCGCGTAGCTTCATTATTTGGAGCTTGCCGAGCGTGTACACGAGGTAAGTTGGATCGCTGGTGCCGCGCTTGGCTTCCTTTTCTGCCACGGAGCGCACTTGATAGCCTTCCGTCACGAAGAAATCTTTGGCTTCATCGAAGGTCATCTTCCCGGTATGCATCTTGATTCCCACAATGAAACGCGCATTTCGCAGAAGCGCGTCCTGAAGCTGTCCGAGCCTCAGCATCTTTGCTTCGCGCTCGTTGCGCCCGCCCGCGCCAGACTGTCCGTAGCCCTCATCGAGCATCATCTGCTCGCAGTAGTGCGCCCATCCTTCCGCGTTCGTGCCCGACCCGAGTAGCTTGCGTACTTTGGAAGGAGCATCTTTCATCCAGAGGAATTGGACGTAATGGCCGGGATACGTCTCATGTACTGCTGTGCTGATAATTGTTCCCCGGTTGAAGCCACTCAGATAGTCATCAACCTGTTCCTTCGGCCAATTGGCTTCGGGAAGCGTGACATTGAAATAGGCCTCTTTCGCTACGGTCTCATACGGACCCGGTGTGTCCATTGAGGCTGTAGTCAGCGCTCGCGCAAAGGGAGGGGTTTCTTCCAGCGTAGGAAGTACCGGTGATGGAATGGTAATAATATGCTTCTGCTGGATGAAACTGCGCAGGCTGCTGAAAGTATCGCGAAATGACTGCAGAAGCTGATTCGAGGCAGGGTGGTCACTCTCGAGCTCTTCGAGAATCTGTCTTGGAGTTTTCTTTGGATCGATCTCAGCCGCTACTCGTTTGAATTCTTCTTGATTCTTCTTCAGGTCGGCAGTGCCGATTTCCAGCAGACGATCCAGCGGCGTATCGACCATCTCATCGTAGAGAAGTTTTTTGCGGTAATTGTCCGCCCCGATCTTGAAGTCACCGCTGGAATGCGGCAGCACCTCAGTTTTCACGTACTGCTCGTATTTCTGGAGCGCAGCAATTAATTCAGAATTAGCCTTATCGAATGCCTGCTTGGTCGCAGGATCTTTTGCGTCGACAAAAGCTGCGGGTACATCCTTCTGAAAAAATCCGATGATGCCGGGCATCTGTTCGAGCGCGACTTCCGTATAGATACGCGGCGGATTCTTCAAGTTCTGCCGCGCTTCATCGAGCAGCGCCGGCATCTTCTGCTCGCGTTCCGCCAGCGCTTTGAGACGCTCGTCAGCAGGAGCAAACTTGCGGCTCATGATCGTAAATGCGCTGGCGGCGGTAGAACTGGAGTAAATGTCTGGATTCAATTCCCACGGGCGAATCTTCTCTAGCGCTAACAGTGTGCTCATGATGTTCGAAATGAGCAAGTCACGGTCCACTCTCGCTTCTGGAGACAACTGTCCCGGATCGACTTGATCAAACAGAGCCCGGAATCGGTGCAACGCTCCAACCTGGGTGCCAATGGTTTGCGAAGAAAGATCCTCGAATTGAGAGTCGTACTGATGGAAGCCGGCCGCAGTTCCTTGCGTAGGATTGAACTTGAAATACACCTCGTCGAAATATCTATCCGCAAGTTTGCGGAACGCGGTGTCGCCAGAAGCCTGTGATGCAGCTTTCGGCGAGGGTTGTTGGGCATAAAGGCAGGAGGCTAGCAAAATCATTGCGGTGAGAGTCTTCATTCGGCAGATCCTTGGAAAGAGAACATTGTACGGAAGGACGAGAGTCGGGGACTTGATATGTGACGTCCTCAACGGAAGGAGCTGGAACTAGAGCGGAAGGAGGGACTATCTTCCCGGAATGATCTGTGCGACGAAGGTTCCCCAGTTTGCCAGGAGAGTTCGATGCCCCAAGGGGATGTATTCCGAAGCTATCCAGATGGAGCCGTGTTCATCGACGGTGGCGGCCGAGTAATCCCCGGTTCGCCCTGAGCCACCGCCGCCAAAATACTGGTATCCGCTGAAGCCATCGTTAGGAGCAGCACCAGCAGCCACGATTTGTACGTTCCCGATGCCATTGTGGCTGAGCATGGCAAACGCGGAGCTGGGGTGGTGCTCGGTGCCGCTCAGAGTAAACGCAATCGCTCCTTCACCATTCGGACGAACTGCCATCGCTGGGTGGAACAGATCGGCATTCGCGACAGCTAAGTATCCTTGCTTGACTACATCCGCTCGAATGGCTCCGTCGCTTGAGACAGAAGGATCGAGCACGAAATAGGCAATCCCCGCATGTGGACTGGGGTCATCGCCAACCGCAACCATTGTGGTCAGTGCCGACCAGAGTTTGCCATCCGCGTACACACCCTGCTGCATGCGCTGGTCGTTCGTGGCTATGTATTCGGTTTTCTCCGAAAGCAGACTACCCAGCCGAGTTTCTCCGGATTTCTGAGCTGCGTCAGGCGGCACGCCAAAAGGCTGGCTCCCTACCATCAAGACGCGCAACTTGAGAGCCGGCGTTTCGTTGACTAGTGAAGCCGTGTTGCTGATTGCCCAGACTGCGATTCGGCGGTCGAGCATGTTCCTGATATCTGCCACGCTGGTGAAGTACTCGACCCCATTTGCCGAATCGTCAGGAGCTAATGACGAGCGGATCGAGGGCTGCACGCTGAAGGCAAATCCGCCCGCCAGCTTGGGATTGTTCCAGTGCACAACCGGGGGCATGGCGCCAGCGGCTAGAACGTGTTTGGACAGCGCATAGATCTGAACGCCGGCAAAACCTTCATGAAGGCTGAATGCGTTCGTGCTGATGAATAGCCCATTCGCATCTGCGCCGATCACCGGCTGATCTCCAAAGCATGGGCAGCCTTCAGCGCCATGGCTCGTCGTATCGATGGCGTAGATCTTCCAGGCCTGCGTCGGATCATTCGTTTCCGAAACGGCGATCAGCAAGCCGGTGGGAGCAGCCAACTCTCCGGTCTGCGGATTTGTAGCAATGGTCACCGCGCTCAGAAACCAACGCTGCAGTTGCGCGTCGTAGTAAGCACGTGGGTCACTGGTGAAATCGCCATACGTTCCAGAGGGTCGCGTGATCTCCGGCTTTAAGCGGAAGAACTGATTCAGCGCAGTTGGCCCCTGCCGGAGCGTTCCCGTGCGGGCGTCATAAATCGCGAGCGCTGCGTTCACGGTCTGGAGCACGAATCCGTTGCCCACGGCCAACCCAGCGTCGGGTGGCTCCGTACTGAATTGGGAATTGGCGTAAGCACCAGTACCCGCAAATCGCTGGTCACGGTGGGTGAGCCCCCTGAAGGCCAGCCCGATATTCCTCACAGAAGGCGAGATGGATTGCGGAGCGGTGACCAGTGGGACCGACGCGGAACCGGGACCCTTGCTGATTCCTGCTAGATCGGCGTCGGCATCAGGGTGCGGACTCACTCGCAGGTCATCGGATGAAATCGCCGTGGCAGCTACGGAATCAAGCTGTGACGGACCGATAAACTGCAGCGTCTCGCGTGTTTGCGCCGTTACCGTGGATGGCAGCCCAAGAACAACCAATGCGAAAAGCGCGGTTCTCGCCGGGAGAGCTAGCGTGGCAATTTGTGTCTTCAGGAGTTCCTCTTAGCACGTCATCTGGCAGGGAGTGCTGCTGTTTCTTGGAATCGTATTGTGAGTCTCGGGATGGCGCAAGATTACCCAATCATGGCCCCTGACGCTATAGTTCCACGGGATTAAGTATGGAGCGTTAGTACCGCTCGGGTGCCGGCTTTCATATCATGGGAATCGTGGCCAAATCTCAAGAAGTTGAACATCCACGGCGTAGCATCGCTCTTACCTCAGTCGAGCAGTGGCAAGAGGGATCTGTCACTCGCGTGCAGGACTACCTCGCCGTCGAGGAACCACTCGAGATTCGCATCGGAGATGTACCCATGAGCGTCACCATGCGAACTCCGGGGCATGATCAGGAATTAGCTGCGGGCTTCCTGCTTACCGAAGGCATTATTTCCGACCAGGGCGAGTTGAAGGCGCTCCAGCCGGTGACCGGCCCTGGGGCAGGGAACGCGATAAACGCAGAACTCTCGATTAGAACCGATTCTGTCTCGGCGCAGATGCAACGAAACTTTCTGGCCGCCTCCAGTTGCGGAATCTGTGGCAAGGCCACGATCGACTCAATTCGCGTGCGCGGTGTCAAGGCACCAAACCGGGGATTTAGGATCGGCTCAGAAATTCTTTGTGAGTTGCCCGAACTACTTCGTAAAGAGCAGGCGGTCTTCGGGCGAACAGGAGGACTCCACGCTGCCGCGGCGTTTAACTCTTCCGGCGAGTTGCTCGTGACTCGCGAAGACATCGGCCGGCACAATGCTGTGGACAAAGTGGTCGGCTGGGCGTTGCTAAATAACCGGTTGCCGCTGTCCGACGTTGCTCTGATGGTCAGTGGAAGAGGCGGATTCGAGATCGTGCAAAAAGCCCTTGTTGCTGGCATACCTGTTCTTGCATCGGTTTCAGCTCCATCGAGCCTCGCAGTTCAACTCGCGCGGGAGTTCGGTATGACACTGGTTGGATTCCTGCGCGGGCAGCGCTTTGTCGTCTACTCGGGAGAGAGGCGAATCAGGGGAAACGGGACAGTGGACAAGGAACAGAAAAGTCGCAGCTAATTGATCACGAGGCGCCGGGCGTCCTGTGAAAGAAGGGGTCACAATTGCTGACGAGCATGGTGCCCCGACTACTCTCGAACTTGTCCTCGATTACCCAGGTTCACGGCTTGATCGAGACGGATTCTTACGCCGGTGTTCTCCGGAAGTTCTACATCCTTCCCTTTTGTGGCAAGAATGTAGCCGCCCCCGGCTATCGCTCCGATTGCCAGCCCCTTCAGCGGGCCGCCAAAAATTAGGCCCGCGATCGTTCCAATCCCGGCACCGACGGCTGCTCCCTTCGCGGCTGTGGACGTCTTGGTTACGGACTCAACTTCGCCTTCCGGGTTCACAGAACCGTTTCCACCACTTTGGTTCACCGAAAGCAGCGTTGCCGCAATGGGAATCTGAGAGCCATTCGGCAGGGTGATGCTGTTGAAGCGAAGGTTGAGCTTGCCGCGGCCACGCATTGTGGGAAGCGTCTTTCCTTCCTCTGACTCCGTGACCTGACCGTTGATATGTGCGCCGGGAGGGATCACTATTCGATCGTCGATATCGCGCACTGGCTGAGTTACGACGGCGGTGAAGCGGTCCCCAACTTGCGATGTTTTGGTAGACAGCGCTGTCTGCAAGCTGGCGTCGATCTCCGTTCCTGACGGCAATTCATTCGCGTGCCCCGGTGAGCGCTCGCGGCGTGTAAGTTGTGGACCAGCAGAAGTAGGATTGCTCACCGACTCAGCCATCGGTTTCTGATCGTACAGAGGCTGGGCTCCAATGTTCACAGTCGTGAAGCTTGCGATGGGCTGGTTCGATGGCTCGTCGAACTGAAAGTAATAGCGCGTATTCGGCTTAAGATTCGAAAGATGGACGCGATGCTCTGTGGCATCTTTGAAGTCACCACCCGTATACAGCAAGTTGCTACGATCCGTCCCGTAGTAGACGGTGTTGCTGGCGGGCACGTTTGTCGTCCATGAGATCACCGCCGTGGTGTCATCCAGGTATTGAATCGACGGATCGCGCGTCAGGTTGATAGCCCCGAAGTTTGCTGTTTTCGCAGTGTTGTTATTTCCAGCGGCGGAAGCGTTTTGCACAGTGCCCTTGAATGGCTGCTGGTTGCGAATCGGATTAGCACCGAGTGCGGTTGTCTGGAATCCATTCAAAGTGTCGGCAGAGGCGGCTGCTGCGGTTCCTTGTCCGGTGTCGATCCGGAAATAGTAAGTTGTGCTCGCCTGCAGGTTGCGCAAATTGATCTGATGTCGCAAGCTCTGCGAGCGCACATCTTCGGCGATCTGATTCAGATTGCTTGCATCCTTGCCGTAGAAGACACGACTTACGAACGGCTGGTCGGTTGTCCAGGTGATCACCGCGAACTGATCATCAGCGTATTGGATCGTAGGACCCTGGGTGATATTTACCGTCGCCGGAGCCTGTGGCGCATTGCTGTTGCCGTCGTACGATCGTTGTGCCATAAGGCCGGAACTTAGGAACAACATCACAGACAACGAAAATCCGAAACGTCTTACAACTGCAAAACTCATAGGTAACTCTCCCCTTCTGGACGAGCAGCAATCGACTCTTACATTTTGACGCAACGTTCACGTTCTTGTAATGCAAGGCACCAGAAGTATGAACACGGAGGGCACGGAGGGGAATGAGAAAAAAGTAACTGCTGGAAGACCGATATAACGGATTGAACGGTTCCGAGGCGATTCTGTATTTTGCAATCTAACGAGTGCGGATAACAAAATCACCCGATTGATAGGTCGAACCGAGCTTAGTCCAGCCGTTCAATACGTGTTCCAGTTTTGACCTCCCTTCGTGTCCTCCGTGGCGCCGCCGTGTTCAAGTGCTTTTAGTATTCAGACCTGAGTTCCAAGCGTCCCCTCAGCTAAAATCATCTTCTTCATGCCTGCAAAACCAGGGCTCAAACAAAAGGCCGTCGCACCCTCCATTGGAAAAGCCGCCAAGCCTGAGAAGACTTCCGCAAAATACAACCCAACTTCCCCGGAGAGGGTGCGGGAAATTTTGCAGCGTTTGGCTGAGATGTATCCCACCGCCAAATGCGCTCTTCATCATTCCAATGCCTGGGAACTGCTGGTTGCAACCATTCTCTCGGCGCAGTGCACCGATGTACGCGTGAATATGGTGACTCCAATTCTGTTCAAGAAGTATCCGACCGTGCACGACTTCGCTGCCCTCAAGCCCGAGCAGCTCGAACCAGACATTCGGTCGACGGGCTTCTTTCGCAACAAGTCGAAGTCGCTGGTTGGTGCAGCGCAAAAGATACTCAAAGAGTTCGGCGGCAAGGTTCCTGATGAGATGGACGAGCTTCTTACCGTGCCAGGAGCGGCCCGTAAGACCGCGAATGTGGTTCTCGGATCATGGTTTGGTAAAGCTGAAGGGGTGGTTGTGGACACGCATGTTCATCGGATCTCGCGCCGTCTCGAATTAACGAAGGCAGATGATCCTCGCAACATCGAGCAGGATCTGATGAAAGTGATCCCGCGAGATCAGTGGATCGACTTTTCGCACCGCATAATCTGGCACGGTCGTGCGCTGTGCATCGCACGCAAGCCGAAATGTGTCGATTGCAAGCTGGAGAACATCTGCCATGCTGCGGACAAGACTTGGTCAACTGTTGACATTCACAAGAATGCGAAACCGTGATTCCGTCTCTCCGTGGTAAATTCGACCGCAATGTTTAAGTTGTTTTCATTCACTGCCGTCGCTCTCTTTTCGTGGTATCTCCCCGCGCAGCCGGAATCAGCTTCCGCGAAACCTATAACCGACGCTAGGCAAATCACAAGCAAAGTCCTGAAGCGAGAGGTTCAACCATTCTCGATCGAGAAGCTTTATACAACGCGAAATATCGGGGCCACGAGCTGGTCGCCCGACGACAAGACAATCGCGTTCGTTACCAACATTTCCGGACGGAACAACATCTGGCTGATTCCGTCAGAGGGCGGATGGCCTTCGCAACTCACGATCAGTGATCAGCGACAGATTGATCCAGTCTGGTCGCCGAATGGCAAATGGATCGCGTATAGCTCCGACCATAATGGCGACGAGCAATGGGACCTGTTTCTTGCTTCGCCGCTTACTGGTGAAGTCGTTAACCTGACGAACACTCCTGATGTGGCCGAAGAAGGTGCAGCATGGTCGCCTGACTCACGCTACATCGCTTTCATGTCGAAGCCGCGGAGTTCATCCACGTTCGAAATCAACATCATGGACGTGTTGACCAAGCGCTATCGATTTCTCACGAAGGACACGCCCAAGCAACTGGGGAACTTCGGCCCACTTTGGTCTCGCGACGGCAAGTGGATTGCGTACACGCAATCGCACGCCACCGGGAAAAACTCCAACATCTTTATCGCGGATGTGAGCACCGGCAAATCCACACTGTTAACTCCGCACACCGATGAGCACAACTATGAGGCGACTGGGTTTTCGCCGGACGGTAGATATCTGCTCATCACGTCCAATGCGACCGGCTACGAGAACGCTGGCCTGCTGGAGATCGCCAGTAAAAGGATCGAGTGGTTAACAAATGAAAAGTGGCGAGTCTCGTCAGGCTCGTTCTCTCCAGATGGTCGTCAGGTTACGTGGACGAAGAATATCGATGGCAATACCGATGTCTTCGTTTACGACATCGCCAGCAAGCAAACAGCCTCTCTCCCGTTACCGAGAGGCTTGAACAGTCTGGCGGGCGCCGTGACGGCGTTCTCTTCGGATGCGCGGCGGCTGCTCTATTACCATAATGGTCCGACAGCACCTAATGATGTCTGGCTTTACGACTTCTCTGCGAAGCAATCGAGACAACTCACGCATTCTCTGCTCGCAGGGCTCAACTCCGACGATATGGTCGAACCGTTTCTCGTCCACTATCCGAGTCGAGATGGCAAGTGGCAGATTTCGGCTTTCGTCTACGTGCCGCACAACGCTCCGCGTGACCAGACTCATCCGGCGATCGTTTACGTGCATGGCGGTCCAACTTCCCAGACGGTAAACGGTTTCAATCGCATTGTGCAGTACCTTGCCAATCAGGGATATCTGGTGATCGCTCCCAATTATCGCGGCTCGACAGGCTATGGAAAGGAATTCACGGATGCCAACCGCTTCGACATGGGTGGGGCAGATCTGCAAGACGTACTCGCCGCGGGAGATTGGATTCAAAAGACGGGCTACGCTGATCCCAAGAAGTTAATCATCATGGGCGGGAGCTACGGTGGATACATGTCGATGATGGCGCTCACCAAAGCGCCGGAGACTTGGGCGGCCGGCGTGCCGATTGTGCCGTTCGTGAACTGGTTTACTGAAGTGCAGAACGAAGATCCGCTGCTGCGCGAATACGACTTAGCGACAATGGGCGATCCGGTGAAGAACAAATCGCTCTGGGAGGATCGGAGTCCGATCAACTTCGTCGACCGTGTGAAAGCCCCTGTTCTGCTGCTCGCCGGAGGCAACGACCCGCGTTGTCCCAAATCGGAAGCGCAGCAAGTCGCAGACGTGATCAAGAAACGCGGTGGGACCGTTGAGTTTAAAATCTATGAAAACGAAGGGCACGGCTTTGCTCGACTGGAGAATCAAATCGATGCTTACAATCGCGTTGCCGAGTTCTTGAAGAAGTATGTTCCTGCTCCACCTTGTGGGTGCAATTTGTAAGCAAATCCAAAGCTGAACACGGAGGACGGAGGGTACATAGGTGGACACCAGACTCGGAACACGGATTGAATGGATCTGGCGGAGCAGGACGACCTCCATTTTGATGTTCCCGTCCGTACCCTCCGTCTCCTCTGTGTTCAAGTGTTTTTGACCTAAATGGCTGAAGCCGCGACAAGCACCACAATCCCAGAGGCACTCACGCAGGCAATCACGCAAACCGGAGCCACCCTCGGTTCATTGAGCGATGAGAGCCCACTCCTGCTCGTTTTTCTCCGTCAGTTTGGTTGACCCTTCTGCGTCGCCGGCATGGCTGAGATTCGGAAGAAGCGCTCGGAGATCGCGGCGACTGGAACGCAGTTGGCGTTCGTGCACATGGGAACAGAGGAGCAGGCGCAAAAATTTTTTTCGAAATTTGCACTGAATGGGGAGCACCGCGTGAGCGATCCGGAGCAAAAGCTCTATAAGACGTTTTCTCTCCGTCGCGGGAAGCTCAGTCAGCTATTCGGTCTTAAGGTCTGGAAGCGGGAATTCCGCGATCGGATTACGCTTACTTACGGCATGGGCAAGATCATAGGCGACTCTTTCCAGCTACCCGGTCTGTTCCTCATTCATTACTCCGAGATACTGAAGTCTTTCCGTCATGAAAGCGTAGCGGATGAGGTGGATTATGTCGCTATGGCGCGGAACCACCTGCGGTAGTGGGTGGTTCCGTTGACGTTGGGGTCGGTGTTGCTCCTCGGATTCCTGAACGGGTAAATGCGACATCAATCTCAAGCCAAAGCACCACCCGCTAAGGGCGTGGTTCTGAATATACGGATTCTTGCAGGGCTGAAAGTAAGCCGGGGAATGAGCACCCGGCCTTTTGCGGCGCGTATTGTCGTGCAAACTATCTCGAAAACGCTTTGACCGCGGAAGCTTCGTCGTCTTTTACATCGAAAACCGTATAGAGCTTCGTGATTTGCAGCAAGTCGTGGACCTTCTTTGTAAGATTCAAAAGCTTCAGCTCACCACCTTGATTGCGCACCGTAGTGAACGCGCTGACCAATTCGCCAATTCCTGAGCTGTCGATATAGGTCACATCTCCAAGGTTTAGCAGTATCTTCTTTTCGCTCTTGCCGAGCAGATCGCGAATGTGATCTCGGAGCACGACGCTGCCTTCACCCAAGGTGATGCGTCCGCTTAAATCCAGAATGGTGACGCCATCAACGCGTCGGCTGCTTGCTTTCATCGTCACTGTCTTTCCTCCGTGGCCGCTTCTGAATGGCCGATGTGTTTGACTAGCGTAATTTCCGTTCCAGGCTCCAGATGACGGATCTTGACCTCGTCCATAAACGAGCGAATGAGAAAAATGCCTCGCCCGGACTGCTTGAGCAGGTTCTCTTCCGCCAACGGATCGGGAATGTCTTCGTCTCTGAGCCCGCGCCCCTGATCGGCGATCTTAATTACAAGCGAATCGCCGGTATTCTCAAAAGACACCGTCATCTTCTTTTTCGGATCGTAAGCGTTGCCGTGTAGCACGGCATTTACCGCCGCTTCGCGAACGGCCATTGCGATCCGATGACAGTCTTCCTCTTCAAAAGGCATTTTGGCCGCTAATGCCTCAGCCGTCTGTTCTGCTTTGTTTACGCTGTCGAGCGTGGAATCCAGCGTGTATGAGACCCGTTCTAAGGTCATGAACTCATTTTCCGAGCCGACCGTATGGCACCTCCGCACCCCTTAAGCTGCGTTGCCCTTCGCCTGCTCAAGTGAAATCGGTAGTTTGCCTGTCGCTTGCGAGTCTGTCAATCAATTGCTTTTGTCAGGCTCTGCCAACCGGGGACGACGCAGCTCCGGTGACGTTCTGCTGATTGAAAATGAAGATTGGTTCGGTGCTCATTCCTTTTGCGCTATCCTGCCCATTGTGAATCATGGTTTGGCACTTTCGCGTCTCCTCGGTACTCGCGTTACCGACTCCAGCGGAGCCGTCGCGGGCAAGGTGAGGGAGGTCGCGCTGCGTCCGCAGGAGGATCCGAACCGAGTTTCGGGGCTGGTGATAAAGACTGCGCACGGAGACCGTTTTCTCGTGCCCAGCATGATTCAGATTGGAGCGGACGCGCAGGTTCGTGCCTCTTCTCCTGCATCAGAGTGGCCCCATGCAGCGACTCTCGATGACTTTTTCCTTCTAGAACGAGACCTCCTCGACCAGCAGATCATCGACGTTCATGGACGCAAGGTCGTCCGCGTCAATGATGTTGATCTGCATCCCGAACCGGCGAATGGCGGTGTGAATCTCAAAATTTCCGAGGTCGACGTTGGTCTGCGTGGGGCGGTGCGGCGCCTGCTGAAGGGCGTGGCTCCTGCCGGAGCGATTGAAGCCGTAGTGAGAAAGTTGAAACCGCGAGTCATTCCCTGGGAATTCGTCGATTTGATTGAGACCGATCCGGCGCGGCGCGTGAAGCTGCGAATCGACCATGAACGCTTGTCGCAGCTGCATCCGGCCGATATTGCCGACATCGTGGAAGAACTGGCTCCGGCTGAGCGTGAGGCAGTATTCGAGACTCTGGACGAGGAAGTCGCTGCCGAAGCTTTAGAAGAAGTCGATCCAGACATTCAGGCATCGATTGTCGAATCGCTCGATCCGGAGCGGGCTGCCGACATCGTGGAGGAAATGGATCCTGATGCCGCCGCTGATTTGTTAGATCAACTTCCCGAGGAGCGCTCCGAAGAGATCCTGGAAGAGATGGAGCCCGAGGAGCGCGAAGAAGTAGTAGAACTCCTCGAACATGGCGAGAATACTGCCGCTGGTCGTATGACAACAGAGTTCCTCGCCGCTCCCGAGGATGCGACTGCTGGTCAAGCGATCGAGCTCTTACGCGCCTTCGAAGGCGGCGTCGAGAGCGTCGCGACAATCTATCTCGTCGACGCTGACGGCAAACTCACCGGCTCCGTGCCGCTGCAACGAATCGTTCTGAACTCACCCATGAAACCGCTCAAGGAACTTACCGCCCATCCGCTGGTCTTTGTTCATGAAAGCGACAAACAGAACAAAGTCGCCGAGCTGATGGACAAGTACAACCTGTACACGTTACCGGTCATCAACCGAGAACAACGGCTGCGCGGGATTATTACCGCGGACGATGTAATTACTCTTCTTCGGGAGCAGCGTTGACAAAATCGTAGCTCGACAGCTTTTCCGGCTGACCGATTCCCGTTCCCCGTTTATTCTGGACTGCTTCGCATTCGCGAAGTGCAATCCCGACATTCTGATGTGAGTGCCTGAGTGAGACCGAAGAGAATACTGTCTCGATGGTGGATAAAACTGCTTCTGTTTTTTTCCGTCGTCGGTCCGGGATTTATCACCGCCAACGTCGACAACGACGCCGGCGGCATATTCACCTACTCTCAGGCCGGAGCACAGTTTGGATACTCGCTGCTCTGGACCATGGTCCCAATCACGATCTCGTTGATCGTGATTCAGGAGATGTGCGCCCGCATGGGTGCTGTCACGGGCAAAGGTCTGAGCGACCTGATCCGCGAAGAGTTCGGCATCCGCGCGACGTTCCTCATGATGTTCGCACTGGTGATTGTCAACTTCGGCAACGTCATCACTGAATTCTTAGGAATCGCGGGAAGCTTGGAGCTGTTCGGCATTAGCCGCTACATCAGCGTTCCCGTGTGTGCCGTGATTGTGTGGTTCATCGTGGTGAAAGGCACGTACACAAGCGTTGAGAAAGTCTTCCTGGGCGCCTCGTTCTTTTATGTCGCTTACATCATCGCTGGCGTTCTCGCTCATCCGGACTGGAGTGCGGCGATGGTCAATACTGTGCGTCCGCCATCTTTTCATGACTTTCACAATTCTGCATACCTGTACATGATTATTGGCCTTGTGGGCACGACGATCGCTCCATGGATGCAGTTTTACCTGCAGGCCTCTGTGGCGGAGAAGCGCGTGAGCATTAAGCAATACGCTGCCTCACGGCTCGATGTGATTGTCGGATGTTTATTTACCGACATTGTCGCTTGGTTCATCATCGTGGCGTGCGCCGCAACCCTCTTTGCCGCTGGACACACCGAAATTCACGATCCAGCAGATGCCGTTGTCGCCCTTGAGCCGCTCGCGAGCAAGTATGCCTCAATCCTTTTTGGAGCCGGGCTGCTCAATGCATCGCTCTTTGCCGCGTCGATTTTGCCGATTTCTACCGCTTACACGGTGTGCGAGGGTTTGGGATTTGAGTCTGGAGTGGACCGCAGTTTCAAAGAAGCCCGAGTGTTCTACTGGCTCTACACGATTCTCTTGGCTGCAGGCGCGGGATTTGTTCTGATTCCAGGCGTTCCGCTCGTAAAAGTCTCGATTCTTTCACAGGTGATCAACGGGATTGCGCTACCTGCGGTGCTCATTTTCATGCTGCTCCTAATCAACAAAAAGGAACTAATGGGCAGCCACACCAATTCGAGGCTCTTCAACATGATCGCCTGGAGCACGACTGTTGTTCTTATCCTGTTGTCGCTGGCATATCCGTTCACACAGAAGTAAAACGCAATAAATACCAGAAATGACCTCTTTGTGAGGTGCCTGAGCGCAGTTCCGAGCTCAGTTTGGCAGCAATTTTCCGTTGGCAAGCTGCTGGATGATGTCGCGGTCTGCGTCGAGGAAGTCGAAACGAGGGAGATCGCGGCGATCTACCCAGCGAATCTGCTCGAAAATGCGATTCTCCATCTCGCCTTTATATTCTCGTACTCGATAAAAATGCAGCTCCACGGCTCCCCCACGCTTGTAGTGATGCTGTATTGAGGTCACTTTTTCGCCGATGGTCGCCGAAATTCCCAATTCTTCGTCAAGCTCCCGGCGTAGTGCCGCGACTTGTTCCTCCCCGGGCTCGATCTTGCCACCCGGGAATTCCCACTTCAATGCCATAGGCTGATCTTTTGTGCGCTGGCAGATCAGGAGCTTGCCATCGCGGACGATGAGAGCCGCTACCACCTGCTTTACGCTCGACACGCAAGCGTCCGCCGAATTGGAATTGTGACAGAGCGATGTTGCAGCGAGATGAATGTAGTCATGTCCTTCACAGGCACGAACACCGGGCACACACTGCCCACGAAAGACTAAGTAGGAGAAACTGTCCTTGGATGCCGCCCACCAAGACATCATAATAGTTCATTTCGACGGGACCATGGATGCCATGCGACGTAATCCATTAGCTTCGCGCCCGTTAATGGCTGCTTCCAGCGCGCGCAAGCCGGCCAGGAGAGTGGGTCCGGGTGTGTTCAGATACTCGTCATTAATGCAATACACGTGTCCGCTGCGAACAGCTCGGAGCGACTCCCATCCGCGCCAGGAGATAATTTTTTCCAGTGGCACGCGATCTCCCGCCCCGCACCAGGCTGCAATCATTACGTCGGGATCGAGTTGCTGAATCATTTCGGGAGTAGTTTGCTTTCCGGCGTCGCCAAGAAATCTGCCGCCTGCTACCTCTACAAGTTCCGCAACCCAGGCTTGTGAGTAAATGAGCGGCTTCCCCCACTCCTCGCAATAAATCGTCGGACGAGGTTCTCGCGTTGCGTTTCGGGAGCGAACCCGTTCGATCTCCATTTGCATTTCGCGGATCAGATAATGCCCGCGATTAGCTTCGTTCATAATGCCGGCGATTGCGGCGATATCGGCATAAACATCGCGCAGGGTATGGGGCGCCAGTCCGAGAAACTGAGCGCCGGATTTCAGAATCTCAGCAAGGGCTTCGACTTGATAGGGAACGGAGGCGATCACCAAGTCTGGATTTACAGCGCGAATCTGTTCGGAATCGGCGGTCCATGAATCCTCGATGATCGCGATTGCGCGTTGTTTCACTGCGGGACAGATGTCGGCGCAGTACTTCGTGCAAGCGATGAGACGATCAAGCAGCCCCAGACGCTCCATTGTGGAGGTAACGGATGGCTGCAATGAGACAACACGCTGCGGAGTGAAGTCAGCGGGATGGGAGAGAAAGGGCATAATGAAATGCGATAAGGTGATTCTATCGGTTCGGGAACAGCGGGCAGCAATGCCTGGGTTTCTTTATCTCGTCACCATGTATCGACCTCAATTGCTCGATCATTTCCAGCATCCACGCAACGCTGGTGCCATGGATTCGCCTGAAGTCAGCGTGCAAGCGGAGAATCCCGCTTGCGGCGATGTCATGAAACTGATGCTGCGAATCAGGAATAACAAAATTGAGGAAGCGAAGTACCAGGTGAGAGGATGTGTCGCTGCCATTGCCTGCGGCTCAGCTTTGACTGAGGCGCTCATCGGCAAGAATGCGTTGGAAGCGCGAGGAATAACGCGGGAGTCGATTGTGGATATACTCGGTGCTTTACCAAACGAGAGCGTTCATGCCAGCCATCTGGCAATCGATTGCCTTCAGCTTGCTCTCAAGCAGTGGAAGTGAGCTTCGCAACGGCAGGTTGGTAAAATCGCCAGGCGCGCTGTTCCGCAATCTTCCGAAGATCATCATTCGGGTTCACTGGGAAAGCATTCCGCGCCAGCTCCAGCATCTCCAGATCAAAGATCGAATTACCGAAGCTCACGTCGAGGGGCTTCTTGAGCACGCGCTGCAACGCATGCGCTTTGCCTGGCCCAGATGTCATCTCTCCGAGATGATCGGTAGCGATACCACGGTCGATCTCAACGCGAACCGCCAATACGCGCTCAGCAGGGATTCCGATCTTGCTGACCGCCTCTTCAATCACCCAATTGTTGGTTGAAGAAACCGCCCAAATATCACAGCTTTGCATGCGAAGTCTGTTCACCAACGTTATCATTTCGGGAAAGAAGTGCGGCATTATATTGGACTTGACGAAGCCCGCCGCAAACTCTCGAATCCTCTGTTCAGGAATTCCGCGATGAATCTGGACCATCTCACCACAGATTTCGTCTTCGCTGACTCGTCCGGCGAGATATTCGTCATAGCGGCGCAACATCCACGCTGCGACATCGGACGCGATCAACCCTTCCTCAATCTCCCAGTACATGAATTTCATACCGGAGTCGCCGAACCACAGAGTACCGTCGCAATCGAAAGCAGAAAGCTGCGGCCGCAGATTCGCGACCGCCTCCACGAAATCTTCAGGACTGTTGAACGAACCGTATCCAGGAGAAGTCATCGGCCGGCTTGTAGAGACGAGTAATCCTCAGGAGTGTTGATGTCTAGCGCGATGCCCGGATCGTCCACATCGAGATATTCGATGTAGGCTTGATGCTGATGTTCAATTTCTCGGGCGTTGCTCGACGGCGTTGCCCGCAGAAAGGCTTCGATCATTTCGCGAGCGAAGATTACGGGATGGCCATGCTTCCCATCGAACTGCGGCACTACGGCCCAGGTGATTTCCGGGGAGGTCTTGAAGAAGTGTTCTTTGAGTCTCTGCACGGTGTGCGTCTGTGCCGGTGGCCGGTCTACCAGCGTGACGCAAGCAGTATCGCGGCCGCGATTGAGCACAGCTTGGAGTCCCAAGCGCAGAGAGCTGAATTGCCCAAGCTCCGGCTGCGGGTTAAGGACAAGGTAGGCCGAATTTTGATAGATGATTGGCCTCAACTGGTCGATGTTCTTTCCTGCGACGACGAGCACGAAATCGCAAACGTTTTGGAGCACTTGTATCGCTCCGGCCAGGAAACTTCGCCCTCCATACTGCAGTAGCGCTTTGTCCTGTCCCATACGGGAGGAGGAGCCGGCAGCGAGAATGATTCCTGCTATTGATGAAACGCGAGCCACGAGAGATAGGGTACAGCAAGGCTACGTGGTTCCGGCCGCCCTCGGCCGGTGGGATGCGTGAGATCCGAAGAACGTGAGGGATTCCAAACCGTCAAATATGTAGTTCTAGGCCGGAAAGCAAAACCAAAAGCCGGACCGAGGGTGGCCGGAACCACGTAACCAAGATTAATCTTTGTCCGAAGTCTGCTTTGTAGACTGAAGTATCTCCGCTGCCTTCAGGCTGCGCTTGTGATTTAAAGAGCCGGCTCCGCGTCGAATCGCGATCATCTCGGCCACAATGGCAATCGCAATCTCTTCCGGGGTAATGGCGCCGATATCGAGCCCGACTGGCGCATAGACACGCGATAGCTTTTCAGAGGCAACGCCTTCTTTTTCGAGCTGTTTGTAGATGGCAATCACTTTGCGTTGCGAGCCGATCATGCCGATGTACTTTGCCGGAGTATCGACCGCCCAACGCAGAACGCGCATGTCATCGCGGTGTCCGCGGGTGACGATCACCAGATAGGAAGAATGGTTCGGTGCGAGCTGCGAGAGGGCACGGTCGAAATCCTCCGCGTAAACGTCTTTGGCTTCAGGGAAGCGCTCGCGACTGGCATAACTCTGTCGGTCATCTACGACGACTACCTCAAAGCCGGCCATGCGCGCGGCACGATACACGTTGACTGAAACGTGTCCGGCACCGAACAAATACACGGTTTGCACGGGCAGGATTGGTTCCAGATAAATTTCGAGTGTGCCGCCACACACGAGCCCGGTGTCGTACTTGGGATCGTGATTCAAGTTGAAGGTCAGCGTGCGCGGCTTCTCCTGCTCCATAACTTCCCGTGCAGCCTGCCAGACTTCAGCTTCAACGCAGCCTCCGCCAATTGTGCCGCTGATGCTGCCATCGTCTCGCACCAGCATCCTCGCCGATTCGAACGAAGGAATCGATCCCCTCGCGTTCACGATCGTGGCTAGAGCGCCGCGTCTTCCGGCACGTCTTAGATCGACGATCTCTTCGAAGATGTCCATTTGAGGCAACTTCACCACAGAGGCACGTAAAGCTAAACTAAGGGAGATGAGACGCTCAAAATGTGCGAACTCCATTGCCCCATTTTGATCCGAAAAGCATGCTGCTCTTCTCTGTGCCTCCGAGTGCTCGTGGTGAAATGATGTTTCAATTCTAACCCTACTGCGCCACATGCTCGTAGAAGTGATATTTTGAAAGATTCCACTTTCATCCGTTGAGAGGACTGTAGATTGCCCAAAGGACCGATTTCGCGCTTCATCGAGCATCACTATCGCCACTTCAACTCGGCTGCGCTCATGGACGCTGCCAAGGCTTACGAGAAGCTGTTGAACAATGGCGGCAAAATGTTCATGACGATTGCCGGGGCTATGAGCACGGCCGAGCTGGGCCTCTCTTTGGCCGAGATGATTCGGCAGGACAAAGTTCACGGGATCTGCTGTACCGGCGCCAATCTTGAGGAAGATGTCTTCAATCTAGTTGCCCACGATCATTACGAGCGCGTGCCGCACTATCGCCAGCTCTCTCCCGCGGAAGAAGAGGCCTTGCTCAATCGTCACATGAATCGCGTGACTGACACTTGCATCCCCGAGCACGAAGCCATGCGGCGCATTGAGACCGCAGTCCTGGATGAATGGGTGAAGGCTGACAAGGCTGGACAGCGCTTCTTTCCGCATGAGTTCATGTACAAGATTCTGCTGAGTGGCAAGCTGAAGAATTCTTACCAGATCGATCCCAAAGACAGTTGGCTGATGGCGGCAGCGCAGAAGAACCTGCCGATGTTCGTGCCAGGATGGGAAGATGCAACTCTCGGCAACATGTATGCCGGTCACTGCATCTCGGGCGATGTGAAAAACGTGCACACGGTACGTACGGGCATCGAGTACATGATGTTGCTGGCCGAGTGGTACACGGAATTGACCGCAAAAACGCCACTTGGGTTCTTCCAAATCGGAGGCGGCATCGCAGGCGACTTTCCCATCTGCGTTGTCCCAATGCTGCATCAAGATTTACAACGCGAGAATGTTCCGCTCTGGGCTTACTTCTGCCAGATCAGCGATTCGACCACTAGTTACGGCTCCTATTCAGGCGCGGTGCCAAATGAGAAGATCACCTGGGGGAAGTTGGGTAGAGATACGCCGAAGTTCATCATCGAGTCGGACGCAACGGTCGTGGCGCCGTTGATCTTCGCGTACGTTCTAGGCTGCTAGAGCAAGGTGTTTGAAGTTTCGAGATGAAGGCCGTTCGTTTCCGCGAATTCGGAGGACCCGAGGTTCTCAAATATGAGGACGTTCCCGATGTGCGTCCGCGAGAGGATCAGGTGTTGGTCCGCGTGCGGGCTTGTGCGCTGAATCATCTTGATCTCTGGGTTCGAAAGGGCCTGCCCGGAGTCCAGCTACCGCACATCAACGGCAGCGACATCGCCGGTGACGTCATGGAAGTAGGGAGCTATGTATCTGGCGTGAAGCGTGGCACGCGTGTGCTGCTTGCGCCCATGACGTTCTGCAATCATTGCGCACAATGCACTTCAGGACAGCAGAGTTTTTGCCGGGAATTTACTGTTCTGGGATATTTGAACGATGGCGGTAATGCTGAGTACATCGCTGTTCCTGAAGTGAATGTGATCCCAATCCCAGAGAGTTTTTCGTATGACCAGGCTGCCAGTGTGCCGCTGGTGTTTCTCACTGCGTGGCACATGCTGGTCACGCGTGCGCACATCAAGGCCGGCGAGACCGTGCTCGTGCTTGGCGGTGGATCAGGCGTCGGCTCTGCAGCGATCCAGATTTGCAAGATGCTTGGAGCGACCGTCATCGCCACAGCCGGTGACGACGCGAAGCTGCAGAAGTCTCGCGAACTCGGCGCTGATCATATGATCAATCATTACAAGCAGAAAATCGCGGACGAAGTTCGGCGGATCACTTCAAAGGCAGGCGTCGATATCGTCTTCGAGCACGTCGGTGCGGCGACCTTCGATGAAAGTGTGCGCTCGCTGCGTCCTGGTGGGGCGTTGGTGACCTGTGGCGCCACTACCGGACCAGAAGCAAAGTTCGATATTCGAGTTCTCTTCAGCCGCCAGCTTTCATTCCTCGGTTCCTATATGGGAACGATGGGCGATCTTCATGAAGTGCTTAGGCACATCTTCGGCGGCAAGCTCAACGCTGTGATCGACTGCACGTATCCCCTGAGCGAAGCGCGTCGGGCCCACGAGCGCCTGGAAAAGAGTGAGCAGTTCGGAAAGATCGTGCTCAATCCATGAGCGAACAAAGGTCGTCGGCTGCCGATCCCAATTTGCGACAAACGGCAAAGTGGATTGCGCTGCTATTGTTCATCCTTTATTGCGTCGATCTCGTCTAAGATCGGGCACTGGAACCAGTATTCGGCCGGACTCAAGTTCTGGACGATTGCATCGGTCCTCGCAGTCCGTTTAGTGTTCAGGGCGTTCCTGTTCTGGATCTACCTGCGGGGGAAAAAGGCAAGCTGAAGGTTCGGTCTAGCTGAAAGATCAATGCACAACTTCTTCAGGACGCCAAGCATTCAGTACTTCATCGTTGCGCTAACCTCAGTGTTCTTTCTCGTGGATCCCTTCGCAGCATTGCCTACATTCCTGGTGATTGCGGGCGACGTAGATTATGAACAACGCCGTCGTCTCGCAAAGAAAGCTTGCATCACTTGCTTTATCGTGCTCACCAGCTTCGCGCTGCTGGGGAGCCTGATCTTCCGCTTCTTCGGCATTACGCTTCCCGCATTTGAGATCGCTGGAGGCATCATCCTGCTTCTCATGGGACTCGAGATGCTTCAGGCCCACCGCTCCGGCACTCATGAAACTCCCGGCGAGACGGAGGAAGGTATGGCAAAGGAGGATGCCGGAATTATTCCGCTGGGCATTCCCATGCTTGCCGGTCCTGGCGCGATCTCCACAGTGATGGTGTTGATGGGGCCATCGCCAGGCTGGTGGCGTACGCTGACGATCTTCATCGCCATCACGATTACTTCTGTCGCATCGTTCTTTATCCTCTCGGCAGCCCACCGCGTTCGCCGGTTCCTTGGTGAAACGGGAATTCGAATCCTGATGCGGCTCATGGGCCTTCTACTCACCGCGATCGCTGTGCAGTTCATGGTTAATGGCCTCGCAGACTTGGGAGTGGTGCAGACTATGCGTCAGTAAGTGCGACACAAACGGCGACGCCAAAAACACCACAGGCATCGCATGGACCTTGGGGTCGCGGATTTATACGGATATGACGAGAGGACTGGAGCAAACGTGACTAGCTCGGGAATATCTGTATGAGTCCGTGCTTCCGTTGATCGGTGTCATGTTTTTGCTGTTGCCGTTTACGACAGCGTAAAATGAGTACAGCCATGAGTGAACTTGAGCGCTACCAAGAGTCCCTGAAAATGCAGAACAACCGCCGTCGGGTGGAAGAGGTGAACTTCGGCGAGGACGTCCCTGAAGGCGTGCTGCTTACTTCTCTGGACAAGGTTGTGAACTGGATGCGCAAGAGTTCCATTTGGCCGATGACCTTCGGCCTGGCCTGCTGCGCGATCGAGATGATGGCTATGGGCGCTTCGCGCTTCGATATCGCCCGATTCGGAGCTGAGGTATTTCGTCCTTCACCACGGCAATCCGATCTTATGATTATCGCCGGCCGTGTCTCCCAGAAAATGGCGCCGGTGATCCGGCGCTTATATGAGCAAATGCCCGAACCCAAGTGGGTGATCTCCATGGGCGCCTGCGCAACGTCAGGTGGTGTGTTTAACAACTACGCTTTGGTTCAGGGAGTGAATCAGGTAATTCCGGTGGACATCTACGTTCCAGGTTGCCCGCCACGTCCGGAGCAGCTGATCTATGCGATCACGCTGCTGCAGGAGAAAATCATGAACGAGCGTGGGTCGTTTAAGCGGGCTTTGAATCTGACTTAGCTTTTTGTGGCACCGGCGCCCTCGCCTGTATTCGGGTTAGGCGGAGCCACAGCCGAGGGCGACTGTGCCGCAAGGCTAAATTCTTTACTTCTCTCGTCCAACCACAAATTCGGGAATCCACAATAACGCGCGCTTGATTTCCCCGTCGGGGAAGTGGCTGATGGCTCGACGAGCCTGTTCGGCGTGTTCATTAGCAGAGGCCACAGCGTAGTCGACCGAGCCATACTGCTCGAGAATCGCGCGCACGTCTCCATGAATGACCGTGGCAAAGCAGCGTTCATCGAGAACTGTCTCGATAAGTTTGCGCTCGGCCGGGGTACAGCGATCGAGCGCATGAATGATCGCCATGGTGACTTTGCCTTCGCGGAGATCGCTCGCCACCGGTTTGCCGAGAACATCTTCTGAGGCCGTGAGATCCAGCACGTCGTCGACGATCTGGAAGGCAAGGCCAAGATTGCGGCCATATTCACCGAGACGATCTTCATCGGCATCGCTTGCGCGTCCCAAGACTGCACCCAGCTTCATGGAAACTGAGAATAGACACGCTGTCTTTCGGTAGATCAGATCGAGATGCTCGGCCTGGCTAATGATGTGGCCGAGGCGCTCCATCTGCATCAGCTCGCCTTCGACCATCTGCTGCGTGAGTCCAATGAGGAGATCGAGGACTCTGAAGTTCTGCTCCTCCAGGGCGATCTTGAAGGCCTGCATGTAAAGCCAATCGCCGGCTAGGACGCACTTTGAGTTTCCCCATTTGGTATTGGCCGATGGCCGGCCGCGGCGAGTGAGCGCTTCGTCGATGATGTCGTCGTGCACGAGGGTTGCAGTATGAACAATCTCTACGACCGAGCCCAGTCGTACAGCACCTCGACCTTCGTATCCGCATAGTTTCGCGGACAGCAGAAGCAGTGCCGGACGAATACGCTTGCCGCCGCCTTCGCGCAGATATTCGCCGATCTCGGTAATCACCTCGACTCCGGAGATGGCGTCCCGCTGGAACTCCTGCTCGATGGCGAGCAGGTCGTCGCGCAGTAGATCGAATACTTCCTTGGCCGCTGCGCTGGCGCTGGTTGAAGTCGTCACGCTAGTTGGACCTGTAGTTCGTGAACTGCATGTCGATGCCGAAGTCCTTGCCCTTGAGCGTCGCGATCACCTGCTGCAACGTGTCGCGATCTTTGCCGCTTACGCGAACCGTATCGCCCTGGATCGAGGCCTGAACTTTGAGCTTGGCGTCCTTGATGAGTTTCACGATCTCGCGCGCCTTTTCGATCGGGATTCCTTGCTGCAATTTGACTCGCTGGCGCACGGTTGACCCCGCTGCCGGTTCGACTGCACCGTAATCAAGTCCCTTCAGCGGCACGTGACGTTTTACCAGCTTGTTCTGCAGGATATCGTTGACTGCCTTGAGCTTATATTCGTCGATTGAGGAGAGGACGATCGCTTCCTTTCCCTCAAGGGCGATGTCCGATTTGGAGTCTTTGAGATCAAAGCGCGTATGAATCTCTTTGATCGCCTGCTGGATAGCGTTCGCGACCTCCTGCAGGTCGATCTTGCTCACTACATCGAATGAGTTATCGCTGGCCATGTGGGTAGCCCTCTAGCTTAATTCGTTCTGGGTCCGGATGCATCTTCTATTCGTTCGCAGCATTGGTAGCACAACCGGATTAATCAAACACCAAGGGCACGAAGGAACGCGCAGTCGGATTGGTTTCCCTTGTGACCTTCGTGTCCTTCGTGGTTAGCTTTGGCTTTTCAGCGGGGGGAGTCGGAAGAATCGGAAGAAGTTGTTGGCTGTGATTTCGCCGATTTCGCCGGTGCTCTTGCCCCGTAGCTCGGCGATTTTCTCTGCGGTCTTGATAACGAATGCCGGCTCGTTGCGCTTGCCACGATAGGGACTTGGCGCGAGAAACGGCGAGTCGGTCTCGATGAACATGCGATCTTCTGGAACGGTGCGCGCCACCTCGCGAATATTTTCTGCTTTTGGGAAGGTAACGTTGCCGGAGAACGAGATCATAAAGCCCATATCCAACGCCGCTTTCGCATGCTTCGGCTCCCCAGTGAAGCAGTGCAGTACTCCTCCGAAGCCAGTTGAAGCCCAATGTTCGCGAACCAGGCGAAGAGTGTCGTCCCAGGCATTCTCAGAATTATCTGAAGGCCGGCAATGAATGATGATGGGGAGCTTTGCCGCGCGTGCGATCTCCATCTGCCGGATGAAGACCTGGTGCTGCACATCGCGCGGTGAATGATCGTAATAGTAGTCGAGGCCAATTTCGCCAAATCCGATCACGCGAGGATGACGCGCGAGCGATTCGAGTTCCGTATAGTCGCTCCCAGTGGCTAGCCTGGCTTCGTGTGGATGTATGCCGATGCTCGCATAAATCCAGTCATGCTGTTCAGCGATGCGGATCGCGCAATCGAGGGTGCCCGGGCCGGTGCCGCTGCCGATAGCAAGGATGCTTACTACGCCGGCTGCGCGAGCGCGCTCCAGCATCTCCGCGCGATCTGAATCGAACCTTGGACCTTCCAGATGCGCGTGGGAATCGACCAGCATTTACTTAAGCCGAGCGCCGACGGGAACGTCTTCGAGAAAGCTCGCAAGCACAGGCAGACCTTTCTCGCCGATAGAAGCGGCGACGATCATGCCGTTCGACTCGATCCCGCGCAGCTTTCGCGGCTGAAGGTTGGCAACGATCACTACCTTCATGCCGATGATTTTTTCCGGCGAATACTTTTCGGCGATTCCGGCGACGATCGTACGAACCTCTGTGCCGATGTCGACTTCCAGTCTCAGCAGCTTGTCAGCGCCTTTTACTTTCTCAGCGCTCTTCACCTGGCCGACGCGAAGTTCGACCTTGGCGAAGTCGTCGATGGAGATGCGACCGTCGGCGGTTGGCGTGGCGGCTTGGGTGGCACTCTGCGCAGGTGCGGTGCTTGCAGCTGCTGATTTTTCGGCTGTTGCTATAGCCGCCGCAGCTTGCGTCGCAGGCTGACCGGCTTTGGCTCCAGCACCTGCAGGAACGGCTTGCGCCGCGGCTGATGCTCGATCGAGCTCTGCCTGCTGCATACGCTCAACTGCGTTCTTCTCCGCACGTGGAAATACGGCTTCTACTTTGCCAAGCTTGGTGCCGAGTCCGAGCTGCCCCCACTTGAGATCGTTCAGTGGGAACTTCGCAATATCGCCGACTCCGAGCTGTTGCCAGATGCGTGAGGTTGCGCTGGGCAGTACGGGGTGCAGTAGCGCAGTAATGATGCGTAAAGCTTCTGCACTCGTGTAGAGCACCGTGGCAAGACGAGCAAGGCTGGCTTCGTCTTTGTGCTCGCCGAGCTGCCATGGCTCGTTTTCGACGATGTACTTGTTGACGCCACTGACGAGTGACCAGATGTTCTCCAGCGCGCGCGAGAACTGGTAGCCGGAAAACAGCTCATTTGTGCTCTTGATCACATCTGTCGCGAGATCGGCTATCGCGTCATCGCTCGCAGCACGTGAGGCCTTCGGCGAGGGATACGGAATCTGCTCGCGGAAGTAGCGCGCGATCATTGACAACGTCCGGCTGGACAGATTGCCAAGGTCGTTGGCCAAATCTGAGTTGTAACGCTGCACTAACGCGTCAAACGAGAAGCTACCGTCCTGCCCGAAGACAACTTCACGTAGCAGAAAATACCGCAGCGCATCGGAGCCGAGCACGTCGAGTACGGTCTCGCTGCGCACGATGTTCCCGCGCGACTTCGACATCTTGTCTTGCTCGAACAGTAGCCAGCCGTGCACGACTACTTGTTTTGGCAGCGGCAGTCCTGCGGCCATCAGGAACGCCGGCCAATACACCGCGTGGAAGCGCACAATCTCTTTGCCCACCATGTGCACATCGGCTGGCCAGTAGCGATCGAATTGCTTTTTCAACTTGGAGTCGTCGGAGCCGTAACCGATGGCGGTGATGTAGTTTGCGTCAGCGTCGAACCATACGTAGAGCACGTGCTTCGGATCGTCAGGAACTGGAATCCCCCACCGTACTGAAGTACGACTGATACTCAGATCCTTCAATCCGCCGCGCACGAAAGCTATCACTTCATTGCGGCGAGTCTCCGGCCAGACAAAGTCTGGATTGTCTTCATAGAGTTTCAATAACTTGTCCTGAAAAGCCGACAGTTTGAAGTAGTAGTTCTCTTCACTAATTGTCTCTGTGGGACGGCCGCAATCGGGACAAGGCGATCCTGGAGGAGCATCGACGTAGAGTTCGTCGAATACACAGTACTGACCGGTGTACGAACCCTTGTAGATATACCCATTGTCACGGATCTGGCGAAAGAGCTGTTGTACACCTTCAGCATGACACTTATCCGTCGTACGGATGAAACCGTCATAGCTGATGCCCATGCGGTCCCAAAGACTGCGATACTCAGCCGCCACCGCATCAGTCCACTGTTTGGGACTCTTGCCAGCGGCGGCCGCTGAGCGTTCGATTTTCTGTCCGTGCTCGTCAGTGCCAGTGAGGAAAAAGGTATCCGACCCAAGCATGCGCTGGCGCCGTGCCACCACGTCGCACACGATCGTCGTGTACGCGTGGCCGATGTGAGGCCGCGCATTTACGTAGTAAATCGGGGTAGTGATGTAGAACTTTTCGCCTTTTTCCATGCTGACCAGATTTTGTGGCACGGGCACTTCACGCCGTGTTGTGAGAGTCTCCGGCGCTTAGGGTTTGCCGCTACGGAAGCGATGAAGACAGGAATTCCTCATCATATGAGGTGCATTGGGTAGCGTCAAACTGTCGGGCGTTATTGCGCTAGAGGGTGCGTCTGAGGGTGCCATGAGGTTCAGCAGAAGGCGATTGTTATAATCGCGATTTTATCGTTCACGCTGGGAGACATTCCGGGCGGTGCATCTGCTCGCCAGTGCCACTGAGGATTCTTGTACCTTCACTTCCAACAAAACCTTGCCGAGCGCGTGCGTGCACTTCTGCGCGCTAAGTATCAGCTAGACCTGCCGAATATCGTAATGGAACAGCCCCCGAAGATTGCTTTCGGTGAGTTTGCGCTGCCATTGGCTTTCGAACTCGCGAAGCGTCTGCGAAAGCCTCCCCGCAAAGCCGCTGAAGAGATTGTCAGTGGCCTGGGAGGTGTTCCCGGATTCAAAGTCTTTGAGCTTGCGGGTGCAGGTTACATCAACGCCCGTGTGGATCGCAGTGAATTTATTCGCCAGATGCTGTCGCGAGATCGCTGTCCTGCTACTCCGAAGGACAAAATTCTAGTCGAGCACACCAGCATTAATCCCAACAAGGCCGCGCACATTGGACATCTGCGCAATGCAATTCTTGGCGACACCTTCGTGCGCCTACTTCGTGAGGCGTCGCATCCGGTGGATGTGCAGAACTACATCGACAACACAGGAGCGCAGGTTGCAGATGTCGTTGTAGGCTTCGAGCAGCTCGAGCGGAAGACGTATTCGGAGGTCGAAGCACTCACCCATGCTCCCCGTTTTGATTACTACTGCTGGGACCTCTACGCCCGCGTTTCACAATGGTACGAAGAAGATTCAGTGCACAAGCAGATTCGTCTGGACACCCTGCACAAACTCGAAGCTGACGGCAACGAGACCGCCCGGCTCGCCGATCTGATTTCAACCGCAATCTTGAAACGCCATCTGGAAACGATGCAGCGGTTAGGCATTGTTTATGACTTTCTGCCACGCGAAAGCGAGATTCTTCACCTCCACTTCTGGGAACTGGCATTCGAGCAATTAAAGCAGAAGGGCGTGTTGCGTCTGGAGACGGATGGCAAGAACAAAGGCTGTTGGGTGATGAAGCGCAGCTCGGCTTCGGGAGGCGAAAACACAGAAGAAGACGACAAGGTGATCGTGCGCTCGAATGGAACCGTCACTTATGTTGGCAAGGACATCGCGTATCACCTCTGGAAATTCGGATTGCTCGGTCGAGATTTTGGATATCGACGCTTCTATCGGTATCCCGATGGACAGGAGTGTTGGATGTCATCCGAGAGTGGCGAGAAAGATCATCCCCACTTCGGTGGCGTGAGCGAAATTTATAACGTGATCGACTCGCGCCAATCGGATCCGCAGAACAATGTCATCGAAGCTCTGCGGGCTTTGGGTTATGCAGACCAGGCAGCGCACTATACGCATTTCTCCTATGAGATGGTGGCTCTCACTCCGCGTTGCGCGATCGAGCTTGGGTACGACGTTTCGGAAGAGGATCGCAAGCGAGCTTACATCGAAGTCTCAGGTCGCAAGGGCTTCGGGGTTAAAGCTGACGATCTGCTGGATGCGCTGATCGCGTCGGCGCAGAAGGAAGTGGACGCCCGGCATCCCGAACGCGGCGAACACGAGCGTAAGCAGATTGCAACGCAGATCTCGGTCGGTGCACTGCGCTACTTCATGCTTAAGTTCACGAAGGGTGCGTTGATTGCCTTCGACTTTAAAGACGCACTCAGCTTTGAAGGCGAGACGGGACCATATGTTCAGTATGCGATCGTTCGCGTGTCAAGTATCTTTCGGAAAGCCGGAACTTCTGCGGAAGAGAGCTTGCAGAGGTTCAATCCTGCCTGGGGAGCGATGCTCGAGGCAGAAGACGATATCTGGGAGCTATGGCTCACAGCGGGCAAATTCTCCTTGATGGTGGATCAATGTATCTCAACCACCGAGCCGGCCTATCTGGCGAAGTACGCATTTCAACTCGGCCAGCTGTTCAACAACTTCTACCACCGGCATCACATACTCACGGAAGAAGACGTAGCTCGCAAGTCCCTCCTCCTGGCAACAGCTGCCGTGGTTCGACGTGAGCTGGTGAGGACACTCTCTATTTTGGGAATCGAGGCGCCAGACGTGATGTGAGCTGCCGGCGAACTCGCAGACGCAGTCTGCCTTGTAGAGAGACGCAGCATGCAGCGTCTCTATCATGAGCACTGCAGCACCCAAATAGTTCGACCGAAACTTTCCGTGATTCATGGGTTCTGACCTGGAAGTTAGGGTAGACTCTTCGCCCACGGGAGTTCCTCTATGCGCAAATTTGGCGCCGCTCTGCTTGTCTCAGTTTTTGTTTTTTCGAATCAGGGCAATGCAAGAGAGCCAAAACTCTCGGCTCTGTTGCTTCAGGCACGCTACGTAGCCTTGGGCTTTGAGACGGCTGGCGGATTTCTCGGTGAATGGGAAACTCACGCGTTTGTTTCGGCGAACATCCTGCCGGAAGATCGTCAGGCTCTTGCCAATCTAAGTGGTGCCCTCAGGAAGTGGAATCGATACGCGATCACCATTGATCCGCGACAAGCCGAGCTTCTGATTGCGGTGCGCGCAGGGCGTCTTGCTTCAGCCAACGGGGGAATTCACGTTGAGACCGGGTCCATTGATCCAACCGGAAGAACACGCCGAATGCCAGGTGTCGGAATTGGTCCGGCTATTGGTGCTGAAGCAGGTCCTCCCAGCGACTACTTGGCTGTTTATGCAGCGCATGAAGGGGAGGAAGGACCAAGGATCTGGCGCAAAACTGAAGATGACGGTCTCGGCGGCAAGGATCCACCACTCCTTGAGAATTTCAAGAGCGATGTAGAGGCCGCGGCCAAGCAGTCAAAGAAGCCGTAGGCGCCTTGTGAAGTCCATCCTGCCGTAGAGACGCCAGCCGCAGCGGGCGTCTCTAGCATGGACGCTTACGCAGCGAAGCCGCGCACGAACTCAATCAAACTTCTTACGGCGATTCCTGATGGCCCCTTGGCAATGAAGGGTTTTGCCTCATCCACCCAGGCAGTGCCTGCGATGTCGAGATGAATCCAGGGTTTGTCTTCGACAAACTCCTTCAGGAACATCGCGGCGGTTACAGCTCCGCCGTAGCGGCCTCCGCTGTTCACGATATCGGCGATGCTGGACTTGATCATGTCGCGATACTCATCGTCGAGGGGCAGACGCCACATTTTTTCCCCGGCTTGATGACGTGCCTTCTCAAAGCGCTCATACATAACGTCATCATTCGCAAAGATGCCGGCATTCACCATCGCCAGCGCGACCACGCAGGCGCCAGTGAGCGTGGCCGCATCCACAAGATGCGTGCATCCCAATTTGGTACGAGCATACGTCAGACCGTCGGCAAGGACCAACCGTCCCTCAGCGTCCGTGTTAATGATCTCAATCGACTTGCCTGACATTGCAATCTGCACATCGCCTGGTTTCTGAGCTTTACCTGACGGCATGTTCTCCGAGGCGCAGATCACTGCATTCACCTTCACCTTTGGCTTCAGCTGAGCGATGGCTCGCATGGCCCCGAGCATCGTGGCACCGCCCGCCATGTCATATTTCATCTTTTCCATGCCGTCCGCCGGTTTGATCGAGATTCCGCCGGTGTCGAAGGTGATTGCCTTGCCCACCAGTCCCAAAACGGGCTCAGCTGGGGCGCTTGAGGGCGCATATTTCAGCACGATGAGCGCCGGCGGCTCGTCGGAACCTTGGGCAACGCCCCAGAAAGCGCCCATTTTCAGAGCCCTGATCTCATCGGGACCGAGCACCTCGCACTGCAAACCAGTTTCGGCTGCCATCCTCCGCGCACGTTCCGCAAGCATCATCGGTGTGAGACGGTTACTAGGTTCGTTCACCAGTTCGCGAGTGAAGTTCTGGGATTCCCCGATGATGCGTCCTTCTTCCAGCGCAGCGCGCAGGAGCTTTTCGTCGCTGCCTGATGGGGCCACAACCGTGAGTGATTCAAGCCGCTGATCCTTGCGATCGCTCTTATAGATGTCCGGATCGAAGTCGCCGATGAGTGTGCCGATGACTGAGGCCCGTACGGCATTGTCGGCATGAAAGTGCACCGGCCCAGGAAGCGCGATCGCAACATTGCGAATGTTTCGCGACTTCAGGTGGCGGGCTGCGGCTCCCGCGATCTTGCGGAGATCGTTCGGGCTGAATTTCTTCTCCTTGCCGCCGCCAACAAGCAACACTCGTTTCGCTTTGATACCGGAAGGACGATACAGCATCGCCAACTCGAGAGCTTTACCGGTCAGCTCGCCGGATGCGATGAGCTCTTGTGCTGCCTCCTGAAAGGGTTTTTCCGGGCTGAGTACGGCGGCTTGAGATTTATCCTTCTCACCTTTGTCAACGACCGGAATCACCAGACAATCGGTTTGAACATCGGCAGCGTTCTTGATGGCCAGATCAAATTTCATTATTTCGTTTTTCTCCAGAGCTAATCTCAAAATGTGTGGAGATTCCGGTACAAGACGCAGCATGCTGCGTCTCTACACCGTCAAGCGCGACGGCTGCGCGCGATCGCTTCGCGTGCTTCTTTATCGGCTGTCCGGCGCCGCTCAGTTTCGCGTTTGTCCCATTCCTGTTTCCCGCGGGCGAGGGCCAGTTCGATCTTGGCTTTGCCGTTGCGAAAGTAAACGCGGGTTGGGATGAGAGTGAGCCCCTTTTGCTGCGTCTTGCCGATAAGTTTGCGAATTTCCTCGCGATGAAGCAGCAGCTTGCGGGTGCGGAGCGGCTCGTGATTAAAGATGTTCCCGTGCTCATATGGTCCAATGTGCGCATTCAGGAGCCACGCTTCTCCGTCCTTCACCAATCCGTAAGCGTCTTTGAGCTGAACCTGGCCCGAGCGGATCGATTTAACCTCTGTCCCACGCAGAAGGAGTCCGGCTTCGAATTTCTCCAGGAGAAAGTATTTGTGTGAGGCGGCCCGATTAACCGCGGCATTGCGCTCGCCCGATGCTACCGGGTCCCGCTTTACGTTCTTTGACTTTTCGGGTTTGGTCTGCACAGCGGAGCGAGCCATGAAAGTAATTCCGAGAGAAGGACAATCTCAAATCGTAACATGCAAGAATTGCTGCAAGCCCGAGGTAGGTCTTCGTTCCAATGCTATAATCGGCAATTCCGCGGGTCTCAAGTGGCCTAGCCACAGTGACTTGCGAGGTCCGGAGGCAAGGGCTCCCGCTTTGCGCGCCGCCTGCGGTCTGGTATTTTTAGATTCCCTTTTCAGCTGCCGCTCACGACAGGACCGGTTTTGGGCGAATGGTCCAAAAACTTTGCTCGAAGGAGTAGGTTTGAGAATCCGCACCCGAAGCGCTCTCTTGCTGCTGGCATGTGCCCTGGGAGTTTCAACAAGCGTCGCCGAATCAGCCAAGTCTCTTTACCATCACGGCCAGGACGCCGAGGCGAGGCAGGACTACGTCGCTGCCTACGAAGCCTACAAAGCGGCTTATGAACAGAAGCCGACGGACTTACGCTATCGTTCGGCCTTTGAACGCCTAAAGTTCCAGGCAGCGGCTGTTCATGTAAAGCGCGGTCAGCAGTTGCGCCAGAGCGGCGATCTTCAGAAAGCTCTTCAGGAATTCCAGACAGCAACGCAGATCGACGCCTCCAGCTTCATTGCCCAGCAGGAGATCACCCGCACTCAGGCCCAGATCAATGCCGCAGCTGGAGCGGGAAACACAACTCAGCAAGAACCAAAGCGCGAGGATATCCTCCGCCAACGCATCGAGCAGGCACAGGGACCAGTTCAACTGGCCCCAATTAACGACCTCTCGATCAACATGCACATCTCCGGCGACAGCAAGACGATTTATCAGACGATCGGCAAGCTGGCCGGCATCAACATTCTCTTCGATCCAGATTACGTGGCGAGGCAACTTCCTCCGCTGGAATTGAACGGTGTCACTCTGCAGGAAGCGCTAAGCATCGTCTCCATCCAGTCGGGGACCTTCTGGCGGCCAGTGACGCCGAATACGATTTTTGTTGCTCCGAATACACAAACAAAGCGCAAGGATCTGGATCAGAGCGTCGTCAAAACTTTCTATTTAACGAACGCTGCCAGCCAAACAGAATTTCAGGACATCGCGAATACGCTGCGCACAATTTTGGACATCACGCGAGTGCAGCCGATCGCGGCCGAAAACGCCATTGTAGTGCGTTCCTCGCCGGACAGAGTTGCTCTCGCGGAGAAGATTGTCAGCGATCTGGATAAGTCGCGCGCAGAAGTCGTCGTTGACGTGGCTATTCTCCAAGTCTCAAAAGAGAGAATTCGCAACCTCGGATTTACTCCTTCTTTGGCGAATGGACCCATCGGAGTTCAGCTTATTCCGCCCGGGCAGACTACTACCACGAACCCGAACAACACCAATGGACAATCAACCACTACCACTAACAACGGCCTGACTCTCAATACCTTCAAGAATTTGAACGCCACGGATTTTGCGGTAAGTGTCCCGCAAGCTCAACTCAATGCTTTATTGAACGATTCCGATACCAAACTCCTGCAGAACCCGGAGATCCGAGCATCGGATGGCCAGAAAGCATCGCTAAAGATCGGCTCGCGCATTCCCATCGCTACTGGATCATTTCAGCCGGGCATCGGCGGTGTTGGTATCAATCCGCTGGTGAACACGCAATTCCAGTATCTCGACGTCGGCGTGAATATCGATGTTCAACCAACTGTGCACTTGAATGGTGATGTCACTTTGAAAGTGACGATGGACATATCGTCCCAAACCAATACCGTCTCAATCGGAGGAATTGACCAGCCGGTGATCAGCCAGCGCAAGATTGATCATCAGATTCGTTTACGCGAAGGCGAAGTGAATCTGATGGGCGGTATTTTCGAGGATCAAGATCAAAAAAGCTTCACCGGCATTCCCGGATTGGGCCAAATTCCTATACTGAAGTATATCTTCGGCAGTGAAAAGATCGATCATACGAAGAATGAAGTTGTATTCATAATGATTCCGCACCTGGTGCGGGACCAGGATGTCAGCGACTTGAACCTGCGCCCGATTGATGTCGGGACCGACAGCGGAATTGAACTACGCCTCGCACCGAACCGGCCCGGCCGGGGTGGGCAAGGCGAGTCGCCCCAACCGCAAAGTCAGCTGCAACCGCCAAGGACCGCGACTCCGGCGAGTAGCGCTGCGGCCACGCCTGCTTCTACGGTCGGTGGAGTCCAGGCTCCCCCGCCACAGACTGTGAATCCAGCGGCAACAGCTTCGGTGCAACCGTCGAGCTCTCAGGCTCTCCCACAAGTCGCCAGCACGCCCTCGACCCAGGCTCTATTTCGTTTCGATCCTCCATCGATCACTACGACGAACGGCGGGACCTTCACTGTGGGGGTGACCATGAACGGTGGCACCGACGTGGCTTCCGTTCCGCTCCAGATCACCTATGATCCCAAGCATCTTTCGGTAGTGAAAATCGACAATGGCGACTTCCTCACCAAAGACGGACAGCCAGTCGCGCTTGTCAATCGGGATGATGTCAACACAGGAACTCTGGTTGCTTCGGCTTCGCGTCCGCCAGGTTCAGGCGGGGTCAGTGGGCAGGGCACCGTCTTTATGGTAACGCTTCAGGCGAAGCAACCTGGCGACACCGTGCTTAGCATCACTCGTCCTGGGGCAAGAAACAGCCAACAGCAGCCGATACAGGTGCTGGGTTCGCAGATGACAGTGAAGGTTCAGTAGAGTTGACGTCATGCATCGAGCTTTCAGGCGACGCGTCTTGGGAAGCACTCCTGGGGGAAGCACTCGCGGCCTCACGCTGATCGAACTTATCATCGCGATATCGATCATCGGCCTGCTTGCAGGTGCTGCGGTGCCTATCGTTCGCGTGCGCGTGAAGCGCGACAAAGAAATCGAGTTGCGACGCGATCTTTGGGAGATGCGGGACGCGATTGATCGTTACAAAGACGCCGCCGACCGTGGAGCCTTCCAAACTAAAGTCGATAGCCTGAATTATCCACCCGATCTGCAGACTCTCGTGGACGGCGTAGATGTGCAAGGCAAGAAGCTGCGCTTCCTGCGCCGTATTCCAGTAGATCCCACCACGGGAAATACCGAATGGGGAATGCGTTCTAACCAGGACGATCCTGATTCCACATCCTGGGGCGGACAAAACGTCTTCGACGTGTATACCAAGAGCGAAGGAACAGCATTGGACGGGACCAAGTACAACACATGGTAAGGCGGGCTAAGTCGGCACTTACACGCAAGCTATGCGGCTTCACTTTGATCGAGCTGATGGTCGTTATCTCGATCATCCTGATTCTAGTTGCCATCGCTGTTCCCATGTACGAGCAGTCGGTCATCCGCGCGAAGGAAGCTGTTTTGAGGCAGGATCTTAAGACGATGCGCGATCAGATCGACAACTTCACGATGGATAAAGAAAAGGCCCCGCAAGCACTGCAGGACCTGGTGGATGCCGGATATCTGCGAAAGATTCCCAAAGATCCTTTTACTGGCTCAAGCGATACGTGGCAGGTTGAAAACTCAGACACACTGATCAGCCTCGATCAGACCGAACCGGGCATCTCTGACGTCCACAGCGGATCGAACCTCGTAGGGAGCGACGGAACGGCTTATAGCAGCTGGTGATGCTTCGCTCCACCCCACGCTTGATTCTGTCGTTCTTCATATCCACTGCTCTTATTGGTTGTTGCCAACTGTCACCCACGAGAGCAAAAGAGGATGTGCTGCGACAGGATCTCAAGACGTTACGCGACGAGATCGACAACTACACGCGAGACAAGGAGAAGCGCCCGACCTCGCTTCAAGACCTCGTGGATTCCGGATACCTGCGAAAAATTCCCAAAGATCCGTTCACTGGCTCCGCCGATACGTGGCGGATAGAAGACGCAGACAGGCCAATCAGCCTCGACGAGACCGAACCGGGCATTTCCAATGTCCATAGCGGCTCGAACCGCGTCGGAACTGACGGAACGCGGTATAGCACTTGGTGAGTTACCGATCCGAGGATCCGCGGGGCGAGCAAACAATAACGCGACTTCCTTTGACGCGCAGGGTTTAGCTCTGGTGAAGCCTCATCATGGCCGGCGATCACTCCTCCTTCCGCTTGCTTTTCAGGGAATACCTCTCTGCGGCCCTCGTTTGCCTGATTCTGGTCACTCTGTTGTCGCTAAGTTTCGCGCAGAATGGCTCCGATAGCACGGACTCATCGGCATCGGCCAACTCTAAGCCTTCCCGACCTACCTTTTCGGCGACTGTGAAAGTGGTCAATCTTCTTGCCACTGTGCGTAATAAACATGGCCAAATTATTAACAGCCTTTCAAAGGACGATCTTTCGCTCGAAGAAGACGGACGTCCTCAGACAATCAAGTACTTCACTCGCGAGACTGATCTGCCGCTCAAGTTGGGATTGCTGGTCGATACGAGCATGAGTGTGATGGCGGCGCTGCCCGATGAACGCAGCGCCAGCGGGACATTTCTCAATCAGGTGGTGCGTGACGACAAAGATTCGGCGTTCGTGATTCACTTCGACCGCGAAGTCGAACTCCTTCAGGACCTCACGTCGTCCAAAGAGAAATTGGCTTCCGCCATGGAGCAGATTGAACCCACCCAGCGCACTGATGACTCGAATTCAGGCGGATCGCGAAGTGGATACCCGGGCAGTGGATCTCCAGGCGGCAGAGGTGGTCATCATCATTTCGGTGGCGGGGGCACGCTACTCTACGACGCCGTCTATCTTGCCTCCGATGAACTGATGCGGAAGCAAAAAGGACGCAAGGCGCTCATCCTGCTCACCGACGGCGAAGATCGTGGCAGTAAGACCTCACTCAATTCCGCAATCGAATCCGCGGAACGCGCCGACACCATCGTTTACTGCATCTACTTCAAGGGAGAAGAGCCCGGCAACTTCGGTGGCTTTGGCGGCGGCCGGCACGGCGGATGGAGTCGTGGGGGAATGGGTCGACCGGGTGGTGGCCCGGGCCGCTATCCGGAGGAATCGCACGAAGATGGCAAGAAGGTCCTGGAGCGTATAGCGAAAGAGACCGGCGGGCGCATCTTCGAGATTTCCAAGAAGCAGCCGATCGATCAGATCTATTCCCTAATTGAGCAAGAGCTACGCAATCAATACAATATCGGGTACACACCTGATCGCGGTACAACATCATCCTCGTACCACAAGATCCATCTGGCTGCGAAAGACAAGAATGACATCGTACAGACGCGAGAAGGATATTACGATTGATCCTGCGGATAATTCGCATCATTCGATGCCTCTGACCCGTGCTTGATAGCCTGAGATCCCGTAGCATGAACTTTCGATTCACGAAAGGGCATAGCCATCGCGAGAAAGATGATCAACGCAAGCAAGTCCGCGCCCAATATGTAGATCGGCCATTGTCCCATGGCGTTTAGCAGGGATGCAGAAGCAGGCTTATTGCGCAGATATAGATAGTTCGTGCCAAAAAAGAAGTCGAAACAAGCCACCAGCACGGCATACAAATTGAGCCTGAAAAACGCCAATCGCCACGAGCGCGGGCTCGGACGAAGCTGGTTGCTACAAATCAGATATAGGACTGCAACGATCGTGCCGCCATGTCGCAGAAAGAAGTTGACCGAGGAGGCGCTTCGCAGTGGCCCGAGCAGATCGGGTGTGAGTACGGCCATGGCGGCTCCCAATCCCCAGTAGTATGCGAGTTCGAAAGGCCGCTGCCGCAAGAACAACAGAGAATAGATGGCGAGCCAAAGGGAAATATCACACAGCTCGAATGGCAACCCCTGTGGAAGTCGCACCCCCAACGCCCTGAATCGATACCAGTACCACCAGAGTCCGTTGAGCGTGAGAAGTGCCGCAAGCGTGAAGCGGGTCCATCTCGCAGCAGCCGCTTTGCGACGACTCATCCAGGACAGTCCTGCCGCGCAAACCGGCACGTTGATGAGAATTAAGAGATGCGTCGGACCGAAGAGGCGAATATACGGTTGCGCAGACATGCTCGAAGACGCAGACGAGTGTAAGGCCGCTGGCAACCCGTGGGCTAGCTATCGGCTCGGCGGGAGCCGCCTTGAATTTCCTCAATGTGAAGGCCGAAGCGAGACAGCATTTCGCGATGTCCGAGCCGCGTAATGTGCAGGGCTCTGCTATCCAGGTCCTGAACAACCCATTTTCGTTTGAGTGCACTTTTCAGGAGAGCTGCGCCGAGTGCCCCGCCGATGTGGGGTTGCCGCTCGCTCCAGTCCAGACAGGCATAAGCAAATCGACGGCGCAGCGTCCGAATCGCGATCAGATCAATGCCGAGCGCCTCGAAGGCCTTCGTTCCTGCGAGTGTGACATCGTAAGCATTTTCGTCTTTCCGGGTCGACAACCATCCAAAAGCCTTGAAGCGGCTGTGAAGCACCACACCCAACCTACCCGCAATATGGTCGTAGCAGGTTCGTGCAGTCAGTAGCCGGCTTGAGGTATTCGGAACAAATTTGTCGTGGGATCCGGCGGCAACCACATTCAGCACTTCCAAAGCGCTGGCGACGTTGGGCCCTTCCAAGTTGTAGTAACGGTGCTTGCCCTGCGTAAAGACTTTGACCAGTCTTTCCGTTTTGAGACGATGCAGGTGCACGCTCGCAGTGGATGGACTCACTCCGGCCACGACGGCAAGCTCAGTGCTGGTCCGGGCACGGCCGTCGAGCAGGCAATAAAGCATCCGCACTCTTGCCGGTTCGCCAATCGCTGCCGCGATTTTCGAGATTGCCCGATCCGGCTGGAGCTTTACATCTATAGTTTGATGATTAGCGAAGTGTTCCTGCATGGGCACCATCATACTGCACAGGATGGATCAGCCAAAGATGCGGATGAATCGCCGCAAGGCGATTCGCACGATTGCGACTATGGGCGCAGCTCTAACCCTTGGCCGCGATGCTCTACCCATCCAACCCACTACCAGGAAAACATCGATGACAATCACTTGTTTCATCCGATATCAGATCGATCCGTTCCAGCGAGACACATTCAAGAAATATGCCGAGAATTGGGGACGCATCATTCCGCGTTGCGGCGGGCATCTGCTTGGGTATTTCCTTCCCGATGAGGGAACGAACGATGTTGCGTGGGGATTGATTGCCTTCGACAGTCTGGGATCGTATGAACGATACCGGGCCAGGCTAAAAAAAGATCCGGAGAGCCGCGAGAATTTTGCGATGGCACAAACGAAACGCCTCATCCTACGCGAGGAGCGGACATTTCTTGAGGTGGTTGATGGCACCTTTGGCTTGCCCGCCAGACAATGAAGATTGGCCCCTGGGCGACGTCGGTTGGCGAGCTACTACTTTTGTCGTGCTTCAGTCTCAGCCACCCAACCGCGCCGCAACTTTTCTGACGGAATACTCGAAAGATAGGGCTTAATGTCGAGAATCGGAGTTCCGTCGAGCATATCGACCCCATGGACATGGAGTTCTGCTCCGTTGCGCCGGCGAAGCTCAACAACAGTGAGCCCAATTGGATTCGGACGCCGCGGAGATCGGGTAGCGAACACGCCATGTGGACGGTCATCGAAAGGCGGAGCAGCGAACAGCTCAAAGTCGGCGGAGCGATCGAATTCCCAGAGCACGAAGAGATGCGAGAAGCCTTCGATGTCGTTCAGACCCGGCTCAAACTCCGGCAGGATCTTAAGCACGCCGTCAGCGTCATGCTTAGCTCCAGGACCTTTGGGTACCTCACTTGTCTTTTTGTAAGGACTAAGCACGAATCCGATCGGCCGCGGCGTGAACATAGTAGGAGGTGCTCCATTCCCATTATAGAAAAATCTTTGTTTCAGGCACTGCCGCGCCCCGTCTGCACCCCGGCAAGCTCAACACCGGCGTTTTCCGGGGCCCGCCTCGTGCGGTGTCGGTGGCAACAGCTCCTGCCAAGCAGGGGCTCTCCTTTTTGATCCTAGCGGCGATTGATTGGCCGTTCCAACTGTCCTTCCCAAAACGATACGTAAAGAATTCTTAACAATATAGTGAAGGCGATCGTCGGATGCAGCACTTAATCCCGTTCCAGAAGATCAGTCATTGAAAACTAATCTGCTGGTCATTATTTTGAAAGATACGCCTGCTAATCCAGTGAGTACGGGTGCGCATTGGCCGGATTCGAGTCATCTCGAACGGCAGGGTGCTGGCGAAATCCCATATCTGGAGCGTGTCAATGTCGCATGTCAGATCTCTTGGCCTTTTGGGGGTGCTTGCCGTAGCAACCGCAACCGGCAGCCTGAACGCCAGTGCGCAAGAAATCATACGAGTTTTCGTGATCGCTATGGAGAACCATAACTGGATCTGCAGACACCAACAGCTACGAACCGCCAGCGCAGGGATCGACAAAGGCTCCTGCGCTTTATTATTTTTAAGGAGTCATCGTACCTGCATGGTTACTCTCGAGCGAATCACGTTGCAGAACGTCTCTGCCTTCAAAGCTGTTCGTCTGCGCGCACTGCAGGACACTCCCAGTGCTTTTGGCTCGACCTACGCGAGGGAGTCTCAGTTCAGTGACGCCGAGTGGATCAAACGTGCAGGCAATCTGTGTGGAGAACGATCGATTGGTTATATGGCAATGGAGGGAAGGAGCCCATGCGGCTTGGCTCTCTCTCTTCTCCATGAGAGTGACACAAGCCGCGCCCAGCTGATCTCCATGTGGACAGCACCGACCCAGCGCCAAAAGGGTACAGGCCGTTTGCTGGTGAATGAGATCCTGAACTGGTGCCGTGAGCGCGGTGCGAAGACACTGGACTTGATGGTGACGAGCAGCAACGAAAGTGCCATAAGATTCTACGAGCGACTCGGATTCACGCGAACCGGAAGGACAGAACCGTATCCGAACGATCCAGCGCTGATTGAATATGAAATGTCGCGGCCAGTCGGTTAAACGCATTACGGCAGCGAAGTGCATGATCCTTCTGCTGATTTCGTATAGCACCTTGGGACAGGAGAATCCCGTCTTTCGAAGTGAGTCGCAGATTGTCATCATCCCGGCGCTTGTGAGAGATGCAAAAGGACAGGCGGTTTATGGTTTGCAGGCGAAAGATTTCGTGGTCGAAGACGACGGGGTTGAGCAGGCAGTGCAACTCGATGAGCGTTCCGATATCGAACCAGTATCAATTGTGGTCGCGCTACAGACCGGTCGCCGCGCTAAACGAGAATT
>Ga0209474_10000485_pt1 | contig 43621 bp, 41 predicted proteins | sample GraSoiAngelo_145_FD_185902 | JGI IMG/M metagenome (GOLD analysis project Ga0209474, IMG submission 185902) | Grasslands soil microbial communities from the Angelo Coastal Reserve, California, USA - 14_1009_05_20cm (SPAdes) (version 2) | ecosystem: Environmental > Terrestrial > Soil > Grasslands...
AGCTTTGGGAGGTCTACGAACGATGGCGGGGAACGCGTCTCGGATGAAGCTCGGGACGGCGCCCATCAGCTGGGGCGTGTGCGAGCTTCCGGACTGGGGGGTGATGTTGCCGTACCAGCGGGTCCTCGACGAGATGGCGGACCTGGGCTACGTGGGCACCGAGCTTGGGCCCTGGGGATACCTCCCGAAGGATGCCGCCGTACTTAGGAAGGAGCTGCGTGCACGCGGCCTCGCGCTCGCCGGCGCGTTCTGTCCGGTGACGCTGCACCACCCGCTTCGCTACGACGAGCAGATGGCCTATGCGATGGATACCTGCCGGCTTCTCGCCGATCTCGGTGCGCCGGTGCTCGTGCTCGCGGAGGCCGGTGTTTCGGAACGCGAGCGCATCGCCGGTCGCGTACGCGCGAGCGATCCGCATTTCTCCGATGACGAGTGGAAGCGCTTCTCCGAGGGTGCGAACGAGATCGCGCGCCGCGCGAAGGAGATGGGCCTCGTGACCGCCTTCCATCCACACGCCGGGACGTACGTCGAAACGCCGGCCGAGACGGAAGAGCTCCTGCGGCGCACCGATCCTGCGCTTGTCGGACTCTGCCTCGACACCGGGCACGTGTACTACGGCGGCGGCGATCCGGTCGCTCTCGCGCGCAGCGATCCCGGGCGCATCCGGCACGTGCACCTCAAGGACGTGTACCGCGATCGCTACGAGCGCGCGTTGTCGCAGAAGCTCGATTTCACCGCCGCCGTCGGCGAGGACGTCTTCGCGCCGGTGGGATTCGGCGCCGTCGACATGGCACTTTTGCTCCGCATCCTGCGCGAGGCGAGATTCGATGGCTGGCTCATCGTCGAGCAGGACATCCGCATAGCGCCCGGGTCGGAACGACAGCCGAAACTGGACGCCGCTAAGAGCAGATCGTTCATCGCGTCGGCGATCGGATGACCCGCGAGCGTATCGGCGTCGGCGTCGTGGGCGTCGGGATGATGGGTCGCCGGCACGCGGAGAACGCCGCCAGGTCGATCCCGGAAGCGCGCCTCGCCGCCGTCTTCGATGCCGACCGCGCGCTCGCCGGTCGCGTCGGCCGCGAGATCGACGCCGACGCGTGCGGATCGCTCGAGGAACTGCTCGAACGAAGCGATGTCCGCGTCGTAGTCATCGCGTCGCCCCGACGGTTTCACGCCGAGCAGGCGATCGGAGCCCTCTCCCGGGGCAAGGACGTCTTGCTCGAGAAGCCGATGGGACTGTCGCTCGAGGAGTGCGACCGCATCATTGCCGCGGCCAAGCACGGGCAGTCCCGCCTGCAGATCGGCTTCATGCGACGCTACGACTCGGCCTACGCCGAAGCCAAACGGCTCCTCTCTTCGGGCGCGCTCGGGCAGGCGCTCCTCGTCCGGGCGGTCCATCGGGATCGCGAAGAGACCAACCTTCCCGCGTCAAGCGGCATCACCGAAATGATGCTCGAGTCCACGATCCACGATTTCGACCTCTCGCGTTTCCTTCTGGGCGACGAGATCGCGAGCGTCGCGACGACGGCAGCGGTGCTCTGTCACACGCGCGACGCCCACGGGCACGCACCGAATGCCGCGCTCAACTCGGTTCGGTTCGCGGGCGGTGCGCTTGCCGACATCGAGACGTACTGGGGAGCGCAGTACGCGTATGACGTGCGGACCGAGGTCGTCTGCGCCGAGGGCACCGCGCTCGTCGGTCAGCACCCGCGCAGCCAGCTCGCCGTCTACACGCGCGACGGAGCGACCCGCGACCTTTTCCCCGGCTTTCTCGAGCGGTTCGCGGATGCCTACCGCGCGGAGCTCAGCGACTTCGTGAGCGGCGTCGCGGAACACCGCCCGCCGGCCGTGAGCGGGCTCGACGGTCGCGCTGCGGTGGCCGCGGCTCTCGCGGGTGTCGCCTCATACGAGAGCGGTAAGGCCGAGGCCGTGGCGACAACCGCATCGCCGCCGCGAGAGCCCTCGCCCCGCCGTTAGTGGCTGCGAAGCCACTCCACTAGGCGGTCGCGACAGAAGCGCTCGCGCTCGGGTAGCTCGTTCGAGCGGTACCAGACGATCCCCGCGAGGAGCAGGTAGACCTCGTAGATCTCGGCCCGGCGGCGGCTCGCGTCGTCTTCGACTCGCGCGTACGCATCGCGGAACGGCCCGATCATCGTTGGACAGGCGGGCAGGGTCCAGCTCTCGATGCGCACGAGGTCGAGCAACGGATCGCGGCCGCGCGCGCGTTCGAAATCGAGGAACGCGACGAAGTGCCAGCCGTCGGTTCGCCGCTGCAGCAGCAGGTTTGCCAGGTTCAGGTCGTCGTGGGTGAGCCTCCGCTCGACGCCTTCGAGTGCGTCGCGCCGCTCTTCGTAGTGCTGGATCACGGTCTCGTGCGATCCCTGATCGAGTGCATCGAGGAACCGGCACTCCGCGGCCCGGGTGCGGAGGCGGTCGTCGAGCTCCGTCGACCACGGCGTCGGGGTGTCGACGTACTCGACACGATGCATCACCCGTAACCCGGCCCCGAGCTCCTCTCCGACGCGGTGCTGATCGGTGAACGAGAGCGAGCTCTGCGACCGCGCGGCGTCCTCTCCCGAGATGAAGTCCTGGATGTAATAGGGAACGTCGAGCGTGCGCTTGTCGGCGTCGTACCAGCGAACGGCCGGGTGCGGCACGTGCTTGGCCTGCAAGAGCTCCGCGAGATGCAGGAACCGGCGCATCCGGCCTGGATGCGGGCGGCGATGGACCTTGAAGAGGAACTGCTCCCCGCCCGGCGTCGTGAGCACGTACGCGTGATGCGATCGGCCACGCGGCCAGGGCTCGACGCGAACTCGGGCGAGCGCGCCATGTGAGATCTCGTCGGCCGCCTGGGCCACCTCGTCCGGCGACGGCGGGACCGTGAGCGTGCGCATAGCCGCGACGAATCTAGCGGCGCGGCGGCCTACGCGCAGAGCGTGAGCGCGACCTGTGCGGCTACCTGGGCGTTCGCGCGCAGGAGCGCGATGTTCGCGTCGAGCGCACGGTAATTGGTGGCCTCGCCGAGAGCGCGTAAGAGATACGGCGTGAGATCCGCGCCGCGGATGCCGTCGCGGTCCGATGCGGCGATCGCGTTACGTACCTGCTCCTCGACCTCGTCGCGGCCGAGCGCCGATTCGGCGGCGACCGGAACGCACAGGAGCATGCCCGCGCCACGCGCGAGCTGCTCCCTGGCGATGCGCGCCGCGCCGAGCGCGTCGTTCACGCGGTACTGCAGGCGAAGACCGCTCGATCGCACGTAGAACGCCGGGAACTCGTCCGTGCCGTAGCCGAGGACGGGAACGCCCAGCGTCTCGAGGCGCTCGAGGGTGAGCGCCAGATCGAGCACGTACTTCGCGCCGGCGCTCACGACGACGACCGGATGCCGCGCGATCGCCTCGAGGTCGGCGGACTCATCGAAGCTCCGTTCCGCGCCCCGGTGCACGCCGCCGATGCCGCCGGTCGCCAGGACCTGGATGCCCGCGGCCGCCGCGATCTCCACGGTCGCCGCGACGGTCGTGCCTCCGAGCGACCGCGCTGCCAGGACCGGCGCGATGTCGCGGATCGACACCTTGGCAACCCCGGCCTCGTTCGCGAGCCGCTCGAGAAGAACGTCGCCCGCGCCGACGACGGCGACGCCGTCGTGCAGCGCGATCGTGGCCGGCACCACGCCGAGCGCGCGGATCTCGGTTTCGAGGGCCTTCGCCGTGGTCAGGTTTCGCGGACGCGGCAGCCCGTGCGCGATGACCGTCGATTCGAGCGCCACCACAGGCACGTTCGCCTCGAGCGCCTTCGCCACCTCGGGCGCGATCGAGAGGTTCATCGTCGCCCCGTCGCGTGACCCTGCTCGCCGCTCTGGCCGGCGAGGAGCTCGACGGCATGGGGAAGGACGGGCAGCAGGACCTCGAGCGATTCGCGGACCGCGCGTGGCGACCCCGGGAGGTTCACGACGAGCGCCGACCCGACGGCGCCGGCGACGCCGCGCGAAAGCATCCCGTGGGCGGTCTTCTCGAGCGACTTCGCGCGAAGGGCCTCCGCTATCCCAGGGACCTCGCGATCGATCACGCGCCGCGTCGCCTCAGGAGTCACGTCGTTCGGCGAGAGGCCCGTGCCCCCGGTCGTGAGGACGACGTTGGCGCCGGCGTGAAGAGCGCCGAGTATCGCCGTCGCGATGCGCTCGACGTCGTCTGGCACGAGGGACTCGTGAACGACCTCTGCGCCCGCCGCGACCAGGCGCTCGCGCATCGCGGGGCCGCTCTCATCGGCACGCTCGCCGGCCGCGCCTCTGGTGCTGACCGTGATGATCCCCGCCCGGAGGGTCACGAAGCCCGGTACGTCCCCGATTTTCCGCCGGTCTTCTCGACGAGCCGGATATCCGTGAGCATCGCGCCGCGCTCGACGGACTTGAGCATGTCGTAGAGGGTGAGCCCGGCGACGGAAACGGCGGTGAGTGCTTCCATCTCAACGCCGGTGCGCGCGCTCGTCGCGACCGTCGCCTCGATCTCGACGCCGTCGTTTCCGAGGACGAGCTCGACCGAGGCATGTGTGAGCGGGAGCGGATGCGCCAGCGGAATGAGCTCGCTCGTGCGCTTCGCCGCCATGATCCCCGCGAGGCGCGCGGCGGCGAGCACGTCGCCTTTCGGCATCGCGCCGTCACGCACGAGCGCGAGCGTCGAAGGCGAGACGCGCAGCAAGCCGCGGGCGACGGCGCGCCGCTCGGTAACGGCCTTCGCGCCGACGTCGACCATCCGCGCGGCACCCTTGGAGTCGATGTGCGTGAGCTTCTTTTGCGCCGGACCCATCTTGGTCAATCTCGCGGCTGCGCCGCGGAGAAATGCTCAAGCTGGTGGTTTCGCTCGTCGCGAGTGAATCGCTCCTCGCTCATCTTGTTTAATCTCGATCTTGCGGTCATCTTGTTACCTCAGGCTGCTCGGTCAGGATCACGTCGACGAGCTCGCCCTTCTCGATCCGCGATGGGCCGACCGGCAGATCGATGAGGCAATTCGCGAGCGACATCGAACGGAGGATTCCCGAGCCCTGTGGTCCGGTGAGGCGAACGGTGCCGGCCTCGGGATCAAAAATGCCGCGCGCGAAGAAGCGCAGCGATCCGATCTTGTCGACCGGCTCGACCAGGCGCGCTTTGGCCCGCGGCCGCGCCACGTTCGCGCGCCCCTGCATCCGAAGGAGCGCCGGGCGGACGAACATCTCGAAAGTCACGAGCGCGGACACAGTGTTTCCGGGCAGTCCGAAGATCGGCACGAGGCGGTCACCGTCCCGGAGCTCGCCGAACGCGAGAGGACGGCCCGGCCGGATGGCGATCGCCCAGAAGTCGATCTTGCCGAGCTCGGCGAGCACCGGCTTCAGGTGATCGTGGTCGCCGACCGACACGCCGCCGCTCGTCACGATGGCGTCCGCCGCGATCCCTTCGCCGAGAGCCGTTCGCAGCGCATCGGGCGAGTCAGGGACGATGTCGCGGACCCACGGCTCGGCGCCGGCGGCTCGGACCGCCGAGGCGAGGGTATATCGATTGGAGTCGCGGATCTGCCCGCGCTCGAGGGGTGCATCGAGGTCGACGATCTCGTCCCCCGTGGAGAACACGGCGACGCGCGGACGCTTCCGCACGAGGACCTGAGCGCGACCGACCGAAGCCAGCAGGCCGATCTCGGCGGCCCGCAGGACGGTGCCTGCGTCGAGGATCCGCTCGCCTTTCTTTAGATCTTCGCCGGCCTCGCGGATCGAGATCCCCTTCGGCGTCGCCGCCGTGATCGTCACGACGTCGCTCGCGTTGTCGCTGTCTTCGACGCGAACGACGGTGTCGGCGCCATCCGGCATCGGGGCGCCCGTCATGATGCGCATCGCCTCGCCGGGCCCGACGTCGCGATCGGGGAATTCGCCCGCCGCGACCTCACCGACGACCCGAAGCTCGACCGGCGCCGATGCGACGTCATCGCCGCGCACTGCGTACCCGTCCATCGCGGAGTTGCGAAAGGGCGGTACGTCGCGGTCGGCCGCGACGTCCTCCGCGAGCACCAGCCCGAGGGCATCGAGGAGCGGCGTCTCCACGGCGGCGAGCGTCGGTACGCCCGCGAGGATGCGCGCGAGCGCGTCGTCCGCGCTCATGAGCTTCGGCGCAGGCTTCGCTGAGGTTGCGCTCTTCATTGCCGCGAGTTTAGGCCGGGTAGACGCTGATCTCGGTCGCCTTCACGCTGACCCAGACCTCGCCTCCCTCCGCGAGATCGAGCTCTCGCACCGCGGCCGGGGTCACCTCGGCGACGATCGGCATCTCCCCTTCGATGCCGACACGTACCCGATCGCCTTGGAAGTCGAGCGCCGACGCGTGGCCGCGCCAGACGTTCCGCGGCGACCCCTCGGGACGGGCGCGATGGAGCGCGACGGCACGGGGGTGAACCGTGGCGAAGACCTCGCCGTCGACACCGTCCGCCGACTGGATCGCGGCGCCGCCGCGCAGAGCGACATGTCCCGCCGTCGCGATGCCACGAAAGAGGTTCACGCCGACGAGGTCGGCCACGTACCGCGAGCGCGGCCGCCGCGTGACCTCGGCCGGAGAACCCGTCTGAACGACGCGGCCGGATTCGAGGATCACCAGTCGATCCGCGAGCGCGACCGCTTCGAGCGGATCGTGCGTGATCACGATGCGTATCCCGTCGAACGACGCGAGATGGCGCCTGAGATCCCGCCGGACCGCGCCGCGCGCGGACGCGTCCAGCGCGGCGAGCGGCTCGTCCAAGAGAAGCAGGCGAGGTTCAGTGGCGAGCGCGCGCGCGAGAGCGACGCGTTGCGCCTGCCCGCCCGAGAGCGCACGCGGCCTCGCCTCCTTGTACGGGCCGAGGTCAAGCCGATCGAGCCAGGACTCCGCAGCGGCACGCGCGTTCTTCGTCGACGCGCCGCGCGCGCGAAGACCGAAGGCCACGTTCTCGAGCGCGGAGAGATGCGGGAAAAGCAGGTAATCCTGGAAGACGACACCGATCGGACGGCGCTCCGGAGCGAGATGGATGCCGGTCGACACGTCGTCGAAGACGACCTCGTCGAGCGTGACGCGGCCGGCATCCAGCGGGACGAGTCCGGAGAGGGCGCGAAGGAAGGTCGTCTTGCCGGCGCCGTTCGGTCCCAGCACCGCGACGATCTCGCCCGCCGCCACTTCGATCGCGACGTCGAGATCGAGAGTGCCGAGCCGGACGGCGATCTGGGCTTTCAGCATCAGAACGCGCGCAGGTAGCGATCGCGCATCGCGACCAGGATCGCGAGCGACACGGCAAGCAGGACGACGCTCAACATGATCGCGACCTCGGGTCGCGTCTCGAGGGCGATATAGACGGCGAGCGGCAGCGTCTGCGTCGTCCCAGGCAGATTGCCGGCGAATGTGATCGTCGCCCCGAATTCGCCGAGCGCCCGTGCCCAGCACAGGACGGCGCCGGCGAAGACCGAGGGCGCGATGAGAGGGAGCGTCACGCGCCGGAACACGATCCACCGCCCCGCGCCGAGCGTGCGTGCGGCATCCTCGTAGCGGCGATCCATGGATCGGAGCCCGGCCTCGACGGTGAGGACCAGCAACGGCATCGCCACGAAGGTGGCCGCGAGGATCGCGCCGAACGTCGTGAACGGGAGGCGGATCCCGATCGCGTCGAGGGCTTGACCGAAGAGGCCGCGCCGACCGAAGGCGAAGAGGAGCGCGACGCCGCCGACGACTGGGGGCAGGATCATCGGCAGCGTGGTGAGCGCGCGGATTAGGTCCCGTCCGCGGAACGGAACGCGCGCGTAGATCCAGGCGAGGGGAACGCCGAGCAGAAGGGCGAGGGCGGTCGCCGCGAGCGAGATGACGAACGAGAGCCGGAGCGCGGTCAGCGCCTCGGGTGTCGTCAGCTCGCCCAGCGCGCTCTGCCACGGCGCGCGCGCGAGAAGCCCTGCGAGCGGCAAGATGAAGAAGGCGACTCCGACGATCGCCAGCGCGGCGAGAAGCGCGGGCGGCCGTTCGGAACTCATGGTCTCGAGAAGCCGAAGCCGGCAAGGATCTTCTGCCCCTCCGGCGAAGTCAGATAATCGATGAACTGACCCGCGAGCTGCGGGTCCTTCGCACCCTTCACCACGGCGATCGGGTAGCGCGCGACCACCTGCTGCTGATCCGGGATGGCGACGCCGGCCACGCGGGCCGCCGCCGACCTCACGTCGGTCACGTACACGATGCCGGCGTCGGCCTCGCCGAGGCTGACCTTATTGAGCACCGCACGCACGTCGACCTCCTGGCTCACCGGCCTGGCGGTGACACCGGCTTTGGCGAGCGCCTCAAGCGCGTACTTGCCCGCCGGAACCGTCGGTGCGGCGAGCACCAGGACGATGTCAGGTCGCGCGAGGTCCGCGAGGCCGGCGATCCTCTTCGGGTTTCCGGTGGGCACCGCGATCTGGAGCTCGTTCGACGCGAACGTCCGGGGGCTCTTCGCGAGACCGGCGTCGAGGACCTTCTGCATGTTCGCCTCATCTGCGGAGGCGAAGACGTCCGCGGGCGCCCCGTTTGTGATCTGCGTCGCGAGCGTCGACGACGAGCCGAAGTTGAAGATGAAGCGAACGCGCGTGTTCGTCTTAGTGAAGTCATCGCCGGCTCTCGCGAAAGCATCGGTGAGCGATGACCCGGCGAAAACAGTGACGTCCGTGATCTGCGGCGTCTCGGTCCGCGATGGCGAGACGCACGCGGTGAGCAGGAGCGCGATGGCGAGGACTCCTCGCACGATCCTTAGATCGAGCCGCGAGCTCGTTGTGCGATCTCGACGATCACGTTCGTCGCCTTCACCACGCAGACCACACTCACTCCGGCCGCGAGCGCGAGCTCTGTGGCGGCCTCCGCGGTCATGAGGCTGACGAGGCGATGTGGTCCCGCCTGCACCTCGACGACCGCGGCGACGCGGTCCTTCTCGACCCTCGTGACTACCCCCACGAACCGGTTCCGCGCGGATTGCGCGACGATCGCTCGATCGGGCTTGCGTCGCTTCGCTTGTAGCCGCCGCACGTCCTCGACGCTGACGAGGCGCTGACCGCCGGGCGACCGGCGGACGCGGAGGCGGCCCGCGGCCTCCCAGCGTCTCAGCGTGTCGACAGAGACGCCGATGAGCTCGGCGGCCTCCCCAACGCGGAGATTTCCATCCCTAGGCTTTCTGGCGTTCAGTCGTGAAGTTATCTATGTATTCTATGACGACGCACTACCGCCCGCTGGTGAGCTGGCGCTGCCCTCGATGTACGCCGCCTAATCAGGCGGCATCGCGTCGATCGTTGTCGCCGGCGAGAGCCGCCTCGGCCTGCCGCAGCAACACGGTCGTCGTCGCGACTTCATCGCTCCAGGTCGCCGCGCCGGCCCGCACGTTCCAGCGAGCCGTTCCGAACGCGCGGACCGTGGATGTCATCGTGCGCATGAGCTCGTCGAGCCGAGCACGCACCAGCGTGCGAAGACGTTCTGCGCGCGCGGCGTCACGGCCCGTGGGCGCGAGCGCGGCCACCCCTGAGTCGCCGTAGCGGTACGCGCTGACATCGCCGCCGAGCAACGTCGCGGTCGCCCCGAGTGTCGCTCGTATCGCTCGATGCACCATCGCCCGGCGTGTCGCCTCGCCGACACCCTCGACGTCGAGCTGCGCGAGGACCACCGCGAACGTCGGTCCGCCGTCTTTGGCCGCCGCGATCCGCTCACGGACCGACGCGACGAGCACCCGATCGAGGTATGCCTCGGCGACGGGGCGCTCGCGCGGCGGGGCCACCTGTGCGACGACCGGGAACGGTCGCGGCTCGGCATCTCCGAGGAGCCGGACCAGCGTGGGCAACATCTCGGCCCATCGCTCGCGCTCCTGAACCCGCTCGGCCGCGCCGAGCGATGTGAGGCAGACATTCGCGGCGGCGGCGGGCGCGATATAGCCGCCCTCGATCAGCGACTGCAGGGCCCGGCCGAAAGCGCCCGCCGCAAAGGGCAGCCTCTCCGCGGCGATCGCGGCAAGTAGCGTGGCCGGTCGAAACGGTCCGGCGGCCAGACTCTCGAGCAGATACAGCCGGAAGAACGCGGTCGCGAGGCCGGTCGCGCTCGGGCGCACCATCTCCCCCTCCGAAGGCACAAGAGAGAACGACTGGCCCTTGAGGTGGCCCGGGACGTGCGATGAAACGCGAAGATGAGCGTCAGGGAGCGCGCGGTCCTCATCGTGAACCCGGCGGCCGGCAAGCGGCACGCCGAGGACGGCGACCTCGCGGAGTGCGTGCGGCTCCTAGGCGCAGCCGGCTTCGACATCGATCGTCGCGACACCGGAGCCGAGGGTCCGACCTCCGCCGACCTCGCGAAGAGCGCCGTCGCCGACGGCTTTCGCGTGGTGCTCGTCGCCGGCGGCGACGGCACGGTCGCGCCGGCCGCGATCGCCCTCATCGGCACCGAGGCGACCCTTGGGATCCTTCCGTTCGGGAGCTTCATGAACATCGCGAACGGCCTGGGCATCCCACTCAAGCCGGTCGACGCGGCGCGGGTCATCGCGGAACGGAAGGTGAAACGTTCGGACGTCGGCGAGGTGTCAGGGAAGATCTTCTTCGAGACATGCGGCATCGGCATGGACGCCGACATGTTCGGCGCGGCCCGACTCGCCGAGCGCGGTCGGTGGGGGCCCGCGCTACGGCGGATCGTGCGGTGGGCGACGGCAAACACGCATCGCATCGAGGTCACCGTGGACGGAAAGACCGAGCGCCACGGCGTCCTGCAGATCCTCATCGTGAACAGTCCCTATTACGGCTGGGCGCTGCCGATCGTCCCGAACGCCGACATGACCGATGGACTGCTCGACGTGGCGATCTTCCCGCGAAGGGGAAGGCTCGAGCTCATCCGATGGATGGCCACCATCTGGCACACCGGCCGACCGGGGAGACCGCCGCGCCTGCTGCGGGGAAAGGTGATCGAGCTCGCGTCGTCCGAGGCCGTGCCGGTCCACGCCGACGGTCAGATCGCGGGCCGCCTCCCGGTCACCGTGCGCTGCTGCGAAGGCGCGCTACGCGTGTTCGCATGAACTTCCGGCCGATGTCGACCCACGTGCGCACATGGATGCTGAAACCAGAGAGCGTCCCGGTGACCTTGCCCTCTCGGAGCGCGGCCAGGAGCTCCTGCGGCGTCACGAACGGCGCGACGTCCACGTAAGCACGGCCGATCTCGATCGGGCGGTGCGAATCGCTGCCGACGCCGCCCGGGAGATCGTGCTCCCGTGCGAATTCGAGCGCACGTACGTTGCTCGACGTTGCGACCTCGCGTGCGTTGAATACCTCCACGACATCGAGCTTCGGTGCGACCCGCTCGAGCACCGATCGGCGGAGATGCCGGCGTCGGTTTCGACTGAAGGGATGGGGCACGTACGCGAGCCCGCCCTGTTCGTGAATGAGGTCGATGGTGTGCTCCGCGGTGAGTCCGGACGCGACTTTCTTTTCCAGATAGAGCCCGACCAGCTCGCCGTCGGCGGTCGTGATCTCTTCACCCACGATCACCTGAAGGCCGGGGTCGGTCTCGCGCAGCCGAAGACCGCCTTCGACGGTGTCGTGATCGGTGATGCATACCGCTCCAAGCTGCGCCTCGCGGGCGAGCTCGGCGAACTCGGCCAGAGACACGCGACTATCCCGCGAGTACTCGGTATGCATGTGCATGTCCAGCCTGATCCGGTCCACGAAGCGACTGTGCCGCAGTTCGCGTGCCGCCGATCTCCGTCAGCCCGTTAAGCCGCCTCGGCCGGTCTCGGCGAACGCGAGCACCTCGATGACATTGCCCGCGGCTGCAGCCGTGTCACTGTCGAGCTTCGAGTCGCCGAGGGCCAGCGTCACCCACGCCGCGGTCTTTGCGTCGACGGCCGGGTGGCGGCGATCACGTGCCTCTCGGATGCGGTCGAATGCTGCCGCGAGATGCTCCTTACTGTCGCGCCGCAGGTCGCGCCCGTGGTCACGCAGCTGCACGTCCACTCCGCAGGCCTCGATCATGGCGCGCAGGAGCGCAGGGTCGGATCCCGAAAGGACCCGAACGACATCCGCGGCTATCTGGTCGTTCGTCGCGCCGAGGGCATCGAACGTCCGAACACGGAGGTCGTGCTCCTCGTCCATCAAGTGCCGCATGAGTTCGGCCTTGTCGGGAAACTGGTGATAGAAGGTGCCGATCCCCACACCCGCAGCGCGGCAGATCTGATGAACGCTCGCCGCGTACCCCGCTTGAGCAAAGGTCTGTCGTGCGGCGGACAAAAGTCGCGCGCGCTTCTCCTGCGGGCGGCGCTGGGCCCGCTCCGTCGTTCGATCGGTCAGGACACAGACTGTGTCCCAGGCGGAGGTGGTCCCGCAACCTTCGTGTGGTCCCCTTCATTTGGAGGGGAGCGCAAACTCCTCGGGTGGCGGCCCGAGAGGTGGTCCGGGACGATCTAGACCTGCAGCGTGGCGCGATCGCGATCCTCGACCCGGACGGGATCGTCACGTGGGCCGACGAAGCGTGGGCAACTCTGAAGAGCCAAACCGATCTCCCTGGCGTACCGATCGGGAAGAATCTCGTCGAGACGTACCGCAAGCGCGACGAACCTATCCTGCAGGCGGTCGCCAACGCGATCGTGGCACTCTTCGAAGGCAAGGCAACCTACTTTGAGATCGAGCATGGCGCCAGGAGCGAGGGACGCTCCTATCTCACATCAGCGGCGGCGCTTCGGGGGGACCGGGCCGGCGCGGTCCTGATCCACCGGGTCGTGACCGGGAAGCTCCGAGCGAACGTTCCGCCATCGGCCGACGCGAGGACGCAACACAGCGACGTCATCGAGCGGCTGACGCCCAGAGAGCGCCAGGTACTCGAGGTCATGGCGGCCGGTCTCGACAACCGTGCGATAGCGGCGAAGCTCCGGATCGAGTACACGACCGTCCGCGGCCACGTCCGTGCCGTGATAGAGAAGCTCGGGGCGCGCTCGCGTCTGGAGGCCGTCGCCCGGGCATACCGAAACGGCTGGGTGCCAAAAGGGTGAGTATCCGCAGACCTGCGCCCGACGCCCCGAAGTTCCCGGTCCCGAGCCACGTCGCCCTTCTCCACCACGGGGAAGCCGACCTGCGCGTCGCGGCGCTCGAGTTCATGCGGGAGGCGGTCGATCGCTCGGATGAAGCATTGCTCTGCTTCGGTGAGCCAGGCGTGGGTGAGCGGCTCTTGCGCGATCTCGAGCTATATATGGGCCGCGAGCTCTCGGCCGATCGCCGAGCCGGTCGCATCCTGGTGGGAGAGGCCAATCCGGACGTAGACCAGCAGCTCGAGAATTTCATCGCCCCCCTCGAAGCGTTCCGCGCGAGCGGATATGCGCTCGTGCGGTTCATCGGGATCGTCGCCTGGAACGTTCGGAACTTCCCGCCGCCGGAAGATTTCCTGTGGTTCGAGTCGAAGATGAACGAGGTCATGGCCGGCTTCCCGGTTGTCGGTCTCTGCCCCTATGACCTCGGGCGCATACCCGTTCGCGCGGTCGCTTATGGCGCACTCGAGACCCATCCCTTCGTGATGAGCGATGGAGTGCTGCGCGACAACCCGCAATTCATCCCGCCCGATCGTTACCTGCGCGAACGATTGCTCGGGCTTCCTTGGCTCGAGAGCGAAGAGCCCTAGCTCAACCGAGCTTCGGCAGACCGTCGAGGGCGTGGCCGATGTAGCCAAATGCGATGAAGCCGAGGACCGCAAGACAAACGAAGAAAGCGAAGATCCAGAGCAGGAACGCGGTGTTCCGTACCTGGGTGCTGTCGTCCTTGACGCGCTTCGCTTGTTACTTCTCCTCCATCGACTTCGCGATGGCGGCGAGGAACTCCTTGTTCGTCTTGGTCTTGCCGAGCCGTTGCAGGAGGAGCTCGGTGCCTTCGATCTGGCCGACGGCCGAGAGCATCTTCCGCAGCAGGATCACCTGCCGCATGACCTCGGGTGCGAGCAGCATCTCCTCGCGGCGCGTGCCGGAGGCCGGGATGTTGATCGCCGGGAAGGTGCGGCGCTCCTGGAGCTTGCGGTCGAGGATCATCTCGGAGTTGCCGGTCCCCTTGAACTCTTCGTAGATCACGTCGTCCATGCGGGACCCCGTGTCGACGAGGCATGTGGCGAAGATCGAGAGCGATCCGCCGCCTTCGATGTTTCGCGCGGCGCCGAAGAAGCGCTTGGGTGGGTAGAGCGCGACCGGGTCCATGCCACCGGACAGCGTCCGGCCGGATGGCGGGACCGCGAGGTTGTACGCGCGTGCGAGACGAGTGATCGAGTCGAGGAGAATGACCACGTCGCGGCCGGTCTCGACGAGGCGCTTCGCGCGCTCCAGCGCGAGCTCCGCGACGCGGGTGTGGTTCTCGGTGGGCTCATCGAACGTGGACGAGAAGACCTCGCCCTTGATGGATCGACGGATATCGGTCACTTCCTCGGGTCGCTCGCCGACGAGGACGACCATGATGTGGACGTCCTGGTGATTCCCGGAGATGCCGTTTGCGATGTCCTTCAGCAACTGCGTCTTGCCGGCCTTCGGCGGCGACACGATGAGTGCGCGCTGCCCGTAGCCGAGGGGGTTGACGAGGTTGATGAGGCGCTGGCTGAGGTTCGTGCTGTCGACCTCAAGGTCGAACATCTCGTCCGGGAAGACCGGCACGAGGTTCTCGAACACGGGCCGGCGCTTTGCCTGCTCAGGGTCGATGCCGTTGACCGCCTCGACGCGCAGCAGGCTGAAGTACTTCTCACTGTCCTTCGGCGGTCGCGTCTGGCCGGTCACGAAGTCGCCCGTCCGAAGACCGAGGCGGCGCACCTGGCTCGAGCCGACGTACACGTCCTCTGGTGAGGGGAGGAGGGAGCGGCGCCGCAGGAAACCGAAACCGTCTTCGACGATCTCGAGGATGCCCTGCGCGAAGATGTTGCCCTGGACCTCGGTCTGGGCCTGAAGGATACGGGTGATGAGGTCCTGCTGGCCGAGGCCGGCCGCGCCTTCGACGTTGAATTCCTTCGCGATCTCCGCGAGCTCTTTCTGCTTTTTCTCGTTGAGCTCGGTGATCGTGTAGAACTTGCGGCTGGGTGCGGGAGGCGGGCCCTCGCGCCGTGTGGCCGTGGCGGTGGCTGTGCCACCGTTCGTTGCGGGACCGTTCGTGGCGGGGCCGTTCGACGCGTTCGTGGCGGGGGTTTCTTTGGTGGTGGGAGTGTCGAGTGGGGTGGGTTCTGGATTGTCCAAGCGGTGTGTTCGCTCCTTAGTTTGCCTGCGGCCTTGTCGCCCAGGTCTCTGGCTTCGTGGGTCCGGTGGGCGCATTAGGTGCGCGCGCATCCGGCTCGTGAGAAAGAGGGGAAAGGTTGCGTAAGCCAGTATACAACGGCATGCCGAGGCTGACCACCGCCCAGACCGCTGAGCTCGCTTCGCTCTCGCGGGACATCCACGCGCATCCCGAGCTCGCCTACGAGGAGCGTCATGCCGTGGCCGCGATCAGCGCAGTGCTCGAGCGCGCCGGCCACCGGATCGAGCGCGGCATCGGCGGTCTCGAGACCGCATTTCGTGCGCGAGTCGGTCCCGCCGACGGTCCGGCCGTCGCTCTGCTCGCGGAGTACGACGCGCTCCCGGAAGTCGGGCATGGCTGCGGTCACAATCTGATAGCGATCAGCAACGTGGGTGCCTACCTGATCGCGGCGGCGAGCGCAGCGCGGCTCGAGGTGGGCGTCGAGCTGATCGGCACGCCGGCTGAAGAGAACGGCGGCGGCAAGATCGAGCTCCTACGTAAAGGCATCTTCGATCGGATCGTCGCCGCACTTTCGTCACACCCCGCCGGGCAGGGCGGCTGGTCGGTGAGCGGTACGGGTCTCGGCGTCGTCGGCAAACGCGTGACCTTCACCGGCGTTGCGTCGCACGCCGGGTCTGCACCCGAGAAGGGGCGCAATGCGCTCAACGCCGTCATCCGGTTCTTCGTCGGCATCGACGGATGGCGTCAGCAGCTCGACACCGACTCGCGCGTGCATGGCTACATCAGCGACGGCGGCAAAGCGATGAACGTCGTGCCCGCGCGGGCCGAGGCGATCTTCGGCTTGCGTGCGAAGGAGCGCGGGAGCCTCGACGGGATGGTCGAGCGTTTCGGTGAGATCGCGAAGGGCGCCGCGCTCCTCACCGGCACGAAGGTCGAGATCGCCGAATACCTTCCGTATTACGAGCCGGTCAAGGCGAACCTCGCGCTCGGGGACGTGATCACCGAAGAGCTCCGGCGCCTGGGGGTGACGCCGGAGCGCGGCGTCCTCGTCACCGCTTCCACGGACCTTGGCAACGTGTCGAGCAAGGTACCGACGGACTGGGTCCGCTTCCCGGTGAGCGAGAAGCCCGTGCCGGGTCATTCCGACCGGATGCGCGACGCGAGCATCAGCGACCTCGCGCACCGCAATGCGATGATCACCGCCGAGGCGCTCGGGTCGGCCGCCGTCGGGATCGCGACCGACAAGGCACTGCGCGATCGGATCGCCAAATGAACGACTCGCTCCGCAACGACCTCATCAGGCTGTCCCGCGAGATCAACGCCGACCCCGAGCTGGCATACAAGGAGGAGCGCGCGGTCGGCCGCATCACCGCACTTCTCCAAAAGCACGGCCACGAGGTCGAGCGGAACCTCGGAGGGCTTCCGACCGCGTTCCGCGCGCGGGTCGGTCCGCCGGGTCCGGCCGTCGCGCTCCTCGCTGAGTACGATGCCCTCCCGGACGTCGGGCACGGCTGCGGCCACAACCTCATCTCGATGACCATCGTCGGCGCATTCCTCACCGCGGCCGCAAAGGCGACGGATCTGCAGACGGGGATCGAGCTCGTGGGCACGCCGGCAGAGGAGAGCGGTGGCGGAAAGATCGACCTTCTCGAGAAGGGTGTGTTCAAGAACACCGTGGCCGCGCTCTTCTCGCATCCCGGCGCCGGCGGTCAGTGGAGCGTGAGCGAGAGGCTCCTCGGGATCTCGGTGAGGCGGGTCATCTACGAGGGCCTGGCGTCGCACGCCGCCGTCTCGCCGCAGAAGGGTCGCAACGCACTCACCGCGCTCATCGCGCTTTTCGTGGCGGTCGACGGTTGGCGGCAGCACCTTCCGTCTACGGCGCGGGTCCACGGGATCGTCCGCGAGGGTGGGGTCGCCTCGAACATCATCCCCTCGCGCGCCGTGGGCGACTTCGGCCTCCGCGCCGCGGAGATGGAAGCACTGAAAGAAATGGTCGCGATGTTCGAGGACATGGCGAGGGGCGCGGCGCTCCAGACCGGCACGAAGGTCAAGATCGAGGAGGAGATGCGTCCATACCTGCCGGTCGAGGCGAACCCGATCCTCGGCGAGGCGCTAGCGCAGGAGCTCGTCCGCCGCGGGAAGTCGCCGTCTCGGGGACATCTGGTGACCGCGTCCGGCGACATCGGGAACGTGTCGCAGAAGGTGCCGACGGACTACATCGGCTTTCCCGTGAGCGCGGAGGAGATACCGGGCCACTCCCATCGGATGCGCGAGGCGTCGGTGAGCGACTACGCCCATGACAGCGCGTTCGTGGTCATCGACTCGCTTGCGGCCACGGCGCTCAAGGTCGCCACCGACAAGACGTTCCGTGATTCGCTCCGCAAGTGACGAGCGATCTGGGCGCGCGCAATCGCGCATCGCGCGACCGCCTGGCGGCGGTGACCGCACGCCTCGGTGGTCGGAGCGTCGAGCTGCCCGGGGGTTGGACGGCCGCGGCGGTCCTCGCGCATCTCGCCTTCTGGGATGCGTTCGTCGCGGCTCGGCTCGAGAAGTTCGCGCGCGATCGTGGACCGATGGAGCCCGGGAGCGACGCGTTGACCGACCTCATGAACGCGGCCGGCCTCCCGCAGTGGCGGGCGCTTCCCGCCGCCGCGGCCGGCGAGCTCGCGACCGGAGCCGCCGCGGCGGTAGATCGCCTCATCGAAGGCCTTCCCACCGACGCGCTCGACGAGATCCGCGCGATGAAGCGCCCGCGCCTGCTGGATCGGTCGCTCCATCGGAAAGAGCACCTCGACGAGATCGAGCGCGCGCTGCGGTGAGTGACCCGGCGACGAACGATGTCGTCCGTCCGGTCCCGCGCACGGAGCTTGGCAAAGGACGCGTGCTGGAGTTCGACTTCCCGGGTCTCGAGATCGGTGTCGCCGAGTACGAGGAGGGTCCTACAGGCTGCACCGTTTTCTCGTTCGGCATGCGCGCCTCAGTCTCGATCGACGTGCGCGGGGGATCACCCGACGTCAGCGCAGCGCACCGTGACGTCGTCGAAGTGGTCTGCTTCGCGGGCGGCTCGCTCTACGGTCTTGAGGCTTCCGCCGGAGCCGCGGCGGAGATGCTGAAGAGGCGCGACTACTCAACGAAGTGGATGGACATCGCGCTCGTTTCCGGCGCGATCCTCTACGACTACGGCCCGCGCGGGAACGCGATCTATCCCGACAAGGAGCTGGGCCGGGCGGCCATCCGCGCGATGAGGCCGGGCTCGTTTCCTATGGGCGCACGCGGTGCGGGGCGCTCGGCGACCGCGAGCCACGGCGCGGGCGCGGAGCTCGCGGGACAGGGCGGCGCCTATCGCGCGAAGGGGCCGACCAAGATCCTTGCGTTCGTGGTCGTGAACTCGTACGGCTGCATCGTCGACCGGACTGGCAAGATCGTGCGCGGCAAGCCGACGGGGCCCGTGCCGGGACGCATACCGCGTTCCGCGAACACGACGCTCTCGCTCGTGGTGACGAATCAGAAGCTCGACCGTCTGCAGCTCCAGTCGGTCGGCCGGCAGGTGCACGCTTCGATGGCCCGCGGGATCCAGCCATTCCACGCGCGGTGGGACGGCGACGTGAATTACATGGTGTCGACGCAGGAGGTCGCGAACGACGATCTCGATGAGGTCACTCTCGGCGAGCTCGCATCGGACGCGAGCTGGGACGCGATCCTCCGAAGCTACGACCCGTAGAGGGTTAGCCGGCGAGCTTCACATTCCCGCACGAGAGCCCCCAGTACCGATCGTGGTCGGCCGGCATTGCGTACGCATCGCTGACCGCGATGACGCTGCGGGTCGTCGACCAGAGGACGAGCTGGGAGCGGCTGTACCAGTGATGCACATCCTCCACGAGATCCCACGCGTAGTCCGAGGTGTAGTCCGAAACCCCGCGAGCCACGATCTCCGGCGTGTCCTTCGTCCGCCGGCACTCGATCGAGTTGCCATGTCGCACCGAGCCCGCGAATAGGAACATGACGGGCGCGCCGTTCTCTTCGACGCGGCGCAGAGCGCCGTCGGCGTAGACGAGGAAGCTGGTCCAAACCGTCGACGCGCCCTGACCAACGGTGACGATCGCGTCGTCACAGCCGTCGCCATTCACATCGGCGATGCCGATGAGGGGATTCGGCTCGGCTACGTCGTTCGAGCCGAGCGTCGTCTCGTGGACGGCGGCGGTCGCAAGAGTGAGTCGCGCGAGGATCATCGCGTCGCGAGGACCGCCCGGAAGGCGCGCGAAGAACTGCAGCCGGTCTGCGCGACCATCGCAGTCGAAGTCCGCCTGCGCCGAGGCGAGGAGGTTGCCGAGGAGCGGTGTTTCGGTCGGCGCGACGACGGTCGCTGGGGTTGGGGTCGGAAGGAGTTTGTCGGCGCTCGGCGCGCCGCCGTACTGCGGGCCGCTCGCGTCCACGCCGACGGAAGATGTCGGAGGTGGCGCGCCGGCAGCCGCGCATGATACTAAAAGTAGTATCACAACGATCGGCAATAACCGCTCCACGCTCATAGCGTGGGGCCGCGCTGCTAACGCGTCGTCAGAGTTGTCGCCGTTCGAACTACTAGCGTTACGCGGCGCCGCGCTGGATTACCGCTCGGCGATCGGCACCCAGCGCTTCCCGGTCGGTCCGGTGTACTCCGATTCGGGGCGGATGAGCCGGTTGTCTCCGTGCTGCTCCATGATGTGCGCGCACCACCCGGCCATGCGGCCGACCGCGAAGATCGAGGTCCCGAGGTCGGCGGGGATCCCGAGGAACGTGTACGTCGTCGCCGCGTAGTAGTCGACGTTCACCACGTTGACCTTTGCCGCGGCCGCGGGCGACATCTTGGGACGCTGCCTTTCGATCTCGGCAGCGAGACGTTCCTGGATCTCGAAGTACTTCGGACCCTTCCAATCCTTGGAGAGCTCCTGCGCGAACTTCCTCAAAAATTTGGCGCGCGGATCCTCGGTCTTGTAGACGCGGTGGCCGAAGCCGGAGAACTTGTACTTCGAGGCGATCGCCTTTTCGACCCACGATTCGGTGCGCTCGGGCGCGCCGATCTCATCGAGCATCTTCATCGTCCCGTCGGTCGCGCCGCCGTGAAGGGGTCCCTTCAGCGCGCCAAGTCCGGCGGTCACCGCGGCGTGCATGTCGGCGTTCGTCCCGGCGGCGATCCGCGCCGCAAAGGTGGACGCGTTGAGGCCGTGCTCGGCCTGCAGGATGAAGCAGGTGTTCAGGATCTCGGCGGCGCGCGGATGGTCGAGGCCGGCCATCTTCGCGAAGTTGGCGGCGTGGCCGAGCGTCGGATCCGGGGGGACCGGCTGTTCGCCCCGCCGCCGGCGGATGTAGGTGGCGAGCATCGTCGGCAGCTTCGCGGTGAGGCGCAGCGCCTTCGCGTACTCCGCTTCCCGGGAGTTGTCGCCCTCAGCGGGGTCTTCGGCTGACGACGCCGAGACGACGGTCCGGAGGACATCCATGCCCGTACCGGTCTCGGACATCTCCTGCAGGATCCCGCGGAGGAACGGCGACAGGGTGCGGTGCTTGGTCAGCTCGGCTTTGAAGTCACGGAGCTCTTGTTTGTTCGGAAGATCGCCATTGAGCAGGAGATACGCGACCTCTTCGTACTCGGCCTTGCCGGCCAGCTCCTCGATGCGGTAGCCGCGGTACTGAAGGAAGTTATCGCTGACCGAGCAGATCGCCGTCGTGGTCGCGATCACGCCCTCGAGTCCGCGGGGAGCCACCTTTTCCCGCTCGACGGCCATGGACCGAGTGTCGCACAACCGTGTCGAGCCCTTTGAATTGCCGAAGGTCACAAGGCGTAGGACTTGCCACCCCAAACCGCCGGAGGTACAGTCCCGGCGGGACGGTCAGGCAGGCTAAACCGTCCGGGGAGGACGAAACATTCGTGACGTGCGCGCGTTGATTTAGCTGGCGCGCGCTGAACTTGTTAGCCCCTCATCCCACCCACCAGCGGAGGGCGGCGGCCGTAAGGCCGGCGCCCTTTCGCTTTGGTTTCGGGCTTTACTTTTGAGAACAGGAAGGGTGCATCGCTGATCACACGCATGCGCATGGGTCCACGCCGCCGAGACCCCGTGTCCCGCGATCGCTACCGAGCGATCGCTCGGGACGCGGGCGTACGGGCTCAGCTGGCGCGACCGCGCTGGATCGACGCGGCGCTCGTCGGCGCGCTCGCCGTCGTGCTGCTGATCGCACTTCCCCGCGCCGCCTCGGCGGTCGGGGCCGGTCTTGATCAGGTCCTGACCTCGATCCAATCGTCGATCCCTCTCCTGCAAGGACGCGGTTCGATCGAGCTTCCGGCAGGCGGTAGCTCGAGCGTCGGGGCCGCTCCAATCGCGGACTCGCTGCCCGCCTACACGCGCGAGCCGCAGCTTCAGCTCACCGGCAAGGTGCCGTCGTTCGCGGTGCAGGCTGGGCGCAGTCTGCAGATCGTGCTGAATGGCGCGGTCGTCGCCACTGCGCCGCTCGACCCGAGCGGCGCATTCACCGCAACTCTCGCGCTCAAGGATGGCGCGAATACCGTCGGCGTCGCGCTGGTCGCCGATCGCGACGTTGTCGCGGCGTCGACGTACACCGTCGTTCTCGACCGCACGCCGCCGACTCTCACGGTCGCGCAGCCGGCCGCAGGGAGCACGGTCGACGCGAAGAACATCATCGTCTCGGGAACGACCGAAGTCGGTTCGACCATCACCGTGAACGGGCACACGGTCGTCACGGCGCCGGATGGTGGGTTCACGGACTCCTTCAGCGCGACGCAAGGTTCGGTGCCGATCACCGTCGTGGCCCGCGACCGCGCGGGAAACGAGACCACCCAGAAGCTCACGATCGTCGCTCAGCAGGTGACCCAGAACGTCGCCACAGCGACCGTTACGGTCACGCTCGACAAGGCGACGGCCAAAGCGGGTCAGGGTGTCCTCGCGACGATCTATGTCGTCGGCACCACCGGACCGCGTGCTGGTGTCCCGGTCACGTTGTCGGTCGGTGTCCTCCAGATCGGGACGGCCGTGACCGACGGGACCGGCGCGGCGCGCATCAGCTTCGTCGCTCCATCCGCGGAGGGCGACGTGAGCGTCGTCGTGCTCGGCGCGGGATCATCGGGAAGGGCCTCACTGACCATCACCGCGCGCTGAGGCTGATACTCGCGCGAACGTGAGCGACGCAAACCTCGTCCTCTTTTCATTGCTCGGCGGCACAGCGCTGCTCCTCTATGGAGTCCGCTTCGTCGGCGACGGCCTGCAACGGGCAGCGGGTACGCGCCTGCGGCACATCCTGTCCACGCTCACCGGCAATCGAATCAAATCGCTCCTGGTGGGCGCCGGCGTCACGGCGGTGCTGCAGTCCTCCAGCGCGACCACGGTGATGCTCGTGGGCTTCGCTTCCGCGGGTCTCCTCTCACTCAGGCAGACCATCGGCGTGATCCTCGGCGCTGATATCGGCACCACAGTCACGGTGCAGCTACTGGCGTTCGACCTGCTCCAGCTGTCCCCGCTCGTCGTTTTCCTTGGCTGGGTCCTGTACGTGGCGGGCCGCGGGACGATCCGCTATGTGGGACAGGCGATCCTCGGCTTCGGCTTCCTCTTCCTGGGAATGAAGCTCATCCACGACGGCACCGCACCGCTCGCCACGAACGAGCTCTTTGCCGACATGCTCCGCGCATTGACCGGCCAGCCGTTGCTGCTCGTCCTTATTTCCGCGGCGTTCACCGCGCTCGTGCGTTCGAGCGCGGCGGTCATCGGACTCGCGCTCTCGCTCGCGTCCGCGGGACTCATGCCGCTGGTGGGCGCGATACCCATCATCTTCGGCGCGAACGTCGGCACGGCTGCGACCGCCGTCATCGCCGCGGTCGGCCAGAACGCGGAAGCTCGGCGTGTGGCCGCGGCGCACGCCGCCTTCAAGATCGTCGGCGTCGCGATCTTCTTCCCTTTCATCGGACCGTTCGCCGATCTGGTGCGCGCGACCTCGCCGGACGTCCAACGCCAGATCGCGAACGCGCACACGATCTTCAACGTCGCCCTCGCGCTGGTCTTCCTGCCGTTCTCGGGTCTCGCCGCGGACTTCGTCACGCGGCTCATCCCCGAGGCACGACGTACCGGTACTGGACCGATGTATCTCAATCCGGCGGTGCTGGACACGCCAGCGGTCGCGCTGGGCCAGGCGCTCCGCGAGGTCCTGCACATGGGTGACGTCGTCATGCAGTCACTGCGCGAGACGCGCGTCGTGCTCGAGCGCGACGACGTCGCGTTGATGCGCGAGATCGTCGCGCGCGACGATGTCATCGATCGGCTCGAGGAGGACATCAAGCAGTACCTGGTGAAGCTCCGTGAGAATTCGCTCACCGAGGAGCAGGCCGAGCGCGAGACCGCGCTTATCTTCGTCATCGTTAATCTCGAGGAGATCGGCGACGTCATCGACAAGAACCTCATGGAGCTGGCCGAGAAGAAGATCCGCGGCAACCACGTCTTCTCGGCGCAGGGGTGGCGAGAGATCGCGGATCTCCACGCGAAGGTGGTCGAGAATCTCGAGCTCGCCCTGGGCGCGCTCGCGTCCGGCGACCGTGAGGTCGCCGAGAAAGTGATCCGCCACAAATCCGTCGTGAACACAATGGAGCGCCAGCTTCGCGCCGCGCACATCCAGCGGCTCCACGAAGGGCTGCGCGAATCGATCGACACGTCGAGCATCCACCTCGATCTGCTCGCATCGTTCAAACGGGCGAACTCGCTCGTGACGGGCATCGCCTACGCGGTGCTCGGTCAACACGATGCCTAGGGGCAAATCCTTCATCGGCACATCGGGCTGGTCGTACACGTCGTGGAAGCCGGTCTTCTATCCGCCGGAGGTGAAGTCGAAGGACTTCCTCCGCTACTACGCGACGCGCCTGAAGACGCTCGAGATCAACTACACCTTCAACCACCTGCCGACCGAGAAGAACATCGCGGCCTGGCAGGAAGCGACCCCGCCGGAGTTCCTCTTCGCGCTCAAGGCATCGCAGCACATCACGCACGTGCGCCAGCTGCAGGATCCGGCGGAGACGCTTCCGATCTTCTTCGACCGCGCGCGACCCCTCGGCGATCGGCTCGGACCGGTCCTCTTCCAGACTCCGCCGTGGCTGCGGCGCGACGACGACCGTCTCGCGGGATTTCTGGCGTCACTTCCCCGCGACCTGCGCTCCGCGCTCGAGGTGCGCGACCCATCTTGGTACGTCGATGAGGTATACGAGCTCCTGCGCACCGTGGGCGTCGCTCTGGTGCACGCGGAAGGAGAGAAAGCCCCTTCACCCGCCGATACGCTCGGCACGACTTCGGACTTCGCGTACGCGCGATTGCGCAAGCGCGAGGGGTACACCGACGACGAGGTCGGTGCCTGGGCGCGGCGCCTTCGGCAGATGCTCGACGCCGGTAAGGACGTGTACGCCTACTTCAGGCACGATGACACCGGCGCGAACGCGCTCTCAGCGGAGCGGCTGCGCGATCTGCTCGCGGCCTAGCATCCCGACGTGAATCCGCGGTGGCTCGCCTTCTCGGTCGCGCTCGGCAATCTGCTCGTGCCGCTGAACTCGACGATGATCGTGGTCGCCCTGCCGCAGGTCGCGCGGGATCTCCGCGTCGACGTCGCCGAGACGAGCTGGATCGTCACCTCGTACCTCATCGCGATGGCAGCGCTGCAGCCGATCGCCGGGCGGGTGGGGGATCGTCTCGGGCGTCGCAACGTCATGCTCGCCGCGCTCGTCTACTTCGCCGTCGCGTCCGCGGGTGCGGCAGCCGCCGGCTCGATCTTTCTCCTCGCCGTCTTCCGCATCAATCAGGCGATCGCGGCAGCCGCTCTGGTCCCGAATGGCCTCGGTCTCCTGCGCGAGGCGATCCCGAGCGGCCGGCGTGGAGCCGAGTTCGGGATCGTGAGCGCGGCGACCGCGGTGGGTGCCACAGTCGGTCCGCTCGTCGGGGGATTGCTCGCGGCGATCGACTGGCGCTGGATCTTCCTCGTAAACGTGCCCCTGTGCGCGGCCGCGTTCGCGCTCTCCTGGCGCGTTCTTCCACCGCGCACCGCGCGTGAGACCGCGCGGTTCGATCTCGTCGGTGCGGTGGGTCTGGGCTTGGTGTTGCTCGCCGCTGCGTGGGTCCTGGTCTCGCTCGGCCGTGCCGTCGATCCGGTGACGGTCGCGATCGGCGTCGCTGTGCTACCTGCGGCGATCGCGCTCCTGCGCTACGAGTCGCGTCATCCGGATCCGGCGCTCCCGCCGTCGCTCTTTCGTATCCCGGCATTCGCCGCGGCGTGCGCCACCGTCGCTTTCCAGAACCTCGCGATGTACGGAACGCTGCTCGCTCTTCCCGTCGCCCTTGCCGGCGCGAGCGTGCGCAGCGGGATCGCGCTCGCAGCATTCTCGGGCGGGTCGATCATCCTCGCACCGCTCGGCGGGCGTGCCGCCGATCGCTACGGCCCGCGTCTCCCGACCGTCGCCGGCGCGTTGCTGCTCGGCGCCGGGCTCACACCACTCGCGATCTCCGCGGGCCAGCTTCCGCTCGAGCTTCTTGCCGCAACGCTCGCGTTCGCCGGCGTCGGGCTCGCGCTCACCTTCCCGTCGATGCGGCTCGCGGCGGTCGAGGTCGTCCCCGAGCGATACGCGGCGCTCGCGTCTGGGGTGTTCTCGACGAGTCGCTATTTCGGAGGGATGCTCGGATCGATCGCCATCGCCATCGCGCTCGGTGGGGTCGTCTCGACCGAGTCGCTCCGCGCTTTGTTCTGGCTGTTCACGGCGGCGGCGTTCGCGGCCGCGATCCCGAGTCTCGGGCTACCGGGTCGGGGGCTCGAGCGCGAGGAGCCGATCGTGGAGGAGGTCGCCGGCTAAGCCTCCAGGCGCCGCACGATACCTGCGGAGCCGTCGACCTCGAGCAGCTCGCCGTCGACGAGGGTCGAGAGGGCGACGGAGGTCCCCACCACGGCAGGGATCCCGAACTCGCGGGCGACGACCGCAGCGTGCGAGAGGGGACCGCCGACGTCCGTGACGACCGCGGCCGCGCTCGTGAACAGCGGGATCCACGACACGTTCGACGACTGACAGACGAGGACGTCGCCGCGCTGGAACTTCGCGAAGTCCTCGAGGTTCCGGACCAGGCGCGCCGGACCGCGGGCGACACCGGCCGAGGCAGGAGCGCCGCGGAGCGCGCGCGACGGATCGTCCTGCGCCTCGCGGTAGAGCAGGTGCCATATCGGAGTGGACTTCGCGGGTCCCGCCGCGTCCAGCTGCCCGATCGTCTCCGGTGCTTCGAGCAGCCGCCACCGGGCCTGCTCCGCCTCGCGCTCGGCGATGAGCGCCGAGAGATCGCGCGGCTCGCGGAGCGCGTCGCGGACCTCATCCACGTAGAGAAGGAAGATCTGCTCGCGATCGCGAAGGACACCGTCCCGAACGAGTCGGTCGCCGAAGGCTCGCGCGGCCCGGCCCACGTTGGCGTGGTTGCGTCGGTCGAGCCAGTAGTTGTGCTCCTCGGTCAGCGGTCCGGTCGCGCATGCGACCGCCAGGACTTCCTCGAACCGCGCGAGATCCCGCGGCCGGTCCGCCAGCGCTTTCCTTGCATGCGCCGCGATCTCGTCGGCCCGCCGCCGAAGCCCGGCGCGCCGGACCTCCGGATCCTCCGCGGGGGCGAGAAGGCGCTGCGCGATCGCGCGGGCGAGCAGGGTCGGGTCGTCAGTCCAGGCGACGGAGCCGAAGTGATCGCCCGACGCGCCGGCCTCGCCGTGCACGCTGAGGAATGCGTCCACCGTCCGCGTGAACGACGGGTCACGCGCGCGCAGCTCGTCGATGGAGAAGTCCCGGCCGATCGCATCGGCGACCGCAGGCGACCTGCGCGCGGCCTCGGTGAGTTCGTAGAGGTCCTTCTCGAGCTGCTGCAGCGTCAACGCGAGACCCTGTGTGAGCGCGAAGGCATCCGCCTGCGATCCGCCGACGAGGGTGGTGTACGTCTCGCCGAGCTCGTCCATGACCGCGTATGCGCCCGCCGTGACGAGCATGTGGATCCGCCAGGCGCGACGATGCCGCCGCCAGAGGTCGTCCCACGCAGATGCTGCGTCCGTGGCGTTCACCGCGTCGAGAGTCAGCGCGCGCATCCACGCGTAGTGCTCGTTCAGCTCGGGCAGATAGCGCTCGTCCCAATCGCGCCGCGAACGGCGGGCGAGACTCCGGCGCTTCGCCAACGCAAGCGTCTGATGCGCTGCCATCTCGTCCAGGGGTCGCAGCGCCCTGCTACCCGAGTAGTTCCGGCCGTTGAAGCTCTCCAGGCGCATGAGAAGAGGCGACCCCAGCTCCTCGTCGCGGCGTCTCATCCCGTAGTTCGCACCGTGCCGCGTGTATTCGATGGCGAGCGGCGTAATGACGTGCGTGACGTGCGCGTCGTCGCGGCGCCAGAGGACTTTCGCGTCCTCGGGGTCCTTCCAGTCGACGGGAAATAAACGCCGCACCGTTCCCGCCGATGCGTTCACCTCGAGGGGCTCGCCGTCGGTGAGCGTCGAGAGCGCGCCGCCCACCGCCACGATGCAGGGAATGCCGAATTCGCGGGCGACCACGGCGGCGTGGCACAGCGATCCGCCGAGCTCGGTGATCACGGCGGCGGCCATCGTGTACAGCGGGACCCACGAGACGGTGGACTGCCGGCACACGAGGACATCGCCTTCGCGCATCTTCGAGAAGTCGCCCTCATCCGCGATGAGCCGCGCGGGACCGCGCGCCACGCCCGGCGAGGCGGTCACGCCCCTCAGGACGTCCGTGCCGTCCTGCGTCACCGCATATTCGAAGTCGACTCGCTCGAGTGCGACTCCGGGCGTGATCGTGGGCGGCGCGGCCGGTGGCGACCCCACCGTTTTGGGAGGATTCGCTCGCCGCCAGGTCGCAAGCTCGCGCCGGCGCCGCGCGACAAGGTGACCGAGCGGCCGCGGCGCGCGGAGCGCGTCCGCGATCTCAGCGACATAAAGAAGGAAGACTTCATCAGCGGCCTCGAGGACCCTCTCGCGAACGAGGCGCTCGCCCACGGCGAGCGCGAGCCGTCGCGCGTGCGCCTGCGCCACGCGATCGATCCAGTAGTTGTGTTCTTCGGTCAGGGGGCCGGCGCGAAGCGCGGTCGCGACGACCTCTTCGAACCGTGCCAGGTCGTCGGGTCGGTCCGCGAGCGCGGCGCGCGCCCGCGCAAGGGTCTCTTCACCGAGTGTGCGCACCCGTGCGAATCGCGTCTCGGGATCCTCACGCTCGCCGCGCAGGCGCTGCGCGATGATGGTGATGAGCTTCGCCGGGTCGTCTCGCCACGGCGGGCACGCGAGATCGAAGGACTCCTGGCCAACGTCACCGTGACGGTCGAGGAAATCGCTCAGGGCTTCTCGAAACCGGTCGCCGCCGGAGAATCCCGCCAGCACGTCCGCGGACCGCTCGCCGGCGGTGATCGCAGCGTGCACGGCCGGCGCCGCGCGCGCCGCACCGGCAAGGGCATGGAGGTCGCGCTCGAGCCGTTGCAGGGTCGGCGCGAGTCCCTGAGTTATCACGAGCGCCTCGCCACCATTGCCGCCGACGAGCTGCTCGAACGCCTGAGCCAGCTCTTCCATCACCGGATACGAGGATCCAGTGACGATGAAATGGATCGTCCAGATTCGGTTCTGACGACGCCACAGCTCGAGCCACGCGTCGGCCGCCGCGGCTGCCGCCATCGCGCCGAAGTCGAGCCGCCGCATCCACTCGTAGTGCCGCTCTAGCTCGGGTACGAACTCGTCGTCCCAGCGCGCGCGGAGAGTTCGGCCGACCCCACGACGAAGAGCGAGCATCTCCGTCAGCTTCGCCGGTAGCACGTCGGCGGGAACGAGCGGCTTCGAGCTCGCGTAAAACCGACCGTTGAAGGCGATGTGCCGGACGAGCATCGGGAACCCGATCTCGACGAAACGTTTGCGTATCCCGTAGTCCGGTCCATTTCGGATGAAGTCGATCGCAAGCGGCCCTAGGACGCGATCGAAATGCGCGTCCTCGCGCTCCCACGTGAGGTTCGCGTCCTCGGGATCGTCCCACGTGACCGGGAATTCCTGCGCGAGGGTCGTGATCGGCCGGCACTGCAAAAGGAAAAGCTCACCGTCGCGTAGCGCGCATTCGATATCGACCGGCCCGCCCATGACGGTCTCCAGCTGGATCGCAAGGCGCGCGATCGCGGCGATGTCGCGATCGGGGATGGCGGCGCCGTCGGCGCAGATCCGCGATGAGATCACGAGATCCGCCTTGCGGATCGTGTAGCTGTCGGGGGTGATCGTCCCCGATGCCATCGCGTCTCCCAAGCCTCTCGCCGCGTTGACCACGACAACGTCCCGCGCGCCGCTCACCGGGTCGGCGCTGAACGCGATGGCCGAGGCGTCGGCGGGGACCATGAGCTGGACGAGCACCGCGATGCGCGGCGTCCCCGCGATGCCGCGTTGCCTGCGGTACGCGGCCGCGCGCTCCGAAGACACCGAGCGCCAGCACTGGAGGAGAGCGTCGACGATCTCATCGACGCCGCCGACGTCGAGGACGGTCTCGTGCTGGCCGGCGTACGACGCGTCGCCGGAGTCCTCCCCGATCGCCGACGACCGCACTGCCACGCGTGGCTCTGGCTCGCCCACGCGCCGCGCGAGATCCGCGTAGGAGGCCGCAACGAGCTCGCGGAGACGCGCGCGGGCCGCGGCATCCCCGTCGAGCGCGTGACGCAGCTGGTCGAACACCGACACGTCGAGACAGAAGCCCGGCGGCACGCGGAACGACGTCGCGAGGCGACCGAGATTGGCGGTCTTGCCACCGACGGTCGTCGCGTCCAGAGAGGCGGGCTCACCCAGCCAGGCGACATGCATGGCGCGCGAGTCTAGTGCGCACCAGCGGACCGCAGGACTACGAGTATTGGGGTGTGAGTCCGTCGCTCGTAACGGCCGTCGCGGTCGCGAGCATCGTTACCTTCGGGGTCGTCGCGCAGCTCTCGAGGGCGCGCGGCGTGGCCCGGCGGGGCGAGACGGTGGCGCGATCGGGCGGACTCGCCCGCTACGTCGCGTACTTCTTCTTTGTGCCGTACATCGTCATCGCGGCGCGTCCCGGTCCGGAGATCGACGTCCCGGAGCCGCTTCGCTGGATCGGCATCGTCCTCATCGTCGCGGGCGTCGCCTTTTCGCTGTGGGCGATCGCGACCCTCGGACGGCACTACGACCTCGAGCTCGAGATCCACCGCGACCACGAGCTCGTGCGCACGGGGCCATACCGGTTCGCGCGTCACCCCGTCTACACCGGCCTGGGTCTGCATTTCGCCGGCGCCTGCCTCGCCACCGGCAATCTCGTGTTGATCGCGGGCACGCTCCTCGTGACCTTTCCCGCGCTCTATCTTCGTGCGAAGACCGAGGAGCGGCTCCTCCGCGGGCGCTTCGGCGCGGCCTACGACGAGTACACGCGCCAGGTCGGGATGTTTGTGCCCCTGCTTTAGCCTGTGCGCGGCACGAGGCGCGTCGAGGAGGGAAAGATGAACTGGGTAGCGATCATCGTCGCAACCGTCGCCGCAATGGTCATTGGGTTCCTCTGGTACGGGCCGGTCTTCGGCAAGACCTGGATGGCTCTGACCGGTCGAGGGATGGGTACTGGAGCGTCGGCCGGTCCGCTCTACGCGCTCACCGCACTCGCGGCATTCATCGAAGCCATCGCGCTGAACTGGTTCATCAACGAGACCGGCTGGACCACCGGGGCGGGTGGCGCGCTCATCGGCCTGTACGCGTCTCTTGGATTCACCGCGACCGCGTTCTTCTCGCAGACGCTGTTCGCGGGCAGGCCCGGGCGCCTGTACGCCATCGACGCGGGCTATCAGATCTTTCAGGCGGTCGTGATGGGGGCAATCATCGGATTCCTCGGCGGCGGGAGACTCGGCTAGACCTCGACCCCTCCGGCGCGAAACTTCCGGCTCGCCCGGTCGGGTAAGGTGACGGAAGGCATCGCGCGGGAGGCGTCTCGGGCGTGGAGTCGACGCAGGACCGGCTTCTCGATCTTTCTCTTCGCCTGCTTCGGCCGGACTGGCCGTGGCCGGTGCGGTACGGCCTTGCCGTCGTGTTCACCCTCGCCATCGCTGGACTGAAGCTCTCGATCCCCGCGTTCGGAGCGCCCGGGCCGGACCTCTTTCTGACGATTCCGGTCGCGGCGAGCGCGGTCCTCGCCGGGTTCGGCCCGGCGCTCGTCGCCATCGTTGGGACGACGCTCATCGCGGCGTACTTCACCCCGCCGGCCGGATTTGCCATCTCCCTCAACACGAATGGGCTCGACGTCATCGGATTCTTCTTCGAAGGGCTCGTGGTCGCGACTCTCGGTGCCGCCGTCCGCGCTGCGTTCGCTCGCACAGTGGAGAGTCTTCGCCGTCGGGAGCAGCTCGAGCAGGAGCGGACCGCGCTCATCGCGACGGTCAATCACGAGCTCCGCAATCCGCTCGCGTCGCTCTCGGGTCATTTGCAGCTCGCAGCGCGGTACGCCGCGCGCGAGGACATGCGCGAGCGCGTTCCGGCATCGATCGACGAGGCCAGGCGGCAGGTGAGCCGTCTCGTTCGTCTCGCGGACGATCTGCAGGTGATCTCGACGAGGGTCGCCGACTTCCGGGTCGAGCCCGAGGTCTTCGACCTGGTGGCGGCCACGCGTGCCGCGGCCGAACGCATCCAGGCGCTCGATCCGGGCCGTCAGATCGCGGTGAGCGAGCCGGCCGCGCCGGTCATGGTGCGGGCCGATCCGGCCCGCCTCGATCAGATCTTCGACAACCTTCTGAAGAACGCGATGACGTACAGCCCACGCGACTCCGCGATCGTGATCTCGGCCGGCGCGGAAGCCGATCGCGCCGTCATCCGCGTGCGCGATCACGGTCCGGGAATCGCCTTTCTGGACTGGGAGCGGATTTTCGGACGTTTCGTGCGCGGCGCCGCGGCCGCGGATCACCCCGGCATGGGCATCGGGCTGTACGTCAGCAGGGCGATCGCGACGCGGATGGAGGGCCGACTCTTCGTGGAGGAGAGCTCGGGCGAGGGATCCACGTTTAGGGTGGAGCTCCCGCTCGTCGCGTGGTCAGATGCTGACGGGGACGGCGATCGCTCCATCGGGCGCGGAGACGGCATTCGGATGGAAGATCGACGCGAGAAGCTCGACGCCGTCAACGAGGCGCGGACCGGGACGGCTGAAGAACGCCGCGCCATCGACCCCCAGGACGCGCGCGTCGCCGACTGATCCGAGGCGGGCCGCCTCCACCGCGGCGCGTTCGGCATCCCAGCCGCACGGCATCGCGATCACGAACTCGGCGCGCGCCGCTGTGACATCGTCCCACGCGATCTCCCGCGACCGCGCGCCGGCCGTACCGAGGACGTCATCACCACCCGCGATGCGCACCTGCTCGGGGACCCAGTGGCCGGCGTTGAACAGCGGATCGAGCCACTCGAGGCAAGCCACGCGAGGGCGCGGAAGCCCGGCTACCTGCGCCTCGATCGTCGCGAGCCGAGATTCGAGACGGCCGATCAGACGGTCGGCATCGCCGTCGCGTCCCAGGGCGGCACCGATGCGGCGGACATCTTCGAACATCCCCGCGATGCTCGACGCGTCCAAACCGACGACCTGGGGCACGCGGGGGAGATGTGCCGGGATCTGGTCGAGGGTGATCGCGCACACCGCGCACAGGGTCTGCCCGAGGATCACGTCCGGCCGCGCGTCGCGCAGTGCCTGCTCGTCGAGGTGAAAGGTGCTCTCGCCGCGCGATCCCGCCTCGCGGACCTGACGGTCGATGTCGCGCGCGCTCGCGCCGTGCGGGATCGTCGAGCGGGTCACCGAGGGCAGCACGCGAACGGTCGGGGGATAGTCGTCGTCGTGCGTGACCGCGACGAGCTCGTCTATCGCCCCGATCGCGTACACGATCTCCGTCGCGGCTGGGACGAGCGAGACGACGCGCATCATCGTTAGGGTAGGCGAGCGGTGGATGACGACGACGTCACGGCTGAAATCGCGCGCCAGACCGTGCGCGCATGGCCCGATCTCGCCCTCGGCACCAAGACCGCGCGGCCGAAAGCGTGGGGCGCGCTCGCGGCGCAGGGCGTCATCGCACTCCGCGAGCATCTTGGCCGCGCGCCCTCGGACGCGGAGCGTCGCGCACTGTGGTCAGCCCTGTGGAGCGCCGCGCGGAAAGAGCCGGGCTCCGACCGCTGACGCCGCGATCGTGATCGCGGCCGCACCGAGCGCGGCGCTGAACTGACCCGTGCTGACCACGCCGGCGGCGCTCCCTAGACCAAGCACCACGAAGCTGAACTCACCGATCTGACCGAGGCCGACGCCGAGCTGGGGCCGGCGCGCGGGCACCCTGAAGATGGCGGCGAAGCCCCAGACCGCGATCACTTTCAGGGCGACGAGTCCGAGGATGACGGCAAGCCATCCAGGCTCGCGGAGGATCGCGGCCGGATCGACCAGCGTGCCGATCGCGACGAAGAAGAGCACCGCGAAGAGATCGCGAAACGGAAGCACCTCGCGTCGCGCCTCCTGCGCTTCAGCGCGGACCGAGAGAAAAAGACCGGAGACGAACGCGCCGAGCGCGAGCGGCACCCCGAACAATGCCGCGCCGATCCCGGCGGTGGCGAGAGCCGCCGAGACCGCGACGATGAGGAACGTGTCCTGCTCGCCGCGCACCGCGCCCAGGAGACGCGGCACGACGAGGTCCTGCACGGCTGCCGCGAAAGCCACGAAGGCGACCGCCTTGCCGAACGCGAGCGGCGCCGCCGCGGCCTCGCCTGGCGCGAGAAGCACCGTGAGGATCGTGGCCGCGACGAGCGTTACGACGTCTTGGAGAACCGACCACACCAGGAGCGCGCGCGCTGTGACCTCGTCGGCGGTGCGCTTTCGGCTCCGCGTGATGTTCACGACGACGATCGAGCTCGAGAGGGCGACCGCGAGGCCGAGGGTGATGGCACCGAGCACGCCGCTGCCGAGCGCGATGAATGCCGCGGTGCCCGCGAGCGTCACGAACGCCACCTGTGCCGGGACCGCGACGAGGATGCCGAGGGGCTCCCGCCGCAGCGCGCGGAGGTCGAGCTCGATGCCTACCTCGAAGAGCAGCAAGACCACGCCGAAATCGGCGAGCACTTGAATCTGGTGGCGGTCGGCGACGTATCCCGGCGTGAACGGACCGATGAAGAGTCCGACGAGAAGGTAGCCGACGACCGCCGGGAGACCGAGCTTCCGAAAGCCGAAGCCGACGAGCGCCGCGCCGAGAAGAATGACGCCGATCTCGAGGATAGGGATCGTGTCCGTCACGAAAGGAGCCTATCGGCCTCGGTTAGTTCGAGTAGACCTGCCAGTCCATGGGGAGAACGTGGACCCACGTTTGCCCCGGCTCCAGGTAGATCTTGTGCCCGTACTGGTTCGTGAAGGTGAACGAATCGACGAGGTTCGCCCGTGACCACGTCCCGTCCTGGCGTAGGCCATCGCGGAAGATCGAGGCCGGGCCCGAGCCGACCAGGCGCATGTCGAGGCTGGGCGCGCCACCGGCGTCGTCGACCACGTTGGTGACCCACACGTCCGTCCGGATGATCACGACGTTCTTCGCCATGATCCAGGCACCGTTCGCTGCGTCCACCTCGAGCACCATCCGCGCGCCGTTCGATTGGTAGCGGAGGTAGACGTTCGCGTTGGCGTCGTAGTCGTACCGTACGAGAGCGTCGGCTCGGTATGGCACCGTCAGCGTTCTCGCGGGGACGCTGCCCAGGAAACCGCCGATGGTCGGCGAATGGTTCGCCTGCGCGAGGAAGTCCCAGCGCGGCACATCGACCGTACCGCCGCCACCGACGTCGCTCGTCGCGGCGCGGAGCGCGTCGGACGACGTGAAGAGGTTGTGCGGCGCCACTTTTCCGTCCACGTTCGACCGGTAGAAGGAGTTGCCCTGACCGAGCTGCGGCGAAACGCCGACGTAGAGTCCCGCGGCGATGTCGCCGCGCACGAGTCCTTCCATGAGCTGCGAGGCCCCAGAGAAGACGAGGGATCCGCGCACCATCGGCGTCGTGTAGCGGTCCGAGAAGCGGACGCTGCGGACCGCGCCGATCGTTGCCGGATCCTGCGAGTGGTAGTACGTGGCGAGGCGGGTGATGAAGCCTTCGACGAGAAGCTCCCACACCATGTCCGCCTGGCTGATCCCGTAGTGCGGGCGCGCGGCCGGCGCGTTATCGATCTTCACGGCAAGCGGACGGCGGTGCGGGTTCGGCTGTCCGGCCAGGAGCGGCATGCCGTTCAAGGGCCAGCAGCTCGTGCATCCGAGCGCGCGGAGCTCGCTCGCGGGTGTCGTCCACGCGTCCGCGTCGTAGTGGAGCGCACGGCCCACGCTCGTGAGGAGGCCAACGTGCGTGACACCATCCTGGCCCGCGGTCACGGTCGCGACGTCGGCCTTGCCGTCCTTGTTCCAGTCGCCCGCGACGATCTGCGTCGAAAGCCACGGCATCGCGCCGACCGGCCAGGCGACGCCGATGACATCGCGAAGCGCGTGCCCATCCGCCGCGAGCATGAGGTGGACGCGCGAGGATCCATCGGGGTAGTCGTAGAAATCCAAGATGTCGGTCAGCTTGTCGCCGTCGACGTCGCCTGCGACGAAGCGCGCCTTGCTGATGTCGAAGAAATTCGGCGGTGAGGTCCAGTGTCCGCCAAAGCCGCCGCCCTGCGGCGCGAGGCTGCCACCGGCGTCGAGCTCGAAGACGTGGATCCTGATCGAGCCGTCGTCGTACTGGTAGATCATCGCGACCTGGTCAGTGCCAGTCGTGCGGGTGAAGCGGCCCGCGACGAAGCGTGCCTGCGTGGGCCAGATCTGGTTCGGTCCCGAGTCGTAGAGGCCGCGGTCACCCGGATAGCGAATCCCCGTCGCGGTCGCTTCGAGATAGAGGAACTTGAGATCGAAGTTGTCCTGCGCGTACGGGATGAGAATTCCCGGTAGCCCGCTTCCGGTGAACTTGCCGGTCAGGAGATCGGCCGCGCGCTGCCATTCGAAGTTCGTGTGGCGCCACACGCTGCCCAGGTATGTGAACGCGCTTCCGGCAGAGACCCACGCGAGTAGGCGCACCGTAAAGTTGCCGTCGTTGTAAAGGACGGCGATATCGGTCTTGCCGTCGGCATTCAGATCGAGCGCCGCGACCTTCATCCGGCCGAGGTCGAAGCTGTTCGCACCTGTCACGAACCACTGCGTGGTGATCATCTTTGGATCGGTGGTCGTGCGATCGAGGACGGCGATGCGCAGGCCGAGATCGTCGTTCGGGTCGTAGAGCGTCGCGATCTGCTGATAGCCCGCGCCCTTGAAGTCTCCGGCGACCGAATAACCCTGCCCGAGCGTCTGCGCATCAGCCACGCCGCCTGACCGGGGCGCGACGGTGGGAATGAGCCACGTGGTGGACATGACGAGCGTGAGAAGGAACGTCGCGACGCGGCGGAATCTCATCCCCGAGCACTCTACCGGACGACGCCCCTCTTGCCGACCCTTCACTCGAAATTAGGAACGCTCGCTAGACCGTTCTGTAACGTCAGCGGCGAAGCGCCTTCTTCACGAGTCTCGGTATTTCGCTCGGTGCATTGGCGACCGGGATCCCTGCCTCCTCGAACGCGCGCACCTTTGATTCGGCCGTGCCCTGATTCCCTGAGACGATCGCGCCGGCGTGGCCCATGCGCTTGCCGGGCGGCGCGGACCGGCCCGCAATGAATGCGACCGCCGGCTTCTTGCCCTCGGAGCGCATGTATTCGGCCGCGCGCTCCTCGGCTGAGCCGCCGATCTCGCCGACGATGACGATCGCTTCGGTCTCCGGATCTTCATTCAGCAGACGCACCGCGTCCGGCGTGGGCAGGCCGACGACCGGATCGCCCCCGACGCCGATGCACGTGGACTGACCGAGCCCGGCGCGTGTGAGCAGGTCGGCGATCTCGTAGGTCAGCGTGCCGCTGCGAGAGACGAACCCGACCCCGCCGCGCGAAAAGTTCTCCGCCGGCATGATCCCGATCTTGCTCTGCCCTGGGGTGATCGCGCCCGGACCGTTCGGTCCCACGAGCGTCGTCGCCGCGGTCTCGAGCACCGCCGCGACCTTGAGCATGTCCGCGATCGGAATCCCCTCGGTGATCGCGATGACGAGCTCGATCTGCGCGTCGATCGCTTCGAGCAGCGCGTCCATCGCCGCGGGCGCCGGCACGAACACGATCGACGCGTCCGCGCCGGTCGCGTCGACCGCCCGAGCGACCGTATCGAACATCGGAATGCCGTCGATCGACGTGCCGCCCGCGCCCGGCTTCGTCCCGCCGACGACTTTCGTGCCGTAGTCCTTCATGCGCTCGGCGTGGAAGCGGCCTTCGCGCCCGAGCCCCTGGACGATCACGCGAGTCTCGCGGCCCAAAAGGACACTCACGCGCGCGCGGGCTCCTTCGCAAGACGGACCGCCTCGGCGGCGGCCTCGTCCATCGTTTCGCGCGATTCGAGCGGGGCGTCCACGAGCAGCCGGCGGCCGGCCTCGGCTTCGGTCCCCGAGAGCCGCACCACGAGCGGGACGCGCGGGGGGTGCGCCTCGATCACGTCGAGGATGCCCTTCGCGACCTCGTCGCCGCGCGTGATGCCTCCGAAGATGTTGATCATTACGCTCCGGACGCGCGGGTTCGACAGCACGATCTCGAGCGCCGCCTTCACGACCGCTTCCTTCGCTCCGCCGCCGACGTCGAGGAAGTTCGCCGCGCGACCGCCCGCGTTGCGGACCGCGTCGAGCGTCGCCATCACCAACCCCGCGCCGTTGCCGATGATCCCGACATCGCCGTCGAGCTGGACGTAGCTGAACCCGAGCGCCCGCGCCTTCTCCTCAGCTTCCTCGTCCGCCGACACCTCCTTGAGCTTGGCGAGATCCGGCAGGCGGAAGAGCGCGTTGTCGTCGACGTCGAGCTTCGCGTCGCCGGCGAGCACCGAGCCGTCCTTCTGAACGAACAGCGGGTTGATCTCGACGAGGGTCGCGTCGGTCTCCCCGTAGACGCGGTAAAGGCGCCGAGCGATGTCGGCTACCGCCTCGCGCTGCGCGGGCGCCACCCCGGCTGCGAACACGAGCGCACGCGCTTCGAACGGCAGGAGACCGAGGAGCGGGCTCGGCCAGCCGCGCGCGATCGCCTCGGGTCGCGCCGCGGCCACCTCTTCGATGTCCACGCCGCCGACCGTCGAGAGCATCACCACGGGTCGGCGGCGATCGCGGTCGAGCGTGATGCCGAGGTACAGCTCGCTCGCGACATCGGCGGCGCGCTCGACGTACACCTTCTCGACGCGCAGTCCCTTTATCTCCATGCCCAGGATCGCCCCTGCCGCGGCCTTCGCTTCCCCCGGCGATTTGGCGACCTTGATGCCGCCCGCCTTTCCGCGCCCGCCGGCGTGCACCTGAGCCTTCACCGCGACCGGCGCGGCGATCGCCTTCGCCGCCGCTTCGGCCTCCTGCGGCGACACCGCGACATGGCCGTCCGGAATGGGGATGCCCGCGCGCGCGAGGATCTGCTTCGCCTGGAATTCGTGCAGCTTCACGGGCTGCCGAACATAGCACCGCGGACTGTCAGTGCGCTGCCGACCCCGCCGACAAGCGTTCCGCCATGCGTTCCACGCGTTCGCGAAGATCTCGATATCCGCTTGGCGCGAGAAGCGTCATCGCTTCGGTGATGAGGCTCCGCGCGTCTGCGCTTCGGTCCTCGACGGCGGCGACCGATGCGAGGGCGAGCAACGCTTCGGCTCGCGTCTCGACGTGGGGCTTCGGAGCGATGCGCACCGCCGTGGTCGCCGAGATCCGAGCTGTTTCGATGTCCCCGCGTGCGAGGGCCACCTCGGCACGGCGTGTCTCGAGCCGAGTGATTGCGTCGCGCTGGATCGTCATCCGCGCGGGGTCGAGCTGCGCGAACGTTTCCTCGAGCACGGTTCGCGCGCCCTCGAGATCGCCGCTCGCCTGACGCGCAGAGCTCGCGGCATGGGCGGCCTCCGCGAGGGCGCCGGGGCCGCCTATCTCCCTGGCGAGGACCAGCGCCTCTTCGGCGGCGGCGAGCGACCCCGGATCGTTGCTCGCGAGGAGGCTGACGGCGAGGGCGTACGCGGCCTTCCAGCGATCCATCCGGCGACCGCTCGCACGAGCCGCCGCGATGGCTTCTTCCGCGACCTCGCGAGCGCGCACGTGATCGCCGCGTGCGGCCGCGTTCACGCAGATCTCGCCAAGGCAAGCGACCTCATACGGTGCCGCGACCGCGCGCACCTCGGCGAGGGCGTGGTCCAGGAGCTTGGCCTGTTCTTCCAATCGGCCCGTCAGGCCGAGCGGCTCGCTTGACGCCCAAACCGCGTACGCGAGGATCTCGCGATCTCCGGTCTCGCGCGCCACGGCGATGGCTTCCTCGAATTGCCGCTCCGATCCGGGGATGTCGTCGAGGATCGTGACCGACGACGCTCGCCACACCAAAAGGCGCACGAGCTCGGTACTCGGTCCGAGACTGCGCGCGGCGTCGATCGCGCGATCGAGCTCGCTTACGGCCGCGACGTCCGAGTCCAGCCGAAGCTTGACGATCGCATCGAGCGCCCGCGCCGACGCCAGCTCGGCGGGAGGAACGGCGCCGCCGGCGGCGACCGCGAGCGCGCGATCGTTCAGCTCGCGCGCCGCGCGAAACTCCCCCCGGGCCGATGCGCCGGCGGCGCTCCGCGACAGCAGCGTGAAGGCGCGCCGGCCAAGATCCATGGCGCTAGCGGCATCGAGCTCGTGTGCAAGCGCGAACGCTCGCTCGGCGTGGTACGCGACGATCTCGGCGTACTCCTGTGCGCGCTCGCTGGCCGCCGTCTCCAACCACCGCGAGTAGTGGTCGTGGACACGCGTGCGCTCGGCCTTCGAAAGGGATGAGTACGCGACGTCGCGGATGAGGCCGTGGCGAAATACAAACGTCGGACTGCCTGACGGACCGCGGCGCGCGCGTCGCGAGATGAGCCCGCGTCTTTCGGCCTCCGCGACATCGGCGCCAGCAGGCGCGGTCGGCAGCGCATCGAGCCAGAAGTCGCGGCCGATGACGCTCGCTTCGTGCAGAAGACGCTTGACTCCGGGTGTCGTGGCGTCGATTCGCGCGGCGATGACGCCGTGCAGTGTCGGCGGAACGACCGCGCGCGAACCCTGATCGACGAGCATGTGAACGTACTCCTCGACGAAGAGGGGGTTTCCCTCGGTCCGTGCGACGATCTCGTCGACCGGCCGGTCGGAGCCACCCGCGAGGAGAGCGCGCACGAGCTTCTCGGTCTGCGGGACGTCGAGCGGCTCGAGCGCGATCGCCATCGCGTTCGTGCGTCCCGAACCCCAGCTCGGTCTTCGCTCGAGGAGGTCGGGCCGAGCAAGGCAAAGAAGCAGCAACGGTGCATGCAGCTGATCGAGCAGCTCCTCGAGCAATGCGAGGAACGGCTCTTCCGCCCAGTGGAGATCCTCGAGGACGATCGTTCCCGGTGTGGTGCCCAGCCGAGCCTCGAGGTATCGCGTCATCCCGAGGGCGAGCTCGCGCCGCCGCGCGTCGGACGTCAACTCAGTTTGGGGCGTGTCGGCGTCGGCGAGGGCGAGGGCTGCAAGCTCGCGCGCGATCGCTCTCGACTCCAGCTCGTCAAGTCCCTCCATGCCGGCGACGCGCGTCTCGATCTTCGCGCGTGCCGCATCACGACCATCGGTCGGTGTGATCGCGGCTTCTCCGCGGATCAGCTCCTGGAGCGGCCAGTAGGTGATCGCGTGTCCGTAGGGGAGACAGGCGGCACGTGCGATCGGCTCGACCGGGTCCAGCCGTCGGAGGAACTCGAGCGCGACACGCGTCTTTCCCATGCCGGCGTCGCCATAGATCGTCACGAGGTGCGGTCGCCCTGTCGAAGCAACGCGCCGGTGGACGTCGTCGAGAAGACGCATCTCCGCATCACGTCCCACAAACGGGGTCGCGGTGTGTCCCGTCGCCGCGCCGGGTCCGGCGAGGGTCTCGGCGGCCGCGACCTCGATCGGCCCCATCCCTTTCGTCTCGATGGTGCGGACCGGGCCGTATTTGACTCGGCCGCGGGTGATCTCGCGAGTCAGGGGACCGGCCAGGATTTCCCCAGGCACCGCCATCTGCTGTAGCCGTGCCGCGACGATCACCGGCTCTCCCGTGACGAGGAACTCAGCTCCTTCGCCGTCGCCCGTCACGACCTCGCCGGTGTTGATCCCGATGCGCAGCGTGAAGCCGGGCCGGCCGTCCTTCTGGTTCGGAGACACGTCGGCTCGCAGCGCGAGTGCAGCGCGCACCGCTCGTTCGGCATCGTCCTCGTGCGCCACCGGAATGCCAAAGACGGCCATGACCGCGTCGCCGATGAACTTTTCGACCGTCGCGCCGTGAGCGACGAGGATGTCGCGTGTCCTCGCGAACATGCGCGCGAGTGCCGCGCGGAGCACTTCGGCGTCATACGACCGGGTCGTACCGCTCGAATCGACGATGTCCGCGAACAGGACGGTCACGACCTTCCGTTCCTGCGGCACGGGCCGAGTCTAGGAGCGTACGGCTAGCCGACTTGACTGCCTGAGGAGTATTCCGGTGTTACGTGCCCCACTAGGGGCAAAGAGGGGGAGGAACGTGGCACACCACCGCTACATCAACGTCACGCTCGAGATCGGCGTAGGGGCTGTGGTGAACAGCCCGGGTGGAGCGAAGCCACCGGATTACCAGGAGGTCGTCGATGACCTCATTGCCAAGGTCAAGACTCAGAAACCGAAGAACAAGAACAACAAGTCCTACGACGTCACCGAAGTTGTTCAGAAGTAGCCATTCTCGCGGTGCGCCTTCGCTGAGATCCTGAGCCGGCGAATCTCGGTCGTCGGCACGACCGGCTCGGGCAAGACGACGTTCGCGCGTGAGCTAGCGCGTCGGCTCGGCGTTCCTCACGTCGAGCTCGACGCGCTCGCATGGGGTCCGAACTGGACGCTCGTGCCGGTCGAGCTCTTGAAGGAGCGCGTTACTCGCGCCGTCGAAGGCGAGGCCTGGGTCATCGACGGCAACTACGGCGGACGCGGTGCGCAAGGTCTCGTGCTGCCCCACGCCGACACGGTGATCTGGCTCGATCCGCCGCTCACGGTCGTCTTCGCGCGCCTGTTCCTACGGGCTCTGCGGCGGATCCGAAGCGGTGAGGAGCTCTGGGCCGGGACCGGGAATCGCGAGACTTTCCGAAATCAGTTCCTATCGCGCGACACGCTTTTCTGGTGGGCGATCAAGACACACCACCGCCGCAGGCGCGAGCTCCCTCAGCTCCTTGCGCGCCCTGAATACGCGCATCTCGTCGTGCATCGTTTTCGCCGCGATGTCGACGCGATGGCGTGGCTTTCGTCGGTAAGAGGGCCTGCGACCGCAGGGAGCTAGAGCACTGGTCAGTTCTCGAAGTCGAGGCTCTTCCGGATCTCGTAGCCGCTCCGAAGACAATCCCGCTCCGAGCGCAGCGTGTTCGCAACATAGTCCCGCGGCGCGATGACGTAGTTGAACTGCCAGACCGGGCTGTATTTGCGCATGCCCGGGATGGAATCGTAGATGTTGAACTGTCCGGAGACGCGTTCGGCGGTGATGAGCTTCTGTTTCCGGTCGAGACGCGCCGAGTAGACGATCTGGTATTCCTGCGCGACCTTGATCTTTTTCGGGTCGACCTCGAGGTCGCCCTGCTCGGTCGCGAACACGACGTGCCCATCGAACCAGACGCGCTCGATTTTGTAGCCGTAGGGATTGTTGTAATGAAGGTCTTCGACCGCGCCGATCCCGCGACGGGATTTCTTTGGTCGAGGCTTTCCGCGATGGATCTCCCACAAGCCCTCGGTCGGTTCGACTTTTTTGGCCACGCGCCGGAGCCTACGCCGCTGGCCGCTGAATTGCGGTCCGTACAGCGTGACATTTCGTGGCGGCGCGCCCCTCGATCCATCGCAGGTCGAAGATCAACGAGGACGCGGCGGATTCGGCGGCGGCGTCGGCGGACCGGTCATCGTCGGTGGCGGCGGCATCGGGCTTGTCATCCTCATCGTGTCGCTCCTGCTCGGCGTGAATCCGCTCTCCGACTACACCGCGACGAGTCCGTCCGTCGACGGCGCGCCGTCGGTGCAGGACTGCCAGACCGGGGCCGACGCGAACAAGCGCGACGACTGCCGCATCGTCGGGTTCGTCGACAGCGTCCAGAAGTATTGGGGTGACGAGTTCGCGCGCCGCGGCGACACCTATCTACCGGCGAAGACCGTCCTCTACACCGATTCGACCGAAGGTGCGTGCGGGTTCGCCCAAGCCGCGATGGGGCCGTTCTATTGCCCCGATGACGAGAAGGTCTATCTCGACCTCAGCTTCTTCCAGGATTTGACGCAGCGCTTCGGCGCGAAGGGCGGGCCGTTCGCCGAGGGC
>Ga0209474_10000486_pt1 | contig 43594 bp, 43 predicted proteins | sample GraSoiAngelo_145_FD_185902 | JGI IMG/M metagenome (GOLD analysis project Ga0209474, IMG submission 185902) | Grasslands soil microbial communities from the Angelo Coastal Reserve, California, USA - 14_1009_05_20cm (SPAdes) (version 2) | ecosystem: Environmental > Terrestrial > Soil > Grasslands...
GTTGTTCACGCGTGGCGGGGCGTTCGGATCGTTGGCGCGCCCGCGCCCGGCGCCGCCGCCGCGCGCCGGCGTCTCGCCGCGGTCGCGCGCGTCGCGAGCCGCCTTCCACTGCTCGGGCGTCTGGCCTGTCGGATCGAACGGCACCGTCTTGTAGATGGGCCGCACGTAGGCGCCCGGCGCCGGCTCGAGATACAGCATCTCGGAGGTCTCCATCATTGCGCCGTGGCCGCCGATGGGGAGCTTGTGCTGATAGAGGTACATGTCCACGTCGTCGTGCGTCTTGTTGTAGAAGTCGCTGACGTAGTAGACGTGGGTCCCCTTCTCGCCCCACTTCTTGTCCATCTCCTCGGCGGCTTCCTTCATCTGCGGCTGGCCGCCGCCGTGGTCGCCCATCACGAAGATGTCCTTGAAGCCGCTGCGCGCCAGGCTGTCGATCGCGGCGATCTGGACCTGCTTGAACACCTCGGCGGGCATCTGAATCGGCCCCGGCTGGTCGGCCATCTCGCGGTTCGGGTTGAGGCCCGTCGCGTTGACGGCGATCGGGATGATCGGCGCGACGAGCGTCTTGCCGAGCTTCTTCGCCGCCATCGTCGCGTGGTTCTTCGCGAGGATGTTGTGGCCGCCGAGGACGTCGTGCGGGCCGCGCTCCTCGGTGCCGCCGGTGACGAGGAGCACCGATGTCCAGCCGTCCTTCATCTTCTGTGCGAGCTCGGGGTGCGTCAGCATCTCGAGCTCGACGATGTCGTTCACATTCATCGATGGCGTGCGCGCGCCCTGCGCGAACGCCAAGGCCGCGACGAGCGGCAACGCCGTCAAGAGCGCAATCGTCCTCTTCACAGATCCTCCGTTACGCGAAAAAGGGGTCGTACCCCTTTTTCGATTCGATGCGGCGAAAAAGGGGTACGACCCCTTTTTCGCTAACACGATACGCACTTGTGATTGTTCTTCGCGCCGAGGCCTTCGAGCAGCTTGATTGTATCGGGGAACGGCTGGATCCGCTGCACCGGGCCGTTGGCCATGTCCGCCGTCGTCTGTCCGATGCGGTTCACGAGCGTCACATCGGCGCCTTTCGAGACCAGATACGAAATCATCTCGTTGTCGCCGCGCGCGGCGGCATTGTGCAGCGCCGTGTTGCCGTCGGCGTCGCGCGCGTTGACGTCGGCGTGCAGCTCCTCGACGAGATACTTCACCGCGGCGAGCATACCGGTCGGCGCAAAGCGGTGCGCGTTGGCGGCGAAGCCCTCGCCGTAGCCGGCGCCCGCGGCGGCGAGGAGCGGGGGGATGTCGGGCCCGGCCGTGGGAATCGGCTGCAGCCCCGAGTGATCCTTCGACTCGTCGCCGGAGCGCGTCCCGCCCTGGCGGAAGCGATCGTTCTGCGCCGGTCTGGTCGACGGCACGTCGGGATCGGCGCCGGCGGCGGCGAGCAGCTTCATCGCGGCGATGTCGCTCGCGTAGGCGGCGCGCCAGAACGCGGTCGCGCCCGATTCCTCGACGCGCAGCAGATCGAAGTTGTACTGCGTGTACCAGATCTTGCGGTTCACGCGCGCGTTCGGATCGGCGCCCTTGTCGACGAGCGCCTTCATCAGATCGAGATACGAGATCTCCTGCTGCAGGTGCGCGCGCGGCTGCGGGTAGAACATCTTCGGCGCCCACTCGACGTTGAGCGCGGCGAAGAGCGGGGTCATGCCGGCGGTGCTCGCGAGGTTCGGCCCCGCGCCGTGGTCGACGAGATACTTCGCGATGTCGAACTGGCCGTTGATCGTCGCAATGAGGAGCGGCGTCGTGCGGTCGGCGGGGCTCGCCGCATCCACCTTCGCGCCGAGCTCGACGAGCGCCTGCACCGTGCGCATCGCGCCCTGGCGCGCGGCGAAGTGCAGCGCGGTGAGGCCGCCCTGGCTGCCAATCAGCTCGTTGAAGGTGAACGGCCGCGTCACGCCGCCGATGCCCTCGGACGCGCCGCGCGCCGGCCGCGCCGCCGCGGACGCGGATCCGGCGGCGGCCGATTTGGCGTTCTGCGCGTCGCGAATCTGGTTCTGCAGCACCTCCTCGGGCGGCGTCGCCGTGGAGAGATCGATCGTGCGCGACGCGATCGCCGTGTCGGCGCCGCGCTGCACGAGCGCGCGCACCGCGTCGGCGCGATCGCGCGCGGCCGCGAACATCAGCGCGGTCTCGCCGTTCGCCGTCTCGACGGCGTTCGCGTCGGCCGACAGTTCCAGGAGGGCTGTGACGGCGTCGGCCACCCCGGAGGCCGCGGCGAGCATCAGGGGCGTCGCGCCCGTCGTCGTGCGCGCGTTGACGTCGGCGCCCGCCGCGGCGAGCGTCTTGATTGCCGCCGCCGATCCGCTCGCGCTCGCCAGGTGCAGCGGCGTGTAGCCGCCGAGCCTGGTCGTCGCGCGCGCGCTCGCACCGGCCGTGAGCAGCAGCGACGCGAGATCGGCGTCGCCGTGCTGCGCCGCCCAGTGCAGCGCCGTCATCCCGTCGCTCTGCGCCGCGCCCACGTCGGCGGCGCGCGCGAGCAGCGCGCGGACGGCCGCGGCGTCTCCGCGCTCGGCGGCGTCGGCCAGCGGCGACCTGTCCGCCGCGCGCACCGCGCAGATGCACGGCACGACGACCATGAGTGCCGTCGCGATTGCAGTCTTCATACGCATAACGGCTAGCCCCTAGCCCCTAGCCCCGACCGGCGCGGCGAGATCGAGCGCGTCCGTGCTGTCCCCGAAGCTGTCGATCTCGACGCCGACCGCCTGCAGCGCCGCCAGCATCGCGTTCGCCATCGGCGTCCCGTCGGCGGCCTTGACGTGCAGGTTCCCCGCAATCGCGCCCCCCGCGTGTCCCATCAGCAGCAGCGGACACCGCTTGTGGTTGTGCACGTTCGGATTGCCCATCGGCGAGCCGTACACGAGCAGCGATTGCTCGAGCAGGTTGCTGTCGCCGTCCGGCGTGCTCTTCAGCTTCTCGAGGAAGTACGGCAGCAGGCTCGCGTGGTACTTGTTGATCTTCGCGAAGTCGAGGATCCGATCCTCGCGATCGTTGTGGTGCGACGCGATGTGGAAGCCGGTCGTGACGCCCGTTTCCGGGAAGACGCGGTTCGAGACGTCGCGGCTCATCTTGAACGCGAACACGCGCGTCAGATCGGACGCGAACGCCAGCGCCTGCAGATCGAACATCAGCTTCACGTGTTCTTCGTACGAGTCGGGCACGCCGATCGGCGCCGCCGGCAGCTCGCGCGCCTCGCCGCTCGCGTTGAACGCCTCCACTTTCTGGATCCGCCGCTCGATCTCGCGCACGTCGTCGAGGTACGCGCCGAGGCGCGCGCGATCGGCGGCGCCGAGCCGCGTTTTCAGATCGGCGACCGACTCGCTCACCCAGTCGAGGATGCTGCGGTCTTTGCGCCGCCGGTCGGCGCGCGCCGCCGCCGTCGCGCCGACGCCGAACAGCTGATCGAAGACCGCACGCGGATCGCGCACCATCGGCAGCGGCTCGGAGGGCGACGCCCAGCTGATCGAATCGGTGTAGGCGCACGAGTAGCCGTAGAAGCAGCCGCCCGCCTGATCGATGTTCTCGATGCACAGCTGCATCGACGGGATCGGCGTCTCGTCGCCGACTTTCTTCGCGAACTGCTGATCGAGCGACGTGCCGGCCTGCAGGTCGGACCCCTGCGTCTGATGCGGGTGCGCCTGCGTGAGGAACACGGCCGCCGATCGGAAGTGATCGCCGCCGATCTCGGGCGGCGTGAACGCCTCGGCGTTGTGCACGTCCGTGTTGCTGACGATGGTCAGGTAGCTGCGGTACGCGTCGAGCGCGGAGAGGCTCGTCGGCGCCAGGTCGAACGCGCTGCCGGCGTCGGCGGGCGACCACAGGTTCTTCTTCAGGCCGAACGCCGTGCTGCCGGCGCAGCCGTGCACCATCTCCATCGCGACGAGCCGCCGCTTCGGCGCGCTCGCGGCGGCGGCCGCGCGGCCCGCCGGCACCATCGCTTCGAGCAGCGGCAGCGCCAGCGTCGCGCCGAAACCCTTGAGCACCGTCCGCCGCGGCAGATGCCTTTGCGTCAGAAACATGATCCTTCCTGCGTCGGCGACCCCTAAAAGGGTCGCCCTACATTCTTGTCGGTGTCGCGCCCCTGCGGGGTCTCCGCGCGCATCCTGAACGCGGCGCTGTCGACGATGCCCTGCACGAACGACGAGAAACGGTACTCGCGCCGCGCCGCGTCGCGCACGATCGCGCGGATCGCCGGCATGTCGTAGTACTCGACGCGCCGGCCGAGCGCGTAGGTCATCAGGTTCTCGGCGAACGTTTCGAGGAACACGTCCTCGTGCTTCAGCAGCGCGCTTCTGAGCGCCGCCGCGCCGTCGATCTTCGTGCCGTCGTACAGCACGCCTTCGGTGTCGACCGGCACCTCGTTGTCCTTGATGCGCCACTTGCCCGTCGGATCGAAGTTCTCGAGGGCGAGGCCGATCGGATCGATCACGCGGTGGCACGACGCGCACGCGGCGTTCTTGCGATGCTCTTCCATCCGCTCGCGCGTCGACAGCCGCTTCCCCGCCGCTGCGGCGCTCGTCGCCTCGAGCGTCGGGACGTTCGGCGGCGGCGGCGGCGGCGGCGATCCGAGAAGCACTTCCATCACCCACTTGCCGCGCATGACCGGCGACGTGCGATCGGCGACCGAGGTGAGGACCAGAATGCTGCCCTGGCCGAGCAGGCCGCGACGCGGCTCCGGCAGCGCGACGCGCCGGAACGTGTTGCCGGTGACGTTCGGGATGCCGTAATGCCGCGCGATGCGCTCGTTCGCGAACGTGTAGTCAGCGGTGAGGAGATCCAGGACGCCGCGATCCTCGCGCACGATGCTGTCGAAGAACAGCTCCGTCTCTCGCACGAAGGCGTCGCCGAGCGATCGGTCGTAGTACGGGTAGAGCAGCGCATCGGGCAGCATGCGCTCCACGTCGCTCAGGCGCAGCCACTGCGCGGCGAAGCGCGTGGACAGCGCGTCGGCGTGCGGATCGGCGAGCATGCGCTTCACCTGCGCCGCGACGACGGCGGGTGCGCTCAGACGGCCCTGCTGCGCGAGCTTCAGCAGTTCGGCGTCTGGCGAGGTCGCCCACAGAAAGAACGACAGCCGCGACGCGAGCTCGAGATCGCCGATCGTCTCGCTGCCGGCCGACGTGTTCTTCGCGGGCATCAAGCGCTCGAGCCGGAACACGAACTGCGGGCTCGCGAGGATCGCCTCGAGCGCGGAGGTGATGCCCGCCTCGAAGTCGCGCGCGCGCCGGCCGTCGGCGTAGAACGCCATCAGCCGCTGCCGCTCGCGATCGTCGGGCGCCCGGCGGAACGCGCGCGTCGCGAGCGCCGTGACGATCGCCGTCGCGCACGGCGTCTCCTCGTCGGGCGACGTCGGCCGGCACGTGAAGATCGCGCGGCGGCTCGCCGTGTCGGAGACGCCCGTGACGCGCTGCGGCCCGGCGATGCTGAGATCCTTCAGGTGGGGAAGCGTCGTCACGCCGTACGCGACGCCGATCTGCGTGTCGGCGAGCGTGTGATCGATTGGCGCGATGAGGTCGTTCACCGGCCCCTCGAAGCGCTGGAGGAACGCCGCGGTGACGCGCTGCGCGCCGGCGGCGACGTGAACCTGCGGCGTCCGCAGCGTCAGGCCCGCCGTCACCTCCGCCATCTTCGGATCGATGTCGAGGAGCGCCTTGCGCGCGCCGTCGATCGACACCTCGAGCTGCTCGCCCGCCGCCGGCCCGCCGAAGAGGAATCCGTCCGCGTTGCCGTGCAGGTCGATGCGGAACACGTAGTCGCCGTCGGCGGGAAACGTGTGGACGACCGACACGCCGCCGCGCGTGCCGAGCGGCGCGCCGTCCGCGCGCGCGAGCTGCGACTGCGTCTTCGGCACGCGGTAGTGCGCCTCGCTCGCCGCCGCGTCGGGATCGCCAATCGCGAGCGCCGCCACCTTGCTCGCCGCGCGCAGATAGCCTTCCATCAGCGTCGGCGAGAACGCCTGCGCGTCGGCGACGTTGTCGAAGCTCTGGCTGACGCTGTCGGGCGGCAGGAGCGCTTCGGTGTCGACGTCGAGCGCGACCAGATCGCGAACCGCGCGCGCGTACTCGGCGCGGTTCAGGCGCTGGAACGGGCGCCATCCCGGGTTCGGCTTCGCCGCGGCCGCGCGATCGATCCGCGCCGCGAGGCCGTCGGCCAGCGCGCGCAGCGACGCCTCGTCCGGACGCCGCGCGCCCGGCGGCGGCATCATGCCGGCGCGCAGCTTCCGGATCATCTTCTCGGCGACGGGCGCCTGCTCGGCCGCGGCGTTGACGTCGAACGACGCGAGCGACAAACCGCCGGCCTTGCCGCGGTCGCTGTGGCAGACCGCGCAGGACTGCTTGACCGTCGCCGCGTCGCGATCGGTTGCCTGTGCGGCGGCCGGCGCCGACGCCGGCGGTTGTGGCCGCGCCGAGACAGACAAACCCAAAAGCGTGAATCCGGCCGCGGCCAGCGCGGTTTTTTTCATGTGCCGAGGATTATAGGTTCTTGACCCCGGTGCGGTTGCCACGTATTGTCGCGGGCACCGCAATTCATGCCTCGCGGGAACACTGGGAGAGACAAATGAAGACAGTCAGTCGAATGTTGTTCTGCGCGGTGTGCCTGCTCGCCGCCGCGCGCGCCGGAGCTCAGGTGCAGACCGGATCGATCGTCGGCGTCATCACCGACGCGAGCAGCGCGGTCATGCCCGGCGTCACCGTGTCCGTGTCGGGCGAGCGACTGATCGGCGGCGTCCAGACGCAGGTCACCGACACGACGGGCTCGTACCGGTTCGATCGCCTGCCGCCCGGCAGCTACGCGCTGAAGTTCGAGCTCCAGGGCTTCAAGACGATCACGCGCGACGCGATCCAGATCAGTGCATCGTTCACGGCGACGGTCAACGCGAAGCTCGAGGTCGGCAGCGTCAGCGAATCGATCACCGTCACCGGCGACTCGCCGACCGTCGACACCAGGTCGAACCTCCAGCAGACGGTGATGACGCAGGAGATTCTCGAAGGCGTCCCGTCGGGGCGCGATCCGTGGTCGGTCGCCAAGATCATCCCCGGCGTGCAGGTGTCGACCTACGACGTCGGCGGCACACAGTCGTTCCAGCAAAGCTCGCTGTCGTCGCACGGCTCGAGCACCAACGACGTGAGCTACAACATCGACGGCGCGACCGTGAACTGGCCGGGCGGCGGCGGCGGCGCGACGATGATCTATTACGACCAGGGCATGTTCGAGGAGGTCAACTACATGACGTCGGCGATTCCCGCCGAGGTCATGGCCGGCGGCGTGTCGATCAACATGGTGACCAAGGACGCCGGCAACAAGTGGCGCGGCGACATGCGCTACAACTACACGAACGGCTGCCTCGATCCGAAGAATCCGCAGCCAGGCTGTCTCGAGAGCGACAACCTGAGCGGCGCGCCGGGCCTCGCGCTCGGCAACCCGACGCAGTCCGGCTACGACCTGAACATCGCCGGCGGCGGCGCCCTCGTGCACGATCGCCTGTGGGTGAACGGATCGGTCCGACGCTGGATCATCAACAAGCTGGTCAACGCCAAGAACGACGACGGGACACAGGCGGTCGACGACAACACGCTGAAGAACTACTCGGGCAAGGCGGTCTTCTCGCTGTCGTCGCAGCAGATTCGCGGCCACCGCCGCGACACGCCGCCGACTCTCGTGCCCGACATCGCGTCGCTCGTGCAGACCAACCCCGGATCGTCGACGCAGGCGAAGTACACCGGCATCCGCAACAAGGCCGTCTTCGAGTCGTCGTTCAGCCTGATGTCCGGCGAGACCGATTACGACTACCAGCCGAATACGCCGCAGAACGCCGTCCGCGTCGTCGACACGCCGGCCGACAAGGCGCAGAACGCCGCGCAGCGCGCCGAGCAGCAGCCGAACTCACGCCTGCAGTTCGACAACGTGCTCGCGTACAACCTATCGGGTCTGGGCGGCGATCACCTGGTCAAGGGCGGCGTGCAGTTCGCGCGCCTCTACTTCGACGACAAATACCAGGTGTTGAACAACATGTTCCTGAACTACTCGAACGGCGTGCCCATCAACGTCCAGGAGTTCAACACGCCGACCGAGGCGGTGAACGTGGACAAGGTGCTCGGCGTGTTCGGGCAGGACTCGTGGACGCTGGCGCGCAAGCTGACGCTGAACATCGGCGCGCGCTTCGATCACAACACCGGGACGCTGCCGGCGCAGTCGACGGCGGGCGGGCCGTTCATCGGCGCGCGCACCATCGACGAGTCGTCGCCGATCAAGCAGAACGTCTTCGTGTGGCGCACCGGCGCCTCGTACGATCCGGTCGGCGACGGCCGCACCGCGATCAAGGCGAGCGCGAGCCGCTACGGGCTGCAGGTCGGCATCGATCGCGTGCTGAACGTCAACCCGCTGCAGCAGGCATCGCAGACCTGTCCGTGGACGGATCCGAACGGCAACGGCATCGCCGATCCCGGCGAGTTCGGCACGGGCTGCAGCGGCTTCCCGAACACGACGATCCGCTACGGGGGCGCGAACGGCCCGCGCTGGCCGCACTCCGACGAGTTCACGGCCGGCGTGGAGCGCGAGGTCGTGCGCGACATGCGCGTCGGCGTCATGTACTACCACCGCACGAACCGCGATCAGATCGGCACGCGCAATACGGCGGCGCCGACGAGCGGCTACGCGCCGTTCACCGTGTCGGTGCCGAACGGCCCGAACGGTCCGATGACCGCGACGGTCTTCAACCTGCTGCCGGCCTTCAACGGTCTCCAGGCGAACATCGTCGACAACGATCCGTATCTCGACACGACGTATAACGGCGTCGAAATGACGGCCATGAAGCGCCTGTCGCACCGGTGGCAGATGACGACCGGTCTCACGTTCGGCAAGAACACCGGCGGCGTCAACGGCGGCGCGCTCGGCAGCGGTCAGATCCAGACGGGCACCGGCTCCGACCTGAACGATCCCAACGCGACCGCGTTCTCGACGGGCATCGTCGGCACCGATTCGCCGGTCGCCTTCCGCGTGTCGGGCAGCTATCGCGCGCCGTATGACATCTCGATCGCGGGCAGCCTCGTGTCCAACAGCGGCTATCCGTACGTCTCGACCTACTCGGTGACGCGCGCCGCGGCGGCCGCCGCCGGCGTCGCGCTGACGCGCGCGAACCAGACGATCTTCCTGAGCGACCGCGGCGACGAGCGGCTGCCGTCGGTGACGCTGATCGATCTGCGCATCTCGCGCTCGTTCCGGTTCGGCACCCGCCGGATCGAGCCGACGTTCGACATCTTCAACCTCGGCAACGCGTCGACGATCACGAGCCTGAACGCCGGCGTCGGTTCGACCTACCGCGTGCCGACCGCGATCGTGTCGCCGCGCATCATGAAGATCGGCTTCGCTGTGAACTTCTGAGAGGCCAGGCAGGCCGGCGGGCCAGGTAGGTCGGGTGGGTAAGAGCATTACCTCTCACCCACCTGACCCACCAGACCTACGGCTGCTCGCGCTGCACCGCAGCGGCTCTGAGAATTCCTTCCATGCTGCGCGCGTTGCCCTCGTGGCACGCGTACTCGTACATCGGCTGCTTCGTCTTCTTCAGCGGAAACGACGCGGTCCACGCGCGCGTCCAGGTCGTCGGATCCTCCGCCGTGAAGCGGTACTCGATCGTCTCCGCGTCGGTGCGCGTGAAGCGCTCGACGAGGTGCAGGCGCTCCGACGATCCGCGCAGCTCGATTTTCTCCGAGAAATTGATCGTATCGACGACGAGCGTGTTGCCCTCCCAGCGGCCGCGCGGATCGCCCATCCAGCGGCGCAGCGCGCCGTGCGGCCGGCCGTCCATCGGCACGATGCGCGCGTCGTGGATCATCTCGCTGACGATCGCGACCGCGTCGCGCGTCTGCACGAACTGCACGTTGTTGTTGTAGACGCCGGGAAGCAGCGGCGGCCCGGCAGTGGCCCACACGAGGCACCGAACGTTGAGGCCGAGATCCTCCGGCCCGTCGGGCAGCGCGGTGCGCGGCCGCGCCTGCGCACGCGCGGCGGCGCGCTGCTTCGCGTCGTCGGTCAGCGGCGGCAGCCGCCCGTCGTCCGGATCGACGATGAGCGACGTGCGGCGATCGACCAGGCGGCGCGTTCCCGGATCCCACCAGTCGGGGCCGGCGGTGTTGTTCGTCGTCGCCTGCCGCGCGAGCGTCTGCCGCTCGTACTCCGCGGCCTCCGCGTCGGTGAGGACGCTTTTCGCCGCGAGATCGCGCGGGCGCTCGAGCGGCGTCATCGTCGCGTACGTCCAGACGCCTTCGAGATCGGGATCGCCCCACGCGAGATGCGGGAGGGCGGGCGGCGCGGCCGAGAGCGCGGCGGCGGCCGAAACGACGATCAGCGGCACGAACATCCGACGCATCACCGCACCTCCGCCGCGAATTCTACAGGGAGGGCGAGCAAGTCGGGTAGGTCGCGTATCGGCATCCTCGGCGGCACCTGCTGCGTCGGAAACATCGGCCACGATCTCCTGGCGCAGACGCGCGGCTTCTCGATCGATTTTTCGACGATGACGCTCCGGCTGGAGTAGGCCGGCGCCGGTTTGGCGCTCGATCCTGGAAGGCAGGAATTCAGGGCAGAAGGGCTGAGCGCGGCAACGACGAAGGCGGGAAGGCGCCCTTCCAACCTTCGTCCTTCCGACTTTCTGCCTTCGTCATTCCATCCATCCATCCTTCCATCCTTGAATTCCTGCCTTCCTGCCCTTCTGCCTTCCTGCCTTGCGATGTTACGGTCAGCTCGGCAGCGTCAGGTTCGCGCGCAGGCCGCCGAGCGGCGACGCGTCGAGCGCGATCGATCCGCCGTACAACTCCGCGATGTCGCGCACGATCGCGAGGCCGAGGCCGGATCCGGACGCCGCTTCGTCGGCGCGCACGCCGCGCTGCAGCACGTGACCGCGCATCGACGCCCCGAGCCCCGGCCCATCGTCGTCCACGATGATCGTCACGACGCCGTCGCGCGCGTGCGAGGCGATCGCGACGCGCGTGCGCGCCCATTTGCACGCGTTGTCGACGAGGTTGCCGAGCATCTCGTCGAGATCCTCGCGCTGGCCGCGGAACGTGTGATCGGCGGGAACGTTCGCGTCGATCGTGATGCCGCGCCCGGCGTGGAGCCGCAGCAGTGTGCGCGCGAGCGGCTCGGCCGACGCCGCGATCGGGCAGCGGGCGCCCGGCGCGGCGCCGGACGCCGCCGCGCGCGCCTGCGCGAGGTGGTAGTCCACCTGCCGGCGCATGCGATCGACCTGCTGCTCGATCGACGCGGCCAGATCGCGCTGCCCCGCGGCGTCGGCGCGCGAGGCTTCCTGCGCCAGGACTGCGAGCGGCGTCTTCAGGCCGTGCGCGAGATCGCCGGCCTTGGCGACCGCGCGCCGCACCGCGTGCTCGCGGTGCTCGAGGAGCGCATTGAGGTCGGCGACGAGCGGCTCCACTTCGGCTGGATACGCGCCTTCCACTCGCCGCTCGCGTCCGCCGCGGACCGCGGACAGCTGCGCGCGCAGGTCGTCGAGCGCGGAGAGGCCGCGCTTCACCTGCCACAGGCCGACCACCATCGAGGCGGCCGCGACCACCAGCGCCGCGCCCGGGCGATGGATCAGCGCGCGGAGAATGAACGCGTGCTGAATCGGATGGCCGAGCAGCACGGTGACGCCGATCACGCTCGTGACGATCAGCAGGCCGAACGTCCACAGCGCGGCGCCCGCCATCACTCGCGCGCGCAGCGACAGCCTGGGGCTCATCGATCGCCGGCCATGCGGTAGCCGAGGCCGCGAACCGTTTCGATCGCCGAGGCGCCGAGCTTCCGGCGCAGCCGCGCGATGAACACTTCGACCGTATTCGAGTCGCGATCGCCGCCGTGCGGGTAGATGTGCTCGGTCAGCTCGCCCTGCGAGACGACGCGATCGCGATGGTGCATCAGGTACGAGAGGACGCGGAGCTCGTGGGCCGTGAGCTTCACCGGCGCGCCGTCGAGCGTGACGCGCGCGGCGCGGACGTCGAGCGCGACGCCGCCGCAGCGCAGCACGGGCGAGGGATGGCCGGCGGCGCGGCGGATCAGCGCGCGCAGCCGCGCGAGCACTTCCTCGATCCGGAACGGCTTCGCGACGTAGTCGTCGGCGCCGCCGTCGATCCCCTGCACCTTCTCGTGCCAGCTGCCGCGCGCCGTGACAACCAGCACCGGCATCGCGAGCCCCGCGTCGCGCCAGCGGCGCAGCAGCGTCAAGCCGTCGATCGACGGCAGGCCGAGGTCGAGCACGATGGCATCGTAGCGTTCGGTGTGCGCGGCGAAGTCGGCATGCTCGCCGTCGGCGGCCCGATCGACCGCGTAGCCGGCGTCGGCAAGCGCCTCCGTCAGCTGCTTCGCGATCAGGGGTTCGTCCTCGACGACCAGCACACGCACGCGCTCAGAGTAGCGCAACGCAACCTGAACGCTTCCTGAACGGCGCGTTCACCGTTCGTTCACCGGAGGTCGTGTAACATCGGCGCCGCAGATCGACATGAGCACACGCGCCTTTCTCATCGTCCTCGCCGTCGTCGCGCTGCTCGTCGCGGCCGCCTACATGCACCGGCCCCGCGGCTCGAACGCGCACGCAATCGCCCCGCTGCACGGAGGCCGCTGATGCTCGGCGACGTTCGCTACGCGTGGCGCGCGATCGCGCGCATGCCTGTCGTCGCCGCCGTCGTCGTCGCGTCGATCGGCGTGGGCATCGGCGTGAACACCGCGGTCTTCTCGTGGGTGCAGAGCCTCGTGCTGCGGCCGCTGCCCGGCGTCGCGCATTCGGGCGGCCTGTTTCTCATCGAGCCGCTGGCCGACACCGGGTCCTATCCCGGCGTGTCGTGGCGTGAATACGGCGACCTGCGCGAGCGGCTGCGCGCGTTTCCGGATCCGATCGCGTTTCGCATGGCGCCGCTCACCGTCGGCGCGCCGGGACAGGTGCAGCGCGCCTACGGCCTGCTCGTCTCCGGAAATTATTTCAGCGCGCTCGGGCTGCGCGCCGCTCTCGGCCGTTTGATCCGCGCCGACGAGGTCGCGCGTTCCGGCGGCGAGCCGGTGCTCGTCGTCGGGTACGACTACTGGCAGACGCGGCTCGGCGGCGATCCGGGGATCGTCGGCCGCACGATGCGCGTCAACGATCGCGTGCTCACCGTGATCGGCGTCGCGCCGCCGCGATTCCAGGGGACGGTCCTCGGACTCAACTTCGACATCTGGGCGCCTGCGACGATGGCGCCGGAGCTGCTCGCGGGATCGGCGGAGCTCGACGATCGTTCGCTGCGCGGCTACGCGATGCTCGGCCGCCTCGCCGACGGCGTCAGCCGCAACGCGGCGCAGGCGGAGCTCGACGCCGCGATGCGCGATCTCGCGCGTCTCTATCCCGAGACGAACGGCCGCGTGCGCGCCGAAGCGCTGCCCTTCTGGCAGGCGCCGCGCGGCCCGCAGCGCATGCTCGCCGGGGCGCTCGCGCTGCTGCAGGCGATCATGCTGCTGCTCCTGCTCGCCGTGTGCGGCAACACGGCCAACCTCCTTCTCGCGCGCGCGGCCGCGCGGCAGCGCGAGATCGGCATCCGCCTTGCGGTCGGCGCGGGCCGCTTCCGAATCGTCCGCCTGCTGCTCGTCGAGAGCCTGCTGGTCGCGCTGCCGGGCGCGCTCGTCGGCGTGGCGATGGCCGCCTGGGCCACCGACGCGCTGCGCGCAGTGCCGATCATCGGCGGCTTCCCGATCCGCTTTCAAACCGAGCTCGACGCCGTCAGCGTCGGCTTCGCGGCGCTCCTCGGCGTCGTCTGCGGCGTGCTGTTCGGGGCGGGTCCCGCGCTGCAGCTGGCGCGCGTCGATCCGATCGCCGCCATCAGATCCGGCACGCAGGCGGCCGGCCGCAGCGCGCTCCGGCACGTGCTGATGGCGATCGAAGTCGGGCTGGCGCTGGTCGTGCTGCTCGCGGCCGCGATGTTCGTGCGCACCTTCAACGACGCGCACGACACCAATCCCGGCTTCCGGCGCGAGGGCGTCCTGCTGGCGAACTACGACATGACGGGGCGGAGTGTCGATGCATCCGGGGCGCGCGATTTCGCGCGCCGCCTGCTCGCGCGGCTTCGAGCCGTGCCCGCGATCGAGAGCGCCGCGATCGCCTCCGCGGTCCCGCTCGACATCCACGGGCTGCCGCTCCGCTCGATCGCCGTCGAGGGGCGCGCGCGCAGCGACGCCGCGCCCGACCGCGCGCTCACGAACACCGTCACGCCCGGCTACTTCCGCACGATGGGGATCGCGTTCGCCGCCGGCCGCGACTTCGTCGATCTCGACGACGCGGCCGCGCCGCCACAGGCGATCGTCAACGAAGAGTTCGTGCGCCGCTTCATCGGCGACGGCGAGGCGATCGGGCGCCGCATCGAGAGCCGCGGCGCGAGCTATACGATCGCCGGGATCGTGCGGAACTCGGTGAGCGAGGCGTTCGGCGAGCCGCCGACGCCGGTGATCTATCTCTCGTATCGCGATCGGCCGGCCGCGCGCGGCGAGATCCACGTGCGCACGCGCGCCGGCGCGGAGACGCTCGTCGCGCCGGACGTCGAGCGCGTCGTCCGCGATCTCGATCCGACGCTGCCGCTCTACGACGTTCGCACGCTCGGCGACCACATCGAGAGAAACCTGTTCCTGCGGCGGATTCCGGCGCGCATGTTCGTCGTGCTCGGCCCGGCGCTGCTGCTGCTCGCGGCCATCGGCATCTACGCGGTGGTCGCGTACGCCGTGTCGCGGCGCACGGCGGAAATCGGTGTGCGGCTCGCGCTCGGCGCGACCACCTCGCGCGTCGTCAGCGAGATCATCGCCGACAGCATGCGCGTCGTCTCGGCCGGCGCGCTCGTCGGCTGGGCGCTCGCGCTGCTCGTCGACCTGCACCTCGTCCGCGGGCCGATGTACGCGTCGGTGTTCGGCGGCGTCCCCGCGGTGCTCCTCGGCGTGGCGGCGATGGCGTGCTGGCTTCCGGCCCGCCGCGCCGCGCGCGTCGATCCGGTCGACGCGCTCAGGGCGGAGTAGGCTCAAAGCTTGCAGCGACGCCGCCAGGGGTGTCGTATGCGCTTCAGCTCCATACTGCTGGCGTCGGTCGTGCTGTCGGCGGCCGCGTGCCATCCCGGCCCGAAAATCATCAATGGGGGCGCGCAGCAGCCGTCGGTCGGCGGCACGATCGCCGGGATCGTCACGACTGCGGACGCGGCGGTGGCGGTACCGGGCAGGAAAGTCACCGCGGTCGAAACCACCAGCGGCTCGCGGTACGACACGACGACGGCGACCAACGGCGGCTACACGATGAAGGTGCCCGAAGGTACCTATCGCATCGAGATCGAGCTGCGGCCGGGTGAAGCGCTCGCAAAGCAGCCGCAGCCGACCAAAGTGAACAACAGCGATCTCGATCCCGGCCGCGACTTCGTGATCACGGTGAAGCGGACGAGCTGATCGGCCCTACAGCGCGGACGCCGCGCCGAGCGCGATGGCCGCGACGACCAGCGCGCGCACGCGCCGCACGAGCGCCATCGTCAAGCCGACGGCGCCCGGTAAGCCCATCGAACTGAACAGCAGCGTGTAGACGCTCTCCGACGCGCCGAGCTGGCCCGGCACGAAGAAGAAGGCGATGGTGATGAACTTCACCGAGCCTTCGACGACGAGCGCATCGAGTGCGGACCACGCGAACCCGAGCGCGCGAACGGTGACGAAGATCTCTGCCGCGAGCAGCAGCTGGCCGGCGAGCTCAATCGCGATCACCTGCGCCAGCCGCCGCGGCTCGCGGTGCATGAAGCCGACCATGACGCGCTCGACTGGATCGATGCGAATCGCCGCCGCCTTCGCGCCGACGCCGCGGACGATCGGCGCGATGAGGCCGACGCCGGTCGCCGCTGCTGCTGCGAAGCCGAGCGTGAACAACGCCATCGCGGCGACGATGCCGACGGCCGGCCGGCGGAGGCCGAGCGGAAGCACGCCGCGCCCCAGCAGCAGCGACAATGCGCCGGCGGCCATCCACGCGGACGTCAGCGTGTAGACGAGATACTCGACGGCGACGCCGCCGAACGCCGCTGCGCCCGACAGCCCCTGCTTCGTCAGCAGCCACCCTTTCGCCGGCTCCGCAAGGAACGGGCCGGTGAAGGTGAGCATCTCGATCGCTTCGCCGGAGAGGCGCACTCGGAGCACGTCGGCGTACGAAAGCCCGTCGACGCTGCGCCAGAGCGCGGCGGCGCGCACGGCGATGTGCGCGAAGTACAGCGCCGACACGACGGCGAGCGCGGGGCCGACGCGGCGCAGCAGATCGGCGACCGACGCGATGCCGACCTGCCGGACGAGCACGACGATCACGGCGACGCCGCCGGCGAGGAGCGCGACGCGAACCGCGCGCGGCATCAGCGAACGGAAAGGCAGGAGGGCAGGAAGGCAGAAGGGCAGGAATTCAAGGCAGGAAGGCGGCAGGGGCGGAATGACGAAGGCAGAAGGACGCGAAGGCAGAAAGGTGAAGGCAGAAAGGCGAAGGCAGAAAGGCGAAGGCAGAAAGGGCGTCCATCCCTCAACCTTGCAGCCTTCCAACCCTCGTCATTCCATCCCTCCAGGCTTCTTGCCTTGAATTTCTGCGTTCCTGCCCTTCTGCCTTCCTGCCTTTCTCACACGCGCTGACGATCGGGCATCGGCACGTATCTCGCCTGGCGAAAGATCTCGGCCATCCAGTCGGCTTCCGGATACGGTGTCGCCTTCAGACGCGCGATTTCCTTCTCCACGTCGTACTCGACGCGGCGGATCGTCACCTGGCCATCGTCGATCACGGCATAGGCCGCGCGCGGATCGCCGTCGTAGGACATCGACACGCTGCCCGAGTTCGCGATCGTGAGCGACGGCAGGCGGCGGACGAATGACACGTGAATGTGTCCGTACACCACGACACGCGTGCCGAGGCCGCCGTAGACGCGCGCGAGCTCTTCGTCCGACGCGTTGGCGGCCGGCGATCGCCACGCATCGTCGGGACCGGCGTGGACGACGGTGACGTCGCCGGAGGACCACCTGATCGGCAGCGCGCGCAGCCAGGCGAGGCGGTCGCGTCCGATCGCGTCGAGCGAAGCGGGGATCACCTGCGTGAGCAGCATGTCGCGCATGCGTTCGAACTGCGGCGCGGCGAGCACCTCGGCGAGACGCTCCGGCCGCCACAGCATCTCGTCGGCGTTGCCGTACACGCCGGGCCAGCCGAGCGCGCGGATGCGATCGATCACGTCCGGCGGCCGCGATCCCGTGCCGACCAGATCGCCGCCGTGGACGACGAGATCGGCGCCGACCTGGCCGAGATCGGCGACGACCGCCTCGAAGGCGGCGACGTTGTCGTGGACGTCGGAGACCACGGCGATGCGCATGGACATCGACGCCTACCGCGGGTGGTGCAGCGTCAGATGGAAGCCGTCGGGATCGTCGATCGCGACGCTGCGCCCGCCCCACGGTTCGTCGGCGGGTGCGGACGCGAGCGGATGGCCGCTCGCCTTGATGCGCGCGGCGAGCGCGTCGATGTCCTGCACCGTCGTGCACCAGATGCGGACGGCGACGCCGCGCTCGCGATCGCGCCCTTTCTTCCAGTCGTCCTGCGTCAGGCCGATGCGGCAGACGCCGGCCTTCAGCATCACGCCCTGCAGCACGCCGTTCTCGTCGGTGTACCGCTCTTCGGCGAGGAAGCCCAGCATGCTGGTGTAAAAGCGGATGCTGCGTTCGATGTCGCTGACGGTGAGGATCGGTTCGATCGATCGGAGGCGCAGCGTCTCGAACGCGTTCGTGCGCCGATCGGGCTGGCTGCGCGCGCCGGATCGCGCGGATGGTGCAGCCGTCTTTCTCTTCCGCGCGCGCGTCGCGCGCGCCGCGGTCTTCTTCGTGCGGGCCGTCCGAGCCATCGTCCCTCCTGTAGACAAGAAATGGGGGACCGTCGACTCGCGAGCCTGCGCGGGGGATCGCGGCTGCGCGGTCCGGATCGCCGCGCGGTCCGCGGCGATCCGACAAGGCGCGATCGGGTTAGCTGCCGGGCGTCATGATGTGCGCCGTCGACGTGCCGGCGTTCATGATCCACGCGCCGCCCTGGCGCGGGTTGTCGGGCAGCCCGATCGACTGGGTGGTGGCGCCCGGCACGGCGATCGTCGTATGGACGCGCGCCGGCGCGTGATCCTTGTCAGGGCCGTTCATCGTCAGCCACACCGACCCGAATTCCGGCTTTGCGCGGGTGCCGTTCGCTTCGGCGGCGTCGATCGCCTTCTGCCGCTCGGCCTTGTCGGGCATCGCCTCGAACTTCCGGTTCTGCGCGACGCGGTCGAGATTGCCGAGGCTCGTGCACTGCACCGAGAAGGGCTGCTCTCCGGGATCGCCCGATCGGTCGTAGCAGACGAGCCGGTTGGTCCCCTTCTTCAGCGTCTCGTAGGTGCCGTCGGCCTTCCATTTGATGACCGTGGCCGCTTCCTTCGCGTTGCGCGGCGCCGGGGAGAGCGCGCGCTCGATCGCCGCGTCGGGTGTGCTCTGCGCAACCGCGCCGATCGATACCGCCAGCGCTCCGAGAACGAACAGGATCGTGCGTTTCATCAAGACCTCCAGGTTGACACGCCTCGACGTCCAGGCTTCGAGTGTGACAGCACTATAAGACGTCAGGGCCCGCGGCGGCGATTCACGACACGGACGGCCAGGTCGCGAACGCACAGCCTACCGTACCCTTCCCGTCGGCTGCTACTCTGCATTCGAGAGGTCCCGCACATGCTGAAGCAGTCGCGCATCGTTCCCTACATCCCGGTCGCCGACGTCGCGCGCGCGCGGAAATTCTATGAGGACAAGATCGGCCTGACGCCCAGGGAAACCTACGCCGGCGGCGTGATCTACGAGTGCGGCAGCGGCTCGTGGGTATTCATGTATCCCTCGCCCGGCGCCGGGACGTCGAAGGCGAGCACGGCGTTCTGGGCCGTGGACGACGTGGCGGCCGAAGTCGCCGCGCTCCGGGCGCGTGGCGTGAAGTTCGAGGACTACGACATGCCGGGCCTGAAGACGGTCGACGGCATCGCGACGGCCGGCGGCGCGAAGACGGCGTGGTTCAAGGACAGCGAGGGCAACATCCTCGCGATCAGCCAGCGGACGTGACGCGTGCGCAGCGTCAGCTGCGCACGTCGAATTCCGCCGCGAGCCGCGCGAGCGCGAACGCGCCCAGCGCCAGCCCGAGATCGCGCAGCGCGACGTCGAAGTACGCCGGAATCGTCAGCAGGTTGATGATGATCCCGCACAGCCATGCGCCGACGACGAGGCCGCCCACTGCCGGCATGAAGGCGACGAGCAGCCCGGCGACGACTTCGATCGCGCCCGCGGCGAGCATGAACGTGTGGCCCGACACCGGCAGCATCCGCGCGATCGCCGGCGACAGGTACTGATCCCAGTTCACCAGCACATGGAAGAACTTGTCGGCGCCGGCCAGAATCGGCGCCACCACGAACGCGAGGTGCAGGATCTGATACGCCTGATAGGCCGGACTCTGCGTGCGGACGGCAACTGAAGCGTTCGATGCCATAAGGGCCTCCTTCCCGTTCATCTGATGCAAAGAAGCCGCCGGGGTGCATCGAGGTGAAGGATGGTCAGCCGCGGGAGGCGGACGCGCCGCCGCGCGCGTCGCGATGGCCGCCGCCGATCTCGAAACAGCAGCGCGGGCGCCCGGCGCGATCGCAGCACTCGCGCACCGGCGCGCCGACGAGCTCGTGCAGCAGGCTCTCGATCACGAGGCACACCGACGGATGCTTGTCCGTGAGCCCGGCGAGCGGACAGCCGGCGCCGTTGATCACGTAGCCGCCATTGCGCCGCGCGACGGCCGTGACCGCGCCGATCTGGTCGAGCAGGATGTCGTTCGCAGCCTTCACGCGCGCGTCCAGCGTCGACGCTCCGCGCGCCGGCCTCGCGAGGTCGGTCGCCAGGCTTCTGCCGACCTGGCGCATCGTCTTCCTCAACTCCCCCGGGCGTGATCCTTTCGCGAGGATGCGGAGCAGGTGCGTCAAGAGCGGAATGTAGGCGCCCGACAGGAGCTGCTCGACTTCGGCGGTCAGCTCGAAAATCAGCGACGGCCGCGTCGCGCCTTTTTTCTGACCCGCGCGCCGCACGAGACCGTCGCGCTCCATCACAAGGAGCTGCGCGCGCACGGCGTTGGGCGTCAGCCTGAGCTGACTCGCGACCTCGTCCGCCGTCTGTCCGCCTCGCTGAAGAAGCGCAGCAATTCGGCCGCGGCTCGTTGCCAGGAACTGCCTCTTCAGCATGTCGCCACGCTCGCCACCTCCGCAGACGAAGTGTGCAGGATGCGGTCCGCCGCTTGCTAGAAACATCAGATAAGTCTTGAGTATCTGTTCGAATTGTTCAGCCTCGGAAACCGCAACCGTGAAGGAGGAACGCGTATGCGACTCGCGAAGCGCGTCGTGGTCGTGGCGGTGTGTGCTGTGCTTGCTGCCGGTTCCGCGCGAGCGGCGGACAAGAAGGCAGCGGCGAAAGACAGCGCGGCGGCCGCCGCACTGAAACAGGACATGCGCAAGCTGTGGACCGACCACGTCGTCTGGACGCGCGACTACATCGTCGCGGCCGTTGGCGATCAGCCCGACGCGCAGGCCGCGGCCACCCGGCTCATGAAGAACCAGGACGACATCGGCGGCGCCGTGGCGAAGTACTACGGCGACTCGGCCGGCCGCCAGCTCACGTCGCTGCTGAAGCAGCACATCTCGATCGCCGTCGATCTGATCAAGGCGGCGAAGGCGGGCGACAAGGCGGCGCAGCAGCAGGCGGACACGAAGTGGCAGAAGAACGGTGAGGAGATCGCCGACTTCCTCAGCAAGGCCAACCCGAACTGGCCGCGGGCGACGCTCGCCGACATGATGAAGAAGCATCTGTCGACGACGACCGACGAGGTCGTCGCGCGCCTCTCGAAGAAGTGGGACGAGGACGCGCGCGCGTTCGATGCGGTGTACGATCACATCCTCCACATGTCGGATGCGCTCGCCGACGGGATCGTCAAGCAGTTCCCGGAGAAGTTCAGCGCGGCGGCGGCGACGACGACGACCGCGCGGTAGCCCGCCGCGCGTCGCGCGCGCGCCGGGACTTCGGTAGACTTCGAGCATGACGCCGACCGAAGCCGCGCGCTCGTAGCGCCTCGACGCGTGGCCCTCAACATCCGGTTCGCGGCGAAGCGCATCGCGATCGCGCTCGCCGCGATCGTCTTCGCGTGCGTGGCCGCCGAATGCGCGGCGCGCCTGGTCGACGGCTACTCTCTGCGGTCGCTGCGCCTCGTGCGCGCGTCAGGCGACACGCCGCCGTCGGATCAGGGCAAGCGAATCAACCCCGGCGAGGCAGCCGCGTATCTCACGCGCGTGCCGCTCGCGCCCGGCGTCGACGCCGGCTGGTTCGCGATCGATCCCGACGCGCCGCCGCCGACCGCCGTCGATCCCGAGCTCGATCGCCGCTACTGGGCCGCGCGCGGCCACGAGCTGCCGTCCGTGTACGAGTGGAATCTCGCGTTCGTTCGCGCCGTCCTCTGCGGCGGCGATCGATCGGCGCATCCGTACCTCGCCGAGCAGTTCCAGGCGCTCGACGACGTCTATGTCTTCGAGCCGCCGAGCGGCGCGCCGTTTCCGACGTACCGGTTTCTGCGCAGCGCGCACTACCCGTCGGGCCTCGTCACGAATGCGTACGGCTGGCGCGGGCCGGACGTTCCCCTCAACAAGCCGCCGGGCCGCATTCGCATCGCGTTCGTCGGCGCGTCGACGACGCTCGACGCGCACGGCGATCCGTTTTCGTATCCCGAGTACGTCGGGCGCTGGCTGCGCGAGTGGGGACGCGTCCGACATCCATCGGTGTCCTTCGACGTCGTCAACGCGGGACGCGAGGGCATCCTGTCGAACAGTATCGCTGCCGTCGTGCGCGACGAGCTGACGCCGGTGCGCCCGGATCTGGTCGTCTATTACGAGGGCGCGAACCAGTTCTGGCCGAACGATTTCGTCCGCCGCCCGATCGTGCGGATCGTCAGGGTGCTCAATCCTACGGTCGTCGAGGCGTACAGCGCGATCGGCGCGCGCGTCGGCGAGCTGATCGATCGGCCGGCGAGCGGCGGCGAGCCGCACAAGCCGCCGATCGCCGTCGACTGGCCGGCGGATCTCGACGAGCGACGCCCGAGGCTCGACGATCCGCGGCTGCCGGTGCAGCTGCCGCAGATTCTCGCCGATCTCGATCGCATGCGCGTGGACCTCGCCGCGATCGGCGGCACGCTGATGCCGTCGTCGTTCGTGTGGCTGGTGGATCCGGGGCTCGTGGTCGATGCGCGGCGCGACGCCATCGTGTATCGCGAGCTGAACGAGCGTTACTGGCCGTTCTCCTACGCGCACATGCGGCGGTTCGTGGACTTCGAGAATCGCACGTTCCGCGCGTACGCGCAGGCGCGGCGCCTGCCGTTCAACGACGTCGACGCGGTCTACCCGCGCGATCCGCGGCTCTTCGTCGACTCGATCCACATGACGCCGGCGGGCGTGAAGCTGAAGGCGTGGATCGTTTTTCAGCATCTCGTGACCGAGCTGGATCGACGGCTGGCCGGCGGCGCGCTGCCCGTCGCGGATCCCGGCGGACGCGCCGCTCACCCGGCGTTCGCCAACACGCCGCGGCGGCTCGAAACCATCACGGCCTTGACGCGGCGGTGCGGCCGCTAGCGGCGCACACGATTCTTCACGTCCGACCAGACGGCGCGCCGACGCGTCTTAAGAGCGCGTTCAACATCACAGTAGCGCAGCCCTTCAGGGCTGCCCCGGCGGCCGTGAGCAGGCCTGAAGGCCTGCGCTACCGGAGGCCGCGGCAATTGTGAAACGCGCTCTAAATATCCGACCGACGACGGATAACGGCGAGAGGCGCGTGTGACATTTTTCTTGGAGCCGCCGCGACAGCGCATCGCGCCGGCGGCGATGGCATCCGCGGCGTCGCACTTCGCGGCCGTCATGATCGCGGTTGTGCTGGCGCGCGCTACGACGACGAGCCGCGCGAACCCTGCCGCGTCGCACGAGCCAGCGGACAAGATCATGTGGCTGAGCGAGCAGCGGGCAGGTCGCGGCGGCGGTGGAAGTGGCGACCACACACCGCAGCCGCCGCGGCGAGCGGAGATGCCGGGCACCGACGCGATCACGGTGCCCGTCGAGACGAAGCGTTCGCTCGACGCTGCGGTGGACCGCGAACTCGATCAAGTCCAGCACGTGAATATTCCTGCGATTCCGACGGCGGCCGGCGTCGAGTCGATCATCGGCGCGCTCGAAGCGCCGCTGGCGCCGGCCTCACTTTCGCTGGGGCCCGGGCGCGGCGGCGCGGCCGGCGCGGGCAACGGCACCGGCGACGGCCCGGGCGACGGATCCGGGTATGGGCCCGGGCGTGGCGGCAACACGGGGGGCGACGTCTTCCAGCCGGGCGGTCCCGGCATCACGCTGCCGCACGTGATCAGCGAAGTGAAGCCTCAGTACACCGCCGACGCGATGCGCGCGCGCGTGCAGGGCATGGTGCTGCTCGCATGCGTCGTCCGCGCCGACGGCACGGTGGGGCAAGTGCGCGTGATCCGATCGCTCGATCGGACGTTCGGCCTCGACGAGCGCGCGATCGCCGCCGCGAAGTTGTGGCGGTTCGCGCCCGGCACGCGGATGGGCGTGGCGGTGCCCGTGCAGGTCACGATCGAGCTGACGTTCACGATCCGCTGATTCACGCGTCTTCGGCGAACACGCACGACAGCAGGCGCTCTTGGCACGCCTGCGACCACCGCGGCCCGCCGCTGCTGCAGACGAATACGGCGATCGACATCCGCCCGAGTGGAGTGTCGGGAAAGATCGTGACGTCGAGATCGTAGCCGGGCCCGCCGCCGCCATGCCCGTAGTTCGCGCCGCGCGGCGACGCGATCTCGGACGCGATGCCCATGCCGTACGCGTGCGCCACGCCAGGCGCGCCGGGTGAAATCGGCGCGAGCGTCAGCATCTCGGCGAGCGAACGCGGCTCGAGGATCTGCCCCGCGAGCAGCGCGTCGATCACGCGCGTCACCTCTTCCGCCGTCGACACCGCCACGCCAGGCGCGCACCATCCCGGGTGGTACACGGGCCGCACGTCGACGGGCTGTCCATCGACGTCCACCTCCGGTCCGAACCCGGGCACGCAGGTGGACCAGCCGTCGATCGTGTCGATCACCCGCGTGTGCTGCAGCGCGAGCGGCGCGGCGACGAGCTCGTGAACCACTTCCGCGAACGTGCGGCCGGCCGCGTGCTGCAGCACCTCGCGCAGCAGCATGTAGCCGATGTTCGAATACGCCCACCCGCGGCCGGGCTCGAAGCACAAACCCCGCGGCAGCACCGCATCCAGAAATTGCCGGCGGCTCCACGGATCGCTCGGATGCGATCGCACCGCGTCGTGGTACTCGGGCAGCGGGCCGTAGTCGCCGAGGCCGCTCGTGTGCCGAAGCAGGTGGGCGACGGTGACGTCGCCGCGCAAGTCGACGTCGGAACACCACGCCGCGACCGGATCGGTGAGGTTCAGCGCGCCGCGCTCCGACAGGCGCAGCGCGCAGATCGCCGTGAGCGTTTTCGTGATGCTGTAGATCGGGCATTGCGCGTCTGCGGCGAGCACGCCGTTGCGCGTGGCTGCGCTCGTCCAGTGCAGGCGCCCGTTCACTCGCACGGCCGCCGAGACACCCGCGACGCCCGTATCCGATCGCCACTCGGAGACGCAGTCCTGCAAGGTCACGCTCTGTCACCTTTGCCGGCCCCGCGCACTCTGTTGAAGTGGAGGCACACCGACATGGATGCTCGACTCGTTACACCGTTTCGTGTTCTTCGCTTCGCGTTCGGGCTGACGGCGACCCTTGCCGGTCTCGACAAATTCTTCAACGTTCTCGCGGACTGGGGCAGCTACGTGAGCCCGGTCGCGGCGCACGTGCTGCCGTTCTCGATCGCCACCTTCATGGGGATCGTCGGCGTCGTCGAAATCGCCGTCGGCGCGGCGATTCTCATGCTCGCGCCGCGCGTCGGCGCATATGTCGCGAGCGCGTGGCTGCTGCTCGTCGCCGCCAACCTCGCGCTCGGCGCGCACTTCGACATCGCCGTGCGCGACATCGTCTTGTCGATCGCCGCGTTCACGCTCGCGCGCGCGCTCGAGGCGATCGTGACGGAGCCGGCGCGCGCCGCGGCGCCGGCGTCCAGCACTCGCGTCGTGACGGCGTGATCTAGCGGAGACTGAATCGCCCGACTTTGTCGCCGCTGAACAGCGTCAGCCAGATCGCGCCGTCGGGTCCGCGCCCGATGCCGAAGGGCCCGCCGCGCGCCTTCTGCACGTCGGTGACAACGCCGGCAGTCGTCATCTGCGAGAGTTCTTCGGTGTTGAATTCGGTGAACCAGAGATTCCCGTCGGTGCCGGCGACGATGTCGCTCAGTCCGGTGAGGCCGGCCACAGCGGGCAACGGAAACTCCATGATCCCACCTGTGGGCGTAATGCGGCCGATTATGTCGTCGAAGAGCTCCGTGAACCACAGATTGCCGTCCGGGCCGAGCGTGATCCGATCGGGCCGGCCCGTCAATCCGCCGAACTCCACGACGTTGCCGATGGTATCGACGCGGCCGATCTGACTGACGCCGTTCTCGGCGAACCAGAGCGCGCCGTCGGGACCGCGCGTGATGCCCGACGGGTTCGCCGCCGGCGTAGGAATCGGGAAGAACGTGAACGTGCCGGCCGGCGTGAGCCTCACGACCGCGTTCTGCAGGTCCTCGGTGAACCAGAGGTTTCCATCAGGGCCGCTGGCGATCCCTCCCGGAACGATGCTGCAAGGCGCAGTCGGAGGGCACGGAGAGAATCCCGTCATCTGCCCCGCGGTTGTGATCCGTCCGATGAAGAAGTCCGGAAAGCCTGAGGCCCCGGTGAACCACAACGCGCCGTCAGGGCCGGAGACGATGTCGTCCGGCCCAGAGTTCTGGTTTGGAACGGCGAACTCCGTCACGTTGCCTGCCGCATCAATGCGACCGATCTTGGCGACGTTGGCGTTCTGGTCGGATTCGGTGAACCACATGTTGCCGTCCGCAAACCAGACGTTGCCGTCGGGTCCCGCCGTAATATGCCGCGGTTGGACGCCCGCTGTCGGCACGCGGAAGACCTTGAAGTGCCCTGTCGGCGCGGCGGCGTACGCGGGGCCTGTGTAGTCCGGCGTCGATCCGTACACGAGCGCAGCGAATACAATCACGACGGCCACGAATCGATCGGTGTGCTTCATGTCGCCCTCCGACAAAAAAAGTGTCTGTGGTGAGATGTGAGAGGCGCGGCGAAGGCTCGCAAGCATCTCGCCCGCGCGTTGCCGGCCGCTCGGCGTCGTCAGCGTCTGCTCGTTTCCTCTTGCGCCGCGCGCGGACTTTACCGCCGGCGTAAGATGCTTACCGCCGGCGAAACTCATCTGATGAGAGAATCTTCGCGAGCGTTTCGTTCAAGGAGCATCCGGTGAACAGGCGCAGCGTGCTCAAGACAGGCGGCATGGCGATCGTCGGCTTCGGCCTCGGCGGCTGCCGTACTGCGGCGCCGGCGATCGGCGCGCGGCCGGTTCGTCCCAAGCCCGCGGTGCTCGCGCCGGTGCAGGCATCCTGGGATCGCGTGCTCCGCACGACGGTGGGCCTGCGGCCGCACCGCGACGCCGGCTTCGTGCTGCGCGCCGAACGACTCGACGACAAGACGCTGATTCACAACTACGGCCACTCCGGCGCGGGGATGTCGCTCGCCTGGGGATGCGGCGTGCTCGTCTCCGAGTTCGCGCTGCAGACGAGCGGGCGCCGCGCGGCCGTCATCGGCTGCGGATCGCCGGGGCTGACCACCGCGCGGCAGCTGCAGCGCCGCGGCTTCGACGTCACAATCTACGCGATGACGGTGCCGCCCGACACGACGTCGAACATGTCGCTCGCCGGCTTTACGCCGACGACGGCGCTCGTCAACAAGGATCGACGCACGCCCGAGTGGGACGCGCAGTTCCTGCGCGCCGCGGAGCTGTCGTATCGCGAGCTGCAGCTGATGGTCGGCGGCAGGTACGGCGTGCGCTGGATGGACAGCTACAACGCAACCGACACGCCGACCAGCGGCACCGGCCGCGGCGGCGGCCGCGGCGAAGGGCGCGGCAACTACGCGACCGATGCGGAGCTGCTGCCCGATTCGCTGCGCCCCAACCGATTCCGCGAGTTGCTCGGGCCAGGGGAGCATCCGTTCCCGGCGAAGTACGCCGTGCGCACGCTCGCGCTCGCCATCGAGCCGTCGATCTATCTCGAGGCGCTCGTGCGCGACTTCATGGCGTTCGGCGGCCGCATCGTCATCCGCAAGTTCGACGCGCCGCGCGACCTGATGTCGCTGCCCGAGCCGATCGTCGTCAACTGCACCGGGCTCGGCTCGTACACCCTGTTCAACGACAAGGAGCTCGTGCCGGTGAAGGGACAGCTGACGGCGCTCGTGCCGCAGCCGGAAATCGACTACCGCGCGGGCGGCTCGACCGCGAGCGGCACGAACGCGACGATGAACTCGCGCAGCGACGGCATCATTGTCGGCAACCTGCAGGATCCGGGGAACTGGTCGCTCGAGCCCGACGAGGAGGTGCGGCAGCGGAACGTCAACGCCGCGATCGAATTCTTCTCCGCGATGCGCGCGCCGAGGCCGGGCGCGGCGCTCACGCGCTCCGAGCCGCCGCAGGTCGCGCCGCGCCTAGAGTCGTTCTTCGACGTCGAGTCCTGACGGCGCGTCGAAGAAGTCCGCGGCGTCGCGGTACGGGAAGCCGAGACGCCGCGCGAAACCGGGATCCTGCGCGCCGCTCCCGACATACACCGAGCGCCCCGCGTCGAGGCGATAGCGGCGAACGAGCTCGACGCCGAGGCCGGGCAGCGGCTTCCGGCACCAGCACGCCGGCGGGCCGCCGCCGTGCGGGCAGTAGCGCACGTCGAGCGCCACGCCGAGCAGTTCCCGCATCCGCGCGAAGCACGCGTCGGCGTCGCGCGCCGTGATCGCGCCGTCGGCGATTTCCGGACGCCACGCGACGCCGAGCAGCGTCCAGCCTTCGCCGGCGTAGCGGCGCAGAATTCCGGCGCGTCCCTCCACGATCTCGACGTCGTCGCCGGAGAGGGCGGCACGCCTGCCGCTGCGGCTCTTCATCAGCACGCCGTCGCACCAGACGAGCAGCCCGCGCGCGGTGTGTGACACGTCGCGGTGCCGTTCGAACGAGACGACGTCGATCTGCGCGAATCCTTCCGAGGCATCGGGCGGCTCGAGCTCGCGCTGATAGCGAAACTGCACCGCCGGCGGGAATGCGGAGACGTCGGTCTTCACCGCCTCGCGCATCTCGTCGGGGCCGAGGAGCCGTCCGTACTTGTCGAGCATGCGCGTGCACGCGTTCACCTGCGCCTCCTCGACGCTCGTCGTCAACCAGACGCATCGGACGGGCAGGCCGGCGTCGGCGGCGGCGTGAACGAGCGGCGCGCGCGACTTTCTCGTCACGTACGTGTTGTCGAATACGACGCGGGTCGTGCCCGACGCCGCCATCGCCGCGAGCGACGGCAGCAGGCCACGGACCGTTCCGCCGTCCTCGTCGCGGTTGAGCCGCGCGTATCCCTTCGCGACGAACGCCCGTGCGAGATCCGTCTTGCCGGCGGCGGGCAGTCCCATGATCATCACGACTTCGCCGTCGATCGCGTGCGGGCGGGGCGCGGCGGCGATCGCGCGCGACCGGCGGAGAATGGCCGACGGAAAACGATCGTCGAGCTGCGCGCGGTCCGCGTCGGTGAGGCGTATCGTGTGCGCGCGCGCGATCGACTCCGCGGTCTCGACGCGCGTCGCGCCGGGCAGCGGCGTGATCACGTCGGAGAGATCCATCAGCCACGCGAGCGCGATTTCCGCCGGCGTCGCGTCGTGGCGCGCGCCGATCTCCACGACCAGGCGCTCGCGCGCGAGGCGCCGCGCGCGGTCCGGCCCTCCGAGCGGCCGGTGCGCGAGCAGGCGGATGCGGTGATCGATGCAGTAGCGCGCGACGCCGCTCAGCACGTTCGCGTCGTTCCACGGATTCAGCTCGATCTGCACGGCCGCGATCTCGGCGATGCGTCTCGCCTCGTCGATCTGGCCGACCGTGACGTTGCACAGGCCGATCGCGTCGACGAGCCCGGCGCGCTGCAGCGCGGCGAGCGCGCGCACGCTGGTGGCGAGCGGCGTGCGGGGATCCGGCGCGTGCAGCTGATAGAGCGCGATGCGTGGCACGCCGAGTGCGGCAAGGCTCGCCTCGCATGCGGCGGCGAGATGGCCGGCGCGGCCGTCAGCGGTCCAGCGGCCCCGCGGCCGGCGGAGGCCGCCTTTCGTCGCGACGAGCACGCGCGTCGTGTCGACCGCCGCCGTGGCGAGCGCCTTCGCGATCAGCCGCTCGTTGTGGCCGGTCTCGGAGTCGTCGAGGCCGTAGGCGTCGGCTGTGTCGAGGAGCGTGACGCCCGCGCGCAGCGCCGCGTGCAGCACCGCGAGCGCGCGCGCCTCGTCTCGATCCGCCTCGGTCGAGAGGCGCATGCACCCCATGCCGATCGGCGAGCCGGGCGCGGGCGGCCACACGACTGAAAATGGGAGTGCGCTACCGGCGGCAGTCGCCGGCGACCGGCCGCCAGCCTTCGACGTCGATCTGCATCTGCGTGGCGACCGGACTCGCCATCGCGCCGCCGGGTCCGTACGGCGCCGGCGCGATCCTGATGCCGCCGACGGTGACGCCAGGGCTGTACTGGCTCTTCTTCATGAGGCCAGTCAGCTCGATCATCGAGCCTTCATGGGTCTTGATCTCGGTCATCAACTTCTTCGGCCCGTTCATGCGGATGTGCGTGCCCTCGGGAACCGAGAAGCTGCCCGGCTCGTCGACGGTCCGTTGTCCCGCCGTGAAGACATGTCCCTTGGTGCATCCGGGAAGCGCGACGCGTACCGAGTCCTTGGGAACCGGCTTGCGCTCCTGTGCGGACGCGATCGCGGACAGCGCGGCGGCGGCGACGATGGCGGCGAGTGTTTTCATGACTGGATCCGATTGTGCGCCTTTTGCGTGTAAAGAGAACAGCCGTCGTCGTTCCGAAGACGCTTGTACATCACGTGCGCGGCGACGAAGCCGTGGCGCGGGTGGCTGAAGGCGTCGGGAATCGTCCCGACGATCGTGAAGCCCATCTTCTGCCAGAGATGGACGGCGCTGTCGTTGGTCGAGACCACGAGGTTGTACTGCATGGCCCGGTACCCGCGCGCGATCGCCTCCGCCTGCGAGTGCTCGCACATGCGCGCGGCGATGCCGCGCCCTCGCGCGGCCTCGGCGACGACGTAGCCGCAGTTGCAGATGTGAGAGGCGGCGCCCTCGAAATTGGGCCGCAGGTAATACGTGCCGAGCAGCACGCCGCTCGATTCGTCCACGGCGACGAACACCTGCTTCGCGCCGCTCGTCCACGCCTCGCGCGCGTCCTCCGCGGAGATGTCGCGCGGCACCGGATAGGTTTCTCCCGCGCGAAAGACCGGCTCGAGAATGCGCCACACGCCGTCCCAGTCCTCGCGCGCGTACGGTCGAATGAGCATCGCGCGTCAGGCAGCCAGACGCTGCCGATTTATAGTCGTGTGACGGCTGGAGTGCAGATGACGAACGTCGATCGGAGTCGTGTGATCCATCTCGCCGACGCGCGAGCGAAGATTCCCGGACCTTCCGGCGAGCACGCCGTCAGCCTGTTCGAGCGAGGCACGCTGAACGCGCTGCTCGCGCTCGGGCGCTTCGCGCCGCGCGAGCCGAAGCCGCCGGCCGCGCACGAGCAGGACGAAATCTATCTGATCGTCAGCGGCCGCGGCGTGCTGCTGCACGACGGCGCGCGGGACGCGTTCGGGCCCGGCGATCTGCTCTTCGTCGCGGCAGGAACGGAGCATCGCTTCGAGGATTTTACAGACGATCTCGTCGTCTGGGTCGTGTTTTACGGCGCGCCCGGCGGCGAGATCCCTCGGCGACCCTGAAAGGGTCGCCCTACGTCGATTCGGGTCAGCGACTTCGTGCGCCGTCCGCGGCCGTTATCGACTCCGCGGGCGGCGGGGGATGGCGATCGCGCCCGCGGCCTGCACCTGTTTCCAGATGCGGCGGCCGACTCTGTCCGCTTCGGCGACGATGCGATCCTCGTCCACGGTGAGGATCTTGCGATTGCGCATCACGAACTGTCCGTCGATCATCACCGTCTCGATGTCCGACGGCTGGCCGTTGTGAATCCATGCCGAGACGATCCGCCCCGCGGGGACCAGATGCGCGCGTAGCGTGTCGACGACGAGGAGATCCGCCTTCTTGCCGACTTCAAGCGACCCGAGGCTTGCCGCCTGCCCGACTGCTCGCGCGCCGCCCGACGTCGCGTCTTCGAGCGCGTCTTCCGGCTGCGGCCGCAGCCCCGGGATCGGATCGTCGCGGCGGATGCGTTCGGTCAAGAGCGCGACGCGCATCGCCTCGAACAGGTCGTTCGTGTTGTTGTCGGTGCCGTTTGCGATCGGGCAGCCGGCGGCGCGCAGCGCGGGAATCGGCGGGATGACGCCGCGGTTCGCCGCCATCGCCGCCTGGTGCGAGACGATCGTGCGCGATCGGCCGAGCAGCGCGATGTCGGCATCGTCGACGTAGCGGCAGTGCGCGGCGAACAGGCGCGGCCCGAGAAAGCCATGCTTGTCGAGAAAGGCCGGCGGACGCAGGCCGTGGTGCCGGACCATGAAATCGACTTCGGCGCGGCTCTGCGAGAGGTGAATCGTGTAGCCGAGATCGTGCGCCTCGGCAAACGCGCGGACGGCGCGCAGCAGCTCGGGCGACGTCGTTTCCGCGAGCGCGGCCGCGGGAAAAACGCTGACGCGTCCCTGCTTCGCGCCGTGCCACGCCGTGAACAGGTCGTTGATGCGCTGCAGCCCTTCGTCGCGCAGCTTCGCCGAGAACTTCGGCGCTTCGCTCTTCGCGAGGCCTTCGGGCGACATCGGACCGGCCACGTTCTCGCTGTCGCGAGCCGATTCGGCGAACACGCAGCGCAGCCCCGTCTGCGCGAGCGCGGCGGCGGCGCGGCCGATGCCGGCGGAGTTCTCCACGATCGTCGTCGTCCCGGTTCGTATCGCTTCCAGCGCGCCGACGCTGATCATCAGTGCGCCTTCTTCTCCCTGCAGCAGGCTGGCAGGCCGGACGGCGAGGCGCGCGGAATTCGGGAAGCCGAAGTCCTCGTTGAAGCCGCGCTCGAGCGTGGCCGCCAGATGCGCGTGGCAGTTGATCAGTCCCGGCACGAGCGCCTTGCCGCGTCCCTCGTAGATCTCGGCGTTGGCGTACGTCCGGAGAATCGAATCGGTCGGACCGATAGCCGCAATCCTGTCCGCCTGGACGGCGACGGCCGCGTCCTCGAGCACCGCGTCGGGCGTCACGACGGTCGCGTGGCTGAACACGATGGCGCGCGCCTGCGACGGCTGCGCGCGAACGCCGTTCTGCTCGAGCAAGAGCGCAGCCGCGCCGGCGCCGGCGCCCGCGAGCAGTTTCCGCCGCGTGATATTCGCCGGGTTGCGAGTGGACTCGGAGCGGGGCTGATTCGTCGATCGCGGCATGTGAGCCTCCGTCACGCGGCGCCGATCCAGGATCGGATCCAGGATCAGATCCAGGATCGGATCCAGGATCACATCCAGGATCACGTCACGCGGGACGCGGCGGATTATGGCTCAAGACCGACGCAAGTCAATCGCCGTGCGGCGGCCGCTACTGGTCGCGCAGCGCTGCAGCCGGATCGATTCGCAGGCTGCCGCGCGCGGCGGCCGCGGACGCCAGCGTGCCGATCGCGCCGACGAGCACGGCAACGCTCGCGATGATCAGCGGGTCGCGCGCCCGCACGTTGAACAGCAGGCTGGCGAGGATGGTTCCAATCGCCACGGCGCCGCCGCATCCGATCGCGATCCCGACGAGCACCGGCGCCGTGCTCTGCCGAACCACGAGCGCGAACACCTGCGACGCTCGCGCGCCGAGCGCGACGCGGATGTTCATCTCGCGCCGCCGCCGCGAGACGCCGTACGCGGTCGTCCCGTACACGCCGAGGCTCGCGATCAACAGCGCCGAGGCGCCGAACGCCGAGAACAGCCACATCTGGTAGCGGCGGCTTTCGAGCGCGTGGTCGACGATGCGGCGCAGCGGGCTGACGTCCGCGACGGCAATCTCGGGATCGACGGCGTGAACGGCTCGGCGGAGATCGCTCGCCACGTCCGGCGCGTCGCCGCGCGTGCGGACCAGCAGCACCGACTTGCCTTCGTTGTTGAACCAGTAGGGCACGTAGACCATCAGCGGCGACTCGGCCTCGAGCGTCGTCGCGTGGCCATCGACGACGACGCCGACCACCTCGAAGCGATCGTCCGGATCGCCGCGGGTGAACAGCCGCCCGATCGGGTCCTCGTCCGGCCAGAGCGTCTGCGCGGCGCGCGACGAGATCACGGCCGGCGCCACCGCGCGGTTCCGGTCGCGCTCCTCGATGCTGCGTCCCTTCGCGATCGGCATCGACAGCGTGCGGAAGTACTCGGGGCCGACGAACCGGTAGTTCGCGCTCGGCTTCTGCGACGAGGGCCGCCGGTCGTCGATGCTCGCGATCAGATCGACCCACGTTTCGCCCGTGAGCGGGAGCGCCGACGTCCACGCAGCCGAGGCGACGGCTGGAAGATCGCGAGCGGCGGCCAGGATCCGGTCGTAGAGCGCCGCGCGCGCCGGCGCGTCCGGATAGCGCCGCGCGACCGGCGCAACTTCGATCGCCACCACGCGCTCGGGCGAGAAGCCCGGATTGACGCGCAGCAGCTGCACGAAGCTGACGATGAACAGTCCCGTCACGACGAGGAGCGTCACCGACAGCGCGACCTGTGCGGCGACGAGCGACGCGCGGATGCCGACGCCGCCGCGATCCGTCGTGCCGGATCCGCCGCCGCGCAGCGTCGCCTCCACGTCGCCGCGGCCCACGCGCCACGCCGGCAGGAGCGCCACGCACGCACCGGCGGCGATCGCGGCCGCCGCCGCGAAGCCGAGCACGCGCGCGTCGATGGCGACGGCGTTGACGCGCGGCAGGTCGATCGGCGCGGTGCGGACGAACACGATCAACGCTTCGCGCGCCACGAGCACGCCGAGCGCGCCGCCGGCGCACGCGAGCAGGATCTGCTCGAGGACGACGCGGCCGACGAGGCGTGCGCGGCTGGCGCCGAGCGCGCTTCGCACCGCGGCCTCGCGCATGCGGCCGAGCGCGCGCGTGAGCGACAGGTTCGCGAGGTTCGCGCACGCGATCAGCACGACGCCGCCGATCGCGCCGAGCAGAAGCAGGAGCCCGCGGCGCGCGCGCCCGACGATCGATTCCTCGAGCGGCACGATCCACCCGCGGAGCTCCGCGGGCTCGTGCGTCTCGCGCGCGGCGATCGCGGCCACGGCACGCTGAATCACGTCGAGCTCGGCGCGCGCCTGAGCGAGCGTGACGCCGGCCTTCAGCCGCGCGACGACCGGATAGTTGAACGTCCCCATCCACCCGATGGCCGCGAGGTTCAGGCGCAGCGGCACGATGGCGGCAAAGGCGGAGGACAGCGACGCCGATTCGCTCAACACAGGGAAGGTCGGCAGCTCCGCGCCGCGCGGCAGCACGCCGACGATCGTGTACTGCGTGCCGCCGAGAACGAGGTTGCGGCCGAGCACCTGTGGATCTCCGCCGAGGCGATCCTGCCAGAGGCCGTGCGCGACGACGGCGACGGGCGGACGGTCGGGCCGCTCGTCGTCGCGCGTCAGCGCGCGTCCGAAGGCGACCGGCATCTGCAGCACGTCGAACGCCGTGCCCGACGCCCGGACGATGGCGACCTGCGCCGGATCGCCGGCCCCGGTGAGGCTCGTCGTCCGCCAGTCGAGCGCGGCGAGTGCGGCGAACGACGTCGCCCGGCTGCGCCACTCCTCGAAATGCCGCGCGTTGGCGGGGAGCGTCGCGTACCGCCGCGCGATCGTCGGCTCGACTTCGCGGAGGGACACGAGGCGCTGCGCTTCGCGGAATGCGAGCGGCCGCAGCATCACCCCGTTCACGATCGAGAACACGGCGGTCGAGGCGCCAAGCGTCAGCGCGAGCGTGCCGACGAGCGCCGCCGCATACAGCGGGTCGCGGCGGAGGGATCGCATCGCGTCGCGGAGATCGATCAGCACGCCGTCCACGCCGCGTTAGACGGAGAAACCGCGGCCGGAGTTGTCGCCGTTGGTGCTACGATGCCGGCCGAACCGCGCTCGACCAACGGAGGGTGTATGCGGCGCAGGAACGCTCGCGCACGTCCGGACGCTGTCGTCCTCCTCGTGTTTTCGCTCCTCGTGACGATCCATTCGATCGACCGTGCCGCTGACAGCGGTCAGGCCGCCGGCCGCGGCGCGCGAGCCGACATGCCGACGCTGCCGTACAGGCTGGTCGAGTGGCCGGCGCGCCCGACCTCGGCCGCTGGCGTCCCGGGCGACTGGAACTTCATCCAGGCGGCATCGGTCGCCGTCACGCCGCGCGGCACGGTCCTCGTGCTGCACCGCGGCGCGCATCCGGCGATCGAGTTCGCGAGCGACGGCGCGTTGGTGCGGTCGTGGGGCGACGGCCTGTTCAGCGAGGGCAAGGTCGGGGCGATTCCGCAGAAGTTCTGGACGGCGGACAAGTCGCACTACTCGGCCGTCTACGGACCTGCCGGCTGCGCGTCGTGCGGCGCGCATTCAGTCCGCTTCGATCCGCAGGGAAATCTCTGGCTCGTCGACGCGCCGGGCCACGTCGTGTTCAGGCTCGACGCCGCCAACAAGGAGACGATGCATCTCGGCACGCGCGGGGCGGCCGGCGCCGACGCGAGCCATTTCAATCTGCCGACCGACGTCGCGTTCGGACCAAACGGGGACATCTACGTGACGGACGGCTACGGCAGCGCGCGCGTCGTCAAGTTCTCGCGCGACGGAACATTTCTCCTGCAGTGGGGCGCGCGAGGCACGGGCGCCGGCGAGTTCGGGCTGCCGCACAACCTCGTGATCGATCGAGAGGGAAAGGTCTACGTCACGGATCGCGACAACCAGCGGATCGAGGTCTTCGACGCGAACGGAAAATTCCTGACCGAGTGGACGGGCACCGGCGGCGTCTCCGGTCTTGCGCTCACGAAGGACCAGCGCATCTGGACCGGCGGCGTCCTGCGGCAGCTCGATGGAACCGTCGTCGGACAACTGCCCGGGAACCCAGGCGGCCACGGCGTCGCCGTGAGCGACGGCGGCGACGTCTACATCGCGCAGCTGTCCGGCGTCGTGCAGAAATTCGTCAAGCAGTAGGTTCGCGTCCGGCCGGACGCGCGGCGCCGATGTACGACAGCACGACCGACACGTCGCGCTGGCGCGCCGGCACGGTCCAGTAGGTCTGCAGCAGGCGATCCTTTTCGTCGGCCGGCACGAGCTGAAAGCCGTGCCGTTCGTAGAAGCGAACGGCCCACCGCGCGTCGGCCCATGTTCCGACGAGGAGACGCCCGCGGCTCTCGCCGCAGAGCGCGGTGAGCAGCGCCGCGCCGATGCCGTGGCCCTGAAACGCGGGCCGCACGTACGCGTGGCGGATGAGCGTCGCGTCGCGCACGGCTTGCAGGCCCATGACGCCGACGAGCTCCCCGGCGCGCTCCCATCCTGAAAACGCGACGCCGGAGGCCATCTCCGCCCGCAGCTCGGCGCGCGGCATGTACGGCTCGTGCCAGCAGTCGGGCGGGATCACGGCGCGATACGCGTCCGCCGCCTCGTTGATGATCGCGTGAATCGCGTCGACGTCGTCGTCGCGGCAGCGGCGGATCATCGCCGGCGCCCCGGCGACAAGCGGCGTGGACGGCGCGCCGCCGCGCGGCGCGGCGCGGGCGCCGTTGCGCACCCGCGCAGCACGAGATCGACCAGCGCGTCGGTGAAGGCGGTCGAGAGCGGCGCGTGCCGCTGGAGCAGGCGGAACGTGACGGCGCCGCCGACGGCGTCGATGACGAGATCGACGTCGGTGCCGCGCCGAAGCTCGCCGCGCGCGATCGCCCGGTGGAGCACGAGGCGCGTCACCGCACGTCGTCGATCGGCGAACTCGGCGAGGAACGCGCGCCGCGAGTCCGGATTGAGGTGCGCCTCCGCGATGAGGCCGACGAGCGCCGGGCCGGCGACGGTGCGGGTCTGGAGCCGCACGACGGTGGCGGCGATCGCCTTGAGATCGCGGAAGACGTCGCCGGTATCGGGATCCCGAAGCTCACGCTGCGCGACGTCGAGATACAGGTCCATGCACAATGCCGCCTTCGTCGGCCAGCGCCGGTACACCGTCGTCTTGGCGACGCCGCTCTCCGCGGCGACGCGCTCCATCGTCAGGCGCGCGAAGCCGTCGCGGCGCAGGATGCGGCTCGCCGCGGCGAGCGCGCGCTCCCGCGTTCTCCATGGGCTGCCAGGGAGACGCGACGACGGCGCTGCGCGGACGGGAACGACAGGCATATCGCTACGCTACGTAGCGTATCACTCTATGCGCGCCACCGGGCCTCGGTCAAGCCGCGTTGCATGGGGAGGTCAGTCGGCGCGCAGCGCCGCGGCCGGGTCGACGCGCGCGGCGCGAGAGATCGGAACGAGCAGCGCGGCCGCCGCACACGCGGCGAGCAGCGCCACGGCGCCCCCGGCCGCGATCGGATCGGACGCCGGCGCGCCGGGGACGACGGCGTGCAGGACGCGCACGACCAGCGCGATGCCGGCCGCGCCGCCGCACACGCCGGCGGCGAGCCACGCCGCGCCCTGCCGGATGCGCTCGTCGACGATCAGCTCGAAGGTCGCCGTCAGCTCGTCGTCGAGATCGCGATCGACGCGGGATCGATGCACCAGGTTGCGCCACGCGCTGCGCAGGCGGCTCATCGCGACCCGGTCACGCTTTCAACGCGCGTCCGATGGCCAGCGCAATCTGATTCCACTGCGCCGTTTCCTCGCCCAGATGGCGGCGGCCCGCTTTGGTGAGCGTGTAGTACTTCGCGCGGCGATTGTTCTCCGACGGCTGCCACTCCGAAGCGAGCCAGCCGGCTTCCTCGAGGCGATGGAGCGCCGGAAAGAGCGATCCCGGCTGCACCGCGAAGGTGCCGCCGGTGATTTGCTCGATGCGCCGCGACGCGCCGAGCCCGTGGAGCGCGCCGGGCGCGAGCGCCTTGAGGATCAGGAGATCGAGCGTGCCTTGCAGCAGCGCCGCGCGCGGAGCGGACAGCGGAGCCTCCTCCTATCGACATTCGATATGAGAAGTGTGCGGCGGCGGCGCGTCGATGTCAACGCCTGCGGCGTCGAACCCTGCCGCGCCGGACGCGCCGGTCGGGTCCGTGGTATGCTCTGCGTCCGGATCTTGCCGCGTGCTCTGCCCAGCCTCCGGCGTAACGAGCCTCTGACTCGCTCCTCCTGAAGTTCAGCTTAGCTACGAGACGACATCCACCCGACGCCGATATCGGCCGGGAGCGGTCGCACGCGCGACAGAGGAGCCAGTGTAATGAGTCGAAAACTGTATGTCGGCAACCTCCCGTACGAAATCGGTGAAGCGGATCTTCAGGCGCTGTTCGCGCAGGCGGGCGCCGTCGAATCGGTCACGGTGATGCGCGACCAGATGACGGGCCGCGCGCGCGGCTTCGCCTTCGTCGAGATGGGCAGCGACGAAGACGCGCAGAAGGCGATCACCACGCTCAACGCGAGGGAGTTCGGCGGGCGCACGCTCACGGTCAACGAAGCGCGTCCGAAGACCGAGCGCAGCGGCGGCGGCGGGGGCTACGGCGGCGGCGGCGGCCAGCGGCGCCGCTCGGAGCCGCGCTGGTAGCAAGCGAGCCGAGCCGTGCGTGCCGCGACGGCGGTCCGTGTTTCCTCAGGTGCCGAGCGGAAGGGATCGTCATGATCAGGCGCCCTGACGGAATGAACGCATTCGAGTTCTCGGTGCTCTCGGGTTTGCGCGCCGCCCAGCTGCACCGCGGGTGTACGCCGCGCGTGCCGGGGTCGCCGAAGGTAGCCGTCACCGCACAGCAGGAAGTAGCCGAGCGAAAAGTTGTGCGATCGACGACGACAGGGAAGGACGAGTCGGACGCCATCGATTGACGGCCGTCGGCGACAGATACCAGACAGGTCGGCCGCGCGACGTTCATCGGGCCTGCGATGAACGCTCCGCGCGGCCTGCCGCGATTGCGCGCCGTCTTCGACCGGTGGCTCGCGTGGACCGCGAAGGCCGGCCTGTTGTAAATCGCTACGCTCCCATTTTTTCAAGCGGCTGTCAGGAAACGAAGATAGGATGGTGCCGGCTCGTTATGCCCACCACGAAGCGCCGGCGTGCTCGGCTTTCGGCGCCACCGGCGATGCGCCCTTCCGTGAAGCAATCGGACTTCGATCGCGTGCTCGCCACTCAGCGCGAGGATCACGCCGCGTTGACGCGCATCGCCCGCGCGCTCGACATCCAGTTCCAGCGCATCGCGCAGATCCAGGTGGACCTCGACGAAATCAAAAACGCCTGGGTAAAGTTGAAGACCGCGCCGTAAAGCGCGCGTCCGAGGGAGCACGATGCCTCGCAACGAGGTCTCGGAGCGGCTGCAGCGAATCGACGTCCTGCTGAAACAGCTCGACAAAGTGAGCCGGCAGGCACAAGACCTGCACCGCATGGCGAACGAGCTTTCACACGAAGCGGCGTCCTCGATACGCGCCGCGCGAAGCGTCGCGCCCAAGGGCGCCGCCGACTCCGCGTCGGAACGCGCGCACCGAAAGACGGCGAACACGCGCAAGCGAACGCGGCGGTCGCGCGGCTGACGCGTCTGCCGCCTGCATCTTCGGATCGTGTCCGCTTCCTTCCTCGCTTGCGGACCTCTCTCAATCCGCGGCGCGATTCTGCGAGCGTTTGGCGAGCGCGGCGACGACGACGACGAGCTCCGCCGGGTCGATGGGTATCGCGAGGTGTATCTGGAATCCGCTCTGTGTGATTTGACCCGATCCTCCGCCAAGAGCATCATCCTGCCCGGCGGTCGTCCGAGACGGAGGCCTCGGGGTCATCACATGTGAACGTGAGCACATTGATGTGCCCGCTTGGCTGGAGCTGATCGGTATAGCGTCCCCGTGAGTCCCGAGCACGCATGGCTCGAGTGAAACGTGATCTCAAAAATATCTCGCACGCATCGGTCTTACTTTGTGTAAGATTGACGTGTGCTGGCGAAGAAGGAACGGCTCATTCTGGAGCTGCTCGTGTCGCGAGGAGCGATGTACGGGCTGCAGTTCGTCGAGCGGTCCGAAGGCGCGCTCAAGCGAGGCACCGTCTACGTGACGCTGGGCCGAATGGAATCGAAGCGCCTCATCGAGTCCGAGCAGGCGGCGCCCGAGCCGGGCGCGATCGGATTGCCGCGCCGGATCTATCGTCCGACGCCTCTGGGTGAGCGGACGCTCCGTGCGTGGACGACGTTCATGCGCGACGTGGCGTGGGAGGTGAAGCCATGAGGCGATCGACCGATTCGCCGCGTGCACCCGGCACGATGCTGCTCGAGATCGCGCCGCTGCTCTTCAACCAGGCGTTCATTTCGGCTGTCGTCCGGCCGACGATCGCCGATCTCCAATCCGAATTCGCCGCGGCAGGACCCCGTCGCGTGAAACGTCTGCGCGCGCGGTGGCGCGGCTACCTGGCCTTCTGGACGCTGATCCTCGTCGCGCCGTTCGCGTCGTGGACCGATGACGCGCCCCGCGCCGCAGGCGGCCGCGCCGCCGTGGTCCCCGTCATCGTCGCGCTCTTCATGATTGTGACGCTCGGCGCCTGGACGGCGGCCGTTGCGGCCGCAGCGGCGCTGGTTGCGGTCCTGATTCACGCGTGGTACGAGCGGCACCCGTGCGAGCTGGCCGCTCCATCCGACGCGGTGTGGCGCTCGCCGCAAATCAACTTCTCGTCGACGGAAGTCGCCGGCAATATCGGCGGGCTGATCTTCGTGGTGGGCAGCGTGATGATCGTGTCGCTTGGCGTCCCGGCGATCTTCTGGTTTTTGTGTGCCGGCACCGTCGCCGCCTGTTTTCTTGCGTGGGGCCTCGTCGCGTGGCACGCTCGTGCGGAGGACTGGACATGCGCGGCACGGCGGCCGCGTCAGTGGTTGTAGCCTCCACCAGGCTATAGACTCTCTACCGCCCAAGGGCATAGACTGTCTATAGATGACTCTTCATTCGTCACGACCCGACGCGCGCGCCGACCTCGTGCACGGCACCCTCGACATGTTGATCCTCCGGACGCTGCTGTGGGGACCGCAGCACGGCTACGCGATCGGACACACGATTCGCTTGCAGTCATCCGACGTGCTGCAGGTGGAAGCGGGGTCGCTGTATCCCGCCCTGCAGCGGCTCGCGAAGAAAGGCTGGGTGACCTCGAAATGGGGCCAGACCGACGCCAACCAGCGCGCCAAGTTCTACCGGCTCACCCCCGAGGGCAAGAAACAGTTCCTTCGCGAGGAGTCGCGGTGGACCGAGCTGGTGAACGCCATCGGCCAGGTCCTGAACCCGGCGGCCGCGCCGGGAAACAAGGAGTAAGCGTTGTGAGATCTGCAGCGCTGCTCGTCGCTTTCGTCACCATCGTCGTTGGCGTAGCGGGGTTCGTGTCGCCCGATAGCCTGACGACGGCTCGACGGCTGTACTTCGCGACGCCTGTTCGACTATATGCGGCCGGCGCTGTTCGCGCGGCCATGGGGCTCGTGGTGATCCTGTGTGCCCCGCGCTCTCGTGCGCCAAAGACGCTGCGCGCGTTGGGAGCCGTGATGTGCATGCAAGCACTCGTGGCGATGCTCCTCGGGCCTGATCGCGCGCGAGAGGTCCTTGAATGGGAGACGATGCAGGGAACCGCGCTCCTGCGCGTCGGGGCCGCGGTCGCGGTAGCAGCCGGGGGCTTCGTAGCGTTTGCAGTTTCTGGCCATCGTCCTGATTTGAGTGATGGGATTCTTCGCCCTTACAGGAAGCCACTTCGCGGCCGGCCGTGAAGCTGTCCGACGACCCGCCGACATTCGACCGGCGAGCGACTATCGCGTGACAGCGGATGCTCTTTCGGCCTGCCACGCGACCTCTGTCATGTCGGCAGTGCGCATGCCGTGAAACGGCACGATAGTCGCCACGCCGAGATTCAGGCGCTTCACACCCGTTGCGACGACCATATCGCCCACGATCGATTGGTCGATCCACGTCTGGACGCGGTCAACCTCACCGCGCGCGTTCAGGTGACCCGTCATCTTGTACTTGCCGCGAATGACGAACGAGACATCGACACCGTCGCCGGACTCCGCGACCGCTGCATGATTCGCGATTGCGGCCTTGAGGAAGCCCTGTGGCGTGGCCCAGAGCATGAGCAGGCACCGGATACTGCTCGCCAACGCCGGGGCTGTCTGGGGTGAAGCCCCTCCGGCTTCTGGAGGCGTACAGGGGCAGGTGGGCAGTGCGCCTGCCGACGGATCCGTGCCGTGCGCGATATCCCATGCAACATCCCCGACAACCACCTGCGTCTGGCGCAATTCACCGGTGAACGGCACGCCGCCGCCACGCGGCATCGTCGTGCCCATCTCGCGCACGAGATCGAGTTGCATGCTGACGCGGTCGTTGATCAATCCGTCGAACAATTGCCGGCGCGACATCGCATTGGTGTGCGCGAGTACCAGCGGTACAGCCAGGCGTCACACATGGCAAACGGACGCTTCTGGCTCATTCCACTCGGCGTCGGCGGGCCGATCCTCCGCGCCGCCGCGGCATTTCGGGCATCGTCTCTCGGCCTGCCTCTTCGCCGCTCGCGTCCGGTGTACATCGCCGCCGCGCTTGGCGTGGCCCACGCGCTCTCGACGGTCAAGGCGGCCGGAATCAACCTGGCGATCGCGCCGTGGCAGCCGCCCGAACGCCAGATCACGGACGAAGCGACGCTGAGCGATGTGCTTCGCCGCTTCGAGCGCTGGCAGGCGCTGCGGGCGACGCTGCAGTTTCTGACGTTCACGGCGGGAGTCTGGGCGCTCGCTGCGAACGAGGGCGGAAACGTCGCGCACACACTGAAGGCGCAATGAACCGAACGCTATCCCGTCAGGGCCAGCGTCTGTTGCAAATCGGGATGGTGTTGCTCGATCGCGTCACCGGTCTGATGAATTCTGAAGCCAGCTGAACATGAGGCCCGACTTCTATGGCCACAGTGCAGGTTCGCTACATCGTACCCCGCGCCTGCATTCGCGATGCTCACGCGCGGGGACTTGCGCCTCGTGCTGAGCGCGCCGAATCCGTCGGCGGGAGGCGGCCAGCCGATGCCCGATGGTCGGCAGCAAGAGCCGGGCGGGTGGAACCGATTCGCGATCGAGGTCGATGATCTGGAGAGGATGGTCGCACAGCTGCGGAGGGCTGGCGCCAGATTCCGAAACGACGTCGTCGTTGGTGTCGGCGGCAAACAGATTCTCGTCGAGGATCCGTCAGGAAACCCGATCGAGTTGTTCCAGCCCACGAGGCCTGAAGCGCGTCTCGAGTCCGCGGCGACTCGCGAAGCGCGGTGATGAGCGCGCGCGCAGTCGGCAA